>Ga0209596_1000313_pt1 | contig 45651 bp, 48 predicted proteins | sample M_130807_MF_Meta_FD_187314 | JGI IMG/M metagenome (GOLD analysis project Ga0209596, IMG submission 187314) | Freshwater microbial communities from Lake Montjoie, Canada to study carbon cycling - M_130807_MF_MetaG (SPAdes) (version 2) | ecosystem: Environmental > Aquatic > Freshwater > Lake...
CCAACCCCGCGCTCATGCCCAACCTCGACATCGCCGTCGCGCGTCTCGCCCAGGCCTGCCGCGCCCACGAGCGCGTCGCCGTCTTCGGCGACTTCGATGTCGACGGCATCACCTCGACCACCATCCTCACCGAGGGTCTCTCCGCGCTCGGCGCCGAGCCGCTGCCGTACATCCCTGACCGCTTCACCGAGGGCTATGGCCCGAACATCGACGCCATCCGCGCGCTCCACGATCGAGGCGCCACCGTGCTCGTCACCGCCGATTGCGGCACCTCCGCCGTGCGGGAAGTCGCCGCCGCGAACGAGCTCGGCATGGATGTGATCATCATTGACCACCACACCGTCCCTGAGGAGCTCCCGGACGCCCTCGCGATCGTGAACCCCAAGCTCACCAACTCCGAGTACGGCTCGGAGCCTGCCGCCTGCGGCGTCGCGTACAAGGTCGTGCACGACCTCTATGACCAGATGCAGCAGCCCTACGATCCGGAGCCGCATCGCGCGCTCGTCGCGCTCGGCACCATCTGCGACCTCGCGCCGATGCTCGCCGAGAATCGCGACCTCGTGCGCATCGGCCTCGATGGCCTGCGGCGTTCGCAGCGACCCGGGCTGCGCGCGCTCGCGGCGATCGCTGGCCTCGACCTCAGCGACGTCGACCCCGACGCCTGCGGCTGGCAGCTTGGCCCGAGGCTGAACGCAGCCGGCCGCATGGAGCACGCCAGCATCGCCCTCGAGCTCATGCTCACCGAGGACGCCACACGCGCGCAGGAGCTCGCCGAGCAGCTCGAAGTACTGAACACGCAGCGCCGCACCCAGACCACCGATGCCTGCGAGATTGCCACGACCTCGGTCACGGCTGACCAGGGAGTCGCCGCGCTCGTCATGGTCGCGAGCCCCGACATCTCCTCGGGCATCGTCGGCCTCGTCGCCTCGCGGCTCGTCGAGCAGTACCAGCGCCCCGCGATCGTCATGCAGATCGCGGACGGCGAGGCGCGTGCCTCGTGCCGCTCGATCCCCGAGTTCGACATCACCGCGTTGCTGCGCCGCAACGCGCAGCTCTTCAAGCGCTTCGGCGGTCACCGTGCCGCCGCCGGCTTCACCATCGATGCGTCGAGGCTCGACGAGGTGCGTGCCACGCTGCTCGCCGACGCGACGGCCCACCTCGATGCATCGAGCATCGTCCCAACGATCCAGATCGACGCCGAGCTCCCCCTGAGCGAGGTGAACAGCGACATGCTGAAGTGGCTGCACCGCCTCGGCCCCCACGGCATCGGTAACGACACCCCGAGGTTCCTCGCACCGCGCGTGACCATTCAGGACTCGCGGCTCGTCGGCCAAGACGGCGCACACCTCCAGTTCAAGCTTCGAGAAGGCCGCGTGACCTGGAACGCCATCGCCTTCCGCGCCGCGGAGCAAGCCGTCCCCAACGGCGAGCTCGCCGACATCGTCTACACCTTCCGCCGGGACAACCTGCGCGGCACGCTCCAGCTCGAAGTGCTGGACCTCCGCCCCTCGGCCTGAGCCCATCCGTCTGAGGCTGTCACAGAGCACCGAGCGACGTGATGTGTACTCACGGTGCCATCGAGTCCTCTGGGCGAACAGGCTCGAAGAGCCCTAGACGCGCGGGCGTATCCTCCCATCACATCTGTGGTGCCGCGTGCGGCCATCACGACCTCCCGCGGCGCTGGCACACGCGCTGGGGGATGTCATGCAGTCGAACCGGACCGAGGACCTTCGCAACATCGCGCTCATGGGACATGGCGGCTCCGGTAAGACCACGCTCGCCGAAGCCGCCCTGCACGCGTCCGGTGCGATCACCCGCATGGGCAAGGTCGAGGACGGCAACACCGTCTCCGACTTCGACGACCAGGAGCACGCGCACCACTACTCGATCTCGACGTCGCTGATCCCCGTGGAGTGGGACGGCGCGCGCCTCAACCTCCTCGACACGCCCGGCTTTCCAGACTTTGAGGGCGAGGTCGTCGCCGCGGCCGCCGCGGCCGACGCCGCGCTGATCACCATCGACGCCGCCGCCGGCATCCAGGGTGGCACCGAGGCCGCATGGCGCCACGCCGATGCCGCCGGCCCGCTGCCGCGCATGATCGCCATCACGCGCCTCGATCGCGAGCACACCGACTACCACCGCACGCTCGAGGCACTGCGCGCGCACTTCGGCCTCACACTCGTCCCGCTCGCGATCCCCATCGGCGCCGCACACGACATCGCCGGCGTCGTCGATGTGATCACGCGCCGCGCCGTCCGAGGCGCGAACGACACGCCCGAGGACGCCCCCGCGGAGCTCGACACAGCGCTCACCGCCGCGCGCGACATGCTGCTCGAGTCCGTCTCCGAAACCAACGACGAGCTGATGTCCGACTACCTCGACGGCAAGCCGATCGACGACGCACGCCTCGCGGACGCACTCCACGCCGCAGTCGCCCGAGGCGAGATCGTGCCCGTCGTCCCGCTCGCCGCAACGAACGGCATCGGCGTCCGCGAGCTGCTCGACCGCCTCGTCTCGCTCCTGCCATCGCCCGCCGGCCGCGAGCACACGCTCGGCGACGGCAGTGCAGTCACGACCGACGCCGCCGGTCCCCTCGTCGTCGAGGTGTTCAAGACCACGGCTGACCCGTTCGTCGGTCGGCTCACCTACCTGAAGGTGCTCTCAGGCACGCTCAACGGCGATGCGCACGTCTGGAACGTGCAGCACAACGTCGAGGAGCGCCTGGGGCACCTCTCCGTGCCGCGCGGCAAGGAACAGCTCGCAGTGGCGAAGCTCGTCGCTGGGGACATCGGCGTCGCCGCAAAGCTCGCAGTCACGAGCACCGGCGACACCTTCGTCGCGTCCGAGGCGAGCCCGCACGCGCACACCTCGAACATCCCCTTCCCCGAGGCGACCTATCGCTCCGCGCGGCACCCGAAGACCAGGGCGGACGTCGACAAGCTCTCGCAGGCGCTCGCCCGCATCGCCGAGCAGGACCCCACCATTCACGTGCAGCGCGACCTCGACACCGGCGAGACCGTCGTCACCACGCTGGGCGACGCGCAGATCGCGATCGCCGCGGCACGCCTCGAAAAGGTCTACGGCGTGGCCGTCGAGGTGCTCCCGCCGCGCGTCCCCTACCGCGAGACCATCAGTGCGCCCGCAAAGTCCGAGTACCGCCACAAGAAGCAGTCCGGCGGCCACGGCCAGTTCGCCCACGTCGTGATCGAGCTGCATCCAGTGCCACGAGGCATCGGTGTCGCCTTCCGCGAGCAGGTCGTCGGCGGCAGCGTGCCGAAGCAGTTCATCCCCGCCGTCGAGAAGGGCATTCACGAAACCATCCCGACCGGCCCGCTGACGCACTCCCCGATCGTGGACATCGAGGTCGTCCTGCTCGACGGCTCGTACCACGCTGTCGACTCGTCCGAGATGGCGTTCAAGCTCGACGCCTCGCAGGCGCTGAGGCAGGGCATCCTGCTCGCGCACCCCGTGCTCCTCGAACCGGTGATGCGTCTGACCATCGAGGCGCCCGCCGACCACGTTGGCGACGTGATGAGCGACCTCAACGGCCGTCGCGGCCACGTGCACGGCGTCGACCCGCACGGCGCGTTCAGCACCATCGAGGCCGAGGCGCCGCTCGCCGAGGTGCAGCGCTACATCACCGACTTGCGAGCGCTCACCGCCGGGCGTGGCAGCTTCACGATGCAACCCGACCACTACGCCGAGGTGCCAATGCAGGTGCAGAAGCAGGTCGTGAAACAACTCGCCCCGCTCGAGGTGTAGCGGGGCTTCACAATCAGCGGTGTAGCGTCGTCAGCGCGCCTCTTCGGCGCGTGCGCGCCACACCGTGCGGTACTGCCGTCCGACGATCGCCTCGCGCAGTTCCACGAGCTCGAGCGATCGCAACTGCCGGAACGAGCGCCGCGCATCGAGCAGCGTCGTCTCGTCGCCGCATGCCTCAAGTCGTGCGATCACGTGCGGCCACACGCCTGCCCATTCGAGCGCCGCAACCGAGCGCGCCCACGGGATCATCGTGATCGACCGTGGCCGCTCAAGTCCCGGTCGCATCGACTCGAGCGACGCAAAGCGTTCGCTCGAGTTGTCCACCATCGGCACCACCCGCACGAGCGGCAGGTTGTGCTCGTCGACGCGCGTGTCGATCAGCAGCGTCTGGCGCAGCATCGGAAAATGCAGCGTGACGACTTCGGCCTCGTCGATGTTCTGAATGACGGCTTCGATGTCGATTTCGTTGCCGCCGTCGATCATCAGAGTGACTTCCCGGCCACCAGGCGCAGGAAACGAGTACGCCCCACGCGTACCTCGTCGCCGGCCTTGAGCTCGACCGCGAAGTCCGAGGTCGCCTCGCCGTTCACGCGCACCGCGCCCTGCGTCACGAGCCGGCGTACTTCGCCCTTACTCGCCGCCATCGAGGCCGCCACCAGCACGTCATCGAGCCGCTCTGTGGCGCCGGTGAGTGCGTACTCCTGCATCTCGTCAGGCGTCTCGCGTCGCTGGAACGTCGATTCGAAGTACGCCTGCGCGCCCTCGGCCTCTTCGCGCGGGTACAGCGTCGAGGTCAACTCAAGCGCCAGTCGCTTCTTCGCCTCGATCGGCGGAATCGTCTTCGCCGCGACGCTCGCCAGCAGCGCATCGACTTCCTCGGGCGCTGCGTCGGTGAGCAGCTCGAAGTAGTTGCGCATCGCCTCATCGGGGATCGACATCGCCTTGCCGTACATGTCGTTCGGCGCGTCGTCGACAGCGATGTGGTTGCCGAGCGATTTCGACATCTTCTCGTGACCATCGAGGCCGACGAGCAGCGGCAGCGTGATCACGACCTGCGGCGCGTGCTCCATCTCTTCCTGCAGCTTGCGTCCAGCCATCAGGTTGAAGAGCTGGTCGCGCCCGCCGATCTGCACGTCCGTCTCGAGCGCGTACGCGTCGTAGGCTTGCAGCAGCCCGTACATGAACTCGGAGAGGTAGATCGGCTCGCCGCCGGCGTAGCGCTTGGCGAACGACTCGCGCTTCAGAAACTCCGCGACCGTGAACTTGGCGCACAGCCGGATCACGTCTTCAAACGTGAGTGGTGCGAGCCACTCCGCGTTGTAGCGCACGTGCACCTTCGACATGTCGAGGATGCGCCCGGCCTGCTCCGCGTACGTCTGCGAGTTCGCCAGCAGCATCTCCGCGCTGATCATCGGGCGCGTCTTGTCTTTGTCGGTCGGGTCACCGATCAGGCCGGTGAAGTTGCCGATCAGGAACGTGATCTCGTGGCCGAAGTCCTGGAACTGCTTGAGCTTGCGCATCGTCAGCGTGTGGCCCAGGTGCAACTCCACCGAGGTCGGGTCGTAGCCGCAGTACACGCGCAGCGGGCGGTCCTCGTTGAGCTTGGCGCGCAGGTCGCGCTCCATCACGCGGCGCATCGCGTCGTCACCGAAGTCGGTACCACGCATCAGCACCGCGAGCTGCTCGTCGACCGGGGCCATCGTGCGGTTTGTCGTCGTCATGCGAAGAACGCCCTCGTCTCCGCGACATCGAGTTGGATCTGCGCCACCAGCGCGTCGACGCCCTCGAATTTGCGCTCAGGGCGCAGCTGCTGCAGCAGCTCGATACGCACCACGTGGTCGTAGAGGTCGCCATCGAAGTCGAGCAAGTGCGTCTCCACGCGCCGGCGCGTGCCATCGAAGGTCGGCTGTGTGCCGATGTTGGTCGCGCCGTGGTAGGTCTGGCCGTCGATCTCGGCGCACGTCACGTACACGCCGTCCGGCGGCAGCGCGTGGTCGGGGCTCACACCGATGTTCAGTGTCGGGAAGCCAATCGTGCGGCCGCGCTCGTCGCCGTGGAGCACAGGGCCGCGCAGCGAGTACGGACGGCCGAGCAGCTCAGCGACCTCGCGCATCTCGCCCGTGGCGAGCGCACGCCGGATGCGCGTGGACGAGATGTCCGAGGTGTCATCGGTGCCACCGGCGACCAGTGAGATCGTCTCCACCGTAAACCCGAGGCGCTCGCCGATCGCGCGCAACGTCTCGACGTCACCCTCACGGCCGCGGCCCAGGTGGAAGTCCTCGCCGACAATCAGCACACGCATGCCGGCGTCTTCGACCAGCATCCGCGTAAAGTCCTCGGCGGATACGAGCGCGAGCTCCGAGGTGAACTGCAGCACGGAGACCCACTGCGCACCCGCCTCACGGAGCAGCTCGACGCGGCGCTCCAGGGTCGTGAGGTACGAGAACGGCACATCGGGCCGCAGCACAGTGACAGGGTTCGGGTGGAAGGTGACAACGCCGGCGCCGAGCCCAAGCGCGACGGCCTCGGCGGTCACGCGCGCAATCAGCGCCTGGTGCCCGCGATGCACGCCATCGAACACGCCGATCGTGACGACGTTCCCGCCCGTGCTGGCGGCGTGGCGCAGTTCATCACGGACCAGCAGCACGTGGGAGCCTCCGACCGGTTTGAGGCCGAATCGTAGCATCGGCACGCCGAGGCCCGCACCTTGACGAGAGCACCCGCGAGGTGGTTAGGAGCCCGAACCCAGGTAGCGAAACCCGACCGCGCCCTAGCCTTCGAGCTCGATCTCGACGGACTCCGGGGTCTCCGCGCCCTCGATGCGCACCAGCGCAATGTCGCCAAAGGCGTCGGACTGCTCGGCGCGCAGGTAATGCACCTTGATCAGCTCGAGCACCGCGAGGAAGTCGACAATCACCGAGGTGCGCGTCGGGGCGTCACCCAGCAGCGTGAGGAACGACATCTGGCCGTCGCGATCGAGCCGATCCACCAGTGCCTTGATGCGATCTTGCAGGCGCACACGCGGGCGAGGCACCGCTCGAGCCGGTCGTGCGCGTGCCTCCTCGGCATCCTCATCGGGCGTGCGTTCGAGCACCTTGCGGAACAGGTCGACCAACGAGGTCAGCGTGACGCCATCGAGGCCTGGCGGCATCGGCAACTCCGGTGGAGCAGCCGAGCGGCGGTGCATCGTGCGGTGCTGGTCCTCCAGGTCGCGCAGGTAGTCGGCCGCCTGCTTGTAGCGGCGGTACTCCTGCAGCGCCTTCACCAGGTTCTGTGGGTCGTCCTCGTCCTCTTCGTCGGGCGGTGCTGCATCTGGATCGCGCGGCAGCAGCGCGCGGGACTTCATCAGCAGCAGCCGCGCCCCGACCGAGATGAACTCGACCAGCGCGTCCGCGCTCACGCTGTCGCCGCCACGGAGGTACGAGAGGTACTGCTCGGTGACCGCGAGCAATGACACCTCGGTGATGTCCAACTTGCGCTCATCGATCAGGTGCAGCAGCAGGTCGAGCGGTCCCTCGAACACGGGCAGTTGGAGCTGGAACGGCCCCTCCTCCACCTCGATCCCCGGCTCGGGATTCACGGCGACCTCGTTGGTCGGCTGGTCGTTCGGCGTCTCGGGCATCGTCACGAGGCGATGCGCTCGGGCACCGCAGCCAGCGGGCGGCCAATCGACTCGGCGAGCTTCCCCACCTCGCGCACGAGGCCGGCGAAGTTGCCCGGCGTCAGCGACTGCGCGCCGTCCGACAGCGCGTGGTCCGGACTCGGGTGCACCTCGATCATCAGGCCATCAGCGCCGACCGCGATGCTCGCCATCGACATCGGGCGCACGAGGTACCACCTCCCCGTCCCGTGCGACGGGTCCGAGATCACCGGGAGGTGGCTGAGCCGCTTCACCAGCGCGATCGCATTCAGGTCGAGTGTGTTGCGCGTCGCCGTCTCGAACGTGCGGATGCCGCGCTCGCAGAGGATCACATTTGGGTTGCCGGCATTGAGGATGTACTCGGCGGCCAGCAGCCACTCCTCGATCGTCCCGGCGATGGCCCGCTTCAGCAGGATCGGCTTGCCCACCTTTGCGGCCTCTTCGAGTAGCACGAAGTTCTGAGTGTTGCGCGCGCCAATCTGCAGCACGTCCGAGTACTGCGCGACGGCGTCGATGTCGCGCACGGACATGAGCTCGGTCACCGTCGGTATCCCGAGGCGGTCACCGGCGTCCTTGAGCATCTTCAATCCCGGTACGCCCAGGCCCTGGAACGAGTACGGCGAGGTGCGCGGCTTGAACGCGTCGCCACGCAGGATGTGCGCACCGGCGTCACGAATGCCCTTGGCCGCGGCCCACAACTGCTCCTCGGTTTCGATCGCACAGGGCCCGGCGATGATCACCGGATGACCGTCGCCGACGCGCACGCCGTACGGCAGCTCCACCACCGTGTCATCGAGGTGTACCTCGCGGTTCGCGAGCTTGTACGGCTTCGAGACGCGCATGACCTCATCAACGCCCTCCATCGTGGAGAGCTCGTCGCGCAGCTCCGGGAACACGTTCCCGAGCACTGCGATCACCGTGCGCGACACACCGCTGATCTCCTGACCACGCAGCCCGAGCGTCTGCAGGCGCTCGAGGATCGCGTCGCGCTGCGCCTCGCTGCGCCCCAGGTTCATCACGACGATCATCGAAAGGCCTCGGAGTTCTCGCCGCCCAATCCGGCGACTGGTACAGCGACTGCGGCGACTATTCCTCGCCGACGAGATCGGGACGCAATGCCCGAGCGCCACGCAGGTAGATGTGCTTCACCTCGCTCAGCGCGAGGTCAGTGTTGACGGTCATCAGGATGCGCAGGCACTTCGGCAGCGAACCGGGCACACCCATCTCGTGGAAGCAGCTCAGCGCCACATCGGTCCACCCGAGCTCGCGCGCGGCCACCGCGGGGAACTCGGCGTTCAGGTCGGGCGAGGTGCTGAAGATGATCGAAGCGACCAAATCGTGCTCGACGCGGTTCGCTTCGAGGATCGCCGTCAGCAACTCACGAGTCGCCTCGAGGATGTCCTCGCGCACGTTGGCCTCGACGGTCGTGGCCCCTCGGATCCCCCGCACGAGCATGTGACTGGCTCCGCACCTGTTGCCCGGCCCACGGGCCGTCCTGCTTGCTGCCGACTGTAGCGCCCGCCCCGAGGGGCAGGCTAGACCGAATTGAGGCCCGTCAGGCCCGAGCTGGACTCGCCCCGGCCATCTCCCGCACAAAGTCTGCCACCGCCGCAGCCCTCGAGGCCGGCGGGGTGCTGCTCACGACCTGCACGAAGGCGCTCCCGATGATCGCCGCGTCGGCGACCCGCCCGACCGCCTCCACGTGCTCGCGCGCCGAGATGCCGAAGCCGACGGCCAGCGGCAGGTCGGTCTGCGCCCGCACCCGCGCGAGGAACTCCGGCAGCTCCGATGACATCGAGGTGCGCGCGCCGGTCATGCCAGCGACGCTGACGCAGTAGATGAACCCGCTCGCGTGCTGTGCGACCGCCGTGATGCGCTCAGGCGTCGAGGTCGGCGCGAGCAGGTAGATCAGGTGGAGCCCGGCGGCCTGTGCGGGACCTTCGAGCTCGGCAGCCTCCTCGGGCGGCAGGTCCACGATGATCAGCCCGTCGACGCCCGCCGTCGCGGCATCCAAGGCCAATTTCGCCATGCCGTACGAGTAGAGCGGATTGCTGTAGCCCATCAGCAGGATCGGCACCTCAATGCCCTCGGCGCGGATGGCGCGCACGGCGGCGAGGATGATGTCGGCGTTCACGCCGTTAGCGAGCGCCTGCTGGTACGCGAGCTGGTTGGTCGCGCCGTCCGCGAGCGGGTCGCTGAAGGGAAAGCCAATCTCGAGTGCGTCCGCCCCACCCTCGACGGCCGCGCGCACGATCGCGACGGTCGCGTCGGCCTCGGGCCAGCCACCAGGGACGAACGGAATGATGGCCGGACGGCCCTCCGCGCGGGTGCGAGCGAACATCGTGGCGAGTCGATCAGCCATAAGGCGACGAGGGTACCAGCCCCCCTCCCCGCCCGCGAGTTCCGAGGTCGCCTCAGGCTATGGGCGCGCGAACACCGCGACGCTCACGGCAAACGAGAGCGTGTTGACCAGCGTGTGCGCCACGATCGAGGTCCACAGCGACCCGCTGGACTCGACGCTCCAGGCGAACAGCGCCCCGATGAACGCGTAGGGAATCACCACCGCCAGGTTGGCGTGGAACACCGCAAACCCGAGTCCGCTGATCAGCGCCGCCGCGAACAGTGGCGCGAAGCCGCGCACGCCTCGGAACACGAAGCCGCGGAAGAACAGCTCCTCGCACACCGGCGCGAACACGATCACGAGCGAGCCCAGTGCTGCCAGCATCACTGGGCTCGCGTCCGGACCGACCGGCAGCGGATTCCCACCCTCGAGGCGCGCCGTGTCGATGTGCGCAGCCTTCAGCGCGAGCAGCGCCATCGCATAGATGATCGCCACTGCGTACGAGCCCAGCCACGCAGTGATCGCGAGCCCCCAGCTTCGAGGCCGCACGAACCCGAGCTGCGCAAACGAAATCCGTCGCCGCATCGCCAGCCCGAGCACGATCGCGGCCAGCACGACCTCGAACAGCAGCGTCGCCGCGAACCCGGCCACGAAGCCGCGCACGTGCAGCAGCGCGAGCGCGCCCACTACAACGACGAACGCGACGATCATCGCCGTCACGCCGATCACGAGGTCGCGCACGCGCCAGATGCGCTGCAACGGCTCCGGCGCGCGCTCCATCACTTGAGGCATGTCAGCGAACATGCGTCGAGGGTAGCAGCCGCTCGTCTGCGAAGCCTGCGATGAGCCGTCAGGCGAAGAGCCAGCAACGCAGCAACGTCGTCGTTAGAACATGATTGCTGATACGCTGGATTCGCCCGTGGCGGGGCAACGAGAGGACATGCGCGTGGCATTGCGCCGCGTGATGGGTGCCCGACTCGAGAAGTCCGGCTTCTGGGTCTGGGCGACCTACCGCATCTACTACACCCGCACCCAGTGCTTCACGCTCACCCCGACCGAGTACCGGCGCGCCAACAACGCGCGCGCTGAACACGGCCTCGCGCTCATTGGCGAGGATGGTGACCGCACGTTCTGGTGGAGCGACCAGGGCTACTACTGGGCTGAGGCTGACCTCGACGCTGAGGCGGTCGAGCTCCTGCTCTGGAACCGCCAGCGCCGCCAGTCTTCGCAGCTCGATCGCCTGCGCAAGGCGCGAGTGAACGCGACCGACCTCGAAACGTCGAGGCGTGCGCGCATCCCCGACGACGTGAAGGTGCTGGTGTGGGAGCGCGACGACGGTCGTTGCGTGCAGTGCGGAGTCGAGGACGATCTGCAGTTCGACCACGTGATCCCCGTGGCGAAAGGTGGCGGCGTCGCCGCCGAGAACATTCAGATCCTCTGCGGCGACTGCAACCGGGCCAAGAGCGCGTCGATCGTCTAGCGACCGTCCTACCGCGTGTAGACCGAGACGTGCTCGTGCGAGAGCTCCGTGAACGGGTTCGCTTCCCAGTCTCGCCACCGCCCAGCGAGCTGCAAACCAGCCGCGCGAGCCATGCGGTCGAGCTCGGCGGGGGGCGCGTACCGCAAGTCCACGGAGTACGCCTTCATGCCCAGCTCGCCAATGCCGATGTAGTCGAGCGTTAGCCGTTGAGTCGCCGCGTCGTAGTACGACGTCGCGTGCTTATCGGCTCGCGCATCCTTGGCCGCCTGCCGCTCGTCGAGCACAAACGCCTCGACGACGAACGCCCCGCCTGGGCGCAGATGCTCGGCGACACGCTGGAAGCACCGCGCCTGCTCATCCTCGGTCTGCAGCATGTAGATCGTGTTGAAGACGAGGTACACGAGGTCGAACCGGCCGTCGGTCGGGACATCGGCGAACGAGCCAATCGTCACCTCGAGGTCCGCACCGCCCGGCTTCGCGCGCAGTCGCTCGACCATCTCCGGTGAGATGTCGATGCCCTCGACATGCACACCGCGGGCCGCCAGCGGTAGAGCCACTCGCCCGGTGCCAATACCGAGCTCCAGCACGCGGCCGTTCCCGGCGAGCGTCGCGAGGGCGTCGATCATCTGCTCGCCGGGAGCGGCTATGTCGTCGTCGTAGACCGGTGCGGCGCGCTGTCCGTACAGCTCCGCGTCGGACAGTTCGCTCGTGTTCGTCTCGAACGTCTCTAGAGCGACACGCCGAGCGCGTCCGCGACGGTGTTGATGTCCTTGTCGCCGCGCCCGCTCAGGCTCACCACGATCAGGTCGTTCGGGTTCACGCTCGGCAGCAGCTTTTCGAGGTATGCGATCGCGTGCGACGACTCGAGCGCCGGGATGATGCCCTCGGTCTGGCACAGCAGCTGGAAGCCCGCGAGCGCCTCGGCGTCGGTCACCGAGCCGTACTCGGCGCGCTCGGTCACCTTCAGCCACGAGTGCTCCGGCCCGACGCCGGGATAGTCGAGGCCCGCGGAGATCGAGTGCGCCTCCATCACCTGCCCGTACTGATCCTGCAGCAGGTAGGAGCGCGCGCCGTGCAGCACACCTGGGCGCCCCTTGGTGAGCGTCGCCGCGTGCCGCGCCTCGAGCCCCTCGCCGGCCGCCTCGACACCCACGAGTCGAATCGGATCGTCCATCAGCGGCGCGAACATGCCCATCGCGTTGGAGCCACCACCGACGCATGCGACCGCGATCGTCGGCAGTCGTCCCTCGGCCTCGAGGATTTGCGCACGCGTCTCGGTGCCAATCACTGCTTGGAAGTCGCGCACCATCGCCGGGTACGGATGCGGGCCAACGACGGAGCCGATCAGGTAGTGCGTGTCGCCCACGTTCGTGACCCAGTCACGAATCGCCTCGTTGATCGCGTCCTTCAGCGTGCGCGATCCGGCGTCGACCGGCCGCACTTCCGCGCCGAGCAGCTTCATGCGGAACACGTTCAGCGACTGGCGCCGCACGTCCTCGGAACCCATGTATACGACGCACTGCAGGTCGAGCAGCGCGCAGGCCGTCGCCGTCGCCACACCATGCTGCCCCGCGCCGGTCTCGGCGACGATGCGCCGCTTGCCCATGCGCTTCGCCAGCAGCGCCTGTGCGAGCGCGGCGTTGATCTTGTGCGCGCCCGTGTGCGCGAGGTCCTCGCGCTTGAGGTAGACCTTCGGACCGACGCCGCCGTTGAGACGTGCGAGGTGCTCCGTGAGCCGCCCCGCGTACGTCAGCGGCGTCGGCCGCCCCACATACGTGCGCAGCAGGAACTCGAGCTGCTCGCGAAACTCCGGTGAGTGCTTTGCGTCCTCGTACGCCGCCTCGAGCTCTGCGAGCGCGGGCATCAGCGTCTCGGGGACGAACTTCCCACCGAACTCGCCGTAGTGTCCGCGCTCGTCGGGGCCATGCCCCTCAGGTCCATGCTGGGCCGCATCGGCGTGTGTGGTGCTGGTCATCCGGCGTCTGCCTCTCGAACCGCGGCGATGAACGCACGCACGCGGTCATAGTCTTTCTTGCCATCGGTCTCGGTGCCGCTCGACACGTCGACGGCCCACGGGCGCACCGTGCGCACGGCCTCAGCAACATTCTCTGGGGTCAGCCCACCCGCCAGCAGCATCGGCATGCGCGACGCGATCTGCCGCGCGACCTCCCAGTCGAACGTCTGCCCCGATCCGCCGCGATACTGCCCGTGCGCGGAGTCGAGCATCAACGCGATCGCGAAGCCCGGCTCGACCAGCGCCATTGGATCCGAGGGCGAGTCGAGCGGTGACACGTGCACAACCTGGATCGTCTGCCGCGCGATCATCAGGCAGTCGTCCCATGGCTCGTCGCCGGACAGCTGCACCAGGTCGATGCCGCACTCCTCGACAATCTCGTTGATCTCCTCGTACGACTGGTCGGCGAACACGCCCACCGTCAGTGGCCGCTTCACTTCGAGGTATGCCTCGAGCACGCGCGATCCGTGGCGGAACCACTCGCCCACCTCCTCGCGCACGTGCGGCTGGGCCGGCGGAGGCGTGAGGAACTCGTGCTCCGCGAGCGGTCGTCCGAGCGCGCGCACCATGTCGTACGCCTCCTGCGTGTCGACCTTGCGCCGCGATTCCGCGAACACCATGCCGACGAAGTCCGCGCCAGCCTCGGCCGCCGCGATCACGTCCGCGGGTGTGCGGTTGCCGCAGATCTTCACGAAGGTCATGCGCGCACCTCAGGAAGCAACAAGAGCTCGTGCGCCTTGCTCGCGATATCACCCGTCGTCACCAGCGCCTCGCCCACGAGCACCGCGTGCGCACCGGCATCGGCCATACGCGTGGCGTCCGAGGCGACCTTGATCGCCGACTCAGCCACCAGCGTCGCCTCGGGCGGCACGAGTCGCGCGAGGCGTTCCGTGGTGCCGAGGTCCTCCGCAAACGTGCGAAGGTCGCGGTTGTTCACCCCGATCACGCGCGCCCCGGCCGCGAGCGCCGCCTCGACCTCCGCTTCGTCGTGCACCTCGATCAATGGTTCGAGGCCCTCCTCGCGCGCCAGCGCGATCAGGTCACACAGCGCGTCAGGCTCGAGCATCATCACGATCAGCAGCAGCGCATCGGCGCCGTTCGCAGCCGCCTCGCGCACCTGGTAGGAGTCGAAGATGAAGTCCTTGCGTAGCAGCGCGGGGCGGTCGAGGTCGTCCCCGAACGCGATCCGCGCATCGCGCAGGTCGGCAATCGCGCCCTGGAAGAACGATGGCTCCGTCAGCACCGACACGCCCGAGGCGCCCGCCAGTGCGTACTCGCGCGCCTGATCGGCAGCCACGAGGTTCGCGTCGAACAGCCCCTTCGAGGGTGACGCGCGCTTGATCTCGGCGATCAGTCGCAGCCGCGCGCCGCTCGGCGCACCGCGTCGCCCCTCGCGTAGTCGCGAGGCGAACTCGACGCGCTGTCCCGGCAGCGTCGAGGCAAGTTCCGCGAACCGTGACTCAGGCACCGCCACGCGGTCTTCGGCCAGTCGCTCGCGCCGGTCTGCAACGATGCGGTCGAGCACCGTCCCGGTGACACGAGCGCCATCCGCAGCGCTGACCTCAGGCACGACGCGTCGCCTCAACGAATGCACCGAGGCGTGCCGCAGCGTCGCCGTTCTCCATCACCTGCTTCGCCTGCTCGACCCCCTGCCGAATGCTCGCTGCCAACCCAAGCACGTACAGCCCGGCGCCCGCATTGGCAGCGACGAAGTCGCGCACTGCCTCGGGGCCCTCGCCCGTGAAGATCTTGCGCATCACCGTGGCGTTCTCTTCCGGCGTGCCACCGGCAACGTCGTTGATGTTGTACGTCTTGAGCCCGAGCTCGTCCGGCGTGATCTGCCGCTGGCTGACCTCGGCCCCGCGCACCTCGTACGCCGTCGTCGGGCCGGAGACCGAGATCTCATCGAGACCTTCGTCACCAGTCACGATCAGCGCATGCCGCAGCCCGAGCCGTGCCACGAGGCTGGCGACCTTCTCCGCGATCGCCTTGTCCGGCACGCCAAACACCCGGCAATGCGCATCCGCCGGGTTGGTCAGTGGTCCGAGCAGGTTGAACACCGTGCGCATACCGAGCTCGCGCCGCAGCGGCCCCGCGAAGCGCATCGCCGGGTGGTACGCCTGCGCGAACATGAAGCCCACGCCTGTCGTCTCGATGCACTGCGCGACCTGCTCAGGATTGAGCGCGATCGTCGCACCGAGCGCTTCGAGTACATCCGCCGAGCCCGACTGCGATGACGCAGCGCGATTACCATGCTTCGCAACCTTGCCGCCCGCCGCCGCCACCACGAAGGCCGAAGCCGTCGAGGCGTTGAACGTGTGCAGCCCGTCCCCGCCCGTCCCGCAGGTGTCGAGCAGCGGCCGTGCGGAAACCTCGACGCGCAGAGCGTGCGCGCGCATCACGCGCGCCATGCCCGTCAGCTCATCGACGGTCTCGCCCTTCATGCGCAGCGCCACCATCAGCGCGCCGAACTGCGAGGGCGATGCGCCCTCGCCCATGATCTCTTCCATACACGCCGCGGCTTCATCTTCGCTGAGGTCGCGATGCTGGTCCACGATCGCCACGAGTGCGGCTCGGATCGCCACACCCGGCAACGGTGCTGTCGTCATGCACGTGCCCCCGTCTGCGCTGGCTGCTTGTTCGGCATCGCGAGAAAGTTCCGCAGCAGGTCGTGCCCCACCTTCGTCATGATCGACTCCGGGTGGAACTGCACGCCCTCGACCGCCAGCTCGCGGTGCCGCACGCCCATGATCACGCCGCTCTCCGAGCGTGCCGTCACTTCGAGCACGTCCGGTACCGAGCTCGGCTCGATCGCGAGCGAATGATAGCGAATCGCCTCGAACGGATTGGGCAGCCCCGCGAACACGCCCTTCCCGTCGTGCGAGATCATCGAGGTCTTCCCATGCATGATCTCGCCCGCCGAGACCACCTTCCCGCCGAACGCCTGCCCAATCGCCTGGTGCCCGAGGCATACCCCGAGCAGCGGCACCTTGCCGGCGGCGGCGTGAATCAGGTCGATCGAGATCCCCGCCTCATCCGGCGAGCACGGGCCCGGCGAGATCACGATCCGCTCGGGCCCCATCGCGAGGCAGTCCTCGACCGTGATCTGGTCGTTGCGATGTACCTCGACCTCCTGCCCCAGCTCAGCGAGGTACTGGTACAGGTTGTACGTGAACGAGTCGTAGTTATCGAGCAGTAGCAGCATCGTCGTGTCCTCTATCTCGAGTATCTCGAGCTATGCGCTGCCGCGCAGTTGCGCCGTGGCCTGCATCGCTCGCAGTTGATCCGTGTGTTCGCGGTCGTGCGCCGCAATCCCCTCGAGCATCTGTCGCACCTGCACCGTCCCCTTCGAGGGGTGCGACCCGAAGTGCAGCAGCTGCTCAGGCATCAGCGCCTGCACCATCCGCAGCGTGTCGTCGTGCGCGACCAACAGCCGCTCACGCACCTCGGCGTCCGAGGGACGCGCGCGGAGCTTCCGCTCAGACTCCGCCTGGTCAGTGTTGAACTCGCGCCAGGCGTGGCCCGGCGTCTCCGCCAGTCGTACCGCTTCGCCGAGCGTGTACGCCTCGACAGCTGCGCAACGGTGCAGCACGTCGACCGGCGCCCAGTCACCGTCGAGCTCACGCTCACGCCAGCGCGCCGCAATCGCATCGTACGCATCGAGCAGTGCCTGGCGCGCCTCGACCAGCGCAGCCTCGACGACCGCATGGACCTCGCCGGCAACAACGCCACCGTTCAGAAACTTCGCCACCTCCGGCACCACGTCCACACCGTCGAGGCGTGTCGCGTCGAGCCAGCCCGCATCATCGAAGTCACGAGCGTTGAAGCGCGGCTCCCCAGCCCACCCGAGCGCATCAAAGACGTTGACGACAATGTCCTCGTCCGCCGAGGGAATCGAGATCGTCTCCGCGAACTCGAACTGCCCCGGCTCGAGGTGCAACGCATCACGCAGCACGCGCAGTGCAGCGGACTCGGCGACCTCGTCCTCTGAGACGCCGTCGAACGGCAGCGACCAGCGCCCCGCTGCGACGCCGGCGTGATGCTGCACCAGCAGCACCGAACCGTCGTCGCGCCGGATGCGCACGCCGGCCGCGAGGATCATCGGCCGTGCGCCACCACCGGTCACCCGCACCCCGGGCGTCGAGACCGACCCCGAAGGCTCTGCGCCACCGCCGAACAGCGGCCTGTCGAAGAGCGATGTCACGTCAGTAGCCCAAGCTGCCAGTCGTGACCGGCGCGCGCCGCTCGGCGTCATCGATCGCGGCCATCGCTGCGCGTGACTTGTGTTGCGTCTCCTCGAATTCCTTCACAGGGTCCGAGTCGTACACGATGCCGCCGCCGGCCTGCACGTGCGCCCAGCCGTCCTTTATGATCACCGTGCGGATCGTGATGCAGGTCTCGACGTTGCCCGACAGGTCGAAGAAGCCCACGGCGCCCGCATACGGGCCGCGCAGGTCGGGCTCCATCTCCGCGACGATCTCCATCGCGCGGATCTTCGGCGCACCCGAGACAGTCCCAGCCGGAAACGCCGAGCGCAACGCGTCGTACGGGCTCATCCCCTCGCGCAGCGTCCCCGTGACATGGCTGACCAGGTGCATGACATGCGAGTACCGCTCGATGTCGAAGCGCTGCGTCACCTCGACACTGCCGGCCTCGGACACCTTCCCCACGTCGTTACGTCCGAGGTCGAGCAGCATCACGTGCTCGGCGAGCTCCTTCGGGTCGTGCGCCAGCTCTTCGGCCAATCGCGCATCTTCCTCGGGCGTTGCGCCACGCGGGCGCGTGCCCGCGATCGGATGCACGTCGACCTTGCCCTCCTCGACGCGCACGAGCAGCTCCGGCGAGGCACCTACGAGGTACGTCTCGCCGAACTTGAGGTAGTACATGTACGGCGACGGGTTGATCGCGCGCAGCGAGCGGTACACCTCGAACGGATGCACGCCGGTCTGCCGCGAGAACCGCTGCGAAATCACCGCCTGGATGATGTCGCCCGCCTGGATGTATTCCTGCGTGCGATTCACCGCGACCAGGTAGTCCTCGCGATCCCAGTTCGACTGCACCGGCTGTCCAACCGGGCCATTACACGGCTCGTACGGCAGCGCGCTCAACGGCTGCTCGAGCCGATGCACGAGCTCGTCGATCTGCCGCTCAGCGTCCGCGTAGTTCGCCGCGATGTCGCCCTCGAGACGCACGTTCGCCACGACCTTGATCGTGTGCTGCAGGTGGTCGAAGACGAGCAGAGCATCCGTGAACATCAGCCACGACTCGGGCACGCCGAGCGCGTCGTTCTCGGCCGCACCGACGCGCGGCTCGAAGTGCCGCACCGTCTCGTAGCCAAGGTAGCCGACCGCGCCACCGTGGAATCGAGGCAGGCCCGGCACTTCCACCGAGCGGAAGCGCCCGATCTCGCTCTCGACCTCGATCAGCGGGTCGCCATCCTCATGCGTGAACGAGCGCGTGCGGTGCGGCTCAGTGCCGATGAACGAGTAGCGCCCGACGCGCTCCCCGCCCTCGACACTTTCGAGCAGGAACGAGTAGTCCCCACGCGCGACCTTCAGGAACGCCGACACCGGCGTTTCGAGGTCTGCGCGTACCTCGCAATAGATCGGGACAATGTTGCCCTGCGACGCCAGCGTCCGGACTTCGTCGAGGGAAAGATTCACGTTAGCCATTAGTGTACTCCGTGCGGTCGAGGTTGCTGTCTGATGCCCAGGTGCTAGATGCACTGCGCCACGCGCGCCACCAGCCACGGCCGCCGTTCAGGCTGACGCTGGGTCGACGCGTGATCACCGTCATCTCCTCGATCCTTCCGTTGCCCATCAAAAGAGACACTACTTGCGCTTGCCCGCGGGAGCGGTCAGCGCGTCTGGCGTGTAGGTGAGGCGCATCTTCTCGCGTACCTCTCCGATCGTTTCGCGTGCGATCTTCCGCTCGCGCTCGCTCCCGGCTTCGAGGATCTCCGCAACGCGGTCGGGGTGCGCCTCGTACCCGGCGCGCCGGTCGCGGATCGGGTCGAGGAACGTGTTCAGCGCGTCGACCAGCTTGTCCTTCACCTCGCCGTCGCTCACGGTGCCGCGCCCGTAGCGCTCCTTGAGGTCGGCAACCTCGTCGGCATTCGGGTTGAACACGTCGTGGTAGTTGAACACCGGGTTGTACTCGACCACGCCCGGGTCGGACGCCTGCAGGCGCGGGTGCGAACCGGTGATGTCCGTCACCATGCGTCGCACCTTGCGCTGCACGGTCTTCGCGTCGTCCGAGAGATAGATCGCGTTGTCGAGGCTCTTCGACATCTTGGCCTGACCATCGAGCCCGAGCAGCCGCGGCACGCGCCCCATCAGCGACTTCGGCTCCGGGAACGTCTCGCCGTACGCGCGGTTGAAGCGCCGCGCGATCTCTCGAGTCAGCTCGATATGCGGTTCCTGATCCTCACCCACCGGCACGAGGTCTGCCTTCGGCAGCAGGATGTCCGCCGCCTGCGACAGCGGGTAGTTGTAGAAGCCCATCGTGATCGTGTCGTGCTCCGACTCGATCTGCGCGATCTCCGCCTTCAGCGTCGGGTTGCGGTCGAGCCACGACTTCGGCGTCAGCATGCTGAAGTACAGCGTGAGCTCCGCGTGCTCCGGCACGTAGCCCTGCACCACGAACGCTGACGCCTCCGGGTCGAGCCCAACCGCGAGCCAGTCGAGCGTCACGTCGAACACCGAGCGCCGAATGCGATCGATCTCGTCGAGGTGGTCACCAAACGCCTGGTAGTCCGCGATCAGGAAGAAGCACTCGTACTCACGCTGCAGCCGCAGCCAGTTCTCTAGCGCTCCCACGTAGTGGCCCAGGTGCAACGGCCCCGTGGGCCGCATGCCGGTCAGGATGCGTCCTGCTGCCATTGCTAGCTGCCTCCGTCTTTCGAGCAAACAAAAAGGACCATCACCTCATGGGGCGATGGTCCTCACGGTGCCACCCATATGCCGCGCTCGCAGTTGCCTACGTGCGCGCTCGTCCAGGCACGGCAGCCACCTCGAAAACGTTCGAGGGGCGCGATGCCCTGAGCGTGGATAACGGCGCTCACACCGCCGACGCCTACTGACCACTCTTGCGAGGGCGTTCAGGCCGGGACTCCCGGGTCCATTCCGCTGCTGCTGACGGGCGCCGGGCTCGCACCTTCCCCGGCTCTCTGGGTCCGACTCGGCTCTCGCCTTGCCGGCTCTGCCCCGCTGTTGCGGCGTACTACTCCCGATCAACGTCGATATGTCTTCGACTAACCAAGATCGAGGCTACGGCGCGTGCCTTCGAGGTGTCAACGGGCGTCTACACTGCCCACATGCTCGAGGCGATCACCATCCGCCGCATCCGCCGCGACGAGGTCGACGCCCACCGCGACGTCCGCCTCCGCGCCCTCGCCGAGGCCCCGACCGCCTTCGAGACCACCCACGCCGAGGCTGCCGCTCGCCCGCCCGAAGCCTGGCAGACGCGCACCCTCGAGCTTGCCGACAGCGACCGCTCCGCGCTCTTCGTCGCCGACGGGAGCAGCGCGCGCCTCGAAGGCATGCTCGGCACATACCTCGACGCGGCCGGCAACGCCGAGCTGTACTCGATGTGGGTCGACCCCGGCGCGCGCCGGCACGGCCTCGGCCGCCGCCTCATCGCCGCCAACGTCGAGTGGGCACGGGAGCACGGCTTCGACCAGCTGCTGCTCTGGGTCACCGAAGGCAACGAGCCCGCCGTCGCCCTCTACCTTGCCGTCGGCTTCGAGTTCACCGGCGAGAGCACTGCACACCCAACGCACGAGGGATACCGCGAGCTTGAGATGCGACTCGCGATCAGTTAGCGGTTGTACGGATTGAGGTCGTCCCGCGGCGGTGAGCCCGTCCAGCGATCGACCAGCTGCATGAAGTGATACGTCTGCAGCCGCGCGATGTTGCGCCACAGCGTGAGGGCGATGCTCTCGTTGCTCTCCATCAGCGCATGCACCGCATCGGCCAGAATGCGCACCAGCCGCGAGTGCACCTGTGCCAGCACCGGCTGCACGATCCGCCGTGGCTCAATGAGTGACACGAGCCCGTAGTCTTCACCGGGATGAATCCGCCGCGTCTCATTGCCCGACGGTGTCTGGATCACCAACTCGCCATCGAGCAGCAGATAGAGATTCGAGACAATCTCGCCGAACTCGCCGACTTCCTCGCCGGGCCGCAGCACCAGCTCCTCGGAGATCGAGGCAACGAGCCGGATCTCCGGCATGGTCAGCCCGCGGAACAGCACCATGCGCGGCAGTCGCTGCGTCAGCTCCTCAGTGAAGCGGTTGGGCGTGGTCTCTCGCGTCATACGTGGTTCCTGCTCTCCGCTGGCCGAGGCGAGACGGCGTCGAGTCAGACATCAATCGGGGCGCGATCCGGGCGCGCTCGCTCAGATTGGACGATCGTGAGCACCGCGTCCACCGCTTGCTCGAGGTCGCCCTCGACGTTCAGCACGGTGTGGTCGAACTCGCTGCTCGCGGCGAACTCGCGCGCGGCGGTCGCAAGCCGACGCTGGATCGAGTCCTCATCCTCGCCCCCACGTGAGCGCAGATGCGCCTCCAACGAGGCCTCATCGGCTGGTGCGAGGAACACAAACACCGCGCCCGACAGCACGCCGCGCAGCGTCGCCGCGCCCTGCACATCGACGCGCATGATCACGTCACGGCCGGCGTCGAGTGCGCCTCGCAACTGCGAGCGTGGCACGCCGTAGAAGTTGCCGTACACCTCGGCGTGCTCGAGCAGCTCACCGTGCGCGATCGCTTGGAGGAATGCCTCGCGCGTCACGAAGATGTAGTCGACGCCATCGGCCTCGCCCGGTCGCGGCGATCGAGTCGTCATCGTCACCGGCACGACGAAATGATCCGTGCGCTCACGGATCCGCGCGAGCAATGCGTCCTTGCCGACACCCGAGGGACCGGAGACCACGACGACAAGAGCAGGCCCAGGTCCGAGCGTGACACTGCCGGGCGTCGTGGTCTCGGCCAACGGCTATGCGCTCGCGTCCACGTGGCGCATCGCGCCCACGCGACCCGAGAACGTCTCCGGCGTGATCGCGAGCAAAGCGACCCAGTCGTTGTCGAGTACGACAACAGCCTTCGTCCGCCGCCCGCTGGTCAGGTCGATGATGTGCCGCTCCTCTTTCCCGCGCTGGATCATTCGCTTCACCGGCGCCGAGGCGGGCGTCGCGATGGCGACGACGCGGTTCAGCGCAAGGTGATTCTCGAAACCGACATGGATCAGTTCCGTGTTGGTCATGATGGCTGTTCCTCGCCAGGCGCGCTCACCGCGCCTCACTGCTGGGATGCAGCCCCGCATCTCATGTACACATTGTCCCCGCATGCGCCGACACGCCAGTCGTGCATGCGTTCTCGGGCGATGACCAGTCCACAGGTCGCCCGTTCCACCTCTAGGGTCTCATTACCTACAACGTCGGGCTGTAACAGCCCGTTCGCGAGCGTTGCAGCGACGGCAACTGTGCTTCGAGGCCGTTACGCGCCGCGTCCGCCCGAGCGCATCTCACGCTCCGATTCCGCCAGGCGCTCCTCGGAGCGCTTCTGCAGCTCACGAGCCCGCTCGGCGAGCGCACCGCCGAGGATCAGGTCCATCATCCCGGCTTCCGGGATCTCATCGAGCATGTTGTCGTGGATCTCCTGCCGGCCCACGACGCCCTCGCGGAATCCGGTGTATTGCAGATTCGTCTCGCTGATCGAGCGGAACAGTGCAGCCTCGTCAGTCACATTCGCGATCTCGTCTTCAAGCTTGCGCAGCTCCTCGCGGTAGCGGCGCAGCCAGCCCACGATCTGCTCGCGGTTCGTGATCAGGATGTCGTGCGCCATCGCCGGCTCGGTCGCTGTCAGGCGCGTCGTGTCCTTGAAACCCGTCGAGGCAAGCACCGACAGTTCCGGCCACGCCTCTGACGAGCGTGCGAGGCGGAACAGCGCGGTCGCTGCCGCCATCGGCAAGTGCGAGATCGCTGCGACGTACGCGTCGTGCTCCATCGCATCCATGAACTGCGGCAGCGCGCCGAGTCCCTTCGCGAGCCCGTTCACGACCTCGACCGCGTCGCCCGGCACGTTGCGCGGCGCAGCGATCACCCAGCGCGCACCCTCGAACAGCTTCGCGTCCGCAGCGCGCGGTCCCGTCTCGGTCTTCCCGGCCATCGGATGGCCACCGACGAACGCGACGTTCGAGGGCAGCAGCTCGCACGCCCAGCGCAGCACGTCGCCCTTGGTCGATCCGGTGTCGGTCACGACCGCACCCGGCTCGAGTGATCCGGCGATCTCTTCCATCACTTCGTGGATGGCGAGGATCGGTACCGCGATGATCACGAGGCCCGCGCCCTGCACCGCCTTGCGCGGGTCGGCTTCGACGCGGTCGACCGCGTGCACCTGCTCGGCGCCGCGCGCGTTGTCGCGGAAGCGGTCCGACCCAACGATCTCGAGGCCCGGCGCACCGTTCGCCTGCAGTCCCAGGCCGATGGATGCACCGATCAGTCCAGTGCCAATGATTGCGACTCGCGGCATGCCGTCCCCCCTCAGGTCGTCTTAGTAACTGTACGGCGATCGGAGGCCGTCGGACGCCTGCCGGCCTCAGCGCACGCTGTCCGCCGCGATCAGTGCCAGCAGCTCCAGGTCGTCCGGCGGGCGGCGGTCCGTGTGGTGCAGGACCAGCCAGCGCACCCGCTCCGTCGAGATGTCGTTGAGCAGCGCCGCCCCTACCTCGGGGTGGTGGTGCAGCCGCCAGAATGCGCCGCGCAGCCCGCGCTGACCTTCACGTTCGAGTCGGCGACGCAGCCGCCCGCTCGCCACGCCAATCAGCACGAACAGCACCCGCTCGTGCAGGTGCATCTGGCCCTTGCCGATGTCGTGGAGCAGCGCAGCAGTCTCGAGGGTCGCACTCGGCGCGCCGCGCTCGCGCAGCAGCTGCAACACGTCCATCGAGTGGCGTCGGTCACGCGGATCCCTCGCCACGAAGAACGCGCGCTCAGCGTCGTTGAGCCGCTCGCGCACAATCAGCACTTCGCTCGCTCGCAGCGCCGGGCGAGCGCTGATCCACACCTGTCGCACGCGATAGATCGCATGCGAGACCACGAACACGACACGCAGACGTCGGAACGCCGCCATCAGGCGACTAGCCAAATATCCCGCCTCGGACGCCCATCGCGGACTCCGTGAAGAAATCGAGCAGCGGGTTCATCACCGTGAACAGCGGATTGAAGCCGGTAATGAACGGCAGGAAGAACAGCAGCATCAGGATGCCCGGCCCCCACTGCTCGTACTTCGAGATCTCACGCGCGAGGTTCGGCGGCAGCAGCCCCACCAGCACCCGGAACCCATCGAGTGGTGCGAGCGGCAGCAGGTTGAACACGGCGAGTGTGACGTTCAGCGACACCATCCACGTCAGGAACAGTCCAACGAGGTAGGAAGCGTCCGGGTTCCGCGCGAGCGACAGGCTCGGGTCGACGATACCGAGTCGCAGCGGCAGGCCAGCAACGAACGCGATCGCGAGGTTCGAGAGCGGCCCGCCGAGCGCGATCAGCACCATGCTCAACCGTGGCCGCGGCGTGTTGTACGGATTCACCGGTGTTGGCTTAGCCCACCCGAATCCCACGAACATGATCATCAGCGCGCCCATTGGGTCGAGGTGTGCACGCGGATTGAGCGTGAGTCGCCCAAAGCGCCGCGCCGTGTGATCGCCCAGTCGATCCGCCACCGCGGCGTGCGAGAACTCGTGGACGGACAGCCCGACGAGCATCGACACCACGAATGCGAGGATGACGGTGAGCACCGCGGCCGGCGTCTGTGTGATGTATGGCAGATAGCGGAATAGCAACATTGCGGATCAGGATAGCTGCCACGCGAACAACGACACACACGTGCGCACATTTGGTTTGACACACCGAGAAGGCGCTTCCTACCCTGATTTCGCCCGTACGTACACGAGAGATCGATACGGCACGGCAGCGCTAGGGCTGGCGGGCCTACGGCGCGCAGGGGCCTCCCACTCCCCATTACATGGCGGTGCGATGGCCTGGTCTCGGCGCGCTCCATTCGTCGTTGGTGTGATCGCGCTCATCGCCCTGCTCGGTGCGGGCGCTCTCGTGCTACGCATGCGCAGTGCCAACACGCCCGCGAATGACCTCGGGGCACGGCTCATCTTCGCCGAGTTCAGCACGAACGCTGACCGCGTCTACATCGCCCCCGCGACCGACCCCGCGCAGCGCACGACTATTACGACCATCGACCACGTCGCCGAGTGGGGCATCAACCCCGCGATCGCCCCCGCGGGCACCACGGTCGCCTACACCGTGCTGCCGACCACGACCACCAACCCACGCGCCGACTCGCCCGCCGAGCTGTGGACGCTCGATGTCGCCACCGGCGCGAAGGTGCGCCTCGCCGGCGACGCGGATCTGCGCGTCTCGCCGGTCTTCGACGCAAAGGGAACCCAGCTCGTCTATCGCTCCAGCGCGTCGGGCGGCAAGCAGTCGCTGATCCGCATCGACCTCCCCGCTGGCACCCGCCGACCGCTCTACGAGGCCGAGACGGCGTTCGGCATGTTCCCCGTCGGCTTCTCGCAGGGCACGCTCGTCTTCGCCACGCTGTCGAGCACCGGCACCGACTTCTTCAGCGTCCTCGGCGGCGCGCCCCCGACCATGCTCTTTCACGCCTCCGACCAACTCGCACGCGACTGGCGCATCTCGCCATCCGGTGACGCACTGGCCTACCTCGCGCCCGTCATCAGCGCCGAGCGCGTCGCCTACCGCCTCCATGTCGCGAAGCTCACCGGCGGAGCCACGAGTCCGACTCGCCTCGGTAACGGCGACACCGAGCAGTACGGCAGCGCCTGGCGCCCCAACGGCGACGCCGTCACCGTCGGCCAGCAGCCGGCAGCCAACGGCTACGCCAGCGCGCAGACCCTCCCGGTCGCCAACGGTTCGAGCACAACCCTCACGCCGCCGCCGCGCGGCTTCGACCAGCCGCTCGGCTGGAGCACCGATGGCACAGCCCTCGCCGCTCGCTCGTTTGATGGCACGTCGTCCGCAGCGCCCGGTCGTGAGACAACCATCGTGATCGACGCGGGCCAGCGCCGCGTGGTCAGCGGGAGCGGCGACATCATCTACTTTGGATGGATGCCAGCAGGAGCGACGAACAAGTGACGCGCATGCATCGAGCCCTGCTCGGCACGCTCGGCGCTGCGCTGCTGCTCGCGCTGGCGGTGCTCACACCCTCGCTCGCGACACGAGCCAGCGCCTGCGCGTTCCTGCGCACCCCACAGGCCTACGAGGCCGACTCGGGGCGCACGGCCTACTTCCAGGCGATGGACGCTGCCGCCACCGACAACATCTTCCCCGGCGATGCGAACTTCGGTATGCCCGCCGTCGAGGTGGGCACACGCGCCGGCCGCCAGCCCGGCCTGCACCAGATGCCGCCCTCGCTCCTGCGCTCGATCGGCTGGGTCGAGTCCAACCTCAGCATGGCCGCGCGCTCAGTCCCGTTCCGCTCGACCGGCGCGGCGCTCGTCTCCTTCGACTGCGGCCACGGCATCATGCAGATCACGAGCGGCATGACCGTCCCGCTCGGCTCGAACAACCAGCCCACAAGCGCCCAGTCCAACATCGCGACGCACTACGTCTACAACATCGCTCGAGGCGCAGCGATGATGGCCGCCAAGTGGAACGAAGCCCCCGAGCTCAGCCCGATCGCCGGCACTGACACCAACTCGAACCCCACGATCATCGAGAACTGGTACTTCGCGCTCTGGCGCTACAACGGCTTCACCGGCCCCGGCGCGAACATCTCGAACCACCCGCTCGACCCCGTCTTCTCGAATCCCCGCGAGGCCTGGCGCTGCGACGGCTCGCAGTCCCGCACCCGCTACCCGTACCAGGAGCTGATCTACGGCTGCCTCCAGAACCCACCCTCCTACCAGGGAGCGAGGTTGTGGACGCCGGTCGCCGCCTCGCTACCCAACCTCACGCAGCCCCAGTACTTCACGCCGCTCTCTGTGCAGAACTTCGTCTTCCCATACAGCGGCATGGACATGCCCACCCCCGCCCCCGGCCACGCCGAGCCGGCCCCGAACGTCCCCGCCGACTTCCGAGCGCGTGCGCTGGGCTCCCCAGTGCCGGCCGTCGACGGCCCGCCCGTGCAACTCCGCCTCGACGCAGGCCCCGCCGCCGCCAAGGCCACAGTGCGGATCCGCAACGGCGGCACCGGCATCCTCGTGTGGTCCGCCACGCCCTCGGCCAACTGGATCGTCGTCGACCCCCCTGCCGGCGTATCGCTCGGCCCCGACGTCCCCTGCGACGGCGCGTCGGGCTGCTCGCCCCTCACCACGATCACCATCAGCATGAACCCCGTGCTGCTCCCCAACGCAGCATCGAGTGGCACCGTCACCATCGCCGGCACCAACGCCGCCGGCGCGCCCGCCACCGTCACCGTGACCGTGAAGGCCGACTTCGACACGGGGGCCCCTGGCACCAGTCGCGCATACTGACCCACACGAGGCGCACCCGGTCCGCAACACACGAGGAATGCCATGCTCGGTCTCGGCCGCCTGACGACCGCGATTCGCCGCAACCACGCGCTCGAGCACGCCACTGTGGCCGTGCTCCTCGCGAAGCACGGCCCGATGCGCATCGCCGGTCGCGCCAGCCACAACGGCTTCCTGCTCTACGCCGACGTCACGCCCGAGGAAGTCACGGCCTGCGCCCGCGAGGCGCTGCGCCGCATGCAGTCCGGCCAGGCCTCGCTCGCCATAACGCCGCTCTGCGGCACCAACATCGCGATGGCCGGCCTGCTCGCCGCCACGGCCGCGACGGCCGTGCTCAGCTTCGGCTCCGGCCCTCGAGGCCCAACAGGAAGCGCGTTCAGCAACGCCTTCGTCGCGTCGATGCTCGCGGTGATCGCCGCGCAGCCGCTCGGACTGCTCGTGCAGCAGCACATCACCACCAGCCCCGACCTCGAGCCTGTCGAGGTACTCGAGACACGAGTCCTCCGAGGCAACCTCAAGAAGGTGCAGACCAGCGGCGCCCTGAACTAGGAAGCGCTGAGCTAGCTGCGACGACGGTTAGTGGATCTTGCCGAAGTAGTGCTCGCGGATGCGCTCGTACGAGCCGTCATCCTGCATCTCGAGCAGCGTCGTGTTGATCGCCTTGCGACGCGGAGAGCCGGTCGGCAGCGCGATGCCGTAGTCCTCGCGCTGGAACACGTTCCCCACGAGCAGCAACCGACCGTTGTCTGCCAGCTCGATGTGGTGCTGCAGCACCGGCGCATCGAACACCATCGCGTCCGCCGAGCCACCCTCGATGCGCTTGAACGCGTCGTCGGCAGTGTCGACGCCATCGAACGCGATCTTGTGCTCGGTCAGATAGCGCGCGGCCGTCGACCCGTTCACGGTCACGACGCGCTTGTCGATCAGGTCGCTCACACCGCGGATGTTGCCGCTGATCTGCTCCACCGTGAGGTCCGAGGCCAGCGACGCCGTAAACGTCGAGACGAAGCAGATGCCGAGGATAATCCACCCCACTGCCGCGCCGCGGCTGATCGGATGCTCAGGCTCACCGACTTCACCAACGAGGCCGATCGTCGCGGCCTTGAACATGCCATCAGCCACACCCGGCAGGTACGGGCGGTCTCGATGGAAGAGCCACACGACGTTGCCGGCGACGAACAGGATCACGATCAACGCGCCCAGGTACAGCCCGATCGAATCTGAGAGCAATCGAGTGAATCGGCCGAGGAACGATGAGTCCGAACGCACCGGCGCCACGATCTGCAGCCCCGCATTGAACATCGGATAGCTGAAGTCGAGCCGCTCTTCGCGCTCCGGCGTGATCGAGATCCCTGCGATCCCCACGTCGAGCTTCGAGCCCGCGACGTTCTCGATCAGCGGCGGCAGCGTGTCGAACCAGGTGTACTGCGTTGTCCAGCCGTTGCGGCGCGCAATCTCATCCCACAGCTCGATGCTGAAGCCCGAGTACTTATTGGCCGTACTGCGCATCACAAATGGGTCGAGCGGCTTGATGCCCACCCGCAGCGTCGTCGAGCTCGGAGGCTGCTGCGCCGTCGCCGTCGAAGACGGCAACACCAGCGCCACCGTCACGAACGCGACGAGCACCAACAACGGGCGAACGAGGAAGCGGCCCCAATGAAGACTAAAGAGGGGCGACGCTAACACCCCGCGTGAGACTCGGACAACTTGAGACGTGACGTGAACGATGGGAGGTTCAGGAGCTCCATCCGGGCGTAGGCCCATAAGACGCCGAACATCCCCGGCGACTCGACTCCACCGAGACAGATCCAAGCGCCTCGCTGCGCCGATCTTGCTCACACCGCTGCAAGACGGCGGGCGCGTCGCATCGGCGCCTGTCTCGTTGCGCCTGCGCATTGCTCGCGCCATCCACCTCCGAGGGAGTGCAGGGGCCCGGCTGGGGTCGCGGGGCGAAGCCCCGCACAAGGGCGGGCGGGTGGGCGAAACACTGTCCGGGCACGGCCGCGGCAAAGCCGCCCGTGCCCCGGCCTCGGCGCAAGCCGAGCCGTCCGAGTCCGACTCAATGCACGAGGCAAAACGAAACCCCGCTCACACGGGGCCTCGCACCACCAAAGCGCTGGGTGAAAGGGCGCTGCGCGCCCTAGCGGACTTCGACGGGGACGCCCGCTTTGCACTGCGCGCACTCGGACGGCTCGTACGACGGCAGCTCCACCTCGGTGGCCGCGAAGAACGGCACATCGAAGGTCGCGCGCCCCTGCGAGCGGTCCACCATCACGGCCACACCCACCACGACACCACCGGCTGCGTTCACCGCATCGATCGTGTCGCGGATCGACGCGCCCGAGGTGAGCACGTCGTCCACCACCAGCACGCGCTCACCGGCTTCGAGATGGAAGTCGCGTTGGAACGCGCGCCCGCCCGCCTCGGCACGCTCGGCAAAGATGCCGCGCTTGCCGAGCTGTCGCCCGATTTCGTAGGCCAGGATGATCCCGCCCGTCGTCGGGCCGGCGATCGTCTGCGGGTTCGTGTCACGCGAGCCCTCGGCCATGCGCTTGCACACGACCTCGGTCTGCTCGGGCCATTGCAAGAGATTGAACTTCTCCAGGTAGCGGTCGGAGTGCCGCCCGGAGTTCAGCTGGAAATGGCCATTGAGGATCGCGCCGGTCTGCTCGAACGCCGCGATCATGGTGGGGTCTACTGGGATTTCAGGACTCCGGCCTGGGGCGTCGCTGCAATCTCGGCTTCGTTGTCGACACGGCCGGCCTTCGCCAGCGGCCAGTACCGCACCTCGGCGCGGCCAATCATGAACGACTCGCCCAGCATGCCCCACGAGTGCGAGTCGTATGAGTTGTTGCGATTATCGCCGAGCACGAAGTACTGGCCTTCAGGCACCTGCACCGGGCCGTACTCGTACGCGGGCGGCTTATCGAGGTAGGCCTCCGTGCGTGCCACGCCGTTCACGTACACCTGCCCGGCGTGCACCTCGATGGTCTCGCCCGGCAACGCGATCACGCGCTTGATGAAGTCACGGCGCGGGTCCTGCGGGAACCGGAACACCACGACGTCACGTGGCTCGGGCTGCCCGAATGGGCGCCACTCGCTCTGGCCGGACTGCCCCGGCAGCCACGAGAGGTTGAAGCTGCGGTAGACCAGCTTGTTCACGATCAGCATCTCGCCGTTATGGAACGTCGGCTCCATCGAACTACCATCGACGACGAAGTTCTGCCCGATCGAGCGGACGAACAGGAACATCAGCAGCGCGAGCGCGAGTACCTCGACGGTCTCGACCACGCCGCGCGCGCCAAACGGCCACAGCAGCTCCCACACGCTGCGCTGTGGTGCTGGCTCTGGCGGAAGCGGCGGCCCCCAGTTGGCAGGGTCATCGAGCGGGTCGGCATACCAGGTGCGAATGCCCCCCATGCCCTCAAGCTCGCCACCCTCGGCGATCGGCTCGTCCTTATCGTTGTCGAGCCCGAACGGCGCGTCGAGCGGACGCGGCCACTCTGGTGGCATCGACGGGCCATCGGCCCTCCCGGGCACATGCGGTGGCGGCGTAGAGAAGGAGGAAAAGGATGGCGCGCCATCCGCACTCCCGTTTGCATACGGGGGATACGGAGCGGGGGCGGAAGCATCCTCGGGAGGGACAGAGCCACCGGATTCGGCGCCCGGCGTGGGGTTCACCATGTTCCGAGTATAGCAGCGGCCCTCTTAGCGACCTGCGAGCGATAACCCAGTGATACCCGGGTATTACGCTCGCCGCGCTGCTCCCAGTAGTTCGATACGCTGCGCGGCAGCCTCGGCAACCGCAGCGCGCGCCGCACGCAACGCTGGCCGCGGATCATTGCCACGAGGCCCACCGTCCGCACTCAGTCCACGTACGAATGCCGCGTGAATCTCGGTGCTGATATTTACCTTGCGAATCCCGGCGCGCACCGACTCGGTCAGATCCTCCGGCGTCACGCCCGATCCGCCGTGCAGTACGAGTGGCAGTCCGTGCGTCGCCGCACGCAGCTCCTCGATCAGGTCGAAGCGCACCGCGCCCGCCATGCCGTGCGCCGTGCCCACCGATACCGCGAGCGAATCCACGTGCGTCTCCTCGACAAAGCGCTGCGCCGAAGCCGGATCAGTCATCACCGACTCCGAGGTCGCCACGCCAGGCTCGCGCCCACCGACGTGCCCGAGCTCCGCCTCAACCGCGAGGCCGAACTCCACGCCGATCGCTACCGCCTCGAGCGTTCCGCGCAGGTTCGTCTCCAGCGGCGTGGTCGAGCCGTCGAACATCAGCGACGTGAAGCCAGCCTCTGCCGCCGCGCGCACCATCGCCACGCTCGCGCCGTGATCGAGATGCACCCCAACAGGCACTATCGCCTCAGCCGCCAGCGCACGCCCCAGCGCTGCCGCAGCCTGCATCCCCCCGATGTGATCGAGATTCGACTGATTGAACTGCAGCAGGATCGGCGCGCCGTACGTGTTCGCCGCGTCAATCACCCCTAACGCAAGCTCGATGTTGGAGACGTTGAAACCGGGAATTGCGTACTTTCCGGCTTCCGCTGCAATCAGTAGGTCGCGTCCTGACGCCAATGTCATGAACTTTTGTCCCGCTTCGCGCGTTGTCACTTATACGGCGCCGGCCACAGGCGCTGGACAGCGGCATGCTAGCGTCGGCGCTCCCCGACCGCGAGGCACGACCCACGGAGGGTACGGATGACAGGTATTTGGCAACGTTGGACACGCACGAAGCTCGCGTTGGGCTTGCTCGGGGGGCTCGCGCTCGTAGCACTCGTGCTTGGGATGACGCGTGATCGAGTCGGCATCGCGCAGGCTGCAACCACCAACGACCCGCAGACCGGGATCAGCGTCACAGGCACCGGTAAGGCGACCGTCGTCCCTGACCTGGGCGTCGTAAACCTCGCCGCGCAGGTCACGCGCCCCTCGGTGCAGGACGCGCGCGACACCGCTGCTCGTGCGATGGACGCCATGCGCGGCGCGCTCAAGCAGCAGGGCGTGGCCGACAAGGACGTTGCCACTTCCGGCTTCAACATCCAGCCGCAGTACACCTACAGTCCGAACGGCGGCACGCCGACCATCAACGGCTACCTGGTCTCCAACAACATCACCGTGAAGGTCCGCAACGTGGACAACGTCGGCAAGGTGCTCGACGCCGCGGTCAGCGCGGGGGGCAACGACGTCCGTGTGAACGGTGTGCAATTCACCGTCGACGACATCGAGAAGGTCTCCGGCGACGCCCGACGCAACGCGGTCGCCAACGCTCGAGCGCATGCGGAGGTGCTCGCGCAGGCCGCCGGCGTCGGCCTCGGCCGTGCCCGCATGATCGTCGAGGGCGGTAGCGGCGGGATTCCACCCATCGCCGTGGCCGCGCCGTCCGCCATCGGTGGCAAGGGCGGCGGCGATATCTCGACACCCGTGAGCCCCGGCGAGACCCAGGTCACCGTCACCGTCTCGATCGTCTACGACCTGAACTAGCGAGTCGCTGTTGATTGAGTGCTTCGAGGCGAGGCCGCGCATACATACAATCAACCGAGTTGGTACGATGCCGAGGCGGGTGCTTGAGCCCGCCTCGGTCGTCCCTCCCCGCCCTGTGACGAGGTACCTCGCTTGATCCTCAGTGACCACTCCATCGCCGAGGCGCTCGCGTCGGGCCGCATCAGCATCGACCCCATGGGCGAGGACGCGATCCAGCCGGCCTCCCTCGACATCCGCCTCGACCGCCAGTTCCGAGTCTTCCGAGCCCACCGCCGGGCCTACATCGACGTCCGCGAGTCCGTTGACGACCTCACCGCCGTGGAGGAAGTCGCCGACGACGAGCCCTTCGTCCTCCACCCCGGCGAGTTCGTACTCGGCTCTACCCAGGAGCGCGTCCGCCTCGGCACCGACATCGTCGCCCGCGTCGAGGGCAAGTCCTCGCTGGGCCGCCTTGGGCTGCTCGTCCACGCCACCGCCGGCTACGTCGACCCGGGTTGGGACGGCCACCTCACGATGGAGCTCTCGAACGTCTCGACGCTGCCGATCCGCCTCTATTTCGGCATGAAGATTGGCCAGCTTTCCTTCGCCAACCTCACGACGCCCGCCGACCGCCCCTACGGCGACCCGAGCCGCAGTTCGAGGTACCAGGGCCAGACCGGCCCGACCTCCAGTCGCGGCTTCACCGACTACCAGCGGTAGGCGGAGCCCCCGTGCCAGCCTCCCAATTCATGCGCCTCGCCCTTGAGGAGGCTCGACTGGCTCTCGGCTGGTCGTCCCCCAACCCCGCCGTCGGAGCGGTCGTCGTGCGCGATGGCCAGGTCGTCGGCCGCGGCCACACCCAGCCGCCCGGCCAATCCCACGCCGAGGTGATGGCGCTCGCCGATGCCGGCGACCAGGCCTGGGGCGCCACCGTCTACGTGACCCTCGAGCCATGCGGCCATCAGGGCCGCACCCCGCCCTGCACCCGTGCCCTCTCGGCTGCCGGCGTCGCCGAGGTCGTCTACGCCATCGAAGACCCCGACCCGAACGTCCGAGGCGACGGCCACCGCCAGCTCGAAGAAGCCGGCATCCGAGTCACCTCCGGCGACGGCGCCGAGGAGTCCTCGCTGCTGCTGGAGGGCTACCTCAAGCAGCGTCAGACCGGACTGCCGTTCGTGATCGCCAAGTTCGCCACCTCGCTCGACGGCAGGATCGCGTCGGCCTCGGGCGACTCGCGCTGGATCTCCGGCCCTGAGGCGCGCGAGTGGGCGCACAGTGTGCGGGCCACCCTCGACGCCATCGTGCTGGGCTCCGGTACGGTGCTCGCCGACAACCCGCAGCTCACCGCCCGGCCTGCCGGGATGACCGAGGGCGTCCACCAACCGTTGCGAGTCGTGCTCGATTCGACCGGGCACATCTCGAGTAAGGCATCGGTGCTCTCGCGCGACACACCGTCCGTGGTCGCCACGACTGCAGCCTCGTCACCGTCATGGCAGCAGGAGCTGCGCGATGCAGGCGCCGAGGTGCTACTGCTACCCGCCCGCAACGGGCACGTGGACCTCGAGGCGCTGCTGCGCGCGCTCGGGGAGCGCGGCTGCCTGACTGTGCTGTTCGAGGGCGGCGGCAAGGTGCTCGGCTCGCTATTCGACGCCAAGCTCGTGGACCGCGTGCATGCCGTGGTCGCGCCGATGATTGTGGGCGCCTCGTACGCCCCAAGCCCGGTGATGGGCTACGGGGCGCAGCGGATGGCCGAGGCGCTCCGCCTGCGCGAAGTACAGGTCGAACGGCTCGGAGCAGATATCCTCGTCAACGGACTGGTCTGAGCGGAGGCGCCGTGTTCACCGGAATCATCGAGGAAGTCGGCACGATCCGCGTCCGCGACGGCGGGCTGCTGATCATCAACTGCTCGACCATCAACGACGACACGAAGCTCGGTGACTCGATCGCCGTGAACGGCGTCGACCTCACTGTCCGCGAGATGGACACCGAGTCGATGACCTTCGATGTGATGCCGGAGACCTTCCGCCGCTCGAACCTGGCCAAGGTGCAGCCCGGCGAGCGCGTGAACCTCGAGCGCTCCGTGCGCCCGCAAGACCGCCTCTCCGGCCACATGGTGCGCGGGGTGGTCGAGACGACATGCATCCTCGACAGCTTCACGCCGGAAGCCGATGCGATCATCGCGCGCTACCGGACGCCGGCGGAGTACCTGCGCTTCATCGCGATGAAGGGTCCCGTGTGCGTGGACGGCGTTTCTCTGACGGTGATGGGCAAGGACAGCGAGTCCTTCTCGGTCTCGCTCGTCCAGTACACGCAGGAGCACACGAATCTGACGGGGCGTCAGCCGGGTGCTACGATCAACCTGGAAACCGACATCATCGCCCGCTACGTCGAGCAGTTCCTCGCGGAACGTGCCACGGGCTGAGCCTCGGAGCTCCCATGACCCCAGCGCGCGCAGTGAGCCGAGCCACCGGAACCGTGAGCGTCGAAGAGGCGATCGAGGAGTTCCGCGCCGGCCGGCCGGTAATCATCGTCGACAACGAGGACCGGGAGAACGAAGGCGATGTCTGCATCGCCGCCGAGTTCTGCACGCCCGAGACCATCAACTTCATGGCGAAGAACGCGCGCGGCCTGATCTGCGTCGCGATGACCGGCGAGCGCCTCGACGAGCTCGAGCTGCCGCTGATGACCGGCCAGAACACCTCCCCGCTCGGCACGGCCTTCACCGTCACGGTCGAGGCACGCCACGGCGTCACCACCGGCATCTCCGCCCAGGACCGCGCTCGCACCGTGCAGGTCTTGATCGACCCAGCATCCGGCGCCCACGACCTCACGCATCCCGGACACACATTCCCGCTGCGCGCGCGCGACGGGGGCGTGCTCGTGCGCGCCGGCCAGACGGAGGCCTCTGTTGACCTCGCACGACTGTCGGGGCTGACGCCCGCCGCAGTGATCTGCGAGGTGATGTCCACGGACGGCACGATGGCGCGCTTGCCGGAGCTCCGTCGATTCGCGCGCACGCACAAGATGAAAATCCTCACCGCCGACGCGCTGATCGCCTACCGCGTGCGCACGGAACGGCTTGTGGAGCGCGTGACCGAGTCTCAATTGCCGACGCGCTTCGGTGACTTCAAGGTGATCGGCTACAAGACGCTAATCGATACGAAAGAGCACGTCGCGCTGACCATGGGCGACGTGAACGGCGGCGAGCCAGTGCTGGTGCGCGTGCACGACCAGTGCGTGACCGGCGACGTGTTCGGCTCGCTGCGGTGCGACTGCGGCGAGCAGCTGGAACAGGCGATGCGACGCGTGGCCGAGGAAGGCCGCGGCGCCATCGTCTACATGGACCAGGAAGGCCGCGGCATTGGCCTGCACAACAAGATACGCGCCTACAACCTGCAGGACACCGGCCTCGACACGGTCGAGGCAAATGTGGCGCTCGGCCTGCCGATCGACAGCCGCGAGTACGGCATCGGAATGCAGATCCTGGTCGACCTCGGGATCACGCGGATGCGGCTGATGACCAACAACCCGACAAAGCGATCGGGCCTCGAGGGCTACGGACTCGAGGTGGTCGAGCGCATCGGGCTCGAGGTCACGCCGAACCCCCACAACATCCGCTATCTGCGCACGAAGCGCGAAAAGATGGGCCACCTGCTCGCCTCGGACGGACTGGGCTGATGCCGCGGGCGTTCGAGGGGCCACTCGACGGCGCCTCGCTGCGTGTGGCCGTCGTGGTCTCACGCTTCAACGAGCTGATCACCGAGAAGCTGCTCGCTGGCGCGGTCGACACCGCGCTCGAGTGCGGCGTGCCGGACGAGTCGATTGATGTGGTTTGGGTGCCAGGCGCTTTCGAGCTCCCGATGGCCGCTCAGTGGTTGGCCGACAGCGGCGCGTATGATGCGATTGCCTGTGTCGGCGCGGTGATCCGCGGCGAGACTCCCCATTTCGACTTCGTGGCCGGTGAGGCGGCGCGCGGCATTGCCGATGTCGCCCGCGAGTCGGGCCTGCCCGTGACGTTCGGCGTGATTACGTCGGACAATCTGGCTCAGGCGCAGGCTCGGGCCGGAGGCGCTGTCGGCAACAAGGGTCGCGAGGCAATGCTCGCGGCAATCGAGATGGCGACGCTGCGGCCGCTCGTCGATGCGAGCATGGCGCGGCGCGAAGGGAATCTGGCATGAGCCCGACACCAAGCTTTGGCAACCCCAGCGGCGGCGAGGGCATTGACCGCGCTGCCTCGGTGTCGATCAAGCTCGCGCATGAGGCGCTGGAACGATTCCCCGAGATGGTACGGCGACACAAGTTCATCGCGGGCGGCGCGGCGATCTCCTCGTCGCTGATCGTGCTCGCCGGCGTCGCGATCGCGCGCCACATGCTCGGCGGCGAGACCGCCGAGGAAGCAGTCGCCGCGGTCACCGAGGATGAAGTCCAGGGCCTGCGCGTCGTCGAGATCCCCGGTGACGAAGACATCGTGCCTGAGGGCGAAACGCCTGTCGGCGAAGTCGACATCGAGGAGGCTGCGAGCAACGGCGAAGTCGAAGTCAAGCCATCCGAACCGAGTGTGTCACGGATGAACGGCGCTTCGTAGCGCGCGCTGTACGCTCACCGAGCGTATGACCATGTCTCCCAACGTTGACTCTGCACACGGCGCGCCGAAACTGGCGCGCCGTATTGCGCACTGCGACCTCGACACCTTCTTTGTGGCCGTCGAGCGACTGCGCGACCCATCGCTGATCGGCAAGCCCGTGCTGGTCGGCGGCACCGGACCGCGCTCGGTCGTGGCAACCGCGTCATACGAGGCGCGCGTGTTCGGGTGTCACTCGGCGCAACCGATGGGACAGGCACTACGACTCTGCCCGCAGGCGATCGTCGTATCGCCGGATTTCAATGCATACCGCTCGGCCTCACACGAGTTTCACGAGGTGCTGCAGGAGGCGTCGCCACTGGTCGAGTCGGCCGGCCTCGATGAGGCGTACATCGACCTGACCGGACTCGGCGAAGGAACCGATGCCGCGCGCCGCGCAGGCGAGGCAATCCGTTCGTCGGTGCGCGAACGCACAGGACTCGCCGTCTCGATTGGGATCGCCGGCAGCAAGACGACCGCGAAAGTCACCTCGGACCGCGCGAAGCCGGACGGGCTGATCGAGGTGCCGCTCGGCGGCGATGCGGAGTTCCTCGTACCACTGCCGCTGCGCGACCTACCATTCGTTGGGCCAAAGCTCGCCACGGTGCTGCAGGCAGCGGGCGTGCGCACAATCGGGCAGGTCGCGAGCCTCGACGCATCGTGGCTGCGGCAGCGCTTCGGCGCCGCCGGCGTGTCGCTCGCCGAGCGCGCACGCGGCATCGACCGCAACGAGGTGCGCGCGCTGCCTCGAGTGCCGGTGTCGGTCTCGCGCGAGGTGACATTCGGCTCGGACGTCACGGACATGACCGAGCTCGTGCGCGTGCTGCGCTCGCACGCCGACCGCGTCGGTGGCGACCTCCGCCGCGCAGGGCGCCGCGCCCGCACCGTGACCCTCAAAGTGCGCTGGCCAGACTTCACGACAGTGTCGCGCTCGCGCACGGCTGCGCGGCCGGTGCAGTCGACCGCCCAGCTACTCGAGATCGGGCAGGCGATGCTCGACGAGGTATTCGCGAGCGAGGGGCACCACCCCGTACGCCTGATCGGCCTCGGCGCGACCAACCTGGTCGAGGACGTGATCCAACTCGGCTTCGACGATGCGCCGGTGCAGCGCGACGAGCAGCTCGACAAGGTCGTGGACGAACTCCGCGACCGCTTCGGCGAGGGTGCCGTGCAGCGCGGACGGCCGGGTCAGACGCGCCGATAACAGGCGTTGGGCGACCTCGAACCTATCGAGCCGGAATCTCTGCAAACCTGCTAAATCTCATCAACGCAGATGTATATCTCGCGACGCCCGAGGCGGAGGATGAGCCTCGCAGTGGGGGAGGCTCAGCGCATGCGCTACCAACAGATCCGCGGGACTGATGTTTCGGTCTCGGAAGTGGGTTTCGGGGTCTGGACGGTCGCCTCCGGCTGGTGGGGCCAGTACAGCGACGAGCAGGCCATCGCGATGCTCCGAGCCGCCCGCGAGCGCGGCATCACCTTCTTCGACACCGCAGACACTTACGGCAACGGCCGCGGCGAGACCATCCTCGCGCAGGCGTTCACGCCGGCCGAGCGCGCCGAGCTCACATATGCCTCGAAGTTCGGCTACGATTGGAAAAACAGCGGCAAAGACCGCGAGGCTGGCCACCAGGAAGCCCCGCACCGCTTCGACATTCCGTTCCTCGAGAACGCGCTGGTCGAGTCGCTTGAGCGCCTGAACACCGACCACCTCGACCTCTGGCAGCTGCACAACGTACGCATGGAGCACCTGCACCTCGACGAGGTGTGGACGTTCCTCGACCGCGTGAAGCGCGAGGGCAAGGTGCGCTCGATCGGCGTCGCACTTGGCCCGGCAATCGGCTGGCTCGATGAAGGCCTCTACTCGTTCCGTGACCGCCCGGTCGACATCGTGCACATGATCTACAACGCGCTCGAGCTCAACCCGGGTCGCGAGCTGATCAAGGCCGCGAACGAGACGAACCACTCGATCCTCGTGCGCGTGCCGCACTCCTCGGGCATGCTCGAGGGCCAGTACGACGAGAACACTACGTTCGCGGAGAACGACCACCGGCGACACCGCCCGGAGGCGTGGCTGCGCAACGGCGTGCAGAAGATCCGCCAGCTCGAGTTCCTCACGGACGGCACGGGCCGCACGCTCGGTCAGGCCGCGCTGAAGTACGTGCTGCACGACGACTCTGTCGTGAGTGCGCTGCCGAACATTTACAACATGCAGCAGCTCGACGAGTTCACAGCTGCCTCGGACGTCGCGGAGTTGAACGACGACGACATGCAGCGAATCGAAGCGTTGTTCGAGGCCAACTATGGGTTGCCTCGCGAAGTAGAGCAGGCGGTGGCGCGATGACAGCGACAGAACGGCGGACGACGCCCAAGGTCGATGACGCGACGGCGCGCCTCCTCAACGAGTTGCAGGACCACTACCCGCTCGTCGAGCGCCCGTATGCCGAGGTCGGCACTCGCCTCGGCATGACCGAGGACGAGGTGGTGCAGCGGCTACGCGACGCACGCGCGGCCGGCGTCGTGCGCCAGGTGTGCGCGATCTTCGACACCAAGACTCTTGGCTACTCCTCGGCGCTGGTCGCGGCGAAGGTGCCGGCCGAGCAGCTCGAGCACGCCGCGAAGGTCGTGAACGCGCACCCCGGTGTGTCGCACAACTACCGCCGCAACCACGAGTTCAACATGTGGTACACGGTCGCGATGCCCCCCGGCCACGACCTGCAAGTCGTGATCGACCGACTCTGCGAACTCTCCGGCGCCGAGTCGATGCGCAACATGCCGACGCTGCGGCTCTTCAAGATCGGCGTGACCCTCGATGTCGCCGGTCAGCGCGCCGTGGATGCCCGTGGCGCCCCCGAGTACAGCGACGAGAAGCGCGAGCAGGCCGTCGGCAAGGCGATCTCCGACACCGACGTCGCCTACATCCGTGCGACCCAGGGCAACCTCGAGGATGTCGCAACGCCGTTCGAGTCGGTCGTGGCCAACCTCGGCTGGACCGTCGATGAGGTCATCGAGTACGGGCGCGCGATGCAGGAGCGCGGCGTGCTGCGTCGCTACGCGGCCATCCTCAACCACCGCGAAGCCGGCTTCCGCGCCAATGGCATGGCCGTATGGAACGTCCCGGTCGAGCGCATCGAGGAGTTCGGCCAGTTCGTCGCCGGCTACCGCAACGTCTCGCACTGCTACCAGCGGCCGGTGTACGCCGACTGGCCCTACAACGTGTTCTCGATGATTCACGCGCCGCGCGCCGATGGCGTCGAGGCAGTGGCCGAGGCGATCGCCACTCAGACCGGCATTACCGACCACCGCGTCCTGTACAGCAGCGACGAGTTCAAGAAGATCCGTCTGCCGTACTACGTTGACTCGTACGACCATTGGGAAGAGCTGTGCGAGGCGGCTGCGCGGGACAACTCGTGACGTCACCGCACGGTGAGACGCCCTCGGCACACCCGCACGGCGCGCCGGCTGCAGGTGGTGAGCGAACAGCCTCGCCACACGGCAAGCAGTTCGTGAAGTTCAGCTTCTTCCACGTCCGCGACGAGTTCCGCACGGAGCCCGAGGCTGCCCGCATTGCCGCTGGCAAGGCGCTCGTCGACCTGATCGAGCGCTCGTCGGATCGCATGCTCACGCGCACCTACACGACGGTCGGCACGCGCGGCGACACCGACTTCATGGTCTGGCAGGTCGCAGACGATCTGCACGAGATCATGGACTGGACCTCAGCGTTCCTTGGCTCGTCCCTCGCACCGTTGATCGACCGCCCGCACTCGTACCTCTCGATGACGATGCGCTCGATCTACGAGAACCCGCTGCACGAGGGCGCCGCCAACCGCGAGCGCATGCGTACCGAGGACTCCGGCGCCGAGTACCTCTTCGTCTACCCGATGGTGAAAACCCGCGCGTGGTACGAGCTGGCACATGACCGTCGCCAGGAGATCATGAACGAGCACATCGGCATCGGCCACGCCTACCACAACATCAAGATCAACACGACGTACTCGTACGGCCTGGACGATCAGGAGTTCGTGGTCGCGTTCGAGGGCGACTCGCCCGGCGAGTTCCTCGCGTTGGTGCGAGATCTCCGCGAGTCCGTGTCGTCCTCGTACACCGAGCGCGACACGCCGATGTTCACGTGCCGCCGCATGGCGCCGGCAGAGCTCGTGGCGTACTGCGGTCTCGTGCCAGCGGAGCGATAGCACTCGACGCACCGCGTGACGGGCCAGTGGCTCGTCCCGGTGCGGTTTCGTATACTCGGGGAAATCTCCGATCGGTCTGAGAAGTTTGGTGAGATTTTGACGACTCGCCCTGGGAACGCTCCGGGAGCTGGAACGCGCTGGGTGAACCTCGGCCGTGCTTGCGAGATCCTCGGCGTGAACGAGTCGACGGTCCGCCGCTGGGCGGACTCGGGCGAGATCCGCTGCTTCCGTACTCCTGGCGGCCACCGTCGCTTCGCCGAGGGCGACCTGTTTGCGATGACCCAGGGCGGCAACCCTGGCACGCGCCCCGAGCACGAGATCGAGACCGCCGCGGTGTCACGCATCCGACGGCAGCTGCACGGCGGGAAGCCCGATGCGTCCTGGTACCACTCGATCGAGGAGCAGGAGCGCGACGAGTTGCGTCCCCTCGGCCGACGGCTGTTGGAGCTCGTGGGCGACTACCTGTCACGGCGCGGACGGCGCGCTCAGGTAGAGCAGGAAGTCGACGCGATCGGCAAGCGCTACGGCCAGATCCTGCACGACCGCGAGACGCCCCTGCTCCGCGCGATCGAGGCGTTCACCTTCTTTCGTCGCTCCCTCGACGAAACAGCCAAGCAGCTCGCTGAGCGCACGAACCTGTCGGCTGAGGAGGCGGCGCGCGCACGCGCGGAGATCGCCGGACTCGCCGACCGCGTGCTGCTCGGCGTCACGTCCGCGTACGACCGGTAACGAAGGGCAACCGATGGACTACTACCCGATCTTCGTCGACATGCGCGGCCGCAAGGTGCTGCTCGTCGGTGGTGGACACGTCGCGCTCGAGAAGATCGGGAAGCTCGTCGATGCCGGCGCGGTCGTCACCGTGATCGCGCCTGAGCTGATCGCCGAAGTCCAGACGTTCGTCGACAACAACAGTGCAACGCTGGAGCGTCGCAAGTACGAGGCCGGTGACGTACTCGGCTACGACGTTGTGATGGTCGCGACAGACGACGGTGGCGTGAACTCTGGCATTGCCGCCGAGGCGCGCGCGGCGAAGATCTGGGTGAATGCGGCGGACGACCCTGCGAACTGCGACTTCATCCTCCCGTCGCTGGTGCAGCGCGGGAAAATCTCGATCGCCGCATCTACGGGCGGTTCGAGTCCGGCGCTCGCGCGATGGCTGCGGGAGCACCTCGACACGTTCTTAAGTGACGAGGTCGTAGCGCTGGGCGACCTGCTGGCCGAAGTGCGCTTGCTCGTACGTGCGCGCGACCGCGAATGCGCTGGCTCGTGCGACCAGACCGCGCCGGCGCCACCGCTGCTCTGCAAGACGTGCCCGAATCGCATCCCCGCCGACCTGTGGCAGGAGGCGATCGACGACGACCTGCTCGCTCTGCTACGCGACGGTCAGTACGAGTCCGCACGCGAGCGCATCATCAGCGCGATGGGCATCGACCGACCGCTGCAGCCGTCGCATGGCGCGGCGACCGCGGTGCGAGGCGAGTAGCAATGCTGACGTTCGTCGGGACGAGCCACCACCTGGCGCCGATCGAGGCACGGGAACAGCTCGCCATTCCCGGCGAAGCGATGCCTGACGTGCTCGCACGCCTCGGTGAACGGTTCGGCGCCGGCGCGCTCGTAAACACCTGCAACCGCATGGAGCTCTACGTGCCCGGCTCCTACGACCGCGCGGACCTCGTGGACTTCCTCGCGGAGGCGACCGGTGCCGAGCGTGAGCTGATCGAGCAGTCGTGCATCGACCTCCATGACAACGAGGTCGTCCGCCACCTCTACTCGGTCGCGTCGGGCGTCGATTCGATGGTCCTCGGCGAGTACGAGGTACTCGGCCAGGTGCGTGCGGCGTTCTCCGCAGCCGTGGCCGCAGGCACCGACGACGCCATCCTGTCACGCCTCTTCCACACCGCGATCCGCACTGGTCGGCGCGCACGCTCAGAGACTGAGATCGGCCGCCACGCCGTGTCCGTCTCCTCGATCGCCGTACAGCAGGCTCGCATGCTCTTCCCGGAACTCGAGCACGCAACGGTGCTGGTGATTGGGGCAGGCGAGGCGGGCCGCCTCGCCGCAAGCGCGCTGGTCGACCACGGCGTGCGCGAGGTGTTGGTCGTGAACCGCACGCAGTCACGCGCCGAGGCACTCGCCGCTGAGCTCGGTGGACGCGTGCTGCCGCTCGACGAGCTCGCACGTGCGATGGCACAGGCGGACATTGCGATCGCAGCCGCCGACACGCCAGAGCCGCTGGTCTCACGCGATGCCGTCGAGCACGCGATGGGCGACCGCGCCGGGCGCGACCTGCTCATCATCGACATTGGCATGCCGCGTGACTGCGACCCCGCGGTGGCCGAAGTCAGCGGTGTCACGTACTACGACCTCGATGACCTCCAGGCGATCGCCGCCGAGCATCACGCCGCACGCGCGAATGAACTCGAGCGCGTGAACGCGATCGTCGATGAGGAAGCCACCCGCTTCTTCCAGTGGTGGGAGCAGCTGCAGGTGATGCCGACGATCGTCGCGCTGACCGAACGCGCAGAGCAGGTCCGCACCACCGCGGTCGGCAAATCGCTCCGCCGCATGGGCCTCAGCGACGAGCAGCAATCGCAACTCGACCTGCTGACAAAGGCGATCGTGAAGCAACTGCTGCACGATCCGATCTCCACGCTGCGCGAGCGCGGCGATAACGAAGACTACGTACTGGCAGCAAGGCGGCTGTTCCGCCTCGAAGACGCGTTCGAAGCGCTCGACCTCGACACGATCGAGGACGACGCCGAGTTGCAGTGACGACGCTGCGTCTGGCGACTCGCGGATCGGCCCTGGCGATCGCACAGTCGGACCTCGTGTCTGCCGCACTGCGCGTCGGCTCTCCTGACCTCGATGTCGAGTACGTGCACATCACCACCGAGGGCGACGCGGATCGCACAACGCCGCTGAGCGTGCTCGGCGGCCGCGGTGTCTTCGTGCGCGGCGTCGAGGAAGCGCTGTTGCGCGGCGAGGCTGACATCGCGGTGCACTCACTCAAGGACATGCCGACCGAGGACGCGCCTGGCCTTGTGATCGGCGCCGTCCTCGAACGTGCCGACCCTCGCGACGCCTTCGTCGGCTCACAGGGCCGACGCCTCGCGGAGCTACCGAGCGGCGCGCGCGTCGGGACCTCGTCGCAACGACGGCGCGCGCTGCTGCAGGCGATGCGGCCCGACCTCGAGATCGTCGAGCTGCGCGGCAACGTCGACACCCGGCTGCGCAAGGTCGCGGACGGCGAGGTCGACGGAGCGGTGCTCGCAGCAGCAGGCCTCGTTCGCCTCGGACGCATCGGCGAAGCCACCCAGATCTTCGAAGCGATGGAGTTCCTGCCGGCGCCTGGCCAGGGTGCGATCGCGGTCGAGTGCCGCGCCGACGACACCGCAACACTCGTGCTGCTTGCCGCGCTCGAGCACGCCGCAACGCGCGCCGCCGTGGATGCAGAGCGGGGCTTCCTCGCAGCGCTCGGCTCGGGCTGCACGCTCCCCGTGGGTGCGTATGCGCAGGTGGACGGCGAGTTGGTCGCGCTGCGCGCGATGATCGCGGACGTCGACGGTCGTGCACCGATATTCGCGGACGCGAGCGCGCCCATCGCGCAGGCAGCCACATTGGGTCATGGGCTGG
>Ga0209596_1000317_pt1 | contig 45444 bp, 68 predicted proteins | sample M_130807_MF_Meta_FD_187314 | JGI IMG/M metagenome (GOLD analysis project Ga0209596, IMG submission 187314) | Freshwater microbial communities from Lake Montjoie, Canada to study carbon cycling - M_130807_MF_MetaG (SPAdes) (version 2) | ecosystem: Environmental > Aquatic > Freshwater > Lake...
GTTAGAGTAACGACGACGACATGACGAACACCATGTCAGGATTGTGCGAGGTAGATGCTGTATCCGTGTCCGTATTAAATACATATCAAACGGATAGACTAGATGATAGACAACGAGGTACAACAGTGACCTAAGTTGTTGATGTGTATAGCTGCACTATAATGCATACTACTAAGTAGTTAGTACTTACTTCTGTTGTAGCTAGCTACCCTGCTATATAGTGCTATAGGGGTAGGGGGGGGAGCAAATTAATTTTGTTGTAAATAGATTTATAGCACCTTATACCGCTACCGCATATTTTTATAACAAAGGGGGGTTACTGCTAGTTGTCTATATATGCTCGTCTTTACTAAGACTCGCAGAGCTATGCTTAGCTCGAGAAGTATCTCTCGCATCAAACATAGTGCTGTTAATACCCTGAAAACAAGAAAGAAAACAGTAAAAGAAAGAAGCCCCTAGTCTCGTAGTTTTCAAAAAGCTTGTCAAGTCCACTGAAGGTACTCAAACACTAAATAAATATTCTTTTAGTGTCACATAGGTGACAGACACATAGTATTGAATAGCTGTTATAGTTCGACCCATTGCGGGGTAGAGAAGTAGGAACTCGCTTGGCTCATAACCAAGAGATCGCTGGTGCGAATCCAGCCCCCGCTACCAAACAAAGGAAGAGAACATGGCTACAGGTAAAAAGTCCCCTGCTTGGCAACGTGCAGAGGGTAAGTCTCCTTCAGGTGGTTTAAATGCTAAAGGTAGGGCTTCCTACAATGCAGCTAATCCTGGTAAGCCAGGTTTAAAAGCTCCACAACCTGAAGGTGGTTCTCGTAAAGATTCTTTCTGTGCTCGTATGGGAGGCATGAAGAAGAAACTAACCTCCGCTAAAACAGCTAAAGATCCTAATAGCAGAATCAATAAAGCACTTCGTGCTTGGAAGTGTTGATATGGCAACTAAATCTACTGTGAATGCTGCTGGTAACTACACAAAACCAAGTCTTCGTAAAAAGATTGTTAGTCAAGTAAAAGCTGCTGCAACTCAAGGAACTGGAGCTGGTCAATGGTCAGCTCGTAAAGCACAACTTGTTGCTAAGAAGTACAAAGCTGCTGGAGGTGGCTATAAATCATGAGTAAAAACAAAACACATTACCTGCCTGATGGCAAAGTCTTTAAAGGTGAGACACATAAAACTGGTACTAAGCTAATGACTGGTGTAAAACACACTGCAACCAGTAAAGTCTTGACGCATACTCCCCCTAAAAAGGTAAAGAAGTGAAAGCACCACAGAAATCCCTTAAAGACTGGGGTGATCAGAAGTGGCGTACCAAGTCTGGTAAACCTTCTTCTAAAACAGGGGAGAGATACTTGCCTGAGAAAGCAATCAATGCTTTAAGTGCTTCAGAATATGCAGCTACAACCAAAGCCAAGCGTAAAGGTAAAGCGGCAGGTAAACAATTTGTAGCTCAACCCAAAAATATAGCAAAGAAAACAGCAGGATTTAGATAGTTTCTAAATAAACCCGTAACACCAACCTCAATGAAAGAGAAACATAACATGAATAAGATGAATAAAAACCACCCTGATGAAAAACAAGACAAAGCAATGATCAAAAAAATGATGAAAACTGAACTTGCTTCATCAATGTCTACGGCTAAGAAGACAAAGAAACCAATGGCTGCTAAAACAAAATCTAAAAAAGTCTATTAAATTTAATAAAAACAGTAGGAGTTAGATAGTGGCTAAAGAAAACTGGATTGCTAAAGCAACAAAGAACAAAGGTGGTCTTCACCGTAGTCTTGGTATACCTTTGGGTAAAAAAATACCTGGTCCAACACTAGCTGCTGCTGTTAGAACGGGTGGGAAAGTTGGGAAACAAGCAAGATTGGCTCAAACTCTAGCCAAAATGCGTAAATAATAGGCAACTATGCAAAGACGTATCTCTAGAGACAAGCGATATAAAAAGTCTGTATGGTCGCAGAACCAAAGACTGCAAGCTGTCAGTACTTATCTTATGCTTGGCAACATGGCTGAGACAGCTATTGTTACGGGTATACCCTTGCCTACCCTTAAACTCTGGAAACAGATGGACTGGTTCAAGGAGTTTAGTCTTCAACTAAAGACTGAAGATGTACAACAGCTAGACTCCAACCTTAAACGAGTTATCAATAAAGCTCTCAAGGCTACTGAAGAACGCATTGACTTTGGAGATGCTCAGTTTGATCAACGTACTGGAGATATTGTCAGAGTACCTATCAAAGCTCACGTTGCTTTAAAGATTACAACAGACCTACTGGCTAAGCAACAGAAACTAGAGGAAAACCCTATAGATAGGGAAGAAGTTGAGAAGACTATTGATGAACGATTGCTTAAGCTCAGTGCTGAGTTTGCTAGGTTTGCTGGTAATAAAACCCAAGCTGCTGTAGCTATAGACGTAGAAGCTAAAGTCGTTAGCAATGTCTAAACTCAATGCGGATGTTATGGAAGGCTTTGTCAACTCTGTGTTGAGAAAGAACTTTGATAAACCAGCTCCTACTCCAGATTTCCATAAAGAAATATGGGATCTTGTTACATCCGTAAGCAAGCAAGTTGCCATAGCTGCTCCTCGGTATCATGCTAAAAGTACAGCCGTAACCCATGCCTATACCTTAGCATCTGTACTTTTTAGAGAATCTAGATACGTCCTTATTGTTTCAGATACCGTTACCCAAGCCGTACAGTTCCTTGGAGACATTAAGAAAGAACTATTGGAGAACGATGATCTACGTTCCCTATTTGGGGTCAAAGAGTTTCCCAAGGATACTGAGGATGACTTGATTGTTGAGTTGGAAGATGGGTGGACATTCCGTATCCAAGCCAAAGGTTCAGAGCAAAAGCTCCGTGGATTGAAGTGGGCTAACCTTCGTCCAGACCTAATCATTGGGGATGACATGGAGAATGACGAGATCGTTATGAATAAAGATCGCCGTCAGAAATTTAAACGTTGGTTCTATGGTGCTCTCATTCCTTGTGTTTCATCTACAGGAAAGATACGTATAGTAGGCACTATCCTACACTTAGATAGTCTACTTGAGAACTTAATGCCAGCTTCTCAATTGGCATCCCATCGTGGAGTAAAGAGTCTTATCAAAGAAGATTTAAAAGAATACTCCAGCAATGTTTTGCCTTGGAGATCTGTCAAGTACCGTGCTCACACAGATGACTTTAAATCTTTGCTTTGGCCTGAGATGAAGTCTGCTACTGAGTTTAGGATGCAGAAGGATGACTATGTACGCCAAGGTCTGGCTGATGTCTACTCCCAAGAAATGCTCAATATCCCACTAGATATTACTGACACTTTCTTTAAGAAGACTGACTTTGTACCAATAAAAGAAGAAGACCGAAAGAAGAATCTGGTGTACTATGCGACCTGTGACCTAGCTGTATCCCAGTCTCAGAAGGCAGATTACTCTGCTTTTGTTGTTGGTGGTATGGATGAAGATGGCAGGTTGTACTGCAAGCATGTGATCAAACAACGTATGGATGCTTTGGAGATTGTGGATACAATCCTCATGATTCAAAAGATTTATAAGCCCGTACTCTTTGGACTTGAACAAGGTACGATTCAGAAAGCTATAGGTCCCTATCTCAATGAGGAGATGCTCAAGCGTGGAGAGTTTATCAACACTGTTCTGCTCAAGCCTAGTGGTGACAAACTTACCCGTGCTAGAAGTATTCAAGCTCGTATGAGAAGCGGGGCTTGCAAGTTCGATAAGGACGCTGAATGGTATCAAGGCTTTGAGGACGAGCTTCTCCGATTTCCTAGAGACAAACATGATGACCAAGTAGATGCTTGGGCATACTTGGGCTTGATGCTCGACAGGATGTGGGAAGCACCAACCGATAAAGAACTTGAAGAAGAAGAGTACGAGGCTTATATTCAAGAAAACAATTTGAACGTCTCAGGTCGTTCTCTTACTTGCGGGTATTAAAAAAGCTATGAACTTAAAAGATAAATACAACGTCAGCGACCTCGTATATGAGGCTAATATTGCTGACCTTTTATGCAAAGAAGATTTAACGACAATTGGAGTTCAGATTGTTAGAGACTTTGACACTGATCTATTGTCTCGTGGTAGTTGGGAAAAACGTACTGAAGCTTCTTTAAAGCTTGCTTTACAAGTTGCTGAGACAAAGAATTTTCCTTGGGCTAATGCTTCTAACATAAAGTTTCCACTCATTACTATTGCTGCACTGCAATACCATGCCCGTAGTTATCCAGTCCTAATTGATAGCAACCTTCCTGTTAAGTGCCGTATTGTTGGTGATGACAAAGACGGTCAACGTGCTTTACGTTCAAGTCGTGTTGAACAACACATGAGCTACCAACTTCTTGAAGAGGATGAAGATTGGGAAGGAGAGATGGACAAAGTTCTTATTACGCAGCCTATTATTGGTTGTGCTTTTAAGAAAACTTATTATGATCCTATTCGCAAACATAACGTTTCTGAAAATGTTTTGGCTAAAGACTTGGTTGTTAACTACTGGACTAAAAGTTTAGAGACAGCTAGTCGAGTTACCCATGTTCTTCAAATGACTAAGAACGAAATCTACGAACGAGTAGCTCGTGGATTGTGGTTAGAAGTATCTGAGGGTCGTCCTCAACAAAATGTTTCTGTTTCTATGGGTGGTGGTTTACAAAGAACCCAAGATAAAGCTCAAGGGTTAACCCCACCTGAACCCAATGATTCAAGTACACCAGTTGAAATGCTTGAGCAACATTGCCACATAGACTTTGATGATGATGGTTACGCTGAACCTTACATTGTTTATGTTCGTAAAGACAACAAACAAGTTGCTCGCATTGTTGCTAGGTACACTGAAAAAGATATTGAACGCAATAAAAAGGGTGATGTCATCCTTAGTATCAAAGCAGAGCAGTACTTTACTAAGTATCCTTTTATTCCATCTCCTGACGGTGGTTTTTACGACTTAGGTTTTGGAGTTCTTCTTGGGCCACTCAACGAATCAATCAACACAATTGTCAACCAACTCGTTGATTCTGGCACTATGGCTAACACTGCTGGTGGATTTCTTAGCCGTGGTATTAAGCTTCGTGGTGGTAACTACTCCTTCAACCCAATGGAATGGAAGCATGTAGACACTACTGGGGATGATTTGCGTAAAGGCATTGTTCCTCTTCCTGTACGTGAACCTTCTCAGGTATTGTTTACTCTGTTGAACTTGTTGATCAACTATGGTGAACGTATTGGTGGATCTGTAGACATTCTTTCTGGTCAGAATCCTGGTCAGAATACACCTGCTGAGACTACCCGTACTATGGCTGAGCAAGGTATGAAGATATTTAATGGTATCTTTAAACGTACTCACCGTAGTTTGAAACAAGAGTTTCGCAAGTTGTATCGCCTCAACCAAGTCTTTATTAATGAAGATACTGAGTATGTTTCAAATGCTGTAAGCAAGGGGCTTATTTTAGCTACTGACTACGACGGCCCTGTAACAGATGTCATGCCTACTGCTGATCCAAGCATTACCTCTGATGCACAACGTTTGCAACAAGCTATGGCTATTGCTCAACGAGTTGCTGTAACCCCAGGTTTATATGACCAGTATGAAGTTGAAAACGCATTCCTTAAAGCAATCAAAGTTACAAACATTGAGAAACTTCTTCCTGATCCCAAGGGACCTAATGCTGTTCCTGTTCCACCTAATCCTAAACTTCAAATTGAAGAGATGAAGATGCGGTCTAAACAGGCTGAAAGCGAACTGGCTATGAAGATGGGACTACTTAAACTTATGGGTGAAGCAGAACTTAACCAAGCCAAGATTCAAAAACTGCAAGCAGAAGCAGAAGCTATCAAAATTGGTATTGCTACCGAAGGCGAAAAGATGCGTATTCAAGAAATCAACACAAGTATTGCACTCAATCGTGAACGTAGAGAAGGTATTCTCAGATCAATTGATACCATGAACAAAGTCTACGCATCAATGGTGGGTAAACAAACAGAGCAAATGTTACAGCAAGCACCTGAAAGTCAAATAATGGGGGGTATGGAACAAATGCAACAATCGCAACTACCTATGTAATAAGGAGAAAAAATGTCAGCAGAGTTAGTAAGTTCAGAAAGTTTTGAAGAGTGGAAACACCATCCTGTAACTAAGCGTTTTATGAAGATGCTTACAACAGACCGAGAATCCATGAAGGAAGGTTTGATCAACAATGCTTTTGAAGAAGAAGCAGAAATCAAAGGACGATGCCGAGTAATCGCTGTCATCCTGAACATTGAGTACGAAGACCTGTTTGAAGCTAAATAAAAGAGAAACAAATGAGTAATCAATCTGGAATCAACCCTTGTGGTTGGAGAGTGCTAGTAAAGCCTCAAGAGATTAAAGAAGTATCTGAAGGTGGTATTGTTCTTACTACTGGAAGTTTTAAAGATCGAGAACAGATGGGTAATACCACTGGACTTGTTATTGCTATGGGTGATCAATGCTATGCCGATGAACCCGCACCTTGGTGCAAAGTTGGCGACAAAATTATTTTTGCCAAGTACGCTGGTCTGCTTTACTTAGGTAAAGACGGAAACCACTACCGCATTATCAACGACAAAGACATCACTGGCACACTTGATGCCGATGTAAATCTTGTTGATCCATACTTAGCTAAGGGGTAAACCATGAGTGAAAATGATACTAGTAACAATGACGCAACATCATCTGACGTTCAACATGAAGCTGAATCTCAAGGTTGGGTTCCAAAAGAACGCTACCGAGGAAATGAAGCTGATTGGGTAGATGCTGAAACTTTTGTAAAGCGTGGTCGAGAGATTCTTCCTATTCTTAGAAAGAATAACGAAAACCTTGTCAAAGACCTAAACGCTACAAAAGAGCAACTCAAAGATTTTAGAGAAGCTGCGGAAGAGTTTAAAAAGTTTCAAAGAGAATCTTACGAACGTAAAGCTAGTGAGTACGAAAGACGTATTCAAGACATAAAAGAAAGTCGTGCTCAAGCTATAAATGATGGTGATGGGCAAAAGGTTAATGCTTTAGATGACGCTTTGGATGAAGCCAAAGAAGATTTAAAAGAAGCAAAGCAAGCCGTTAGAGATGTTGTTAGCGTACCTGAGCAACCAACTTCAACCGCAGTTGATCCTAACTTGCAATCTTGGTTAGATAAAAATGCTTGGTTTGGTGAAGATCGGCGTATGACTAGTATTACTAATGGTATCGGTGAAGGTCTTCGATTAGAGTTTCCTGGTCTCAAAGGAGAAGCTTTTCTTGAAAAATTAGATGAGGCACTAGCAGAAGAATTCCCCAATAGGTTTGGAGGAAAGTCTAAAAGTCCTAGTACCAACCGAGTGGAATCCGGGTCAGGTAGGCAAAGTCGGAGCAGTAGTAATGCTCAATCCTATGAAAACCTCCCCTCAGAAGCCAAGGCTGCTTGTGATCGGTTTGTTAAGCAAAAGCTTATGACCCGTGAACAATACGTACAAGACTTTGACTGGAATTAAAAAATCCCTTGACAAACCAATTTAAAAGGAAACAATATGCCACGTGCTCTTAATGAATTTGAAAAACGAGATCGTCTGATTGAGAAAGCAGCAGAAAGAGAAACTTCTGTTTCTACTTCTTCTGCTATTACTACAGACCCACAAGGAAGTGGTACAGTACGAAAACGCCGTAATGTATTTAATGGCACAGAAGCTAAGCTTGGTGTAAGACAACAAATTGATGGATACCATCTCCACATCTTTACCGATGCTGGAAGTCGTGTTCAAGAAGCCTTAGATGGTGGCTATGAATTTGTTAGTCCTATAGAGGTAGGTGGAGTAAGTGAAAATGTGGTTAGTCGTAATGGCGACCTTGGAGAAAGAATTAGGTATCTTGTAAACCCTCGTGCTGAAGGCACTGAGCAGTTTGGATACTTAATGAAAATACGGCAAGAATGGTACGAGGAAGATCAAGCCGAATTTCAAGTAAAAAACAACCGTATTGATGCCGCTATACGTAACGGTAAAGTCACTGGTGATAACCAAGGCTTTTATGTTCCTCGTGACGGAATCAAACTTACTTAATTTATCTGGAGGTTTTTATGGCAAACGCAAATCGTCCTGGTGGTTTAAAACCCGTCAGTTATCTCAGCGGAGCACCCTACACAGGGCAAGCTCGGTTGTATTCTGTTCCCACTAATAGTGCTGACTTGTACATTGGTGATCCCGTTACCTTGAGTGGTAGTGCTGATGTCAATGGTCTTGCTGGTATTTCTATCGGTGTTGCTGGTTCTGCTATTATTGGTGTTGTAGTTGGTTTCCTTGTTGCTCCTCCTGGAGTTAGCTTGGTTGCTACTAACATTGATTTGACTATTCGCAGTATTCAAGCAAGTGCCACTACTGTTCAATATGCTTTGGTTGCTGATGACGCAAACATTGTGTTTGAAATTCAAGATGGTCAAACTGTTCCTACTGCCGTCACTGATATTGGTCGTAATACCAATTTCTTGATTGCTGCTGGTGCTACTGACTATAGTGATTCAGGTACTGTAACTGCTGCTACTCTTACAGATAGCACCACTGCCAACTTGAAACTTATGGGCTTTACTCAGCGTGTAGATAATACTCCTGCTGCTGCTTATGCAAAACTGTTGGTACGGATCAATAACCATGTTTACAGCGCCTCTACTGGCACTGCTGGCATTTAATTAGGAGAATAGATTATGGCAGGTATTATCACAACCAGTTCCCATCCCAAGGCCTTATGGCCTGGCATCAAAGCTTGGTGGGGACAAACTTACAATGAGCATCCTGAAGAGTATGTGGATTTGTTTGACAAAGACACTTCAAGTCAAAACTATGAAGAAGATGTCCAACTGACTGGATTTGGTCTTGTACCAGTCAAGTCACAAGGTTCTGGCGTTCAGTATGATTCTGAAGTTCAAGGTTACGTAACTCGCTATACGCACGTTGCATATGCAATGGGTTACATCGTAACTAAAGAAGAAATGGACGATAACCTCTATGAGCAAATCTCCAAACAACGTTCCGCAGCTTTGGCTATGTCTTTCCGTCAAACGAAAGAAAACATAGCTGCTAACGTTTACAACCGTGCTTTCTCAAGCACATATTTAGGTGGTGATGGTAAAGCTCTTTGCGCTACCGACCACCCAAATACAACAGGTGGTACATGGAGTAACAAACCAACAGTTGATGTAGATTTGTCTGAAGCTGCTTTGGAAGATGCAGTGATTGCAATCATGGGTCTGCAAAATGACCGTGGTTTGATGGTCGCTATTCAACCAAACACTTTGCACATTGCTCGTCAAGAACTGTTTAACGCTCAACGTATTCTTGGTTCTACTTACCAAACAGGTAATGCCAACAATGACATCAACGTCATTAAGTCTGGTAATTATCTGCCAGGTGGTTTTAAATGTAACCATTACTTCTCAAGCCCCCATGCTTGGTTTATCCGTAACACCATCCCTGGTGGTACTGGTATGAAGTACTATGAGCGCCATGCCATCATGTTTGATCAAGACAATGACTTTGACACTATGAACGCTAAAGCCAAAGGCTATGAGCGTTATAGTTTCGGTTGGTCTGATCCTCGTGCTGTTTACGGTTCTAACGGTCCTTAATTGTTATTAGTAACAATCCCCCTCCCTAAAAAGAGGGGGTTCTTTTTATCAAGGAGTAAATCATGGGATACGAAAAAAGAAAAGAAATGGGTCAGAAACCTGAACCCAAAGCATCTATGTCTAAAATGGCTCCAGCTAAAAAAATGATGGATGCTAAAAAGACTATGACTGCTAAAAAAACTATGTACAAAAAGAAGATGTAACGTAGAATGTAATCGGCACAATTCTTGTGCTAACCCTGATGATGACGCTATCTAGTAGATAGTGTTGTTTGTGTAACACTTATGTCAACATAGGATTTCAAAATGGCTCTCCCACAATCTCCCGCATCTAATTTCCCAGGTGGTTTTAACAACGTAACTATCCGTGGTGTTCCAATCACTCAATCTCACCCTGGTCAAGTGTATTGGGTATCTAACGCTACCCCAACTTTGCCTGGACAAATTGGTGGTTCTGATGGTAACCCAGGTACTTTCAATGCTCCCTTTAGCACTCTAGAGTATGCAATTTCTTTTTGTACTGCTAATCGTGGAGACATTATTTTTATTAAACCAGGTCACGCTGAAACTATTTCTAGCGCAACTGCTTTAGCTTTTGATATTGCTGGTGTAGCAATTGTTGGTTTAGGTGCTGGTACTAAACGTCCTACGTTTACTCTTGGTACAGCAGCAACAACTACCATTGCTGTGTCTGCTGATAACATATCAATTCTTAATTGTCGTTTTATTGGCAACTTCCTAGGTATCACTGCTGCCTTTACAGTTGGTGCTGCTGCGTATTTCACCATTGACAACTGTTCGTTTACTGATACAAGTGCCATCCTTGGTTTCTTGTCAGCAGTTAAAACTACTGTAACTGTCAATGCTGATTTCTTGCAAGTATCTAATTGTTTTATTAAATCTGATGCTACAACCAAATCTGTTGCTCCTATTGTTGTGCTTGGCACAATGACTGGTTTGACATTGACTGACAACTATGTTGTTCAAACTGTTGCCCAAAACAACGTGTCTCAATTCTTGAGTCATGCTGCATTGGTAATGACTGCTGCTCTAATTTCAGGCAATAAGATCTATTGCGTCAATACTGATACTGCAACTGGTGCTTGTCTCATTAGTACCACTGCTACCACTGGTTCTGGTATTGTTATGAACAACACAATCCGTGCTCTTGACAGTGCTGCTGCTATTGTAGTCACTGCTAATGCTGTTCAATATGGAATGTTTAACAACCTCTATATTGGAGATGGAACTATGAACTCAGGTTTTGTACTTCCTGCTATTGGTTCTGATGCCTAATATGTGATGTAGTTTACTAGGAGGAGAATAATCTTCTCCTAGTATCTTTAATAGGTACAACCTTTGCAAGATGGGAGTTTGATATGGGTGATGTCGTAAGAATTAAAAGTGGAGAACAACCTCGTTACTTTGCTTTTAGTGGTGTGTTATCTACAACAAGTAATGGTAACTCTACACCTTTGTATAAAGAAAGTCCTTGGAGTACTTTTCAAGTTATTATTACTGGTACAGGTGCTGTAAGTGCTACAGTAACTATTCAAGGTTCAAATCAAGAAGATACCTTTAATGGTACTAAAAGTAATTGGGCTACTATAAATGCTTTTAGTATGACTGGTACTACCAGTGACACACAAGGTTTTACTTCAGTAAGTACTTGGAGATATGTACGTGCTGTTGTTGCTTCTATTTCTGGAACAGGTGCTACTGTTGAAGTAATCATGGGTGTTTAATAAGGAGTCTTTATGACCTCAACTGTATTTACTAGTGGGACGGTCATCGAGTCTCCTTGGCTTAATGATGTCAATACTAAAACATATGCTGATACTAGTGACACTGTAGCTTACACACCTGCTGGTACAGGTGCTGTAGCTACTACCGTACAAGCTAAGTTGCGTCAAAGTGTAAGTCTAAAAGACTTTGGCGCTGTAGGAGATGGCACTACTGATGACACGACAGCAATTCAAACAGCGTTAGCCGCTGCATCATCTGGTCAATGGGTTGATGGTGGTTATGCCACATATAAAATTACAACGCTGATTACGGTAACAAATGCTATTGTTCGAATGCGTAACGCCAAGTTTGTGTTTAATACGGGGTATACAGACCAAGGTCGATTTTCTTTAGATGCTGGTTCTGGCACAACAGCAATGACGGTTGAATTAGAAAATATTGTTGTTGATGGTGGTCGAGGCACATATAAAACTGGCAATGAGCCGTGGACAGTGTTTGCCACTATTAATGGATACGACAGCATTGTTCCCGCACTTGTGCCCGTGTTTAAGGTGGCCGCTTATAACGCCAGCACTTATGTGCGAATTCAAAATGTAAATTTTTACAATGTCCATGCTGATGCGTGTATTCAAGTTGGCACTTATGGAACGGTTTTTATTGACGATTGTGAATATAAAAACATCAGTAACAAGACGTTCCATGTTTATCACAGCCCTGATGATGGCGTAACTGAGGCGGGGCAAACACTTGTCAATAACGTCTATGCCCAAGATGTTGGTTTGATGCCAGCAACATTTACGGTTGGTGGTGTAGCAAAAGTTCGTGCCGATTCTTATGCGCCTCAAGGGTCGTTTAACTTTATTGTCAGTCATGGCGACTTTGCAATTAATAACGCTAATGTTTGGAACTACGCATCGTGCGGTGTAACAGCAGATCGAAACAGATCATTCAACGCCAGCAATGTGTTTATTTATAACGACAGTTCGATTGCATTTAGCAATAACCCGTCAGGCGCTTTTTGGTTGGAATCATGCAACACAGTAAACGTCAGCAACTTATTTGTTTGGGTAACCAATCGCGATAGTCGTGATACGGCATTGGATTCAAGTTTGTTGCAGATTTTTGCAAGCACTGGAAGTCAAGCCAATTTTAATAATGTTGTTTTATTAACAGACGCATCTACTGCTAAAGTTAGAAGAATTATTAGGGGATCGGTGTACTACAACCCATCTGTTTTTATCACTAATTTTTATTGCTATGGAATTGTAACTGCAATGGCAAGCGCTATTAATTTTGCTGTTTTGACCAACTCAGTAATTGGGCATGATATTAAGTTAAAAAGCGGTTATTTGCGTAACGGTAGTATTAACGTAGACCAACCTCTTTCTTTTGCTGTTGATGATGTGTGGTGCTTTGGTGGCACATCAGGTGGAAGCGTTATTCTTTCTGTATCAGGTAACTCAGGTATTACTGGTTCGGTCAACGATGTTGTTGTGATTAACAGTCGTTTAGCGGGTTCGTTTACAAACGGCGTTACTATTACTGAATCCCTAAAAGTAAACAATAACGAGCGCATTACCGGAGGGGTTACTTGCGGCACTGTGACGGGGTTTGCACAAATTAACGGTAACTCTTACATTGGCGGTAATATTACAATTACATCAGGTGGCTCTACTGTTGGCATCTCAAACATTATGAACAACAGCCAAATTGTTGGAACGACAACTATTACTGCTGCTAAGAATTCAAGAGTTAGCGGAAACAATACCCAACAACGCATTGAAATTAAAGATGTACAGACGTTTGAAGTAGTTGGCAACACAGCTAAAACAGACCAAGGTGAATCTATTATTTGGGTCAACCCTGTAACAGCCGCAAATGTGTTGGCTGGTGTTGTGAGTAGCAATAACGTGTTGATTAAGACTGGTACTGTTGGTGCTGGCTATGTAACGCTTGGCGCTGGTGTTACTGGCGTTACAGACGTAAACAACAACAAACTTACTGTGGCTTGGTCGTGAACAGCAAAATATCGGCACTGACTTCTGCTACCACGCCTCTGGTGGGTACGGAGACTTTGCCGATTGTCCAAGGTGGGGTGACAGTTAAAACCACCGTTGCAAACATTACTAACGGCGGTGGGTATGCTGGTTCATTTACTACACTTGCATCAACTGGGGATGCTACTCTTGGCGATGCAACTACCGACACTGTAACGGTGAACGGATATATGGGTGTTGGCGGTGCTGGCACTGCAAACGTAGGCATTCGGATTCGGGGTACTGCATTAACTGGAGCTACTCAAGTTGGTGCTTATTCAACTTTTACCGCCTCATCAGCGGCAACAGCTTCTGTATGGGGATTTTTAACTGCACCAGCTACTGCAGCCACAGCATTTACTGCCACTAATATGGCGGGGTTTAGCGCAGCCGATGTAACAAAAGGTGCAGGTTCAACAATCACCAATCAACATGGTGTATACATTTCTGATCAAACCCAAGGCACAAACAACTTTGGTGTCACTAGTTTAGTATCTAGCGGCACAAACAAGTGGAACATCTACGCTAGTGGTACGGCACAAAATGGTTTTACTGGCAATGTGCGAATTGGTTCAGTTGTAGCGCCTACGGTTGCATTGGATGTTACTGGCGCAGTAAAAGTATCAACCACTATTACACCACTTGATAACGTAGTCCAAGGCACAGCAGCCAAAGGCGTCAACTTCACCGCCAACACTCCCGCAGCAGGTATGACCAGCCAGTTGCTGAACTGGTATGAAGAAGGTACTTGGACTCCTAGTATTGGTGGTACTGCTACTTATACAACTCAAAATGGCCGGTACACAAGGATTGGTAGAGTTGTTTATTTTGAATTTCAATTACAAATTCTTTTAATACTAACAGGATCAACAACAACAGTTACAGGGCTTCCGTTTACAGCGGCCAATAACTCTGCTTTTGGTGGGCATGCAATATATTACGCAAGTTTGGCATCAAGTATTACAACCCTTATTGGATACGTTGGAACAACCAACATTGTTTTACAGTCTTCAACAGCCGCGCAAACTTCAGTTGGGTCTAATGCAATTTTTAAAGATTCAGCAAATGTTATATTTCAAGGCTTCTATTTCGTTTAAGGAATTCTCATGTCTCTCACAAAAGCATCCTATTCAATGATTACGGCTGCGCCTATTAATGTGTACGATTATGGCGCTGTTGGTGATGGTACAACTGATGACACAGTAGCTTTGCAAGCCGCAGTCACAGCAGCAACTGGAAAGCAATTGTGGCTTGGTACTGGTGTTTTTAAAATTACTGCCACCATTAATCTCCCATCAAAAATTCGTATTACTGGTGCTACTAATAGGGCAAGAGATACGCAAATAACTGCCGCTTTTGCTGGCCCTGCGTTGAAGTTTACCGCTGGCAGCATAACACCATTAGAAATGTATCTTGAACATTTTAGTGTTCAAGGCAACTATTCAGTGTACGGTGCTGGTAACGGCATTGAGATTACTAATGGCCCATCTTTAAATATGCACTCAATGGTAGTTGCTGGGTTTGGTACAAACCAAGTAAATATTGGCACAGGTAGTTATGGTGCAATTATTCGTGATTGTTATGTTGCAGAAACTTATGGGACAGGAACTAGCAATGCAAACTTGTATTGTGCATCTGAGTTTTGTATTTTTGACAAACTTGAAGCTGATGACGCTAAATATTCTATTTATCTTGATACAGGGGCTTATGGTACGGACATTATAAATTGCACGTTAGAAGGTTCGTCTACTGCAATTATTTACATTAAAAACCAAGGAACAACAGATCGAAACCTTGTTCAAGGAAACAAACTTAATGGAACTAGAGGCGGTATCGGACTCTACACTAATAGCAATAGAACTCACTTTATTAATAATTTTGTAACTGGGGCAACATTAACAGAAGGTGTTTATGTAGACACTTTAGCGTATAACATAATAATAGATGGAAATACAATATCAAGCGCGATAAAAGGAATTTATCTTGTAAGTAGTGGTGGTGGAGTTATTACTAGCAATGATATTACTGGATCAACTGTTGCATTAAATGTTGCTGGTGGTGCTGGATATCCAACATTTCCAAATATTGTTTCAAGCAATAACATCCTATCTGCTACCGCAACTTTAATTCACAATCAAAGTGGCGGTACAAGCAACACTGTTTATATTAACAATACTTTTACAAATGGTAGCGGCGTTTATTTAGCTCCAACAATTACGTCTGGAACACCTATTATTTTAAGTCTTGTTAGCGGAAGCCAAATGCAAATGTTGTCAGGTAGCATGTACTTTCCTGCAAGTAGCTTAGTGGTCGCTGGTGGAGGCGGCACAAACATTGTGTCTGTAGGCGCTGTTGATTCGGCTGGCGTTGGTTTTAGAACGCTTCGCATTCCTAACTAAGGCAAATCATGTTTGAAAAACAAATCGTCATTGACCGCATTGAAGTGCTAAACGATCAGACTGTCGCTGCGCGCTATGTCGTAACCATCACAGAAGACGGCCTACCGTTTGCCGAACAGGTTAAAGGTAACTACATTCGACCAGGCGATGACTACAGCGCAGAGGATGCCAAGGTTCAGGCCATTTGCGCTACAGTACATACGGCTGAAGTTGTAGCGGCATACAAAGCTTTACAAGAAGTTTCTCAACCAACATAATGTTACTAGGAACACAACATGGCAACTACATACTTTATTGATGGTTCTACCCCCATAGTTGCTGCATGGCTTAACGATGTCAACGACTATGTGTATCAAGGTCGTCAACGTGGTACTGTTACAGCTACATCAGGTCAAACTGTATTCACAGTTCCTTTTACCTATACTGTAGGTGCTAAAACTCTTGATGTGTATATTAATGGTATACGACAAATCTTGACTTCTAGTTACACAGAAACAAGTACAACGTCTATTACCTTCACTGCTGGTGTTCCTGTTAATGCTGTTGTAGAGTTTGTAGGCTAATCATGTCTTACAAACCTAGATGGGACAACGGAGGTTGGAACGTCATCTGTGACGTTTGTGGTCGTCAGTTTAAAAACAGCGAACTACAAATGCGTTGGGATGGGTTAATGGTTTGTAGTGGAGACTGGGAACCCAGACAACCACAAGACTTTGTACACGGTGTAGCTGATAAACAAGCTCCTCCCTTTACTAGGCCACAACAAGCTGATACATTTGCTTTTGTTTGTACTCCAACTACTACCCAAGGTGTAGCAGACTATGGACAAGCAGATTGTGCTAGAGCAGATATAGACAATGGTGGTGCTCCTGCATGTACTCTAGAAGGATCTGAAGCAATAGCAGAACAAGCTATTACAGGATGTGCTATAGCAGGTAAACTGGCTCCTAATTTAAACGACTTTTTAATTGGATAAACTATGAGTTCTGCTTACACTGTTACTCGTGACCAAATAATTACCCTAGCTCTTCGTAAGTTAGGTGTTCTTGAGATTGGTTCTACACCTGATGCTGACACCATTAGCAATGCTTCAATGTCTTTCAATCTGCTTATTAAACAACTAAGCACAGAAGGTCTTAAGCTATGGAAAATATGTGAACTCATTATTCCTCTAACTAGCAATCAACCTACTTATACTCTAGGTGGCTCTGGGTCTGCTTTGATGTATGACAGTCTTAGCCCTACAGTAGTTATTACTGATAGACCATTAAAGGTTATCCAAGGGTTCTATCGCAATATACAGACTACTCCTTATATAGATACACCTGTGATGGTTATGTCTAAACAAGAGTACAACACACTTGGTTCTAAGTACTCTACAGGTACAGCCAACACTATTTTCTATGATCCTAGAAAACTTAATGGCATTTTGTATGTCTATCTAACACCTGACATTAACGCTCAAACTAACATTCAATTGCACATAGTTGCTCAAATGCCTTTAGATGATTTGAGTACTGCATTAGATGTCCCAGACTTTCCTAATGAGTGGATGAATTGTTTGGTGTGGAATTTAGCTGATCAGTTGTCCCTTGAGTACGGTGTTCCTATGAATGCTAGGCAAGAGATTACCCAACGAGCTGTAGCCTACAAAGCTCTGCTTGTTGATTGGGATGTTGAAGCTTCTAGCACATTCTTTCAACCTGATTTCCGTTCTTCTAGTAACAACTCTTATGGGCGGTAAACATGGCGACAGAAAGAATACCGCTTACCCAACCTATTGAAAGCAGAACAGGTAGTTTTGCTAAGGACTCCTATTCGTCTAATTGTTTCTTTGAGTCTAGGGATCAGAAACGAGAATTTGTTAAACGTCCTGGTCTTGTACGTGCCAAACAAATAGTCTCTGTTACTCCTCCTGCTTCTACACCTAGTCAAGGACTTGTAGAATTTAATGACAAGCTTATTGCTGTTATTAATAACACGGTGTATCAAGTCAATCCTAGTTCTTCGTATGCTGTTACGACTCTGGGTACTACGTCTGTATCAACTAGCCAAAGCTATTTTGTTAAGACATTTTTAGATACGTACTTGTTTTTTCACAACAAAGTAAATGGCTATTTATTAAACCAAGCTGGTTCATTTGTGTCTCTTGCTAATGACATTGTCCATGCAATTGCTATTATTAATCCGGGTAGTGCTTACAGCAGTGGTATTACTTTAACCTTTTCTTCTGGTAGTGCAGCAGCTACAGCTACTGTAACTAGTGGAAGTATTACTGCTGTTGTTATTACTAACGCTGGTTCTGGGTATGTAACTGCTCCTACTTGTACTATTGTTTTACCTGCTAATGCTACTCCTACAGGCACTGGTACTATCAGTCAATTTACAATTGTTGTGTCTAGTGCTACGGGTATCTATGTAGGTATGGGTGTAACTGGTACTGGTGTAGGTGCATCAGCTAAAGTAACTACTATTGTAGGAACAACTATAACTGTTAACGTTGCTAACTCTGGGGCTGTAAGTGGCACTATTACTTTTGCAGATAATGGTACTAGTGGTTCTTTAGTTCCTGCTTTAAATGCTTTTCCTAGTGGTCCATATGTGTCTGGGGTTGCATCTTTAGACAACTATATATTCTTGGCTACTAGTAACAATCGTATTTATAACTCAGCAGTAGGAGATCCAACTACTTGGGGAGCTTTAGATTACGTAACCTTTGAGCAAAGTACTGACAATCTTGTTGGTATTACTAAGCATTTAAACTATCTTGTAGCTTTTGGTGCTACTAGTATGCAGTTCTTTTATGATGCTGCTAATGCTACTGGTTCTCCTTTAGCTTTAGCTCCTAGCTACACTTCTGATATTGGTTGTGCTTCTGGAGATAGTATTGTTTCTACTAGTAACACAGTATTGTGGATAGGTTCTACTAAAACTAATAGTCGTTCTGTCTACATTATGGATGGAGTATCCGCTGTTAAAATATCTACGTCTTCTGTAGATAGACACTTAGAAGCTGATGATCTTAGTCAAATAGCTGCTTATTGCTATACCATTGATGGTCATAGTATGTATATTCTGACTCTTTATAGTACCCAAAAGACTTTGGTATATGATTTGAATGAGAAGATGTGGTACACATGGACTCAATACTCTATACAGTCTACGGGACAACCTAACGCAGGTACTTACCAAGAGTCTTATTTCCGTCCTTCTTTCTTTACAACTCTGAGCAACATTGCCTATGTCTTGGATGACGATACAGCAACCCTATATTACTTTGATGTAGACATCTACCAAGATAATGGACAAGCCATTTACTGTCGTACTGTTTCAGACATCATGGACAATGGAACTACTAAACGTAAGTTCTATGGAAGATTAGAGATCATTGGGGACAAAGTATCTGGTGGGACTATGCAGATACGCCACACAGGTGATGATTACAACACTTGGTCTACTTATAGGTCTGTTGACCTAAATGCTTCTAGATCAGAGGTATACCTCAGTGGTGCTGATAGACGTAGAGCTTGGGAGTTCTTGTGTACTAGTAATGTTCCTTTGCGTCTTGATGGAGCTGAAGTTGACTTTAGGATTGGTGAAATGGATCAAGAACAAGCTGTTGGTGGTGGACGTTACCGCAGATAAAGGATTAAAATGGACATACAATTTTTTGGTGGTGATGAAGAAAGCGGTAGTGTTTTTGTTGTAGAAACAAAAATAAATGCTGGTTTATTTATCAACTCCCACAAACACAGACATGCCCATACTTCTGTACTGGTATCAGGTATTGCGGATGTCACTATAGATAGCATAACTACTCGTATGACTGGTTATAACCTAATCACCATACCCAAAGATACTACCCACATGGTTGAAGCTGTTACAGATGTAATTTGGCTATGCTTGTGGGCTGGTGACGAGGTCTCACACAAAGAAGCTCAAGAAGCTTTAGAAACAGTTAAAGCTTATAACGAATTGGAGATGTAATATGCTAGCTACTATTGGTTCAGTTGTAGGAATAGCTTCTGGTCTTAACTCTATTTTTGGAGGAGGTGGTCAAGGCGGTTCTGGCTCTCAAGCTCAACAAGCCGTTGATCCCTTTACCTCTTATCGTGGTAAATTAGGACAGATGTATTCTGGTTATCTAACTGGTGGAGACCAAACAGATATTACTAAAATGCCTGGATTTAGTCAGTTTCAAAAAGGGGTAATGAACCCTGCTCTAGAAGCTTCTAAACGAACGTCTACTGCATCTGGAATGTTAAGGTCTGGTAACGAACAGATAGCCCTACAAGACATTGGTCAACGAGGCTACTATGGCTTTATGACTGACTATCTTAATCGTCTTGCTACTGGTTCTGGTGCTGGTTATGCTCCTGCTCAAGGTGGACAAGCTGGTATAGCGCAAGGTAACCTACAAGATCAAGCTCAAATGCAAGCTCTTGGTGGTATTCTTCAAAACGCTAGTTCTTTGTATAGAGGAAGTGGTAGTAGCACTAATCCTGTTCCTACTAATTTTGGAGAACTAGTTAATCCATATCAAACTAGTAGTCAATCTAGTGGTAGTGGTTTTGGTGCTGGTGGTTTTGGTTGGTACGATTAAAAGGACAAAACTATGCCATACATGATGTCCGACCTAACTGCTGGTAGCACTGCTGCTAGACAACTGCAACAAAATATAGTTGGTGCTCAATATGATTCAGCTAATTTAGCTGCGGCTGCTGAAGAAAAACAACTTCAACTACAACAAGAACGTCTTAAGCCTGAAGAAGCTCGTCTTAAACTAGATCAAGATCGTCTTAAAGCTTTGTATGCTCCCGCTAAAGCTGCTACTCAACAAGCTGAAGATACATATAAACTTCAAGAACAAATGAACAGATCAAAGAGTGCTGAAACAAAAGCACTGTTTGATGATGCTGAGTATAAAGCTGATACTGAATCCACTGGAAAACTTAAAGAGTGGATGAAAAGTGATGAAGGTATAAAAGCTACTGACATCCAACGTCTTGAAAAAGCTGCTCAATTTAAATCTGAAGTTGGCTTGACTAAGCAAGCTGCTGCGTTATACACACAAATAGAAAATATTAACACTAAGGAAATTGCTAACAAAGCTAAAGAACTTACTGCTGCTAATGAAAGTATTGCTAGTGCTCGTGCTTTAATTAAAAATGTACCTGATGAAGATGTAGCTGGCTACATAAAACGTCTACCAGACAATCTACAAAAAACTATTACCGACAGAATTGGTGTGGATAACTGGGAGAAACTTACTGGTGTACAAAAGAAAGATGTTCTTGAAACTCTCTTTCAAAATGCTAAACAACAAGTTGCTATGCAGGTTAAAGAAGTTGAAAAAGAAAAAGCAGTAGCTGTTGCTGAAGAAACTACTGCTCGTAGTAACTATAGAGCTGACAAGCAAGCTGAATCTAGGGGCAGAGGTAACGGTGGAGACAACACTAAACAAGATGCACAAAACTTTTCTAATGTAATGAAGGTTGATGAACGTCTTGAAAAGGCAAGCCTCAAAGGACTTGAAGCTTTAGACAAGAAAGTTGCTACTGCTGAAAAAGCTATGGTTGGAGAAAAAGCCAAATGGTTTAATTCAACAAACGCTGATGCTGCCTCTACTGCTTACACCCAGGCTGTAGCAGAGAGAGACAAATACGTTAAACAACAACTTGAAAAACGTATTAAGGTTGTTGAGTCTGCTCCTAATTACTCTGGAAAACAAACTTATGTAGATAGTCTTAGAGCAGAGTTATCTTTGTATGGTCCTGCTGGTGAACCTCCTCCTGCTAAAGAAGGTGCTGCTGCTCCCGTATCTGCGGCTGCTTCTCCTACACCTGTTGTAGTAGCACCTACAGTTAAATACAGAACACCAGAACAATTCGCAAAAGATACTAATGCTGATCCAAACATTTCCAAAGAAGCAAAAGCTTCTATGATTGCTCGATACACAGCAGGCTATCCAGATGCAATAGCTGCACAAAAAGCTACTAGTAACAAATACACTGTAGACAATCCTGCTAAACCTACTTCTAAAGCAGAATACGATGCTTTGCCACCGGGCAGCATCTATATTCAAGATGGTGCAACTAAACAAAAGCCTGGGGGTAAAACTGCTGAACCAGCTCCTACTTCTAAAGTTGCTGAACCTGCTGTTGCTGCTACTCCAGCAGAACCTGTAATGACAGATGCTGAAAAGCAAGCTAAAGCTGCTAAGAATCGTGAAAAGAATCTAAGTGTGTCTACTAACAAACCAGTTGAACCTGCTGTTGTTCTTAAAGATAAAGGTAATATGCGTCCCGATGGTACAGCTAAAGGTACTGGTTATTTAGGTGTGTTAAAAGCATCTGATGGTAGTGATGTTACTGAATATTCTATGTCAACAGGAGATGTCAAAGTTAAAGGAAAAGAAATTGATTTTCCAACTATTGTGCCTACACTTACAAAAGAAGAAGTTAACTTAATGCTAACTGACATTATTCCAAATAATAAACGCATACCTGATGCAATAGTTAACAAAGCAATAGACCATGCTAAGAAACGTATTAAAGAAGGTAAGAGTGTGTTTGCAAATACAGAAGATTATAAAAAAGAAAAATCTACAGCAGAAACATTGCGTGAATTAGCTGACATGAAACAAAAAGGTGATGCACTTAAAAAGGCAAATGATAAAAAAGAAAAAGACTTAAAAGAAACAGAAAAAAGAATAGCTAAATTAAAACAACTAGCAGGAGAATAATATGGCTGATTGGGGACAAGACGATGCAGTTATAGCTCCAGCTAAACCAACTACACCTAAAGAATCTTGGGGTCAAGATGATGCGGTTATAAAAGTAGATGTACGTGGCTTTGGTGACAAAGAATCTGGCAAACCTAGTTCTAGTATTTTTGGAGATAAGGTTAGTACTCAAACTTTAAGTGATCTTGTAACAGGTGAACAAGCTCCCAAGACTACTGGTCTTGGTACATTTGCTAGAGAAGCTGCATTAGCTTTTCCTGCTACCGCTGTTGGTGTAAGTGTTGGTAGTAGTGTAGCTACTGCTACTGCTCCATTTGGTCCTTACGTTGCTATTCCTGCAACCATTGTTGCTGGTGGTGCTGCTGGATTTGCTGCTAACTATCTTGAAGAAGAGGGTTTGACTGCTTTAGAAGAGTCAAGTCCTTTAGCTAAAAAATACATGTCAATGTTAAACGTTGATAAAGCTACTCGTGATGCTGGTCGTAAACAAAACGAATACTCTGCATTAGCTGGTCAACTTGCTAGTGCTGGTCCTTTTGTATCTACTAAGACTGCTTCTACAGCCCTTAGTAGAAGTCTTGCTGAACGTGGTTTCTCAGGTACTATTCAAGCTGGTGTGGGTGCTGGTCAACGTGCTGCTACAGGTGAAGACCAAGACTTAGGTAAAACTCTTTTAGAGTTTGGTGGTGGTGCTTTATTACCTGGCAAATTAACTACTCTTGGTGAAAAGACTGTACCTCCAAAATTTAGAGCTAAAGAAGTTCCAATAACTCCACCTCCTCCTGGTGCTACTCCCGAACAAGTTGAAGCTTTTAAAGCTAGGGTTAAAAAAGAACAAGACAGACGTAAAGTTGATAATGAACGTTTTAAACCTTTAAATTCTACAGCCGTATTAAAAGATGGCAGTAAAACATTTATAGAAACAGAAGCTTCTCCTAATGCTTTTTCAACCATAGGTCGAATGGAACATGGAGAACCAATATCTTTAATAGCAAAAAATGAAGCTGGAGAAGAAATTGGAAGATTAACTTATATGCCTGACGGTGGACCTATAGATGTTTTTGTAAGAGAACAAAATAGACGTAAAGGTGTAGCTAATGCTTTGTATGACGCGCACGAAGCTGCTGGTGGAAAACTTCCTCCTGTAGAAAGTGGGATGATCATATCTAACGATGCTCGTGCTCTTCGTGCTTCTAGAGAAGCAAAAGCTGCGGAAGCTGCTAAAGGACGTCCATCTGATTTAGCTTACCCAAATAGTGATACATACCCTATTAATAACGACCAAATATCTTTACTAAAAGATAATCCTTGGGGCAAAACAATTCTTGACAAAGTTACTGCTGCTGGCAAATCTGTAGAAGACTTTAATGCTTGGTTAGTAAACACTCTTAAAAGCACAAGACAAGTTTTATTTGATGAAAAACATACTGAGGTTCCTAAAGAATTGTGGAACCAAATGAATAAACTTTCTCCAGAAGAGTGGTCTAAAAAACGAGGGTATTCTAAAGAAGAGATTGACAATTGGAACAAAAATCAAAAAGATGTTCAACAAGGTGTTGATAAGTTTGGTTTAAATTATGACGATATAGCTGGTCTAGTTAATGACCCTAAGGATCATCCAGATTATGGAACAATGTGGGAAAAAAACACACATCCAAAGCAAATAAACCTTGCCGCTAAAAAATCTCCCGAGATAATAAGTTCAACAGGTGAGATCATTACTGATCGTACTAAAACTTCTCCTCGTGACGTTAAAGACGACAAAGAATTTTTAAGCATAGCTACAGACATCTATGAAAAGCATGGTGAAGTAGAAGCTGTTGAGTTTTTTAAAGGTTGGGAAGAATTTAAAAAGACTTGGCCTGAACCTGTCAAACAAGTTGAAGAATTTGTAGGCACTAACCTTAATAACAAATTAGCTAACGAACGTATTGTTCATAACAATACTGCTGACTTAAAAAAGTTGGCTGGTAAAGACGTTGACCTTGAGAAGCTTAGCTTTGACATTGACAGCGGTGTTCCTCTAGAAGGTAAAGCTAAAGACATTGCAGATAGGTTCAGAACCCTAATGGATGACCTTGGTCAACAAGCTTTAGAAAGTGGTGTCATTAAAGGTTGGCATGAGAACTACGTAGCTCGTAATGTTGTGTCAGAGGGTAATGCTCCAAAGGGTGCTCTTGAAGAGTTCATGCGAGATGCTTTTGGTTATGGAGACAAAGCATCTGGTGGTGGTACTAAGACAACTACTAAGTATGGTCAAGAGCGTAGACTTAAAACTCGTGAAGACCTCACCAATCATATTAATGGTATCAATACTTGGTTAGAACAAAATGGTAAAGACTACCGTTTTAAACTCAAAACAAATGACCTTGCAGAAATCTATAAAGACTACGCCCTGTCTGTTGAAAAAGCTATTGAGAACAAGAATCTAATAGACAACATTAAACAAATTAGAAATGCAAATGGCGAGTCATTGATTCGTCCTATTACTAAAGAAGATCCTCGTCCTTACAACTGGGAAACTATTGAACATGCAGATTTAGATGGCTATGCTATTCACCCTGATCTTGTTCCAGCTTTAAAGTTTGTATTTGATTCCGGTCCTGGTATGACTATGGAAGCTTTGGGAACTGTCTCCCAAGCTGTTAAACGTATTAACGTTATTGGTTCTTTCTTCCATGCCAAGTCCTTGATGGAAGTTTTGTCTAGTGCCAAGATTCCATTGTGGACTCCTCTTAAAGAAGCTATTGTTCTTCCTTTGGTTGAGAAGGGTGTTAAGGCTGTTACTGGTAAAGATCTTCAGTTGTCTGCTATCACTAAAGCTGTTGAACAATATAAAAAAGGTGGCTTAGGTGAGAACGTAGACAGGTGGATACGAGAAGATGGTTTGCAATTAGAAGTTCCTGAAGATGTTTCTAGAGGTATGTTGAGTTCTATAGGTAAATTTGGGGACACAATGATTGGCAAGTACGGACCTAAGACTCGTGTACTTGAGAAGTCTATGTCTACTGTTGAAAAATATACCCTGGGTATCTTTGATAAATACACTTGGGATTATTTGCACACTGGTGGCAAAATAATGGTTGCTGATTCTTACTTAGAAAAAGCTAGATTACAAGCTGCTAAAGAGGGTAAACCCTTTGATGAATCTGCTTCTCGTAAAGAGATTGCTCAGTTTGTTAATGACAGCTTTGGTGGTTTAAATTGGTTTGATGCTGCTAGACGTACTGAAGGTGAGTTTGCTAAGCGTATGGCTATGGCTGCTTATAGTCCTGAAGGTCGTAGAGCAATGCAAGTTCTTTTGTTTGCTCCTGATTGGACTACTTCTACTATTCGTGCTTTTACTGCTGCTTTACCTAAGTCTTTAAATCCTACTAAGTTGCAACCTATAGAGGGTATCAAGGGCATGATAAACCCTACAACTAAGGTTGACTATGCTAGGTTGTATCAATTCAAAACAGCAGTGTTGTATTTGACTCTGCTAAACGTTATTAATAACATGACTGCTGGTAGAGATATTTGGGATAACAAAGATCCAACTCGTATTGAATGGCCTGATGGTACATCCATGCAAGCTATGAAACACGCTATGGAACCTTACCACTGGATTGCTGCACCAGATAAAACCTTAGCTAATAAGCTAGGGTTTATACCTAAAGCTACTGTTATTGCTATTGCTGGTACTGAGTATGCCAGTCCTAATGCTCCCAAACTAGTTGACATGGGTGCTACTGGTAGACTTAAAGCTATTGGTCAATCAGCATTGCCTTTCCAAATACAAGCTGGTATTGGTGCTCCTGAAGGAGAAGGAGTTAAAAGGGCTGTGTTGGGTACAGCAGGTTTCCCTGTTTATGGATCTACTCCAGAACAACGGAAACAAAAGAAAAAAGAACGAGAAACACAACTCAAAGCTAATGCTGCTGCGTACCATAAAAAAGCTAAAGAAAAAGGTTGGGAGCAATAAGCTATGGCTACCAAAATTACTATCCCTATTCCTCAAGATGAGATTAAGGAAAGCTTTGTCTGGAGAGATTGGTTTCAAAAGCTTAGCAATAAAGTCTATGGGAGTATGGCAGAGCAGGATGCTAGTGCTGTAGATGTTACTGGGGGAACTTTAGACGGAACAACTATAGGTGCTATCACTCCGTCTACAGGACACTTCACAACTGTACAAATAGACACACCATTACCTACTGCTTCTGGTGGTACTAATAACAATGCAACTCCTACCGCTGGTGCTGTTGCTTATGGTACTGGTACTGCGTATGCTTTTACTGGTATTGGTACTGTTGGTCAAGTGTTGACTAGTGCTGGCGCTAGTGTTCCTACGTGGTCAACTCCTACAACAGGTACAGTAACTAGCGTTAGTTTTACTGGCGGCATTATTACTGTTGCTACAGCTAGCACTACACCCGCTTTAACAATAGCTGGAACATCTGGTGGCATACCTTATTTTTCAAGTGGCACAACTTGGGCATCTTCTGCTGCATTAACTCAATATGGTGTGGTTTATGGTGGTGGTGCAGGTGCTACACCTGTTGCTACAGCGGCTGGAACTACAGGTCAAGTATTAACAGCAACTACTGGAGCTGCACCAACATGGGCTGCACCTGCTACAAACGGTACTGTTACTACTGTATCAGTAGTGTCTGCTAATGGATTTACAGGTACTGTTGCAACTGCTACAACTACTCCTGCAATTACTCTAACTACTAGTATTACAGGCATTCTTAAAGGCAATGGCACAGCTATCTCTGCTGCTGTTGCCAACACTGATTACATTGCTCCGTCTGCTGTGGTTACCAAGACCGCTGACTTTACTTTAGCAGCTACAGAAAACTGGGTTATTAATAACAAACCAACTACTACTTGTACTGTAACTTTACCTGCTGCTTCATCATGGACAGGAAGATCTGTTTATTTTAAGAATCTACAAGCTCAAACATTAGTGTCAGCTTCTAGTAATGTTGTACCAATTGATAGCACAACTGCTGGCACAGCTATTCTTTTGGGTGTTGTTGGTAATTGGGCTACGTTAGTTTCTGATGGAACTGATTGGGTAATTATGCAATCTGCACCTAACAATATTTTGTTGTTGGAATAATGGAGTAATAATGAATGATGTTGAAATGTTAATTACAGAAACCGATAAACGACTTAGTGTTCATGAGGCTATCTGTGTTCAGAGATATGAAGGCATTCAATCTCGATTTGATAGTGGCGATAAACGCATGACTAAAATTGAATATTTGCTATATGCAGTTATTCTTTGTGTGTTGTTTGGTCCAGGTGTTGCTGCTGAGTTTGTTAAAAAACTTCTTGGAGTCTAAAAAATTGATCCCATCAGTTTGTGTTTACTTGCAGCGGGACTGGTTAAAAACATCCAGTCTGGTTGTGAGCTATACAAACAAGCAAAAGAGTCTTTTGTTCAAGTCAAAAAGACTGCTGAAGATGTTGCTGGAATATATAAAGAAGTTACTGGTTTTTGGAGTAACTTTAGTAACTTTTTTAAACCAAAGGAAAAACATGAACAACCTACTGCAAAACCTAAAAAGCAAACTTATGTCTCTGTGGATGAAACTCAAGTCAAAATTGACATCGTTCAAAACTTAACAGAGTTTTTTAAGCTTCAAGAGCAATTAGCTGCTCACATTAGGGAAGAAGAAGAAAAGTCTAAGACTGTTTATGACCCTAATCAGAATCACATGGAGGCAGCTCTTAAACGAGTAATGGCTCAACAACAGATGGCTGATTTGGAAGTACAGATCAGGGAGTGTATGGTGTATCAAAGTCCTCCAGAGATGGGTGCTTTATACAGTTCTGTACACAGTATGAGAGAAATAATTCAAGAGGAACAAGAACAGGCTAGGCTAGTTGAAGAAGCAAAGAATAGGTATAAGCTATGGCTACGAAGGGAAAACCAAAGAAACTTCCAAGCAAAGTCAGCGTACCTAGTAGGGACTTTGATCGTTATCGTATACCTGTGGGGGTGGTTTCTTCTAGTGAGGAAATTAGGGAGGACATAGTGGGATGGATTGCTGCTTGTGTTTTGATTGCTGTTTTACTTCCTTTGTTAGGATTGTTGTACTCTGACATTTTAGAGGTCAAACAAGAATCAAAAGCTCAGATTGAAAAAATTGAGAAACTAAGACGTCAAATTGAAAGTCAACAAAGGGAGAAAAGCAAATGAACATTTACTATATTTGGGGCTTGTCAATCCTGTTGGTGTTGCTGACAGGCTGTGAAGACCGTTTTCGATATAGCTGCCAAGATCCAAAGAACTGGCAAAATGCTGAGTGTAAGCCGCCTATCTGTACTGCTACAGGCACTTGCCCTGAAATGTTAGTTAAACCTGAACAGGAGAAAAAGTAATGCCTACAGTCGTAATGAATAAATCTTCTCGCATGACCGCTGACGATATTGAAGCTAGGGTATGGGCGTTTGTAATTATTTGTTTGATGCTAATTCTTCTTGGCTCGGTAGCCATGTTTCTCTACGCTTTGACCTATGTCACTCAGCCTATGGCTGGTATGGCTCCCATTGACAAGGTATATACCCAACAGATTAGTACCATAATGGTGTTTATCACGGGTGTTCTTGGTGGTGTGGCTGGTAGGTCTGGTGTTAAAGCTATAGCTACTGCAACAGCAAAGGTAGAGGCTGTTGACAATGACGAACCCCCAAAGCCATGAGTTTATTTAATCCCTGGGTGCTTTTAGGCATTGTCTTATTTGTTACTAGTAGCTTTTTAGGAGGTTATTACAAGGGCAGTGAAGACGAAGTCTTAAAACAACAAGCTGAAATTGCTAAGCTCAATGAAGAGTCTAGACAAAAAGAACAGGCACTAGCTTCTGCTGTAAATGCCCAGGCAAATCAACTAATGAAAGCAAATCAAAATGCAAAACTCCTTCAACAAAAGCGTATTGCTGATATTGACAGTGGTGCTCTCAAGTTGCGGATCGCTGTCAAAGCCTCCGAGTGTTCCGTACACACCTCCTCAGATACCACCACTACCAGCGGAAGTAACTCAGGAACAACATCAGCCGAACTTGACGGAGAGACTTCTAAAGCTCTTATCGCCATCACAGACGAAGGAGATGCAGCCATCAGAAAACTTGCGACCTGTGTCTCCCTCTATAACGAAGCCCTCCAAACCTTGAAAGTTAAACCATGAACTTATCTGCCAACTTCACCCTAAAAGAATTGACCAAATCTGACACTGCCACTCGCTTGGGTCTGGATAACACACCTGATGAAGCAACCATTGAGAACCTCAAAGCATTGTGTGAGAACGTCCTACAACCTGTTAGAGAGCATTTTGGTAAATCTGTTACCGTGAACTCAGGCTATCGTAGCCCTGAATCTAATGCAGCAGTTGGTGGATCAAAGACCTCAGACCATTGCAAAGGTCAGGCTGCTGACATTGAGATTGCTGGAATTGCTAATGCTGATCTTGCACAGTGGATCATGGACAATCTTGACTACACACAACTTATTCTAGAGTTTTACACACAGGGTATACCCGATAGTGGATGGGTTCATGTGTCGTATGATCCTAACAACTTGAAGAACCAAGAGTTGACTGCCGTCAAGGTTGCGGGAAAGACTCAGTATTTAAACGGTTTACACGCTTAATCTGTGTCATCGTAGAGAGCAGCAAGCATATAGACAACCCACAAACAGATGCCTATACCAATTGCTGCTCCTAATAACAAAATAAAAAATATCATATTGCCTCCTTTTTGTATTTACCTGACCAGTCGTAAGGACCACGGGAGTCTTGTGCTCCCATCTTTTTAAATAGCGTTAGCATTGTTTTGTAGGGTATATCAAACCTATTGGCTATTTCTTTCTTTGTTAATCCTTCATTCCACAAAGACATAGCTCTTTTCATATCTACTTGAGGTAGCTTTCTACCTGAATTTAATCTAGCACCACCTTTCTTAGCGTGTTCTTCATCTGTGTACTTTTTCCAATTAAATGCGTTCACGACAGTCATGTGATTCTCCTGCTGTTTTTGTTGTAAATATCATGTTGCATTTGGTGCAACGCCACATTGTTCCTTGTTGAACAACTGTTTGTCGATTACCGTGTAATCCACGCAGTTTTCCTACGAATGTTCTGATTACTTCAATCATTTGTACACCGCCACCACTTCACCGCCAAAACTCTTTTGAATCTCTCTAGCTGGCTGCTCTGTCCAAAAAAACTTTGGTTCGTGTTTGTCTTTTGTCCAGACGTATCCGTATAGTTTCATGTGTTTTCCTTGCGCTGTGGTGGGTGGGTGTAGAGTTTTGTGCCAATCGGCAATGCAGGTTCGTGCCACCAAGACATTGTTACGTCTGGGTCTCCTGTTTCACTTGTAACTGTCGCCACAGGCTCTTGCTTTTGTGCCAAGGCTTCTTTGATGGCGGCAATGGCTTTGTACATCTTTTCTGCTGATGCGTTGAACTCATCATTGCTTGTCCAATCAATAGACAGTTCATTTTCCAACGCCTCAAGTGCCAGTTTTAATGCTGCTTCTTGTGTCATGCGTAGTCTCCTTCCTGTGTGTGTTCTGTCAAGCGCTGCTCAAGCCGCTTGATGCGCCGTTCGTTGTACTGCACAATAGACACGGCATACTCAACCGCAGCTTCTGCTTCCAGTTTTTTTATATGGGCTTCTCTAAGTTCTTTGGCGATAATTTCTCTGATCGTTCTGATTCGGGTGATCTCACGAATGAACTTGCTAGTTGTTTCTTTGAAACTCATGTTATTCCTTGTTATTAGGAACTTCTGACAACAAACCTTTGGATGCCCACTTTTTATGATCCTCACTACCAGGTCGTACAGGTTGTGTATTGTCTCCATCTCCAAGTCTGTACGTACCTTTATTAAAGGTGCTTTGTTGGGGTGTAGCAGGTCTTGCTAAAGACGCTAAGGTTATGTCTGCAATTTGTTTCCAACGTTCTTGCATATCGTGTGTTTCTTTAAGATTGTGTTCTTGGAATATCTTCATATGTGCCTCATGATGTAGTCTTGCCAATGTGTTGTGTCTGAGAAAGTACAAGCATCTAACCCATTCTTAGCTGCCCAGTCAAGGTAAGTGGTTTTACTCTTCTTGGTTATGCCTTGGTTGCGTTGCAACACGTAAAGAATAGTGATGTCTGGATGCTGTTCTTTGATAAGTGCAGCTTTCTTTCTGTCAGAACTTACCCATAAACCTTTGGTTTCTATGTAAACGTTCTTAGTAACAGTGAAGTCTGGTGTGTAGGAGTGGTTGCTTGCCGGGATTACGTACTTGATCTTGTCTTGTTCGTAACCTAGCTTCCATCCCTTTGTTTCGCAAGCAGCTTGAAACTTAGTTTCTAAGCCGCTGCGATACCCCGCAGGGTTATGTCGTTTAGGTCTAGACATCAACCAATAAACCGTTCTGTAACCTTATCAATCTCTTGTTCGTACTCATTGATGATGTCACACAGTCCTTTGATGTAAGCCTCTAACATACCTACTCTAAAAGCTAATCGGTCTTCAGCTACGCCATCTCGGTACATAGTCTCAGAGGCTTGTCTTGCATTGTCAATAAAAGTTTGGTGGTTTTTCATTGTGAGTGGACCCGTTTCCATTTGGCTACTGCTTCTTCTCTTGTCTTCTCGTCAGACAAAAACTCTGTCAAGATAAACACAAGTTGTCTTTTTTGTTGGTGTTCTATGTAGCCTAAGACAGTTGCTACAACTGCCCAGACTATTAAAAACAAATTTGCAATACTAATTTCCATTTTGTTGTTCCTTTGTAGGTGGTTCCCACATATCGTTTGGTTTCTGCCATATGTACAACAGTTTCATGTTGAGGTGGAAGCGTTCATCATCGTTATAGAGTTCACGGCATTTGTCATACCACTCTTCAGGCAGAAGCTTTGCTAAAGCTTGTTCTGCTTTTACTGGGCCAATGCCAGCTACACCAATGATGTTGTCGCTCCTGTCACCTATGAGACTCTGTAGATACAGGTGTTTTAAACCCTGATCCAGATCCACAACCTTGTGTTCTTTCTTTACAAAGTTGTAGTGTCTACCAGGTATCTGTAACAGGTCTTTGTCAATAGAACAAATAACCGTACTCATGGTTTCTTTGTCCTGCTGCACACCCATCTCATCATCTGCTTCAAACCCATCACATATTTGTGCTTTGTGTTGTGTTACTAGGAACTCTCGCACAGCTTGCCAATGGGCAGGTCTTGAGTCAGGACGGTTAGCTTTGTAGCTAGGAGCAAGCTCCCTTCTAAAGTTAGCCGTACCTGTCAGATACACGTTGTAAGACGTAGCACCTGTATCAGCAAGAATATCTTGAATCATTTGGTCAGCTCTTGCTAGGGCTACCCATTGTTCTTCTTTCTCTGCTGATGCAGCTCCACGGTACACAACTATGTCTCCATCAATGAGTGCTTTCACTTGATGTCCTTACACAAGTAAGCAACTGTTTGGGAGTAAGACATTACAAAACCCAACTCAACAGCGTACCTGTTCCTAATAACATCAAGTTTTTCGTACACTTCTTTTTCTAAACCCACTGCTTTGTATATCTTTTTTGTAGGTACGTGTTGTGGTGTACTCTCAACTTTTTTAGGACGACCTGGTTTACGTTTGTGCATTGTGATGTTCATTTGTTTTTCTCAAAAAAAAAGTGAGAGCTTTTTACGGCTCTCACAAAGGTTTACGGCAACTGCTCAGCAGTAGTTTCTTCCATTGCTTCTTGCATGTCAATATCCCCTGCTGTATAAGCTTCAAACTTACGAGCAAGAGTGACTACGAGATCAAGAGTAGAAAGTTCCAACTCAAAGGGTTTACCCCCACGAGCTGCAATGTAGAGGTCTGTGGCACGAGCTAAGGCGTTCTGACGAACGATAGCCCGGTCACCATGTAGAGCAGGTATTGGGAATACCTTCTCTTTGTAGCCACTGTAGGCGGCTTTGGGAGCCGCTACAGCGGGTGCTGTTGTTGCCCCTGACGGGGTAGGTGCTGCGTCTGCTTTGCGGAGAATGTTGACGCTTTTAGTCTCCACTCCGTAAGTACCAGTTACACCATCAAACTCAACCTCATAACCAACTGCAACATTGGGGTTCTTAAACCCACATTTGATCCAAGTACCACCCACTTTCATTGAGAAGGTTGGTTTTGTACCAAACTTGGTGCTTACGTCTTTTGTAGAAACTGCTTCTACGATACCTGTCTGCATTGTCATTTCAAAGTTCTTTCATATCAAACCAATTTTTACCAACTGATGCTCCTGCATTGAGCTTGAGAGCCAGTGGTATCTTGAATGTTTCTTCAAAGTACATGTGGGTACATTTAAGAATTGTTGTAATCTCCGTAATAAAAGCGTCTGACGAATCAGACATGACATCGAACATTAGAGAGTCATGAACGGTGTTAACCATCTTCACATCATCTCTGCCTATTAGCTGCCTAAAGATAACTCCCAACATCATTGGGACAATATCTCCAGTAGCTAAACCTTGAACAGGATAGTTTTTAAACTCCGTTGGACTGAAGTTGTAGGTTCTTGTAGACCATGTATCCTCGTTGTAATACTCTGAAAAACAAAACTTCCTGCCTGTCTCAGTCTGATGTGCGTAGGTTCTGAACTTCTCCCTAAATCCATCTTCATTGAGATCGTTTGTAGCTTTAGATTCAACCATTGCTGCAAACTCTGTGTGCCATTTACCTACTTCTTTGTAACGACCATAGAACACATCTACAAACTTCTTAGCTTCATCTAAGGTACAACCTGCTTGTTTGCTAATAGCTTTAGCGCCAGCACCGTAGATCAACTGAAACGTTCTAGACTTGAATGGTTTACGTTCTTCTTTGGTTGGCATCCTGCCAAACATGTCTTTGTACAAAGCGCTGTGAATGTCAACGCCACTGCTAATGTCTGCTATGAGCTGTTTGTCCTTAGTAACATGAGCAAGAGCCACAACCTCCAATTGATTAAAATCCACTTCAATAATTACCCCTTTACTAAATAAATTATATCTTGAATTAAAAATTTGTTTAATAGGGTTATTACTAATATTTTGTAAATTAGGATTTGTTGAAGACAATCTACCTGTGACTGTTGCTGTGTGGTTTAGTTTGCCGTGAATAAAGTCACCGATGATGTGTTTGCTTAAGCCTTGCACATACGTTGAGAGTTGTTTTGCTAGCTCTCTGTACTTGAGCAGACCATTGATGATTGCAATTGCTTTAGCATCAAACGTGTGCTTCAACATGTCGTTGAGTACTGAGTCGTCAACTGATATTTGTCCTGTCTTTGCAGACACTTTCTCTGGGTCTGGTACGTAGTTGATGAACGGTTTGATGACCACTGTCTTCTCTACAAGCTTGAACTTGGCATTGCCATTCTTGTAAACACCTACTTCTTCTTTGACTTTAATTCTTTTCTTACCACCAAAGAAAAACTGTGACCATTGCTTAGGGCTGTTGATGTCTTCTACATAACCTGCTGCCAATGCTTCAAGATTGAGTTTGACATCTACAAAGTTGTCTACAACTTCAACTGTGTACTCGTCCAATCTTGCTCTATCAACGTGTAGTCCGTTGAACTGCATCTCTGTGGTTGCATGAAGTGCTTCCATCTGAGTCTCAATCAACATGAGTTGACCTGCTGCTACAGCACGTTTGTACTGTGCTTGAGCAATGGCTTTGGTATTAATAACATCTTGTTCCAGGTAAGGAATCAGTTCCTCTGGGGGAATCTTTTCAGAGCCTAGTCCTGCTTGGAAATACTTCTTAATGGTATCGTCTTTAAGAGGCAAACCATATTTAACAGACAACTCATCTAAGCTAGAAAACTTGGTGCGTTGTCCTGACAGGATGTACTCTGCTAGTTGTGTGTCCCAGATCTTGTGTGTTTGTAGTTTGTACTTTAAGGCTGTGCTTTCTTTGTACAGATACATCAGATCAAAAGAAATGTTATGCCCGCAAAGAATGGTCTCTTTATCAAGAGTGTTTATGTAAAGATCAAACGTATCACAATCATATGTAGTGTGTGGTGATTTTAGACACATACCATAAGCTACGACTTTGTTGTCAGGGTGCATAGGATGAGCTAGTCCTATATCTTCGTTGCCGTTGAGTGTTGTCTCAACGTCAATAGCTGCAAAAATGGGCATGGTCATGGTTTTCCATACGCCTTTCCATAAAGAATTGATTGAAACACAGTGATCCTGTGCTGCTTGTCTAATACGTTTAGGGACTTGCACACATGAGTTGCAAGCATAAACTTATCGTAAAACTCCTTTTCATCTGTGATGATTAGATTGATTTCTCCCTGTCTTAAAGAATGAAACGCAGCTCCTGTGTAAGAGCCTGTGTCTTTAAAACCTGATCTGTTGCATCTTCTTACAAAAGTACCTAACCTATCTGTAAGAATTAAAACGTCTTCGTCTGTGTCTGTAGGAGCTGGTACACAAGTTACTCTGCTGCCTACATACGCCATCAGAAGAACATTCTCTTCAAACAATGTAAACAGTTCCATTTGCACTGTTGCTTCATCAATTGCTGCTTTGTACGTAGGACTTGTCATGCTTCCTCCTTTTGGGTCTGTCCAACCAAATGAATAACGTTCACTCATACCTTGCACGGATAGGATCAATAGTTACAAGAAACTGTCCGTGACGTTCTGATTCCATGTGTTTGGGACCTCCACCTGGGAGTTTGTTCTTAGGAACATTGATTGTGCGGATCATTTCTTCCTCTGGACTCTTGGGTTCTTTGTACTTGCCAATAGTGATTACTACGTCAGCTTCACCTGGTTTGTCAGTCTTAGAGCCACGCAGAGCATCTAAACCAATAAACGGAGGGTCTTTCATATCCACTGCTGTAGCAGACAACTGTGATGCAGCAATAACTGGACCATAGTTTCTAGCAAGTTCCCTAGCCCATTTGTATATCTTGCCAAGCTTGATGTCTTCTCTGTCGTCAGACTTGTTGAAGCCATCTACTTTGTCAAGCTGGTCAAACACAATCAAGCCGGGGTTAACCTCACGAAACAATGTCTCAAGATCACGAACGTGGTTCATGTCTTTAGTAACACGTATCTTGTCTTTGTTACCACCCATCAAAGCTGTGTAGTCAGTCATAGCTGTCTTAGAGTCAGCAATGATTGTTTTAGATTCTTTACCAAGTGCAGCTTGAACAATCCTAAAGAACACAACAGAAGATTCTTCTTCGTTGTTGACCCATACAACAGGTCTGTCTTTGGGTAGTTGTTGTGCTAGATAACTAATCTCACTAGCTAAGAACGTTGTCTTACCTACTTCGACTCGTGCAGCAACGATAACAAAGTTACCAGTACGTAGAGGACCCAAACTGCGGTTAAGCACATCCAAACGCCATTCGTATCCTGAACTACTAATACGATCAGCAATAACAGACAAATCAGCAGAAACAAACAACTCATCTTTTTCAATGTATCTCTCCACATCTTTAAGAGCATTAGTGGCTAGGATGTGAACGTGTTCAAGGTCGCTAGAACCTTCTTTCACTTTCTCACATTCCTCCATGATCTGAGCAAGATAGTCCAACTCTATAAGAGTCTTGATTACTTCCTCGTGTGCATGGTGTGGTACAAATGTTCTTGCTTTTGTTATGGTCATGCGAAGCTTGACGATTGAGTCGTCAGTCAGTCGCTTACTTTGATCTGCTATTAGGAACGCAGAGAAAGATTCCCAATTGAACTCCGTTACACCTGGGAATGTTTTATAGTATTTGTCCATACCATCAAGAATGATGTTGGTTTCTTTAACCACTACATGCGGTTTGATGTACCGTCTGTACTTGGTTAGGTTCTCTTTGCTTTGACTACAAAGATAGAGAACGTCATAGTCCATTGTGTTTTTCTCGCAGTGCTTTGATTTGATCGTCCCAACGCAAGCCGTGCATATGTTTCCATTTCTCTAGCTTGTCAAGTATGAGTCTGCTGCTGTCTTTAAACAAACGATGATTCAGCGCAACGCAAGCCACTGTTTCCATGTCAACAGCATGAGAGCGAACTTCTTCAGCGCCACGTTTCATACCATTGATTGCAGACAAGACAATGCTTTGCATCATCACTGGGTCTTTGGAACGATGTGCGACTTCAAGCAAAAACTTTTGGTCCTCAATATTCATTTGTGTCCTTTAAATGAGTGTGTCGTACAGCTCTGCTGGTGTACATTGTTTGGGTTCTTTATCTATGCCAAGCACGATAATCTTTGTTGTTGATGGTAGGAAATGGTTTAGTTTCTTGTATGCCTTTGTTGCTCCTTGTACACCTGCTTCATCGGGATCAAGCCAAATAAGCACGTACTCAAAGTTGAGGTCGTGTATTTGTCTTAGCGTTTTATCTGACAGCGCTGTTCTTAGTAACGCTACAGAGCTATGACTTGTGTCGTGGTTAACTCTGTACGCACTGAGGTAGTCTTCAGTTATGACTAGCGTCCTACTGAAGTAATGAAACCAAGCTGCATCTCCTTTGGAGCTGCTGCTGGTGTAGTGTGTTGTGTACTTGGGTGTTGCGTTAGGTGCTAGATTGCGTACCTGCCAGCCTATCGGCTGTTGTTCTGGGTTGTGTAGTGTGAGAGCTACTTTGTGCCGTTCACCTGCTACGCCATTAAATATGTTTTTTGTTGGATCACAGTAGTGACTGTGCAGCCACAGCTTACCTTCAACAGCAAGAGAAGCTATGACAGGCTTAGTGCTACTAGTAACAGATGCTGTAGGTTTGTTGATCCAGGTAGACAATCGACTATCGTCATCTGAAGCAAACCCTGATTGGTTGCAGTGATGACAATAGGCTACCAACCCTCGGTCTGTACGTTTGATGTACAGCCTACGTTTGTTGTCTACACCTGCTTCACACTCCGTGTGATTGATGTGTATCTGCTGTCCTACTACGGACGGAGCATTGTCAAGGATTAGTTTGCGGTTGATCATATTTTTAAAGCCCAAAATACATAGCCCTCCCTTGAAGGAAGGCTATATGGTTTTGTAGTTTTAGATTTCTTTGTTACCGTAAATCTTGGTAAACAACTCATCAGCAACCTTACGCTGTGTGTCGTTCAACTTGTTCAGGTAAACAAGACTGAAAGCTGCTCTCAAGGACATTCCAAAAGAAACCTTGTTGCAGATGCTGAACAATGATCGTGGAGACATTGTTAGATTGAATTGGCTAGCTTTGTAGCCATTGCGGATCAGATTAGCCAGTTTGACAAGCTCTTTAGCTGTTTTAGTTGTGATTGTTGTAGGCCATCTGTTAGTCAACATCTTTTCTTCAATAGAAGCTTCAAGATAATCAACGTAGATAGCAGTGCCAAACCGATCAAGAGTTGCAGAGTTCTGAACGTTAGTACCAGCATGTGCTCCAGTCTCGTCACCTTGGCCTTGTGTGTTGCCAATAGCTACGATCCTAAAATGCTCGTGAGGGACAATTTGTTTGTCTTTGGTACTTCCGGGCATCTCCTTCAAGAAAAGCTTGCCTTCGTCCTCTAAAAGCCATTGCAGACCCATAGAAATCTCTGGAGGAGTTACGTCCCACTCATCCCAAGCAAACACAGCACCATAACGTACAGCTTCTGTTACAGCACCATCCACCCAGATTGTTGAACCCTCCTTAGCTGTCAACTGACCAAAGATCATTGAGGTATCCATGTCCCCAGTACAATTAACCCGAACGAAAGGGCGACCAGTACGAGCACAAAGCTGCTCAATAAGACTAGATTTACCAGCCCCCGTAGGCCCGTAACAGAGTACTCTTTCATTTAATTCCCATGCTCTAAGAACGTTTGCAGCCAAGTCTTTGTCAATGACGTAGGCAGGATTGATACTAGGAACAAATGAGGCTATACGTTCATCCCAAGGATAATCCGTAGCCATGTGTTTGAACATAGTGACACCGAAGTCTTCTCTATCAACAATCCAAAGCTCTTTGAACAAATCTGAGAAATAGATTTGACTTGGTTTGAGTTCAGGGCGTGTTCTGACAGGGCCTTCTGGTGTTTCAGCCACATAAGTATCAGAAGCTATGTCGTATGTTGTTGTCTCTGTTGTTGAGACTCTACGTTTTTCCATTGCTTCTTTGATCTTGGTTTTAACAAGGTCTTCAACTTTTGTTGTGGTTTTGACTTCTGGGTCAGACATTGATGATCTTCCTTTCTATGAGTTCTAACAACTTGCTTGGTATTTCTTCTGGTTTGTTGACTATGCTGTGTGATTGGTAGTAACCCTGTACTGAGCTGCTACACAAACCCAAACCATAAATGTCAACTGACTTTGCTTTCTCTATTTCTTTGATTACTGTGTCTGTGAATTTGCCTATTCCAAAAGAACTTTTAGAAGCTGCTGGACTGCCATCAGACATGACAATTAGCAATTTCTTTTTCTCTTTACGTTTAATAAGTCGATCATGCGCCCAAAGAATATTTTCGCCATCAGGGTTTCCAGTCATATGGGAACTACTTAATTCAAAATATTTCTTTATTGCATCTGAATCAACTTTTAAATCAGAAAAACTCTTATAGATAAACATCATGGGAACCCAATCAGTAAATCCATTAAGTTTTCCATCAGTAAATCCAACAATTTCAAGAGGAATATTTAAAGTTGAACAGACTTCATTGACTAACAATGTAGAAGCTAGAGCGTAATACGCTTTCATTCCTTGCATAGACCCAGACATATCAACCAGTACGGTGATAGCAGCATCCAATGTTTTGTTGTCAATCTTGTTCTTAAACACACGCTCATTGAACCCAGGTGCATCAAAACAGATACGAGACAACCTAGATTGATCTAACTTGCCCTTTTTGACTCCGTATTGACGTTGTACCTTAGCTTTGATTTGAATCAATCTACGAACTTGTTGAGCAAAGTTTTCTTGTGAAACCAATTGTGGTTCAACATCATCACGATACTCTTTGAGAAACTTAGAGGGTTTTCTAAGTGTGAGATAGTGCTCTGGACCTGTGTTCTTGGGATAATCAACGATTATAAATTTCTCATAGTCAGTTAAGTCCCAACCATCTTTTTCTTTTACGGGTTCAAAGTTGATACCAACCTTACCCATGTCCTCACCATCTTCGTTGTGCATAGTCAAAGAATATGCAGCCAGCTCATCTTCAGTTATCTTTAGCTCAATAACTTTGTACTCTTCGTATTTAGGTTTAGCCTTCTCATCACCATTAGCTTTACCTGATTTGTCTTCCTCGGCTTCTCCCTCTGCCTTTTCTTCTCCACCAGGCTTTTTTAGGCTACCTTCACCTTCGCCCTTTACAGGTTTAGCAGGTATTGGCTTCAGTTCAGCTTTGCACTCTTCACCAAGTTTTTTGAGGATGTCTATAGCCAATTGGTAGGTTGCTTCAGTGCCTATTTCTTTATCCAAGATCGTATAACAATGAGTAAGACGATCAGTAAAGTTATTAAGAACATCCAGAACCTTCTTGTTAGGAGTTGCTTTGCTTACAGCAAGTTCTATTTGAGGAAACATAGAACTTGTTAGAACCACTTCCCAACAAAACATAGCTGTGATGAGTGTTGAAGCTGGAGTTGGTTCTTCCTTGCATCTTTTTATGATCTGTTCGATCAATATAGAGCTGCAATCATCCCAGTTCTCCTTGAAACCACGGTACTCTACAGCCTCAATGTAGTTAATTCTGGAATCTTCTAGGAAGTTCCATACAAACATCAACATACCTTGAGGGTGCAGTTCTTTTTTCTTAAGAACATCAAACGAACTAAAACGATCATGGGCCACTTCGTGATCCGTTGATGCCATTAGTTGTTTGAGTTCTAACTCCGTGGTTGTGGTAACAATCCTAGGCAGATAGATGGTTTTGCCATCATGTCTAGGTTGATTAGCATCTTCAAATACAACGGAAATGCCAGCTCTGCCAGCACTTGCACGTATGTATTTCATTACTTCAATGCCTTTAGTCAGCATTATTTACCACTCGCATTCACAAACTCCTTCACAAGTTTGAACACTTTGAGAGCATCCATACCTTCAGGGACATTCATCAAGTTCCTAATAACTTTGTTGGCATAATCTTCAGCACTGGTTTCTTCCTTGGGAATCTTCAGTTCTTTGATCTTGTTTTGCAGAAATGTTTTACCGCAATAGCTTCCATTGTCATCAATGAGCTTAATGCTGAGCTTCATAGCTGTGTGAATGACTGACTTAGCTGATCTCCAAGGACCTGGCATCGAACTGACTTCATAGTCTTTCTTGATTTGCTTCTCAGTATCTCGCAGGTCTTTAGCAAACGTATCAACTGAGCTATGCGTAAACGCAACAGCTATCATCTTCTCGAATGTACTTGTAGCTGAAGCATCTGAGACAAGACTCTCAGTAGCAGCAGCATACAAAGTGGACATCATGTGAGCATCCATTTGTTTCTCCCTCACAGGCAACATCGCCTAAATACAGCTCTAGTGATAAAGCTGTATTGAAGCAAGCTGTTATAGCGAATTAATTAAGTCCAATACTTCTTGAGCATCTCCAGACAAATACAACTTGTCTTGCAACTCTTGCTGAAGTTTGTCGTACTTAGCATCAATGTCAGCTCGTTTCTTTTGTTGATCGTTGTACTTTTTATCAAAGCTATTTGGAAAAACAAAGAATTTTCCTAGAACATCGGCTCTGTATTCATTGTTCCAGGTACGCATAAACGTGGCTTTATCTACCAAAGGAGATTTAGTTTTAGATAAAAACTCATATAGAGCTTGTGGGTCATTGAGTGCAGAAGACACGTTTTCTTGTGGATACTCTGCATATTGTTTTTCTCTGATTTTGTCTCTCATACGACATAGGGCGTAATCAAGTTGTTGTTTGGTGAGCTTCATGTGTGTTCCTCTCTAAAGGCAACATTGCCTAGATATGATCCTATTGCTAAGACCATATCGAAGTTTGTTACGCGAGTTCGTCTTCAAATAATTCCAATTGTTGTTGTACTGTCTCATCCTCGAAAGGGGTGTCGATGTTAATGCTTACCAGAACATCGTCATAATCATTTGATTCTATGAACCACAAGACTTGATTGAACATAACTATCTCCTTGAAAAGTTAAAGAGGGCGAAGCCATCCCCGCCCTGACCCTGCGGGGTGGCTAGCCCGATAATGAATCTGAGCGAAGCCCATCGCAAGCCCCTGCCACAAAGCGAAGCGACTGGCGGGAATAGGCTTGCCGGGCTGAGCGAACAACATCACTGAGTTTTGCTCCATTGAGCATATTCATCAGCAGCCTCTTGGATCATTGCTTTCTGATCTTCTTCGTAGAGATCATTGAATGGAACAAAGTGATTCTCTTGACAACAAGAGATCTTGCCATCTTGAGGCTGTAAACAATAACAGCAGTAGTTACCCCTACTACGTAGGTCATCTTCAAGTCCTAACAGAAAGTCTTTCATTCTCATGTTGTCCTCTTTGGGTTAAGTTGTTTAAGTTCATCCATGTTGCTAATCAACATGTAGCTGCTCTTGTTGATTGGAGCTATGGTGTGTTGCACCTTCCGTGCCAGGGTTTCTCCACAAGACATACACGTAGGACGAGCCATGTGTCTCCGTTGTGGTTCAACCCGAACACCATAGCAATTGGTACAGATGGGTAGATAGTTCTCGTTCAATCTTCAACTCCAAAATGTTTTAATACAAAATGTCCAACATCTTTACCAGCAACATTTGCACATTCCCGAACAATCAACTCGGCAAACTTTTCTGTAAAGATTTCTTGTTCCATCCCGTCAGATAACATGGCGTAATAGTCAGCATGATCTTTAGCCTGTTTAACAAGTTCTTTAATTCGTTTGTTCATATGATCTCCAGTTAGTAGATAGGTCTATTGGCATCCCACTTGTCACGCTTGACGTAAGTGGATATGAAGTTGTTATTAGGAACATTGCCAGGATCATCCAGTGAGCCTATGAATTGATTCCAGTCTTCAGTTGTGAGCAGGTGCATGTCATCCAGATACCTAAGTCGCATCTCCAGTTGATACTTAGACTTTGATATTTCAAAGCATCTGCATCCATGTAACCATTCGAGATCAGTGATGCCATCAACAACTGGTCTTACGACCAGGTTGTTGTTTAAGTGAATAGCGTGATACATCATGATTACATTCTCCAGAAGTAAATTGCAAAAGGAACACCAATGGCTAAAGCTACAAGTAAAGCACCAAGGTAATCACTCCAGTGATATTTGGTATCTCCAGTTCTACGCTGGTAAATGTTAGTGATGTCTTTCATGATTGCTTACCTTCCTTAATGAGCAGCTCTTCCTCTTCGCACTCAGTATCAGTAGTGCATTGGTATTGGTGTTGAGTAGCTGTTTGGTAAACCCAACCACCCCAGGTAGCAAGTACTACGAAGTTAAGAATCATTACGATGTGAAGTGTTTTCATGTTGATCTCCAGAAGTTACTAGGAACAAAAAAAAAGGTAGTGGAGTGAACCACTACCTGTCGGAGATTACTTGCTTGCACGAGCTGCTGTGTCTTGCTTGAGCAACTCACGCAACACCTTGATGTCTGTGACGATGGAAGAAACGTCAGAACCACGAGGGTTGTCGAACTTCTCCATGCTCCAGAGTGCGTTAGACAGAAGCTGCTGAGCGAGAAAGATTTGCAAACCAGCAGGTTTGCGTTCAGTAAGATTGTTGAAAGCGTTGAAGTCGAAGTCGTTTTGCTGTGCCATTTTTACTGCTCCTTTAGGTTGATGAAGTGAAGGGGATTCGCCCCCCTCACCAAAGCTGGACGTGGTGGCTAGGGCCGCCCACAGGCGGCACGCAGTTCCGACGAAAGGAGGAATTGGCAACGCAGATGGCCGTGCCAGGACTTTGGGGTAGGGGCCCCGCTGGCGCGGAGCTCTGCACTGCCAACCACCACAAGAAGCTGGGGGGCGCAATCCACAAACGCACAGCTACCAAAAGAGCTTGGCTCAGCTCATACGACAAGACAATGCTAAGACCTTACTGTTGCAAACCAAGGTTGTTACTAGGAACATAGCGGAGTAGAAAAAAAACCCGCCGAAGCGGGATGTAGTTCAAGAATCTAGGTTGTACACAATTGCTTGAGCTAGGTACTGCGCCATGTTGCGAAGCTCGCTAGCAGAATGTATCTCGAACTCAGGATGTGGTCCTGTACCCACATCTGCCTCAAGCTCGATAGCTAACTCTAGCTCAAACCATTCCTCGGTAGCAGCTAACTCTTCTTCCAGAAGAGCTGCTTGAGGAATACTCTCTAACTCTGTAACGAATGAAGTGTCTGGTTCGAGGTCACCAGACAAGCCAGTGTCGAGAATGATGTCAGTGAAGAAGTCTACTTCCTGAGCTGAAGCTAAGAGGGAATGAAAGGATAATTGCATGGTCGAACTCCTAAGTTGGTTGTATCACCCAACGCCCTATGCGCTGCGTGACCTAAACAGGGAACTTTGGGGAGCCTCGACTTGTCAAGACCGAAGCCGACGAAGTCGGGGATTTTGTATTGTTGTCCACAGGTTGTGGTACACAACGAACAGGGTTAACGAGGCGACCTAAGATAGATACACAACAACTGACAACAATAGAAAATTCGTCTTTACAAGTTGAGTACCAAAGTACCATGGTTAGTCACGGAGCCCGATGAGGAATGAGGAGCACAGTTGTCAGTCGGAGCGTATCCAACACAACAGTCGGAGGGATAGCCGATACAGACGTACATGAGTTAGTCGGAGACCAAGCGGCTAGCCTCTCATCGTCTGTGTGAGGCAAGTACAGTTGTTAGAGTAACGACGACGACATGACGAACACCATGTCAGGATTGTGCGAGGTAGATGCTGTATCCGTGTCCGTATTAAATACATATCAAACGGATAGACTAGATGATAGACAACGAGGTACAACAGACCCACCC
>Ga0209596_1000322_pt1 | contig 45012 bp, 32 predicted proteins | sample M_130807_MF_Meta_FD_187314 | JGI IMG/M metagenome (GOLD analysis project Ga0209596, IMG submission 187314) | Freshwater microbial communities from Lake Montjoie, Canada to study carbon cycling - M_130807_MF_MetaG (SPAdes) (version 2) | ecosystem: Environmental > Aquatic > Freshwater > Lake...
CTGAAAAATATAGGGAATATATACTAATATTTTTGTTACGATATATGGTCTTATATTTTTATATATGTAAAAAAAGAGTATTTTTCAGTGCCAAATTTGCTTTCTATTTTTTCTTAATGTATTTTTTCTTGATTTTCTTCTTCTAATTCTTTTTTTTGATTTTCTAATTCCTTTTTTTTTACTACCAACGCCAACATCTTTTTTTCCTTCAAAATATGTTTTTATTTCAGTATTTAATCCTGGGGTGTCTACTAAAACTTTTTTAGCCGCGGTATTTTTTGTTTGAGTATCGTTTAACAAATCCACAGTGGTTTGATTCAGTTTTAAAATATTTTCTGAATTTTCAATTTCAGCATTTACTTCAATGTAGTCACTTGCTTTTCGCAACCTTTCTATTCCCCCATAATCTAAAACTATTTGGTATGCTCTAACTAAACTAATATCTTGTTGGTCCGCAATATCCCTAATACTAAGGTTTGGGGAATACACATATCTGTATTTATTCCAGATTTTCTCGTTTTTCGCATCAAGTTTGTATTTTGCCCTTTCCTCTCGTGTTTCGTTTTCTTCTTCTTCCTTGCGAGCAATATTATAATAATAATCTGCTTCATCTTTTGGGTTCTTTTTAGGCATTTTATATTTTATATATAATATATACATAGACAAATTTTTTATAAAAACTTCAAAAACTAAATAAACTCAATAAAAATTGAATTAAAAATATCACAATAACTAATGCAATATAATAAACAATCAAAATGTCGTTAGAACACACTTTTAAATTATTCGAATTCAACGTGTATAATAGTAAGGGTCCTAGTCAGTCTAGTGATTCAGATGAAGATGGTCTAGGTGCATTAAATAAAGACAATACAAAATTTGCTATTCAGATGTTTGGAATAAATGAAAAAGGCGAAAAAGCGTCCATATTAGTGGAAGAATATCAGCCGTTCTTTTACTTAAAAGTTGGCGACAAATGGACCAAAAATGTTAAGGACCTATTTGTAACCCATTTGAAAACAAAGGTCGGCAAGTATTACGAAGATTCGATTGTAGAAAGCAAACTAATCGAGAAGAAAAAATTATACGAATTTGACGCCGGCAAATTACACCGATTTATCATGATTAAATTCGCAAATGTACCTGCTTATAACAAGGTCAAGAATTTCTGGTATAAAGACATTGTAAATACTGATGGTGAAAAGGAGCGTGGTTTAATCCCAAATGGATTCTGGTTTAAAGACTGCTATGTGGAACTATATGAAGCAAATATACCGCCATTGCTTCGATTCTTCCATTTGCGCGAAATTAGTCCATCTGGTTGGGTCGCATTGCCTGTCAAAAAGTGTTTTGAAATTAAAGGCTCTTTGAAAACTACCACTTGCGACTATGAATTCACTATTGGCTATAAGAATATAATTCCGTTGAATGATAAGGAATCCCGTGTTCCTTACAAGATTATGAGTTTTGATATTGAGGCTAGTAGTAGTCACGGTGATTTCCCTGTGCCAATTAAATCATATAAAAAGTTGGCGACAAATATTGTAGACTATTTTGTGAAGATGTATTCAAATAAGGAAATACCACATGAATCATGTAAGGCAATTTTGTCAGATATTATAAGAACCGCGTTTAACTTGACAGGAGACAATGAACCGGTTCCGAATATTGACCTAGTATATTACAAAGGGTCTAATAAACCATTATCCAGAGCAGATTTGGATTCTAGAATTGAAGAATGGTTGAAAACCAAAATTAGAGACAGAGAAGATAAAAATGATGATACTCATTTAATAGAGGCATTGTTTGAAAATGCCAACAAAGCGCTTCAGGTCAAAGATAAGGAAGACAAGGAAGACAAGGAAGAAAAGGCTGGAAACAATAACGATGCTGGTTCAGATTCAGATTCTGATTCTGAAAATGGCGTAGAAGAAGCAGATGATGAGCCAACATATTTCAAACCAAATGCGTTGGCATTATCCAGTTTTAAAACTGAATCTTATAAAAACCGACAATCCACTATTGTAGATATTATGTGCGACAAGAAGTTTGAACGTGAAGGCAAAATAAATGAGCTCATATTTGCTCTTAGAAACAATTTTCCACAATTGGAAGGTGATAAGGTCACGTTTATTGGCTCTACTTTTGTCCGATATGGCGAAAAAGAGCCGTTCTTGAACCACTGTATTGCGCTTAATTCATGTGACTCTTTAGACGGAGTTGTTCCTAATTCGCAAATAGAGACATATAATTCTGAAAAAGAGGTTTTAAACGCGTGGACTAAACTAGTTCAAAAAGAGAATCCAGATATTATTATTGGATACAACATATTTAGTTTTGATTATGAGTTCATGTTTCGCAGGTCTCAGGAACTCGGATGCACTGAGGATTTCTTGAAATTATCCAGAAATAAGGACGAATTATGCGCTACAATCGACTACAAGACGCAGAAGATGGAAATTGATAAAAGCAGTATTACGCTGGCGTCTGGCACATATGATTTGTCAATTATCAAGATGAATGGCAGACTACAAGTCGATATGTTGAACTGGTTTAGACGAACTGAGAACTTAACTTCGTATAAGCTGGACTATGTTGGTGGTCACTTTATTGGCGATTATGTGAAAAAGCTGGAGCACCAGGAAACCGGAAATACTCGCATATATACGGTTAATATGACAGGATTACAGACCGACAGTTTCATACATTTTGAAGAAATCAATCACTCATCGGATTACTATAAAGATGGAGCAAAGTTTCGCGTCTCATATGTCAATAAAACAGAGGGCTGGTTTGAAGTCGATGGTAAAGAAAATCCGAAAGCAAAGGCTGTTAAATGGGGTCTGGCAAAGGACGATGTGTCGCCAAAAGACATTTTCAGGATGACAAATGAGGGACCCAGTGCTCGTGCTGTAATTGCGAAATACTGTATCCAGGATTGTAACCTAGTCCAACATTTGTTTTCAAAAGTAGATGTTGTAACAGATTTAGTAGAGATGGCAAAATTATGTAGTGTTCCAATGAGTTTCCTTATATTCAGAGGTCAAGGTATAAAGCTCACTAGTTATGTTGCGAAGAAGTGTAGGGAAAAGGGCGTTCTAATGCCGGTGATTAATAAAGGGTCTAAAGATGATGGTTATGAAGGCGCCATTGTTTTAGAGCCCAAATGCGGGTTATATCTAGATAAACCAATTGCTGTTGGTGACTTTGCTTCTTTGTATCCAAGTTCAATGTTGTCTGAGAATTTGTGTCCTAGTAGCAAAGTGTGGACAAAGATATATGATTTGGCAGGCAATTTGGTGACAGAGACGGGACAAAAGAATGACCAAAAGAATGACCAAAAGAATGACCAAAAGAATGACCAAAAGAATGACCAAAAGAATGTTAACGAATATTTATATGACAATTTACCCGGTTATGAATATGTTGACATACGTTTTGACACATATCGGTATTACAGAAAAAATCCAAAAGCACGTGCTGAAAAGATTAAAAATGGTTACAAATTGTGTCGATTTGCGCAACCGTTACACATAAAGACTGCCACAGGCACCTTGGGCTCAGCTACTAATAATGCCTTGGGCTCGGTTCAAACCTTGGGGTCGACTCATTCTGGAGTCTTGGAAAAAGCAATCATGCCCTCTATTCTACAAGAACTATTGAAAGCAAGAAAAGACACAAGAAAGATGATAGAGAAAACTGACGACGACTTTATGAAAAATGTGCTAGATAAGCGCCAAATAGCTTACAAAGTGACTGCCAATTCATTATATGGACAGCTCGGCGCCAAAACAAGTACATTTTATGAGCCGGATATTGCCGCATCAACCACCGCAACTGGGCGACTATTACTGACGTATGCGAAGCGCGTCGTCGAGGAATGTTATGGAGACTCAACAGTTGACACAAAATATGGACTTGTAAATACAAACGCTGAGAGCATATATGGTGACACTGACTCATTATTCTTCAAACTTAATCTAACTGATAAAGAAACTGGCGACAAAATTATTGGACCCAAGGCTCTAGAATTGTCTATTGAAATCGCAAAAGAAGCATGTCATAACGTCTCCAAATTCTTAAAACAACCGCATGATTTTGAATATGAGAAGACATTCTTGCCTTTCTGTCTTTTGTCAAAGAAGCGCTATGTAGGCATATTGTATGAACATGACCCGACAAAAGGCAAGAGAAAGGAAATGGGTATTGTTTTAAAACGCCGAGATAATGCGCCAATTGTGAAAGATGTATATGGTGGTGTAATCGACATTTTAATGAAGGAACGTGATATCAAAAAAGCGCTTGATTATGTCGACAAATGTCTACAGGAATTAGTCAATGGCACGGCGCCAATTGAGAAACTGATTATTACCAAATCGCTGCGCTCATTTTACAAGAACCCACAACAAATCGCCCACAAAGTATTAGCAGACCGAATTGGCGCAAGAGAACCCGGTAATAAACCAACATCAGGTGACAGGGTCCCGTTTGTATACGTTGTCAATCCAAATAAGAAGGCGTTACAAGGTGAGAAAATAGAGACACCAACATTTATCAGAGAAAATAAATTACAAATAGATTATTCGTTTTATATAACAAATCAAATTATGAAACCGCTGTTACAACTTTTTGGATTAGTGTTGGAAGATATTTGGATGAGCCAGAAACCACCAAGGCGCGCAAAGGTCACTAATTTCAGGAAGGAAATAGATATTTTGAAGCGTGACTTTTCAACAGATAGTAAAAAATGTGAAGATAAGATTGCGAAGCTAAAAGATAAGGAAGTTAAAGCATTAATATTTGATAAGTATTTGAGAGAAACCAATAATGCGAAGGAAGGAAATCAGAGTGTAATGAATTTCTTTCAAAAAAAGTAAATAAAATCACTCATACAAAATAAAATATTTATTACAACAATGGTAATAAATATTTTTTATTTAAATTCATTTTATTTTTATCATTTTATTTTTATCATTTTATTTTTATCATTTTATCATTTTATTTTTAACGGCATCCAGCAAGGTCTTCAAAGTTGAAACGATTAGCAGCCTGTTTAGGACTAAGAACCTTGTAAACAATCGCAGTCAAATTAGCCAACTGTTTACTAAGCATATTAATTTGCTGTCTGACATTGAATCTGTAATACTCCTGTTTATCCTCATCTTCTTCTAAGTCACTGACTTCACTGGCGGCATCATCATTATTATCATCATCTAACTCCTCTTCATAGTCACTATCTTCATTAGAATCATCCTCATTAGAATCATCATCCTTTGTCTCATTCTTTTTCTCATTCTTTGTCTCATTCTTTTTCTCATTATTAATATCACTGACACGCAACTGATAATTAGTTCCACATACAGCCAATACATTATAATCAGCTAGACCCTCAGAATCCAGTTTATACATAATACCATTGGCACTTCGCTCATGTAGAGTAGCAATTTCATCAATAGATAACTTGAGTAAATCAAACTCACGCTCTAATCTCAAGCACTCATTAATAGTCCATTTAGCATTAGCACGTCTGTAAGTAGTCATTGTATTGTATTATATGTATTTATGTATATATGTCTTTATATAGTTTCACAAAACAATAAAATAATACAATATTAAGGTTGGTTCAAATTATTGTTATCATTTTCAGAATCATTATTTCTAGCATTTGGATTTCTAATAGTTGTCTCATACATTAAAATATTGTTAGATGGGTCAAAAACAAAACGGTCGTCGCTTGTAATATTTGAGGATGGATATAATATAGATTCTAAAAGACGGCTAGATAATGTATTGAGAATGTTGTCACTAAGTTCACTATCTGTTATGTTTCTAACAACAGAATTATTTGTAGCACTAATATTTGCTCCTGTAGTACCTGTAGCACCCGTTACTCCTTGAAGACCTAGGACTCTAGATATGCCTCCAGTAGCACCCGTTACTCCTTGAAGACCTGATGACCCAGTGTTACCTCTGGTGGAACCTTCTGTATTACTTGTTGTATGCGTCCGAATATCAAACCGACAAACAGGACATCTTACATTGCTCTGAAACCACTCATCAAATTCAGATGGCATAAATATATGTCCACATTGATGAATTTGTCTAACCTGGTCATCAATACTAAATCTGTCCATTGATATTGGACATGTTTCAGATAATGGTCTAGTAATATCACCATATCTAACAAGTCTAGAGGCAGATTCTAATTGTTCAGCAGATGGTCTAACTGTAACCGTAGTGTTTAAAAAAGATGACAGTAATCCTGACAATTGATTACTGAAGCTATCATTATTGCTACTACTATAAGTTCTAGTTGAAGGTCTATTTAAATATATACTAGGATTGATTGGGTTCTGATAATCATATAATATATTTGTATTTGTTGTATTTGTTCTATTTGTATTTGTTCTATTTGTATTTGTTGTATTTGTTGTATTTGTTGTATTTGTTGTATTTGTTGTATTTGTTGTATTTGTTCTATTTGTATTTGTTCTATTTGTATTTGTTCTATTTTGGGTTATAGGTAGCTGTCCAGGGTACTGACTAATAAGCGCAATATTATATCGTATTTCATCTAACACGCCATATAATCTGTCTATTTGAGAATTAGCCTGATTATATTGATTAATATACATATTAATTAATTGTCGCTGGTCATTATTTACATTTATTGTATTCATTACAAATAGGTATATAATTATATATTATATGAAATCTGTTTAAATATATTGTTATATAATTAATTATTAACTGTATAAAATGAATAACAATAATAACAATAATAACAATAATAACAATAATAACAATAATAACAATAATAACAATAATAACAATAATAACAATAATAACAATAATAACATTTTTACAAAATATTGCGATAAAGGGTTATCAGGACTAGCCAATTTAGGAAATACATGTTTTCTTAATTCGTGTATGCAAGTAATATCACATACATATGAATTAAATGATTTTTTAGACCAGGAAACATATAAGAAAAAACTCAAAAACAAACATGACTCAGCATTGCTTATAGAATGGGACGAATTACGAAAGCTATTGTGGAGTGAAAATTGTGTTGTATCGCCGTCTAAATTTGTAAAAACTGTTCAAAAATTAGCGGAAATAAAGGACCGAGAGATATTCACAGGATTTTCACAAAATGATTTGCCCGAGTTTCTAATATTTGTCATTGATTGTTTTCATAACGCATTATCTAGAGAGGTGCGTATGACTATTCAAGGAACTGTCCAAAATAATTTAGACAAAACAGCTCTTATTTGTCTTGAAAGAATAAAGCAAATGTATAGCAATGACTATTCTGAAATATGGAATATATTTTATGGCATCCACGTGTCGCAAATAGTCTCAATTGAAACAGGTAATGTTATGAGTATAACTCCCGAACCCTATTTTATGATTGACTTACCCATACCAACTAACAATAAGTCGCCAACATTAATTGACTGTTTCAATTTGTATGTTGAAGGTGAGACGATGGATGGGGATAATGCGGTTTTTAATGAAACAATTGGGAAAAAGGAGGCAGCAAAAAAGAACCTAATGTTTTGGAGTTTGCCAACTATATTGGTTATTGATATCAAGCGATTTAATGCGTCAAATCAAAAAAATCAAGTATTAATTGATTTTCCTTTAGAAAATCTTGATTTATCTGACTACGTAATTGGTTATAATAAGGACAGTTATATTTATGACTTATATGGTGTATGTAATCATGGCGGTTCGGTTCATGGTGGTCATTATACATCTTTTGTAAAGAACGCAAATGAACAATGGTATCATTACAATGATACAAGTGTGTCTAAAGTCAGTCTATTAAGTCAAATAGTAAGCCCAAAAGCATATTGTTTTTTTTATAGGAAAAGGGCTAATAATAAAATAATAAAATAATAAAATAATAAATAATTATTTGATTTATATAATATATAATGAACAATACATCTAATACAGTTACCACAAGTTTAGGCAATATGGCATCAGATACATACAATGTTTTAAATGGAATATTATCAAATCCAAGTGTTATTATTATTGTAGTAGCAGTTTTATTAATTTATATAACTATGTTTTTTTCTTTAGGAGATTCTTCTGGTTCTTCTTCTGGTTCTTCTTCTGGTTCTTCTTTTGGTTCTTCTTCTGGTTCTTCTTCTGGTTCTTCTTTTGGTTCTTCTTTTGGTTCTTCTTTTGGTTCTTCATTGTCTTCATCTTCATCCGGCTCATCCGACCTTAAATATCTGGGAATATTAACTGGTGCTATATTTATTATTTTAGTTGTAATAAATGGTTTTCAATACTTTTTTGGTATTGATGTTATTGCTAAAATATCAAATTTATTTTCAGGACAGCCAATAGTTGATATTTCAGTTGATACTACAAATGCGCAAGTGGGTTCTAGCACAGGAACAGGAGCAGGCGCAGGAACAGGAGCAGGCGCAGTTGAAGAAATAAAGTTGTATCCACAAGTTTTTAATATTCCAGGCAATGATTATGTTTATCCGGATGCGAAAGCATTGTGTAGCGCATATGGTGCCAGATTAGCAACATATAAGGAAGTAGAAGACTCATATAAAGGAGGAGCAGAGTGGTGTAATTATGGATGGTCTGAAGGACAAATGGCATTATATCCAACACAACAAAAAACCTGGGATAATTTACAAAAAATAGAAGGTCATGAGAATGATTGTGGAAGACCGGGTATAAATGGTGGTTATATGAAGAATCCTGCTGTAAAATATGGTATTAATTGCTACGGACATAAACCAAAAATGACACCAGTAGAGGAGGAATTAATGGCAACTACTCCAATTTATCCAAAGACCAAGAAAGATATGGCTATTGAAGAGCGAGTCAATTATTGGAAGAATCAATTAAGTTCTATATTAGTGTCACCATTTAATCATAAAAGTTGGAGTAAAATATAAAATATAAAATATAAAATATAAAATATAAAATATAAAATATAAAATATAAAATATAAAATATAAAATATAAAATATAAAATATAAAATATAAATTATATACCAGCTTCATGTTTTCTTACAATAGAAAATATTATACCAATACTTATTCGTAATAAAAATAATATAGTGGCGTATTTGATTATCATTGTAATTGTTTCATTCAACCAAATAGACAATTTTTTAAAAAATAATTTTATTTTGTAATGAGGTCCTAATGTATATAATTGATACATTTCATCATTGAATATTAGTGGAGAACGGCAAATAGGACATGATGGCGTCTTTCTGACCCAATCAAAGAAACAATATAAATGAAAATTACAGTCACATAGACAATTAGAAATAAATAAGCTTATATGTTTCATTTTATGAATTTTATTTTGATTGGTTGCTTGTTCCCAACAAATTAAGCATTGAATAATATCTTCTTTTTCATTATTAGTCTGATTATTATAAATTAAATTGTTATTTGTTAGTTCATTATTTATTTGCTTCATATTATTTCTTGTTAAATACATTTATATTTATACTATAATAAAAATGTATAATAATTTGTTATTGCTAGTTCTTTTTTGCTAGTTCTTTTTTGCTAGTTCTTTTTTGCTAGTTCTTTTTTAGTTCTTTTTGTTCTGTTCTTTTTACTTAAATTTTCTTTATTATTGTTTTTTTTAGTATTTTTTTTCACTTTATTATTTTTGTTAGATGATTGTTTGTAACTTGCCAATTCAAATAATTTATCATAAATATCATCAGACAACATTTCGCACTGTTTATAATTGTTATGGTCTCGCAGTTTATCATCATATTCCGATTTATGGTTATTATGTATGTAAAAAATACCAACAGGCACAGCTAAATTATCAAAATGTGTGTTTGTCATTTTATTATCATTATCATTATCATTATCATTATCATTATCATTATCATTATCCAAAGAATCATCATCATCATCATTATCCAAAGAATCATCATCATCATCATCATTATCCAAAGAATCATCATTTTTATTATATTGTCTCTCTAAAGTTTTTGAACCACCATAATAACTATTTAATAGTGGTTGCCCTGAATTCATTAATATTGAATTAACTGTATATCCACCACTCATTATTTTACCACCATGTTGATAAAAAACTAAATCATTATTTTGAAATTGTAATCCTGACATATACATTATTATGATATAAATTAATTTTTATACAGACGCTTAATTTCAGGACTATAACTAACATCTCTCTTATTTTTTATATACTCAACAATCTTAGTTACCTGTTCTTCATTTTTTATAATTTCACGCAAACAAGTTTCTAAATATTTAAATGTGAGTGGTTGTGTTTCCTTCACATTTACAAAACGTAGATGTCCATCATTTAGTTGAACTGATGTATTTGTTAAATTGCTATTTTCAACATGTGTATTGATATTTTGACTTAATGTATTTTTTTTGTCGCGCAATTCTTTCATTCGGTCGCCAAGGACCTTCATTTGGTTATCAATAGTTACCCATTGTTGTAAATGTTGTTCAAAACTCATCTGAAAAATATAGTATAATAAAATAAAAATAAAATAGAATATTTACTCATTATTTTTTTTACAAAAACAATTAGTATAAACACAATTAGTATAAATATAATATTAAAAATAAGTATATAATATTATGTTTAGAGGCAAGGTATTCAATACAAATCTAAGTTTAGTTTCAACAATTGACAAATTTAGACGCTCTGGTAATCACAATGTATATTTATTTACAAACGCCAGAGATGAACCAAAGATAGCCGAATGGGTTGCGCACCATTTATTATTAGGCTTCGATAAAATTCACATTTTTGACCACAAATCAGTTACGCCAATTTCACATACATTATCTCCAATGCTTGGCGACAAACGTATAAATGTAACGCGTGTTGAAACAGCCGGGTCTATAAAACTTAATTTAATGACTCGCGCTGTACAAATTTCACAACAAAATAATGCTAGTTGGATGCTTTATTTAGATGCGGATGAGTTCCTATTGTTAAACAATTTTAATAATATTAAGGAATTTCTAAATGCGTTTAAATTTGCCGACGCAATTGGCATCAATTGGCTAATGTTTGGAACATCTGGACATAAATCACAACCACCTGGATTGTTAACTGAGAATTTTATTCAATCTGACAAAATAATTAATCAACATGTTAAAAGTTTTGTTAGACCGGAAAAAGTAATATTACCTGCTGTAAATCCACATTTCTTTAATATGATAAATTCAAATAGATATTTTGCTGCTTCAGGTAATAGAATGGCTCAAGGACCATTTAATCCAGTGCCTAAAATATTTACAAAGGTGATGGCATATGTTGCGCATTATTATACTCAATCAGAAGAAGAGCATTTGCGTAGGAAAACTAGAACAATGGATGATGGGTCCTCTGGTAAAGTAAATATGTATCCTGAAATACATACAGTTCATAATGAAGTTGTAAATAATCAACTTCAATATAAATATTCAGGAAAAATTAAAGCACACTTGAAATCTTGTAATATCATCTTGTAATATCATCTTGTAATATCATCTTGTAATATTACATTTTAGTAACTTAGTAAAACATTTAACGTCTTTGGCGTCTAGATTGTTTTCCTCCACGCTTGTGTCTCTTAGCATAGGTATGTTGCATTCCAATTAAAGCAAGTGGAACAATTGCTTGCTCCAAAACGACACCGGCGCCTAAAATACCCCCTTTTCGGCCTCTACCCTTAGCCTTACCCTTACCTCTTCGACTGCCTCCTTTTTGTGTGCCTAAACTCTTGTCATAATTGGACACGTTGGCATTTGGGTTAGCAATAGAAACTACTTGAGTACCAGCAGCTGCAACTGGGCCTTGTGCAGGATTAAGTGTAAGTGCGTTTGTGAATTGTGTCCAACCATCACCAACAACACTCAACATATAATTTCCCGCACTTGGACTACTATCAACCGCAACTGATGCGGCATTATTGGCATTTCCACCTCTTTGTCCTCTTTTATGTCTATGGCTCTTTGGCATATTTATATATTAAGCAAAGAAAATATTAAAATTCTTTTATTGTATTTATTAATGATGATTTATTACGCAATAGTGTTACTAAAATAACTAATATAGCTAAAATCAAAATAAATATTAAAAAAACAAGAAATATGATTATATAAATATACGGGTAAATTTCATAAAGTATTAAGTCAGTTACAGGAGAAAAAATAATTTTGATTTCATTTCTAACATCTTCTGTTTTTAATATGTCTAAACATTGTTTCATTAATGAGTCTTTCATCCTTTTTTTAAATTAAGACTTTTTTTTTGTATTTTATTTGTATTGCGTGTCAAATATATAATATTTTTCTTTGTTTCCAATAAATAACAATGGATAATATTATTGAGCCAACCATAGATTATGATTTTTCTAATTTGTATTTAGGACCTCCATCCACTTTAGCAGGAGGAACCTATTTTACTAAAATAATGTATAGCAATAATAAATTACTATATATACAAACACCAAAAAGCTTGACAAAGCAAGGTTTTGTGAAAAGTGGAAAAAAAATATTTACAGACTTGATGTTTGATAATAATGATACTGTATTTGTTAATTGGATTGAAAATTTAGAAAGTAAATGCCAAGAGCTTCTATTTAGCAAAGGTGAAACATGGTTTCAAACTAAATTGGAAAAGGATGATATTGAAAGTGCGTTTACATCGGCGTTAAAAATATATAAATCCGGTAAATATTATTTATTGCGAGTAAATGTAAAACCCAATATCAAAATATTTAATGAAGCAAACAATGTTGTTAGTTTAGAAGAAATTACAGTGGACAAAAATATAATTTCTATTTTAGAAATTCAAGGTATCAAATTTACTTCAAGAAATTTTCAAATAGAAATAGAACTTAAGCAATCTTTGATTGTTAGTCCGGACCCATTTTTAGATGGGTTCTTTATTAAGAAACCAGCTTCTATATCTAATCAAGTTTCAACAAACTCTGTTTTATCAAATCTTATTGTAGAACCTATTAAGAATGAAGTTGTTATAAATAATGACATTGGTAAACAAGAAAAGGATAAAGAGAAAGAGAAAGAGAAAGAGAAAGAGAAAGAGAAAGAGAAAGAGAAAGAGAAAGAGAAAGAGAAAGAAAACATGGCTATAAATTTAGAAGAATTTATAAAATCATCTGTAAATGATATTAATAATAATGTTAGTAGTAGTACTACTGTAAATGCTGTAAATCTAACTGAATTTGACCCATTTGTTAATAATAATGATAATAATGATAATGATAATGATAATGATAATAATACTAACAATGATAAAAATGATTTATCAGAAAATATTGCTTTAGAAATAGAAGATTTGAATTTAGATATGAATAAAGATTTAGAAGTAAAAGAAGACCCCAATTTACTAAAAGAAGTTAATTTTAATTCTAGTTTAGTAAATAGTTTAGACACATTTATATTAAAAAAACCAAATCAAGTGTATCAAGCTATTTTAAACAAAGCTAGAGAAAAAGCAAAAGAAGCAAAAAAACTGGCATTACAAGCATATTTAGAATTAAAAGAGATTAAGAAAACATATATGATAGATGATATTGATGATAGTGATAGTGAATTAGATGCTTATAGTGACGAAGACGAATATAATGAAAATAATGAACATAATGAATATTAAAATATAAAAAATAATATAAAAACCCTGTAAATTTATTGTCAAAGTTTATATTATTTAAAACATCTAGGAATCTAATTCCTTATTATCTTTTGTAATTTAATTTTGTAATTAATTAATAATTACAAAAATATTTTATTACTAATTTTATATAAATGAGTGACTCACTTAAAAAACTCTGGAATGATTATGGTATTGCTGGTATTTTAATTGTTATGGTTGGATTATATGTTTTACATATGATGTATAATTACTTTTCAACAAAAGGTTCATATTCTGGTATGCTAGAAGGTAATGACACTAACAAAAATAAGGCTTACAACAACAACCAACAAAATACGGTGATGCCTGCCTCCGAGGGTCAATCTGATGATTTTGCCTCTACATCAGGTGCCCAGCAAATGACTGGTGGTAGCAATGCTGCTGCCGGCTCTTGTGCCTCCAATACTACCAATCCTTCTGATTTATTGCCCAAGGATAACAACAATTCTTGGTCTCAATTGAACCCCGCTGGCGCCGGACCTCTTGGCAACATGAACTTCTTGAAAGCCGGTGCTCTTATTGGAATTGACACAATTGGACAGACTTTAAGAAATGCCAATTTACAAATCCGTTCTGAGCCTCCTAATCCCCAAATGTCTGTTGGTCCCTGGAACCAGAGCACTATCACTCCAGATTTCATGAGAGCACCTCTAGAAATTGGACAAGGCTCTCAGTGAGCATATATGCTAACAAAAATAAACAATGGCATATATTTTTAAACACCTTAAGAAATGTATAAGAAATGTATAAGAAATGTATAACAAATACTTATAATATTTAACTTTTGTTTAATATTATATTATAATATATGTATGACTTTGATAAACAAAATATATTTTTTTATATAATTTTAGGCTTTGTTCTTATTATATGTTTAAAAATATATAATGAATCGGACGCGTTTAATTTAAAATGTATTATATCGGATGTAGATGGTGAAAAATATTGCGTCAGAGAGCGTTCTAAGCTTCAGTTAGCAGCCGATTTATTAGCAAAGGTTACCGGAAATTGTAAAGACTTGGTTACTTTTGTAGGTCAAAAATATCCAGATAATGAAGATATACAGCGCCTAGTAAATAATTTCAAACCAGAAAAAATCTCTGAGACATTGCCAACTAGTGAATTTACGGCATATAGCGAAAACAAAGGGGAGAAATTGGCATTTTGTTTGAATAAGAAGAAGGAAGATGGAACCAAGTTAATAGATATTAATACACTTACATTTGTAGCAATACATGAACTAGCCCATATTATGACAAAGTCGGAAGGACATAAACAGGTCTTTTGGCAGAATTTTAAATTCTTGTTAGTGGCGGCAAAGGAAGCAAATATTTATCAACCAGTGGATTATAAGAAAAGTCCAGAGCCGTATTGTGGAATGGATATAACAGATAATCCGTTTTTTGATATGTAATGTATGCCGGGTATAATGCGAATATGTATGCCGGGTATAATTAAACTCAGTCTAAAATTATATAAAATAATCACATCATTTATATATAATGTCATTATTGTCACCAATATTTAAGGTAACCAAATTAATAGGGAAAAACAAAATGGGACAAATATATGTATTTTTTGGAAATAATTTAGACATAGAAGGGCAAGACCCCAATGAATTATTTCTACAAGAAAAGGCAAAGACAGTTGATTCAATAAACCCAGTATTTTTAGACATATTTAATCAGGATGAACTAACAAATATTAATACAAATAATATACCAGTTACATTTGTAAAACAATCCATACACATTGATGACACAATTGGGACAATTAGATTAAAGATTTTTGAGGCTCTAGGCAAAACCGTGTCGATTGAAGAGTTATATATGTTTTGTTTAAAGACGGAAACTATTAATCCAATTACAATGTATCAAAATTTGACGCAAAATGATAAAATCCAATTGACCAATATGAGGCTAGTTGCTATGCTAACAAATATATATGATAAGACCACAGGGATGCCAATAGATTTCAAATTAGATATAGAATCCGAATCAGAAGTAGAAACAAAAGACTATATTTATACTTTTGACGATATTTTGCGGCTAAATTTAGAAAACCGTGAATATTTAATTGCTTCATGTTTAGGACAAAAATTTGTATTTACCAATGAATATTCTTTTATAGTTGACCCATTTTATGTTTCTAGTTATGATAAGTTATTGGAGAATTCTAGAAAGGAATTAACAACATTGAATAATAATTTGTTATTGGAATCTGGCACTATGACATTAATAAAACCCAAACAAATATTTGCCAAAAATAATATTTTTCTATGTTTAGCATCAGATATTTTACAAGAGCAACAAACAGAACATGTATCTTCTGAGTATTTGTTCAAAATTTATTACCCTTTTTTACATAGAGTCAATATCAATACAAATAATGAGCTGGAAATAGCACGTGACAAACTATTAGCAGACAGCAATAGTAAATTGTCGGCAAATGTGACACGCACATTTGATAATATTGATATGTTTTATGATGTATTCAAGTTTGCTAATTCAGAAAGCAAATCTGCGCTATTTTCTCCAAAACAAATAAATACTGGTATAAATAATATCAAAATTGTAATATATCCGGACTTTAAAATCAAAATTCCTGTTGAAATATTATTCAAGCTATTACATGCTACATATGATTTTCCATTAATCAAATTCAATCCAGAAACACGCCAATCAAATATGTATAGATTATACACAGACAAATTATCAGTGGATGGTCGCAAAATCCCACATTTAAATAAATCTATTATTTTTAAAATGATTAAAACAATTGGTAAACACAGGTCTGTGTCTGTTTATACAAAGATTATGTATCAGTCTCGTGAATATAATATGGTTTGTGAATTTGAAGAAAATGGCAATATTTCAGTATATTCATTGTCTGATGATTATTTATTGTCTGATTTTAATACTCCTGTTTTATTACAAGACACATTAGAAACACGTTTTTCAAATATTGATTCTATTATTGATATTGCGGTTAATCCATTAATTGAAGAAATACGACCATTTTTTAAAAGTAGTGGACTAGAATTGCCGTCATTTAAATCTATTACTAGTCCTAATATTGAAATTAGAGAAATTAGTTATCAAAGCGTATATTCTGTTACTAATAAAATAAATTTAAAAAAATATATGGGCTGTTTATCCAGTATTTTTATAATAGAAAATGATAGTTTAGTTGAAAATCCAATTGACCCTAGAACAAAAGATGGTGCGTTAATGCGGTTCAAACGTGTTTCTAATTTTAAATTATTGGATAGTCAAGTTGCGTTTATTATTGAGAAAATAACACAGGGATTAAGACAACAAGAGATTATTGAAGAGTTAATAAAAAATTATGATGATATGAATGAAGAAACTGCCAATGATGTGTTTTCTAAAACAATTAAGGATTTGGAGCTTGTAAGAGGCGTAAATAAGCGGCGCAATGTCATGATAAAACTAAACCCTGGGTTTAAAACTAATATGGTTTTGAATCCGATTAAAAGTGAACTAAAGGTCACTGTTAGGGGTATAAATAATTTGTTTTATTTGGATACAATACCAGTTTATATTGATTCATTTATTCGCATTACACAGGATATAAATAGCACTAAGGTTGACAGTGTGGAAATAAATAAATTATGCTCCGGAACAGTAATTGAAGAATTAGATATTAATGAAGATGAAATTGTGGCTAAATCAGAAGAAAATGCTATAGAAAATGCGGTGCCTGTTATTTTAGAAGATAGTCCTGTTTATTCTGAGTCTTCGTCTTCGTCTTCGTCTTCGTCTTCGTCTTCGTCTTCGTCTTCGTCTTCGCCTGATAATGATTTATTGGATATATTAGAGTTTGCTGAAGGTAGTGATATTGAAGATGAAGATGAAGATGAAGATGAAGATGAAGATAAAAAACAGATTGGTGGCGGTTTAGAGTCAGAATCAGATGTTAATTATGATAATGTGCAAGGCTTAGCAAAAGGCAGAGGTAAGGCAGTAGCAGCCGCAAATCCTAGTGATAATATAGCTCATGATATAACTGGTATGAAATTAAAGTATCCCAATCCATTTTCAAAACGAATTGAAGAGAGAATGCCTAATTTATTTGTAAAAAGCAAGGATGATAAGATTGATTTATATACAAGAATGTGTCCATTTAACTTAGCTGCCAGAAGACAACCAATTATTTTAACACCTGATGAGAAAAAAGCATTAGTAGATGAGAACTCTGAGTTGTATAAAGATAAAGATGGTAAAGAAAAGGAATCCGAATTTATTGAATATGGCACTAACCCAACTAACAAATATTACTTTACTTGTCCACGATTCTGGTGCTTGAAAACAAACTCGGCTATTTCTGAAGCCGATATTAAAGCAGGCAAATGTGGTCCACCTGTAGACAATATAGAAGACGCAATTATTCCTAAGAAAGCCGAAGTAGTGCCAAAAGACAAATATGTTTACCGATTTTATGAAGATGATGAAACAAATTTTCCTGGCTTTCATAAAGAAAAGATGCCTGATGGTTCTTGCATTCCATGCTGTTATAGTAAATGGTCAACAACTGAAATGAAATCACGAAGGGATATTTGTCAAGGTAATTTTAAACAAAAAGACACATTGTCCTTGTCAAAATCGCAGTCAAAATCTCAAAAACCGGTTACTATAAAGGAAAAAGAGGGGGAAAAAGAAGGGGAAAAAGAAGGGGAAAAAGAAGGGGAAAAAGAAGGGGAAAAAGAGGGGGAACCAGTTGCTAATCCTGTCGAAGAAGAACTAAAACGCAATGTTCAAGACACTGAAACTTACATAAAAGGACCAGAAAAATATCCATTAGGTGAATATAGATGGGGATTCTTACCAATTGGTGTACAAAAGTTTCTACATGAAGTCAATTCAGAATGCCAAGTTAGCAAGACAAATACATCAATTAAACCTAACCATATGTGTTTACTCAGATACGGTGTTGAAAATGATAAAAATCAATCATTTATAGCTAGTATTGCTAGTGTGTTTTATTATAGTAAACAAGAAAATATTAAAAAAACAGGTACAGTTAAACCAAAAAAAGGGAAAAAAGGCACGCTAGCTACAAAAGTGAAACCTATGGTGCCATCAATTAAAGAAATGAAGGAACTCATAATTGACGCAATTGATATAGATAAATTTATAACATATCAAAATGGTGATTTAATTACATCTTTTGCGAACCCTACTCTAGATACTGAAAAACAAGTGAATGCCAATAATATTCGTTTTTTAAATCCTAATCCTAGCGTTAGTTCTATTCAAAATCAAAATCAAAATCAAAATCAAAATCAAAATCAAAATCAAAATCAAAATAGTAAATTTAAAATTGGAGATAAGATTGAATGTAATTACCATGGATTAAATAAATGGTATTCTGGAACTATATTTCATTTAAACCGCAATGGAACATATGATATCAATTATGATAAAATTAAAGTAAATATTGAAGACTATTCATCATCTAAATTATATAAAAAAATAAAAGAAATAAAGCATTCTGAAAGAGTGTCAAAGATAGAACCTGAACATTTGGAGCCTGATGAAAAAGCAGATGAAAAAGCAGATGAAAAAGCAGAAGAAAAAGCAGAATTAAAAAGAGAAGTAAAAGATGACTTAGAATTTCTAGAGCGCGTAGCCGAATCATTTGAAAACTTTAAATTATTTCTATCTGACCCCACAATAATGATAGATTACACCTATTTATGGGATATTATAACTACAACAAACGCAAAGTTGTTTCCTAATGGCGTCAATTTAATTGTTTTAGAAATACCAGAGGACGACAGCAGTAATAATATTGACCTTGTTTGTCCAACAAATCACTACTCTAATCACGCATACGATGACCGCAAAAGCAGTATGATTTTAATTAAACGCGACAACTGGTTTGAACCCGTGTTTTCATATTATAACAATAATGGAGAACAAATAATATCATCTACATTTACTGAAAATGATAAAAATCTCAAGGATGTTTTTACAAATGTCATTCGTAAAACATTGGGAGAAAGATGCCCCGCCATTTTTAATAATAGAAACCGTGAATATCGTTTTGAACAAGCCAAAATTCTTGATAAACTAATACGTTATCTACAGGGAAACGACTACATAATAAACACCCAAGTATTAAATTTCCAAGGAAAGGTTATTGGGTTGTTAGTTACTAACCCTGATGGGCTAGACGGTTTTGTTCCTTGTTATCCATCTGCATTAAGTGACTTATATGACTATGTTTATATGTCAGATGATATTTGGCAATCATATGATAATACATTGACTTTTTTACGCACATATTATAATTCAGACAAAACACAAGAATCAGAAACAGAAACCGATACTGATACAAATACTGATATTCCTGATAAGTTCTTTCATGTTACTGATGCTGAATTTAAAGATGCTGAATTTAAAGACGTAATGGTTGTAGGATTCTTAACAAATACAAATCAGTTTGTTCAGATAAATAAACCAGTCGATATTTCAAGAATTAGTCAAGAAAATATTAAAACAATTTCAAGTAATGATACACTTCTTTCAGATATAAATACTCTTACATCTACTAAGGTTGATAATAGACGCGTTGATTATATTAAACGAATTAATTTGGAAACCAATTTTTACAATACATTCAGAAATACAATTCGAATATTGTTTAATGATTATTCAAATAGCAATAAACGAAGGAAAATTATGGATGCTTTGGGGTTATTAAATAACAAGGATAACAAGGATAAAAAGGATAAAAATGATAAAAGGGGAAAACAATTAAAAACCAAGGAAATTTTGTATAAGGAACTGTTAAAATATATTACTGATTCATTAATAACATTAGTTGGCGACAATATTGAATTTGTAGAAGATTTTGATTATAAATCTATAATAGAAGATGATATACAAACATGTATAAAGAACGCGGTCGATACTTGTAATGTTTCACCTACATCTATTTGTAAAATTTCTAAGTCGGAAAAAGGAGGTAAATGTCTAATACAATTTCCTTCATTAAACCTAGTGTCAAAACAACCCAATAAGGAATATTACTTTGGTAGAATGGCTGATGAACTTATTCGATATAATAGAATAAAGTCGTTTATTTTTAAACCACAATCATATTTGTCATTTGGCCAAGTAAAATATAATTTACGGGATAATGAGATTATTGTGCTACAAGATTTGTTAAATCAAGAGTTTTTTGATAATTTAGTACCTTCTGATATCAATAAATATGCGAAATATAATACATCAGATACTGCTCAACCAATTACTGAACAGATATATAATAATACGTATGAGTATGATATAACTGTTAATACTACCAAGGTAATTGATTGTAGACGAAGTGAACCCAAGCCTATATCGGGCACCAGTGATTGGAAGTTTCTGTCAAAATATAATTTTAAAGAAGTAGAATATTTAAATAGTCCATTTTGCCCATTGTATTTGATAATTGACTTATATAAAGAATTTTATAATGAGGAAATTAGTATAGAAAAAGTGAAGCAGGATTTAATAGATGAATATAATAGACTTACTGATAATTTTACTAATGTTGAACGATATCAAAAAATATTGGCTATTTTGAAAGATGAGGAGTTACATAGTGAGTTGACAATTACGAATATTAATAAAGGCATGACAATTGAGCAAATGATTATTCTAGAAGGGTTTAATGCCGGCAATTTTGATTTATGGGTATTATTAAGTAAATATAAAATACCATCCATGATGATATCAAAAAAGAATTTTGAATATAGAAATAATAAAGCAATGGTATGTTGGCGTCCTGAAAGTGGTAATGATTATGCTATTATATATGTTCCAAAAGTATATAGACAAATGTCTGATAAAGACACAGAGGATAAAGATAATGATAATGATTCTGAATTAAAAAAATACAAATTAATTAAAGATGAAAATAAAAGAATTAAAATTAATATTAATATATTTAACAATCCTATAAAATATACTGCGGTGGACTTTATGAATCAAGCTATAAGTAAATATTACAGTGTTGAATATTATCTAGATAATGTATTTAACAAAGCGCCAATATTATCAAAAAAGACGTTAGCTATTTTTGATAAAAGTGAAGGCAAACTTGCTCGTAAAGAATTAGTAGAAGAAGAGGAGGAAAAAGGAGAAGAAGAGGAGGAAAAAGGAGAAGAAGAGGAGGAAAAAGGAGAAGAAGAAGAAGAAGAAGAAAAAGAAGAAGACCTTTTTATAAACCCCATCATAAACCCCATCATAAACCCCATCATAAACCCCACTATTAGTCCAAATATAGAACCAAAGACACAAGCACAAACTAAAAAAAGAGGCAGACCAAAAAAGGTAATTGACCCTAATGAAAAACCAAAGGCTAAAATAACTAGAAAACAGAAGATTATGTCTGTACCAGTAGGTGTAAATGAAAAATAATATTTGTCTATACTATTACTATTACTATTACTATTACTATTAGCTAAGTGATATATCATCTATTTCATTATTGTCTTCAATAGCGTCATCATCTTCATTATCTTCAGCATCTTCACAATTTTCACAATTTTCATCATATTCACCATCTTCATCATATTCACCATCTTCATCATCTTCATCATATTCACCATCTTCATCATATTCACCATCTTCATCATATTCACCATCTTCATCATCATGTTCAGTAGACTCATTATTAATGTAATTGTTGCCTGTTATATTTATATTTGTATTTGTATTGCTATAAATATCAGCTGTCTCAACAATGGCTATATCTGTTTCATAAACTTTTATATTATGAAATGATATATGGTGTGTAATAAATGAAAATGGTTGCCAATTTTTTGTAAAATTATTAAACAATTTAGGTTTGCTATGAATAATTTTTCTACCAAATGTTGTATTATATTTGTAAAATTTTTTTAATTTAATATACAATATTCGTTTAAACTCACTTGTTCGATGTGTGCCTTGAATATCGTAATTTACAATAAAATAGTAATAAAGAAATGGTTTGAAGATTTTTAGTAATAAATCTTTGGGAAAATCTACATGAATTCCCAGTTTTTTAGAATAAAAGTTGCTATTTAACATGGTTGATATTGATTTATATAATACACTTGGAGTAGCATTATGGATATATTTCTGTATGGTTGTGTCTCTTAAATAAGCTTCGTTATTTAAAACAAATTTGCCCAAATTAAAATTAGATAAAAAATATAAATGGAATATTGTTGACATAATTCTACTTGATAATTTTAGATTAAAATATATATTGTATAATGTTGAATAATTTAAATTTTCATTGTTATATGGATTTTTTGCTTGATTAGGCTCTTGAAAAAAATTTGGCGCATTGGTAATTGAGGTTTCAACAATTTTAACAATATCATTCAGGCTGAATAAATATTTTGATTTATTTTGAATCAATATAAATGTATTTCTATGATTTTTATCTAATGGCGTCATTGATAAATCGTCGGTTACAACAGTCTTATATTTTTTTAGTTTATAAATGTGGGCTAGTCTTGAAAACGCATAGTATGTCCTTTGGGCTTTTGAAAAAATAGTTAGTATTTCATCTACATATTGGTCTAAGACCAAATAATCTGTATTACTGGTTCTCGTAAAAATATTATAAAACATTCTTATTTTTTGAAAAGGAGGAGTATGATAGAGGATTTTTGTTGTTCCCGACATGATATATCCATAACCTTTGTAAATTTTAGAAATAATATTGTGTATGTAACATGATATAATAAATTGTTTTGAGTCTAGTTGTTTGTCTTTTTGATTAAGAACAAGTTTTATATCTGTACACAGATTAACATTTGAAATGGAACAATCCTCCTGAGGAGGATTATCTTTCATCTGATTTATCGGTAACGGTTGCCATTTAACATCTTGTGGAACGCTTAAAAGTGTCCCATTATAAATGTTCAATGGTTCATCATCATCATGATATCTTATTATAGGACAATTTGCTTGTTTTTGTAATATATTAAAAAAAGTTTTCATTATAGATATGATATTATTATATCTATAACTACTTATTTTTAATATATTATACTTGGTTTATCTATTGTTTATCTATTGTTTATCTATTGTTTATCTATTGTTTATTTTAATTTAAGCAAACGGGTTATAGTCATTATCGCCACCCATCTCTTCACTCTGAATATTCACAACATTATTTTCTATTGTCAGGTTCTTGGTGCTACAAGAATCATTTTCGTCTTCTAGATTGCCAAATAATCCGGTTTCTATTAATGTCTCCTTATTCTCATAGTCATACTTGTATTTCTCTTCCAAGTTAACCATCTCATTCAAATCTAAAACTACTTGAAATGCCGCTGTTCCAAATAATCCTTCTTGTCCACACATCACATTTGCTGAAATACCTCTCATATTATCTAATTCAGCATGTCTTGCTGCTTTCAAGAACATTTCTGGTGTCTCCTCAAATGATGCTTTCGCAATAGGTCCAATATCATCATTATTGATACCATGTCTAAATATCGAAATCATCTTATGACTAAACGTCATTCTATCACATAACAATGCCATATGATGGAAGTTCAAGTAGGTGCCGTCAAATTCAATAACATCTGCTAATTCATTGTAAATTGCCTGTCTAGCGGCCTCCATACCAAGCACTTCATATATTTCAATAATATTGTTACTAGTAGTTCTATTTGGGTCAATATAATCCAATCCCAAAACATCCAACAGATTTGTACCAATTGTATCTAGAACCCAAATATCCTCTTTGACATAAGAACCAGACTTCTCCTTCAAATTATCCTTTACCTTTCTAAGAATAACCTTATTAATATTCTTGATACCTCGTAACACAATATTATTCAATAGCTGGTCTTGAAAGTTCTTCAGTATGTAAATCTGGTCACTTTGGTCCAAAGGATTCAACTTTGCTTTCTTTTGAGCCTTGCTGGCAGCGTTCTTTAAAATATTTGTCATACGAATTCGGAATACTAATTTGTCGGCATTGTAATCCGAATAGACACACGATATTTCGTCTCTGTATGTGTTATTCAATGTAAAATGAACATCGTCCATTGTTATATTCTTTTCTAACATTGTCTCGGGGTCCATAACCATGCGGATAACCCATTTTGACTTTTCATTTTCTTTAGGTAAATCCGTTTCAGTTTGTAAGCATTCATCAATAATATTTTCAAATTCTCTGAATTGTGCCATTGTACTCTTATCCTCGTCAATTAGCGTATTCATATCATCTGGGTCAAAACAGATTTCAACGGACTTCACAACCTCCTCCAGTTTTGTATGTTCCAACATATACTGAATGGTATTTGCTTTATCCTTATCAGTTTCGTCTTCCGGCTTCAAATATACGGTTAACGATGGGTTCTTTAATGACGCAGATAGTGATAGAATTTCCTCAATTCTGGGCACACCACGGGTCACATTGGACTTCGACGCAACACCAGCAAAGTGGAAAGTGTTTAGGGTATTATGAACTATGATACCAGAATCCATCATAAATGTCTGATTTGTCGGAACTGTAAAATCATAAACATATTCATTGGGCTGTCCTTTGATAATTTCAATATTCACAATTTCATCCCAGATTACATTGGAGTTGGAAGCTTGCTTCAAAATTGCCAGTTCATTAGTAATAAGATTTACATTTTCGTGTTGTTCAAAGATTTCAATATACTTTTCCAATGTGCGACGACCAATGCTGTCTTTTTTTGCCCATCTGCCATATGTCCGACTTTGGTCTGAAAATTTTAATGTTTTGCCACAAGTTGCTATAATATGTCCTAGTCCATTAATTTTATCTATTTCATCAGATAAATTATGAGCATCCGTGCGTTCAACATATTTAACAATATTCATTAATTTGTCTGCGTGAACTAGACTACCAATGTTGTCTTGGTATATTCTAGAATACTTGGCACTAATAGACACATTGAACATTGGTGCGCCACGAGTATTGGTCTCTTTAATAGACGCAAATATTCCAAAATAATTAAGGAATAATGCCAGGTCGCTTGATAACTGTTTGCTTCGGCTACATGACCTGATTTGATGATGTTTCTCATCGCACTGGAAGTTACCGTCACCATCCATGTATCCTTGGATTAGACCTGCCTTGAATTCATTGGGAGCAGTAAATGCGAAGTCCGGAATGCGTTTGACGAATGACCCGGTGCCACAAGTGTTTATAATGAACTCGGCTAGAACTTTGTGACTAAAACTGGTTGAAGTTGAAGGTCCATATTCACCAGCATAAGTTCTGACTTTACATTCCTTTTCAAACTCCAATGCCAATTTGGTAACATTGTCAATATAAAACTGGGATACATTTGTAATACAAATAGAACTTTTATTAATATTACCTTCAGCCAAGTAAGCGCCAATAAACCAGCCAAATAAATTGTCTAATTTCTTAACATTGTTGCCAATTGTAACGCTATCTTTGACAAAAGTGTTGTCAATGTGTTTGGCAACGGGAACGCGCATTTTTTCTTTCAAATCAGCACCAGTAATTGGTACCACTTGTTGTGTCTTTTCATCACGAATTAGATGCGAATGACTCAATGTAGTAGTTGTTTGGCGTCCACTCTTGGTTGTAATTTTAACTAAGTCGCCGTTTACTGGGTGACGACTGACGTGCGATATTTTATTCCAGTGCGTTTTTTCTTCTTTGTCTACACCTACAATATAATACTCGTCTTCCAAAGCATCCAACAATGTCTCAACACTGTCTACGTGTCCAGTGTTAAATGTGTATTCCTGATTTTCCTCAATGAGAGCATCACATAATTCGCCAATCTGTGATAAGACTGAGGAAATATTTTTACTAGATTTATTTATTTTTACACACCTAATATGCTCACAATAAACACACGACATCTGCGTTGTCGGCTCCCCAATGCTCTGCGCCGCAATCATTCCAACCATTTCACCAGGTGCGACAATTGCGCGCTTATAGTCAAGAATAATTGTAGCCAATAATATTTCTAATGCTTTCTGATTAAAACGCTTATTCAGTAACAAATCTTTTGGCGACAAGTAGTAATAGAAGAGGACTTTGAATAATTCAGTGGGTGGAGCATAATGTATTTGCTCTAGCTTAGCAAATGCGCCTTCAATTAATTCAAATGCTTCTAGCATAGTAATATCTACAAGAGAGTTGGCATTAATGCCTTGTTGTCCAATCGCATTCTGAATAATATATGAAAATGCCACTGGGACGCGAACAACTTTATCTGACTTGTTGCCAAAGATATTCTTGATAATTACGTCTCGCTTTTCAATCATATAGTCAGTGTAAAACTTACATTTATCATTCATTTGCTCTTCTTGTTTCTTGTAACGACCAAATGCTCCCTTGGTAAACATTCCTGACAACGATTTTGTCTTTGTCTTAGCATCATCTGGAACATTGTAGTGACCATAGATTTCCTGGACGCTCATTTCAACAATATGGAGTTCCTGGTTCTCGACCTTAATTGTATCAATGTTATCGTCACCATAAGAGAATTGGACAATCTTGCTCTTATTGGTTCTGATTGTCATATCGTAGTTGACCATCAAATCCTCTAGACCTTTAATCAGTCTGCGCTGGATATAACCAGTAGTAGAGGTCTTAACGGCAGTATCAATAAGACCAATACGACCACCCATTGCGTGAAAGAATAGCTCTTGGGGTGACAGACCATTAATATAGGAACTCTCTACGAAGCCACGTGCTGCCGGGGAATCGTCATACTTGTGAAAATGGGGAAGCGTTCTGTGGTCAAATCCGTATGGAATACGCTTACCATCCACGTTCTGTTGTCCAAGACAAGCTGTCATCTGTTGTATATTAATCTCAGTGCCTTTGGAACCGGCATTGAACATAATTACGAAGCGGTTTTCCTTGTCCAAATTCTTGAGGGCTTCTCTGCCTGCTTCCGACTGCGCTTTGCTAAGAATATTGTTGATTTTGGTCTCGAATTCTTCTTCGTTGGATTTTCCCGAGTTGTTCTCGAATATGCCTATTTGGACCTGGTCAATCAAATTCTTGACATCGGTCTTCTTGTCTGAAATAATACTGATGATTTTTTGGTTGGTCTTGTCGTCCGTAATCAAATCACTGATGCCTACACTGAACGCACTTTGCTTCATGTATTCAGTAACAATGTTCTGGATATCGTCTACAAATTCGGCTGACGCCATATTGCCGTAGTCGTTACAGACGCGATGGATTAGACCTTTGGTGCCTGAACCGAGAATACCCTTGTCCATTTGGCCGCGGATATATTTGCCATTGATTATTTCAATAATGTTATTTGAAGTATCGGCTTTTTCAGTCTCTCCGTTAAACTGTTTGTTCTTCACTTTCAAGGACATTGGTGGCAAGATTTGCGACATTATCTCGAAATTTGAGATTCTGTCACTGAGTTTCTTGTCCTTTGAAAATGGATTGACGCGCTTGAACATCATTAGTAAATTCATTGCGTCTTTCTGTGTGAAGTCTATCTTTTCTCTTGTAAACCTGTAGCAACCAAGCATGGAATCCTGATAGATACCGATGATTGACGCGTTGTTGCCAGGACTAATTATCTGGTATGGCACTGCAGCCAAATTCTTTAATTCTGCCTCGGACTCCGGGTCCTGTGGCATGTGTAAATTCATTTCCGTTTGAATTTCCTTACCATTTCTGGTAAGGTCGGAATACACCTTAAGCCTTATCTGGTTGATTAGACCGTCATTTAAGACCCACAACTGTCTACTCTCTGGACCTTTCCCATACTCTTATCATAACGAGGTTAGGGACTTGGCTGCTGATTATCCAATCCATTCACATTTTTACCATTGTTTACGACAATTAATCGTGTTCCTCTAAAACCTTTCGGCAATAGAGTGGTAGTGAAGGCTCTAAGGAACTTCCAGCAATTTAGTTATGTTGCTAAATGATTTTTTAAATTTTGTATAAATTCTATCGCACATTTTTTACTTTCTTCTAATGTAATATGAACACCTCCAAAATCTGCTTTTTTTCTATCTATATACACATACCATCCATATTGCTCATTGTGTTTGTTTAAAGGTTTAATATATTTATCAATGTCATCATCTATATGTTTTACATCTTTAAATCTATCTTGCTTTTTATCTTTAAAATAATTAATAACTCCATTTGACACACGTTTTTTACTTTCGTCGCTATGTGTAAACACATTACCACCGTTTTTTAGATTATAACCGTTAGGAAATAAACTATTAAGGTCCTTAATGTAATGTGTCTCTCTTTCATCGGCATCTTTAGTTTCACAACATTCTATTAATTCAACAACAAAATCAGTAACGCCATATTTTCTAATGGCATTATTTAAATAATGTGATTGATTTTTCTTTGTTGAAAATGCTTCTGAAATATGACATCTAAATCGTCCGTCGTGTCCGTATGGTCTATATCTTTTATGGTTTAATATATGTGAAACTGCTTGTCCTACATATATCTTACCACTAGTATTATTTGTTATTTTGTATATTTCACAATATCTTTTGGTTGGGTCGTCTATAATTATTTTTGATAGTTCTAAATATTTTGATGGTTCCATGTTTATATTATATGTATATTTTTATTTATATTGTTTTAGAATTTATTATTATTTATTAAATCAGTTAACTAGGGAGTTGCACGCTTTTCACGCTCCCTGTTGGGGACAAAATGGTTTTTTACATATGTCTATCCCCGTCAAAATCGGCATTGTATGGCTTCGTGTCAGCAACGTTCATTCTGAACGTATCTCCGCGCGTCATAATACGCGCAATATGACACATCATACTCATTCTGTGTAAAGTAGGTTGTCTGTTAAATAGAATGGCGTCGCCATCCATCATATGACGATGAACAGTGTCACCCTCTTCCAAGACAATCGACTTCCTATCAAGGTATTTCAATGTAATAGATTCGCCATTCTTCTTTTCCAGAATCTTAGCACCGGGCCACACATCGGGTCCGTTTTGCACTAATTTCGTCAAGAAAGCTTTATTTACACGATTTACCCTTACAGGCTTGGTAATATTTTTCGCTATTTTCATAGGAATACCAAGCTCTCTAATTGAAATATTCGGGTCCGCAGTGATGACCGAACGCGCGCTAAAATCAACACGTTTAGCCATCAAATTACCTCTCATTCTGCCACCCTTACCATTCAGTCTGTCCTTAATGGACTTCAATGGTCTGCCAGAACGTTGAGCAACAGGATTAGAACCCGGCAACTTATTATCAACCTGACTGGCAACATGATACTGTAAAACAGTCGTCCAATCATTTACAACATTTTCAGGCGCATTATTCTGTATCTTGTCTTGAAGCGTCTTATTAGTCTTAATAATATTGACAAGAATATGACTCAAATCGTCTTCAGAACGCTGTTGCGCATCGTGTTTTACTGAAGGTCTTACAGCAGGAGGTGGAACTGCTAAAACCTGGCATATCATCCAATCTGGACGCGACCATAAAGGACTAAATCCCATAAAAGTCACATCCTCGTCGGAAATACGCTTGAATATTTTGAGAACCAATTCAGGTGTCAATGGGACGACAATATTATCATCACCTTCTTCACTGTTATTGGTCCACTCGGCATACAAAGAAGCAAACCCTTCTTTTCTGACTTTCTTTGGCTGTAAACAACCGCAACCATCTTCAGATTCTTCCCCACATCTCTTAATGTCTTTATTTAATTCAAAAACATATTTCCATCTGGCTTGTGATGACATTTTAAGCGCTTGTTTGTATTTTTCTTTTGACACTAATAATTTACTACACTTGAAGCAAACGCAACGTAGAATCTTCTGAATAGTGGACAAATATTGAATGTAGAAGACGGGGCGCGCCAATTCAATATGTCCAAAGTAACCCGGAGTTTGCATATAATCTAAACCGTCTGTAGGGCAGATTAAACCAGGTTCTAAAACCCCCATCCTGGGGTCAAATAGCCCACCTATTACTGGCTTATTATTAACATATGTATCGCGACTTGTTATTTCGGCTACAGAGCCTTTCCGAATTTCTTCGGGCGATAATATACTAAACTGGATGCCGATAATCTTGGAGCAATTAATATTTTTCATGTTTCTGGAACTTTGCGACATTCTTATTATAATACTATAAATAATATTTAGATTGTTTCAAATCAATTTTATTTTTTACCAAAATGTTGTTAATTTGTATTTAGATTGTATTTACACCCTTGAAGATTTAAAATCGCACCTTTAAATATATTTATAATATATTTAAAGTTTATTTATAATGTATCCTATTATGACTGAATTTGTATTAGACATTGAAACATATCCACAGAGCGACAACCATTGCGTTCATGGTTGTAGTAGTTATACTAAATATTTTTTTCAGATAGATGTAAATGGTAATGTTAATATATCAGAAAAAGTTTCGTGTAAAAATGATGGTTCAGGAGAGAAAAAAAACATTCTTTCTATTAATGACAATATTCCAGTTCCAAAATATTTTATTAATATTATTAAAGCATTAATATTACAACAGTCATTAGAAAAAATAGATAATTATAAAATAAATGGATTCACAGAAAATGAAATTATAAACATTAGTGCAATTAAAAGTAATAGAGGAGTTTATGACCAAGTTTATAAAAAATATTGGGAAATGGCGATAGATGTCATTAAAAGAATGAAGCAAGAAATAAAAGAACTGGTTGACAATCCAAAAGACAATTTAGATATTAAAGTTTGTCTTGATACATACATAACAAAAATAAAACAACAACAAAATAATATAGTAGGACTTGAACAAAAAATAAAAGAATTAAAAAAAACAAAATATAATAAACAAACTGACCTTGAAATTGAAATTGAAAATAAGAGATTATTACAAGAACTTAATAATATAAAACAATTAGGCGAATATAATAAAAAACAAAAAATGGAAGAATTGGAAAAAATTTCTAAAAAGGTGCGATTTTAAATCTTCAATGGTCTAAATTGTTTTTATAATATTTTTCAATATACAAATTAGCACTGGCAAAAAAATTGATTTGAAAAATAGGATATAAAAATAATTTATAAAAGAATTATAACCAACATAGAAATGCCAAGAGAACAAACTAAAATGACTACTAATATTTCTAAGAAAGATAAGAAAGATAAGAAGGATAAGAAGGTAGATGATAGACGTAAAAAGCAGATTGAGGATGATTCGTCTGATAATAATAGTGATTATATCAGTGATTCTGATGAAACTGATGATGATGAAATTGACCAGCATGAATACAGAAAATTTTTGGCAAAGATGTTTCCATCTAAACATATTAATAAGAAAGTTGAGGCAGGTGAAAGAGTAAAACAGGCTTTAAGGAACGACCAAAGGAACGAGCAAAGGAACGACCAAAAGAATAAGAAAAAGACTAGCAAATATGAAGAAGAATCAGAAGATATTTCTGAATCAGAAGAGGAGGAAGAAACAGATTCTGATTATGTGTCTTTAAAAAATAATAAGAAGGGCAAAAATGATAAAAATAGTAGACATAAATCTAAGCGTTTGCGTCGTAAGATATACGAATCAGAGGAAGAAGATTCTGAGGAAAATTCAGAAGATGATGATTATGAAACTATCTCGGAGAATGATGATGACGATGATAACGAAGATATAAGCGAGTCTGACGAAAAAGAAGAAGAAGTCGTTAAGAAATCATCTGGGAAAAAACAGAAAAAATCTAGCAACTTCAATATTATCTTATCAATTGGCGCCGACAAGGTAAACAAAGAAGATGAATTATCTGAAGAATATGAAGCATATTTTGATGACGAAGACGACGATGATGATGATGACAGTGATGCTCCTACTGAAAATGAAGACGACCCGATTAGTTCGGATGAGGATACTGAAGATGATGAGGATGAAGAAGATGATAAAGAAGAGGAAGAACCTGTAAAGAATGTAAAGAAAAACAAGTCAGATAAAAAGTTGACTAATAATGCTAATAATAATATTAGATTAGTTACAACTGAAAAAACAGAAACTACTTCTAGTTCTAGTTCTCATTCTACTTCAAAGAAGGAGGATAATGATTTATTAGCTGTTCTAAAGACATTACAAGAAAAGGGTGAGTCAACTGGACTTGTAACTGAATGTATTAAATTGTGTAATCAAAAGATGCTAGTCAATAAGAAAAAGGAAGAAAAGAAGTTACAAAAGGAAAAAGACCGTAATGATCGCATTTTCAGACGCATATTGCGAGACAAAAACACAATGAACGATTTTGAGTTCTTTGAAAAGATGGAAATATCTGGTCAAAAGAAAATCATCAAGGAACTACGTGAAATCAATAAGGTCACTCGAATTGAGAAGCCATACCGTCTCACATTATTAGAAGCTGATATTCCAGTCAATTTCAAAGGCGCTGCTATGAAAAAGATTGGCACTCTAAGACATATGGAGCCAGGCAGTGGTGAATATTACAAGATTAAGAATTGGGTTGACACATTTATGCGTATACCATTTGGACAAACTAAAGATTTACCCATTCGCATTGAAGATGGTGTCGAAAAATGTCACGAATTCATGGCTAATGCTCAGAAAACATTGGATGACGCGGTTTATGGACTAAATGATGCCAAGATGCAAATAATGCAGATGCTTGGACAACTAGTTACCAATCCCAAATCAGTTGGCACGGCAATTGCGATTCATGGACCACCTGGTACTGGAAAAACTAGTCTAGTTAAGGATGGCATTAGTAAGATTCTGAATAGACCATTCGCGTTCATTGCTTTAGGAGGCGCAACTGATAGCAGTTTCTTAGAAGGTCACGGCTACACGTATGAAGGCTCAATGTGGGGCAAGATTGTTCAAATATTGATTGATAGTAAGTGTATGAATCCTGTGATATATTTTGACGAACTTGATAAGATTAGTGAGACGCCAAAGGGTGAAGAAATAGCCGGCATCTTGACACATTTGACGGATACTACTCAAAACTCGCAATTTCATGACAAGTATTTTGCCGAGATAGATTTTGATTTAAGTAAATGTTTGTTTATATTTAGCTACAATGATGAGTCCAAAGTTAATCCTATTTTAAAGGATAGAATGTATCGTATTCAGACCAAGGGATACAATCAGAAGCAAAAGACGGTTATTTCAAATAGTTATTTATTGCCAAGAACAAGAGAGCAAGTAAAGTTCTCAACAGAAGATATTACTATTCCAGAGGCAACAATTCACTATATTATTGACAATTATTGTATGAAGGAGGATGGAGTGCGTAATTTGAAGAGATGTTTAGAGATAATTTATACAAAGTTGAATTTGTATCGTCTGATGAAACCCGGGTCTAATTTGTTTGAAGAGGATATGTCATTAAAGGTGGCGTTCCCATTTACAGTTACAAAAGATATTGTAGATAAGTTGATTAAGACTAATAAAGACGCAATGAGTAGTGCGTTGTATTCACTATATGCTTAAACAAAGTAAAAATATAAATAAGTTTATTGTTTAATTTTAAAATTTTTTATTTCCAAGGTATATGTATAATGCCGGTTAGAACAAGTAAAGCTTTTTATCGCAGAGGAGTGCCAAATAGTTTCACAGATTTTGCCGCTATTGCCGCCGGAAACTATACTGTATTTCAACCTACAACACAAATAATTAATTCTACTTTTTTTAGTAAAGGTATGAATTCTGTTATGTATAATAAACGATAAACTATAAATAATAAAAAATTAAAAATAATAAAAAATTAAAAATAAAAAATTAAAAATAAAAAATAAAAAATAAAAAAATATTTTATATTTGGTTATAATATAAAATATAAAATGACAAAATTCAATAATGGTAAAATTACAACAACATCCGTGTTGTATAATCGTGGCGTGCCATCTACAGAAAAAAACTTTGCATTACTTGCCAGTATAAATTATTCTATGCTTCGCCAAGTAGCTAGATATTACAAGCAACATGGCAGACAAGAATATTCACTGTTTTAGACCTTTGTGACAAATAAAAAGGGTGTAAATAAAAAGGGTGTAAATAAAAAGGGTGTAAATAAAAAGGGTGTAAATTGACTTAAAGGTTAAAAAATTGATTTAATATAAATTATAAGTATAATATAATATAAATTATACTTATAATATGTCGATAGAAAAAGACATTCTATATAAAATGAAAACCACTGCTAATATATTTTTGAATACATTAAAGCAAGTAAAGAAACTAAAAGCAGAAATAAATAAGGATATTATACTTGAGATGGATAATAATTATTTTATTGAAAATCAAACATCATATGACCAATTCAATGAAATATTTGACACGTCGTCAATTGATGATGTAATAAATATTCTTGAACCACTTATTAATAATATAGTGAATGAAAGAGAACAAATATGTCAAAATCATCAATATATTGAAGACCGAGTTGAAACTGGTTTAGAAAGTGATATGATGACAATTTATTGTTGTAAGTTTTGCGGAGTAACTAGAAAAAACGCATATTAATTACTATTACTATTTAATACTGAGAAAATGGGATATTGTTGCCGCCACGAGTAATCAAAGTATTATATTGTTGTGTAGACATACAAGCGCATCCTTGACTATTTGAATATGTATTGGGGCAGCATTCAGGTTTAAATTGAGTATTCGCAAACACATCCATTTCACCGGAAGCTAAAGGTGCTTGGTTATTACCTCTGTTTAAAATAGATTGAACTCCGGCACTAGGAGCAGTTCCAGTAGCGTAAACTAATGATGGTTGAGACCATTTGTCTGAGTTCATATATGTATAATTCCCGTCATTTGACGCAAACTGAGGACCGGCATTTGTCTTGTAGTTAGAAAATCCCTCTTTCTTTTCATTCTTTTCATTCTTTTTATCACCCTCGTTGTTTTCACCATCCTTTTTAACGCCAGTAGCAGTTCCAGTAGCCGCAGCAAACCCCTCTAACAATCCAACATTGCTACACGCACATAATGTGTGTCCAAAGAGGACAACAATAAGAAAGATAATAATTATCGCAAATTCTAATCTACATTTATATGAACCAATCGAAATATCCATATTATATACATAAATGTTAGATAATTATTTTTTTATTTATTAATGACTAATTGGTTATTTATTTATTTATTTATTTTTATTTACATAATAGAATCAATAATATGATTATAATCATTTATAACTTGACCATTTGAAATAAACTGTTGGGTTGTGGTTAATAAATGATATAATTTTCCTAAACCTAAAGATTTATTCAAATCAGTTTCATCAATTTCGACTAATCCGTAAACTACGCCACCATTTTTCAAAATATCACCAATTTTAATATCACTTATATATTTGTTAGTATCATCTAATTCAATAATAGTATCATATGAAAATCCTGTATCTAATTCTTTATGTATATTTATTTTATTATTAGTATTAGTATTATTAGTATTATTAGTATTATTAGTATTATTAGTATTATTAGTATTATTCATTCTTGATACACATATATTTAATACGCATGTCAATCGGTCATCATATAATTCATCCCAGTCTAAAAATTCTAGACCATTTAATAAAATCTCTTTAGAACTTGTATTTAAACAATAAATAAAGGACTCATTATATCCATGGATTTCAATCGCATCGGGATGTTCTCTTACAAAAACCCATTTATTATTATATTTCACCTGATGACTTTCACTAACAATAATACCCTGTAAAGAAAACATCTTTGTATTAAATAATCCTAATTTCATTTTTGCCGTTATTTTTGTTCCATCCGCTAAAATATCACCAGCTTCAACATCGCTAATTTTTTTAACAGTGTCATTATACATGTGAAATGATGTATTCTTGTCAAAACAAACATTTGGAAGTTTAATTTTCCCAGTTTTTATTAAAGGCAAATGAAACATTTTGGACATTATAGCTACTACAATAGCAAAAAATGAAGCAAATGATGCCACAGGTATTGATAATGATAATGCTGTTGGCCATGTAATTGGTATAGCCCATAGAACCCCAAGAATACCAATAAATATTAACAACATAACTAACATTAATTCAAAAAAAGCCCCAATAAATGATTGAATTGTATAATATGTGCCTAAAAATGTAAACAATCCAGCGGCTAACATACCTTGTATTTTGTTTATTATGTCTTTACATGCCAAGAATATTTTTAAAAATGGTGCCAATAAATTGGCTAATCTTTGTATAACATTTAACCCAAATATGCCAATATTAGTTCTAATAGAAGATAATGCCCCTCGTAAATTGTTTAACGCATCTGCTGTTGCTGTAAATGCCGCGCTTAAAGTATTTAATAAATATACATGTGGTTTTGTTAGTTCAGATGTCATATTAGTAACGCTACGTTGAATACAATATTGAATATTGCTGTAAGTATATTGACTTGGTAGTTCTCCATCTGGTTCAACAATATATCCAGCAAATGGAATATATTGTGGTTTACATCGTTGATTTTCCCAGTCACTGGCAATTTCTTGTTTATTTTTTATTATATAAGCAAAGGATACTGATGACAATACTACAAGTGTTGAAATTATTACAATAAAAACTGATGAACCATATAAGTCATAATATGTTAGTTTATCATAAATATTAAGGACATAATCAGAAGCTTTATTTAAAGCCGGGTCTTGACCTATTGTAGAACTTGTGTTATCTCCATTGTTATTTCCATTGTTATCTCCATTGTTATTTCCATTGTTATCTCCATTGTTATCTCCATTGTTATATCCATTATTATTGTTATTAACCATTTATACTAATATATAAATGGATAATAATACTTGCGTATATTCTTAAATTATTTTGTTAATTCATCGTCTTCCCAATCCCAGAAAATATGTTGTCCAATAGGTATTCTTTGGTTTGAAGTGATTAAACAAGACACCCAATCAGCAACAAGTTCCAACTGTAATACAGCTTTTGAATAATCTTTTACTTTTATAAATTTGCCAGAGTCATTATCATACACAAAGTGGTCTCCTGTTACATATATTGGTTCACAATTTACACCACCGTCAATCTTATAAAATGGCATTTTTTTTGGATTATCTAACTTCATAACAGAAAATACTTTACCACCATCTTCCAATTCTACTCCTAAAGGTAAATCTTTCATTGAAAATATTTGTCCGTCCTTTGTTTTAACTTTTGTATCTGGATGAAAACAAGACATAAATTTAACAGTAGAACCAAATGTGCCGGCGCCAGCAGACAATAATTTAACAAAACCATCTAACATAAAAATAACTGTTGTTATTACACCCAACATTTTTGCCACCATGTCTTTAATAGCAATAAACATTTTTTGTATTTCTACTAATATAGCAGTAAATATGCCAAACATATTTGGTATTAAATCAGACACAAATCCTCTAATATTACTTAGCATACCACGAGAATTATTTGTTCCATTAGTTGCCGATTGCGCAAATGATGCTAATGATGAAATCATATAAGTCATTGGCTGTAAAACTGTACTCATCATATTCACTTGCGAGTTTTGAACACAATAATTAAAATCAGCAGATACATCATTTGAATATATCCAATACGCTGGATTACATCGATATTCATTCCAATTATTTTGTATATTTGTAGATGAAGTGTAATACATCATTAATCCGATTTGTGCTATAAACCCTAAATTAACTAACGCAAATATAAAATAATTATTTCCTGTAGGCATATAATATTATTATATATTTTTTATTCATTTTTTACATTTTACATTTTATTATATCTTTTACTACTGTGTTTATAAGTTCTTCTTCTTTTATTAGTACGTTTATAACTTCTTTTACTTCCACTTCGTTTACTTCCACTTCGTTTACTTCCACTTCGTTTACTTCCACTTCGTTTACCACCAGTTTTAACCCAAGCATTATCATAAGTACTATTAGTCACATTCTGCGCACCAATTGATGTCATTTGTGTATTAATGCCTTGTAATGCTTCTCCACCTGGATAAGAAATATGTAACGGTTGAACAACTATTGCCGATGCGGCGCCACCTTTTAAAGTATTACGACGATGTTTACCCCCTCCGTGTGTAGCATTTAATAGTGAACTCATTCTAGCACTAGAAGCTCTCATATTGGCACTTGCTACATCCATTGGAGAGCTACTTTTTGCTCCTAATGGTGGTGGACTAACAATATTCAAAGGCATTCCTGTTATAGGGTCCATTTATATAAAATACATATAAAAATAAAACAAAAAATAAAACAACAAAATAAATAATAATAATAATAATAATAATAATAATAATAAAACTGAATAAATAATAATACAAATAAAAGAGTTAAAAATAGTATTTTAGTAATAATACAAATACAATGGACGAGAACCAAAGACTTCATTTACAAAAAATGATTTCGGCAAATAATGTCGAAGACCAGACTGGATTAATACGCGAGCTCAAGCATAGTCACATTCTCAGGGAAAATGTTAACAATTTGGTGATGTTAAAGGCAAAATATTTAGACGACCAAGATGCGCTTAATTTGGAAGCAATGTCGGAATGTAATTTTTTGTTTACATATTATACGGACCTTTATAACAAGATTCGAAAGGATGAGATAGATTTGAAAATTTTATTTCAGTTCCTAGATGTTTTAAATAAGATTGAGTATGGACATATGGACCAACACGAGGGCTCATATGAAGTAGGATTGTTGTTAAAGAAAATATATGTAGATAGCGCATTAAGAAAAGCCGAGAAACTGGACGCGGAACATGGGCAAAAAGAGCCGGAATATAAGGGTCCTCAAGTTGACATATCTTGGAAGCAATTTAAGATGCTGAAGAAGCCTTAAAAATAAATAATAAATAATAATAAATTCACTGACTATTTATTATTATACATATCAAGATATTACATATTACATATAATAATCATTTCAAAGTATACTTATCAATTGCTACTGCTTTTGTAACATTTTTCACAATTTTCTCAATATTGTCCTTCTGTTCTTGTTCAGTGACACCTGACATGGCATTCATGACTATTCTATTATACTGGTCAAATTTTTTGGTTGTTGGGTCTTTACAAGTTGGATTCTCCTTTACCCACTCATTGATTTGTCTTATGTTTTTAAATGCGACCTTCTTTATTGCGCTTTTAATTAATTGCTTATCATCTGTATCTTTTACCCATTCATTATTATTTTTAATGTATAGCACTTCTCTTTTTGCGTCACTACAATGTATAGGTCTCAAATGAACACCTAAAGCATTAATACCCTTTACAAATATATTAGAAACACCATCAGCATAATCAAGGTGTTCAAATTCCTCCAAGTCAGACAAATTCATTTTGATTGAATCAACAAATTCATTAATATTCATTGCATCTTTACACTGTTCATTCAAAAAGAAATTTAAATTGAATGCCTTGTTATTACAATTATTATTTATAGTATTATTGTTATTGTTATTGTTAATAATTGTGTCTTTCTTAACAATTTCTAAAATTAAATTTTTGAATTCTTTATTTTCATTGATTAAATATTGTATCAATTCATTGTTACTGTTGTTATTATTATTGCTTGTCTGGCTAATAACTTCTAAAACAATATTTTTCAAAACCTTATTTTTATCCTGTTTAACTGTTTCATAATCATTGTCATAATTATTATCATTATCATTATCATAATCATCATTGTCTGAAATATTATCATCATTGGCGTCATTATCATCATTGATATGATTGGCGTCATTAATGTCATTGCTATGAGTGTAAGTTTTATCGCATGTTTTACGGTGTGCGTATATTCCTTGTCTATATTTATATTCCTTACCACAATCGCATACATATTTTTTGGCGACTTTTGGCGACAAATTGTCATTATTTTGAGCCATTGTGTAATTATTTTTATGTTTCATAGTCAAAATATGTTTATTATAATCACTCTGTTTAGAGCATCTATAGTCACAACATTCGCAGTAAAATTTTTTGGCGAGTTTTGGCGAGTTTTCTGTCATTTAGTGTAACTGAAGAAAATATTTTTCCTAAAGAATCGCTATTTGTAAAAAAATATATCATCACAATTTTGTAAAACACAAAAAAATAATTTAGAGCATCATGGTCACAACGTGAAAAAACAGCTGTTTTCAAAACTTTATTTGGCTTTTCATTTTTGGACATTTTATAAATGTCCAATTTTCATTTCCCTTTTTACTTTTCAGAAAATATTTACAACTTTCAAAAAAGAAAGAAACAACGAAATAAAGAAACAATGAAATAAATATAAACATAATATACCCATACATACTAACAAAACACAGTCAAGAATGTCACGAAAAATAGTCACAAAAACATCACTAGTCATAGTCGAATCGCCAGCAAAATGTAAAAAAATAGAAAGTATTTTAGGTCCAGGTTATAAATGTATTGCATCATACGGGCATCTAAGAAGTATCCAAGGATTAGACGCAATTGACATTGAAAATGGATTTAATATAACATATTCTGTTATAGAAGAAGACCTCAAGTTGAAACAAATTGAGCGTATTCGGAAGGAAATTATTGCGTCAGATGAAGTCATTTTGGCGACCGATGGCGACCGAGAAGGCGAAGGAATTGCCTGGCATATATGCCAATTATTCAATTTACCAGTAGAAACAACAAAGCGTATTATATTTCATGAAATCACAGAGTCGGCTATTTTGACAGCTATAAGAAGCCCATCAAGAGTTGATTTAAACCTAGTATACTCACAGCAAGCTAGACAAGTTCTCGATTTACTTGTTGGTTTCACAATTACGCCACTATTATGGCACAATATCGCCAAAAATCACAAAGGCAGTTTATCGGCAGGTCGATGTCAAACACCGGCACTAAGGATTGTATATGAGAATTATTTAGATATCAAGAAATCTCCAGGTAAACTAGTATATAATGTTACCGGATACTTTACAAACTTGAATCTAGTTTTTGAACTTAGCAAGCAACTAACAAATATAGAAGACACCAAGTCATTTTTGGCAATTTGCGCGTCAAATGATACAAAATTCATCTGTAACAAATCACCAGTAAAAAAGAGCATTCGTAAGTCTCCGGAGCCCTTAACCACCTCTACTTTACAACAATTGGCGTCCAATGAGCTTCATTTGTCACCAAAAGAGACAATGAAAATGGCGCAACAATTATATGAAGCAGGACATATTACATATATGCGAACAGATTCAAAAAAATACAGCAAGGAATTTCTAGAAAATATGAAAAAATATATTATAGCAACATATAGTGAGCAATATGTTAGTCAAACAATAGACAATTTATCGTATAATACTAATACAAACTCTGTCTCTGTCTCTGTCTCTGTCTCTGTCTCTGTCTCTGTCTCTGACAATAAAATTCAAGAAGCTCATGAAGCAATTCGTCCCGTATCAATTCAACAAAAAAACGACTTAGGTCCAGATTTGCCACAAAAAGCAATCAAATTATATGAATTAATCAGAAACAATGCCATAGAAACATGTATGCCATCGGCACAATACAGCACAATTACAGCGACAATAGAAATTCTAGGTTCTATAAATGAACCAACGACCCAGATGGTTAATAACAAATTAAATTTTATTTACAGAGCCGAACAAGTAGTATTCAAAGGCTGGCAAATTGTTTCAAGTACATCAAATAATAAAGCAAATGAAGACTCAAGTAAAGCATACAATTATTTTGTTAATCTGAAACCAAATAGCGAAATGGTTTATAAAAAAATAGAAGCCACAAATATGCTCAAAGATTTAAAACAACATTTTACGGAAGCCAGATTGGTCCAGTTGTTAGAAGAAAATGGCATCGGAAGGCCATCTACATTTGCGTCACTTATTGACAAAATTATGGAACGCAAATATGTCGAAAAACAAAATATAGAAGGGAAACAAGTAGAATGTATTGATTTTTTGTTAGATGAGTCAAGACAAATAACTGAAAATTCTTGTATAAAGGAGTTTGGAAATGAAAAGAATAAGTTAGTAATACAACCACTGGGTATCATTGTTGTCGAATTTCTTATAAAGCATTTTGCCACTTTTTTTGATTATTCTTATACAAAAGAAATGGAGACTAATTTAGATTTAATTGCTACCAATAAGAAGCACTGGATAACATTGTGTGATGATTGTAATAAAGACCTTATAAAGGTTGTCAATGGACTAACAAGTTTGAAAAAGTTTGAAATCCAAATAGACGATTATCATACAATAATTATAGGCAAACATGGACCAGTTATTAAGAAAACATTACAAGGTCCTAGTCCTAAGACAGGGAAAAATACAGACACTGTAACATTCATACCTTTAAAAAAGGAACTTGATATAAAGGCGCTAAATGAATTTGAAGAGACCAATTGTAGAAAACTAGAATTAGAAGATGTTGTAGAATTATCCTCATCTGTAATAAATAAAAACGCATTAGGCAAATACAAGGGGCACGATTTGTTTGTCAAAACCGGCAAATATGGTCCCTACGCACAATGGAGTACAATTATGAAGTCATTAAAGGAGTTGGATAAGCCGGCTGATAAAATGGCATATATGGAGGTCATTAAATTCTTGGATAAAGACATATTGGACCCTACAAAGCCTGTAGGTCTAGTCAGAGAGCTGTCATCAAATTTAAGCATACGAAATGGTAAATTTGGTGATTATATACTTTATAAAAAACCGAGAGCAAAAAAACCGGAGTTTCTAAAGCTCAATGATTTCAAGTCGGATTATAGGACTTGCGATAAAGATTTGTTAGTTAATTGGATAAAACAGACGTATAAGATAGACATATAAGATAGACATATAAGATAGACATATAAGATAGACATATAAGATAGAAATAAAATAATAAAATATCTAAATTACAATTGTATATTTACGTTCATTTTGTGGTCTAAGCAATGTAAACTCCAACATGAATGAATATTCAAAGAATCCAAAATCCACTTTTTGCCCATTGTGGTAACGTAACCGGCATTTTAATTTTCTAATTCTTTCAGCAGGAGGATTAAAATGCTTATAAGGTGCCTGGTCAGAATCAAACCATTGCGCAATCGGTGTCGTGGTAATAGGAATTTTAGCAAATGCTGAATTTACGCGGCCATTTGTTTCATTTGTATGTAGCGTAAATTGCGACATATTATAAGGACTTGTCTCATCAATACAGTTAAGACCATCAATCTCCAAATAAATATAAGACGGTCCCATAAAATTAATCTTAGCAGGCGCTTGTAAAAAATACACAGTAGCACCAGGCAACGTCGGTACTAACCAAAATCCATTATCACCCGGATTAACATCGCCATAATAAAATCGCGGCACATCACCAGAAACATTAATAATTTCAGGATTGTATCCATAAATTATATTATTGGCATTATTCATAGTCGCTTCAACTTCAGTCGCAGATAGAGACGTTGCTGGACATCGAGTAAATCCTAAATAAGAAGGTAGTCCCCAATCAGCTAAACTAGGCAATTGTTGTCTTCGAACACACTGCGTTCCAACAATTTCCTCATTAAACTGATTAATATAATTATTTGTTAGTTCAAATTGGTCAGCATTATTACCAAACCAAAGTCTTTGTCCAACAGAATTATAAACAATGTTAAATCTGTTGTAACCTGTAAATAATGCCAGCGCATAATTATAAGCAGGAGTATTTGTAAAAAATTCAATTAATATATTAGTAACAGCTTCATTAAATTTGTTAGTTAGTTCTGTTGCCATTTGGCTAGGATTGTAAAACCCAGTCTCAATTCGGACAATATATTGTTTACTAATAAGGGTGTATAAGCCGGCAAAAATGGCTTCAGTCAACGGGTCGGCGTAACTATGTTCACCTGGATTATATAGTTTAATGAATTTAAATGTCATGGCAATATTAAAATTTAAAGCTGAAAACACATTATAATTAGCAGGAAAAGACCACGTTGATAATTTGGCAGAGTGAACATTCAAATAATCTTGAGGCAATTCAATTTCAAATTCACTAGAATTTGGATATTTTATTATATCTCTATCTTCTGAATGAATAGAGACATATTTTTTTTCAATATAATATTGATTGGCATTAGGAATCAATGGATGTGTTGATGATGTATTAAAGCTGCTCATATAATAAAATAATAGAATATATTTTTATATGTTAGTTATTAAAAATATATAAAATAAAACAATAAAACAATAAAACAATAAAACAATAAAACAATAAAAAAATAAAAAAAAAAAACAATAAAACAATAAAACAATAAAAAAAAAAAAAAATAAA
>Ga0209596_1000323_pt1 | contig 45009 bp, 42 predicted proteins | sample M_130807_MF_Meta_FD_187314 | JGI IMG/M metagenome (GOLD analysis project Ga0209596, IMG submission 187314) | Freshwater microbial communities from Lake Montjoie, Canada to study carbon cycling - M_130807_MF_MetaG (SPAdes) (version 2) | ecosystem: Environmental > Aquatic > Freshwater > Lake...
AGACAGCGAGGTCTCCAAAAGTGGGAATGTACTTTGCTGGTATTCCTTCTTGAGTCACTATCGCAACACGACGTGCGGATGATGGAATCATGCTCTTGGCATGAGACAACACTCCGTGTCCAACAACTACGGAATAGGAATGATCCCCCAGATTGACGATCTCTTCTACAACATCACTCATGATCATTTCCTACAAATTCTTCTTGTTCATCTAGTGCGGCCACCAGCAAATCAACAACTGATTCAATGCTGCGGTCCGATACATCAATCACAATGTCCGCAACCGAAGCATAGAGCGGGCCGCGATCTTCTGACATCTGAGTCAACGTTCCCATTCGGTCATTATCAAGAAGCGGTCGGTGTACACCCTTGGCGGTGCGTTCTGCAAGAACTTCAGGTCGTGCATGCAGCCACACAACTACTGCTGAGCCAGCATCTCGCGCATGATCAAGCATCGCTCTGTTCTGCTCACGCACAACGACACCACCGGCACCGGCAATGACTGGGCTTCCTGGTCGTGCCAGACACTCACGCAATACTTCTGATTCAAGTTCACGAAAGGTAGCTTCTCCTGACTCAGCAAAAATCTCACGGACTGATCGACCATCACGAGCCTCAATCAGTTTGTCTGTATCAAGCAGTTCCACATGGCGGTGCTCTGCGAGCAATCGCGCCACAGTTGTCTTTCCCGTCCCCATAAGTCCGACGAGGACAATGCAGGGTTCAGAACGGGTCACGACTCTAGTGTTGCTCGAAATGACGTTGCGTTGCGAACGAATTCGGAAAGTGAGTCTCCGCCGAACTTACGTTGCGCCTCTGCGGCAAGCACTAAAGCGACCATTGTTTCGGCAATAACGCCTAACGCAGGGACAGCTGTGACATCTGTACGTTCTTTGAAACTGACTGTTTCTTCCTTCGTTACCGTGTCAACGGTCTTCAACGTTGGCTTATTTAAGGTAGAGAGTGGCTTCATTGCTGCACGCACGATAAGTGGTTCGCCTGTTGTGATGCCACCTTCGGTGCCGCCTGAACGATGACTGTCACGCACATATCGAAGATTGGTTGCGTCCCACGAGATGGGGTCATGAGCTTGACTGCCACGTAATCCGGCAATTTCCCATCCGTCACCAATCTCGACACCCTTGACCGCTTGGATACTCATAATTGCTTGTGCCAACAGAGCATCAATCTTGCGATCCCAATGAACATGACTACCTAAACCGATGGGGACTCCGTGGGCAATAACTTCGACAATTCCTCCGAGAGAATCACCTTCGCGAGCGGCTGCCTTGATCGCAGCGATCATTGCGTCTTCACCAGACTTCGAAAAACAACGCACTTCCGACGCATCAATTGCAGCCAAATCAGCCATGGTGGGCAATGTGATTGACGGGGCTGCTGCGTCTCCCATACGGACAACATGGCTGAGAACTCCGACACCAAGATGGGATAACAACTGCTTTGCCAAAGCACCAGCAGCTACGCGTGCTGCAGTTTCACGCGCACTCGCGCGTTCGAGAACATCGCGAGCATCGGTAAAGCCATACTTTTGCATTCCGACGAGATCTGCATGACCAGGACGTGGTTGAGTCAATGGGAATTCAGTTGCGCCAGGCTCTGGTGACATTTCTGCATGCCACTTATCGCTGCGGAACCATTCTGAGTTTTGGATTTCGATGGAGATGGGAGAACCAAGCGTGCGGCCGTGACGAACTCCGCCAACCAATGTGACGCGGTCTTCTTCGAAGCGCTGACGAGGGCCTCTGCCATAACCAAGTCGACGACGAGCTAATTCAGATTCAATATGTTCGGCCAAAATGGGAAGGCCCGCAGGAAGACCCTCGACAATAACTGTGAGGGCGCGACCATGAGATTCGCCGGCTGTGAGGTACCTAAGCACGGTTTTCAGACTACTTGCGGCGGGCGGAAAGTTCCCGCTCTGCAGCTAATCGCATCGCTGATGCGTCGGAGAATTCGCCAAACCAGAGTTTTTGCTGGTGTCGAGCTTGGTGAATCAGCATCCAGAGCCCATCCACCACTGTGGCCCCGGCCGCACGAGCAGCAGAGAGCAGTGAGGTCTCTAACGGCGAATACACCGCATCAAGAACTATTAATTGTTGATGAAGGACAGACGGGTCAACAGGCATCTCAGAACTATTCATACCGACGGATGTGGCATTGATCAGTATTGAAGCAGACGCAATGGTGCTCTGGTCTCCCACGGAAATCGACACTTCATCTCCAAAACCGGCAAAGGAATTCACAAGATCCATTGCATGAGATTGCGTTCGGTTCACAACAACGACATGTGCCCCACGCCGCACCAGCGCGAGCGCAATCGAACGCGCAGTGCCACCTGCGCCAAGAAGCACCACTGTTGCGCCACGTAGATGACCTGCACCCTGATCAACTAAAGCGTCACAACATCCATCACCATCGGTGTTGTGACCAATGGATCCATTTGGACCGAACGATATGCAATTCACTGCATTTAAGAAGTCGGCGTCAGGAGTCACAAAATCCAAATAGTCAATGACCGCTTCTTTGAGTGGCATCGTGACAGATAGCCCGACAAGACCTGCCGATTGAAGGTTCTCCATTATCGTCTCGACTTCGCTGCTGCCGCATTCGACTGCAACATATTGGCCATTTCGGTGCACGGTTTCGAAGGCTGCATTATGTATCGCAGGCGACAGTGAATGAGAAATTGGTGAACCAATAACTGCTGCAATCGTTCTCATGGTAGTAACCCTGCAACCTTTGCCTTCTCAACGTTGAGTAGGTGTTGGTCATACGTTGTTGCAAACACGTGACCCCCTGCGGCATCGGCGAGAACGTAATACAGATATTCACATTTCACACCAACCGCAAGCCCAATACACGCGACGTCAGTTGAGGGAGGCGCACCGAATGGTGCGAGAGCAGCCTGTATAGATGCTTTACCAGGGTTTGCAATCGGCGTCGGGGGCAAACCTGCGTGTAAATACGTGTTGTAGGGAGTATCTGTGGCTTTCATATCGGTCCATGCCATTGCGGGGTCTTGCCCATATTTTACAGACGCATCGATTTCAAGTTTCATCTTTTTCGATAATCGGTTGTAGATGACTTGAGCAATCTTTGAACGATCAGTGGCAACTTTGGCTTCGCGTTCGATCAAGGAAGCAATAATTAAAATTTCATATGGACGAAACCCTCGAGCCTTCGCGCCAGCTGTCAGATCAACTTGTCGAGAGACACGTTCCATCATTGACGCCAAGCGAGCAACCACACGAGACTCTGTGTCATCACCAGAAATTTGATACGTGTCCGGAAACAATAAACCTTCTAGAGATGTCTCCGATTTTGGTCGTAATTTCGACGCTATATCAGGACTGTTTGCAGCCGCCGCGAAATCTTCTGGCTTCATGAAAGTCATCCTTTCGGAAAGCCTCTGCGCCATTTGAGCCACGGTCATTCCTTCAGGAAACGTGACAGAGATGAAAGTCTGAGCTGGCGGGGTTGACAATGCTTCGATGATGGATCCAGCGTTATCTTTCGGCTTCAACGCGTAATAGCCAGGAGTGAGGGCAACCGATCCCTTAGTAGAGACGTACCAACGAAAGATGGTGGCATTACTAATGATTCCAGCGTTTTCTAATCGAGAAGCAACAGACGAAATCGTGTCACCGTCATTCACCGTGAAATTCACAGCAACACCAGGCGCCCCAGATGGATTCAGTACTCGAGCAGTCCACCACCCAATACACCCAAGCAACAACAGCGAAGCTGCTACAACAATGGCTACCGTGCGAGTCACTCCTCGCAGTTGCCGCAATTCTGGCGGTATGGATTCAAGGGAGTCATCTGACACTGCTGAGACTCGATCCCACGGGTCGTCGTGCCAATTATTAGGAAGAAGTGGGTCACCTGTCATGACTTGGCCTGGTGGGCTTGGGTGTCTAACCATGATTGCAACATGACCGCTGCAGCAACTTTGTCAACAACGCGGCGGCGCGCTTGAGCGTTCATCTTTTGTTCCATCAACACTCGATCTGCTTCCACCGTTGTCAGACGTTCATCATGAACATGAACGGGTACCCCCACAACCGTAGCCATGCGCGCTGCTTCGACTCGGGCAGCTTGTGCAGCTTTTCCTTCTGATCCATCCATATTCAATGGAAGTCCCACGATGACTGCTTCTGCTTCTTCTTCAACAACCATCTTTGCGATATTGCGGTGATCGCCCCCCATGGAACCACATCGCAACAACACGGTGTACGGCGTCGCAATTGTGCCACTGCGATCAGATGTTGCAATGCCGATTCGCTTTGAACCGAGATCAATGCCAAGCACTCTCACGAATTATGCAATCGAACCGATAGCGGTTCGGGTCTTGTCCCGTGCAAGTTGTAACGCTTCATCGAGTGCTGCCGGATTCTTTCCACCAGCTGTTGCGATGTCACCTTTGCCACCGCCGCCTCCACCTACTGCTTGGGCAGCTTCTTTAATGAGCTCGGACGCGTTACCTGGCACAGCTGATGTGGTGGCTGCAACGAGAGATACGCCACCTGTATCGGTGACAGCACCAATGATGACGGCAACAATGCCAGGCTGTTGGCGAATCGCAACTGCGAGGTCTCGCACATCACCAGCGGTAAGCCCATCAACACGTGCAACGACAAGACCATCAACTGCTGTAGCGGCTAATTCAACTGCACGTCCGACGGACAACTTCCCACGCAGGACTTTGATCTCGTCGTGAGCAGCTTTCAGTTCATCAAGTCTGCGTGATACACCGGCCGAAGCTTCATCAGGACGCACGCCGACAGCTTGAGATATTTCATTCAAAATGGCGTCATTGCGCTGCATGTATGAAACGGAGTTTTCGCCAGTGACTGCCTCGATACGACGCAAGTTTGAGCCAATTGACGACTCACCAATAATTTTGATGAACCCGATGTCGCCAGTGGCCGATACATGCGTTCCACCACACAATTCAGTCGATGCTCCAGCATTCAAGACACGCACGACATCACCATATTTATCGCCGAAGAACGCAATGGCTCCTGCGGCTAACGCCTCTTCCTTAGAAGATTCCGTTGCAGTGACAGGCGAATTATTCAAGACCTGGGCATTTGCCAAGGTCTCAATCTTCATAATTTCCTCTGCGGTCACCGCGTCATAGTGACTGAAGTCGAAGCGCAATCGATCAGGAGATACAAGCGAACCAGCCTGCTTAACGTGTTCTCCCAACACTGTTCGAAGCGCCCAATGCAACACATGAGTGCCGGTGTGATTACGGCGCGTCGCTGTACGCGCATCTACATCGATTCGAGCAGTGACAGCTACTCCTTCAGTGGGCTCACCTGACACGACTCGACACACGTGTCGACGTAGTCCTGGCAAAGCAAAATTCGTATCAATAACGGCTAGCTCGAAACTGTCACCGATGATGGTGCCGATATCGCCGACTTGACCACCACTCTCAGCGTAAAACGGTGTGTGATCGAGGAATACTTCGACACACGAGTCATCACCATCAATTACAGCAAGAACAGTTGACTCGGACGAATCATGAACATAACCAACGAACTCAGTCACTCCATGAGTTTCCATAACCTCACGGTATGCCTCTACCCGGTCCGCATCAGAACGACCAGACTTACGTGCGCTCTTTGCACGAGTCTTTTGTTCGTTCATCTCTGACTGAAAGCCAGCGATGTCGACTTCGACTCCCCGTTCACTGGCAATTTCTTGCGTGAGTTCCAATGGGAAGCCATATGTGTCGTGCAACAAAAACGCAGAGGTTCCCGACAACTTTTTGTTTCCGCCCGAAAGATCATCTTCAAGGATCGACAAACCAGTCTTCAAGGTATGACGGAAGCGTTCTTCTTCCTTTGTTAGAACACCCAAAACGAAATCTTTGTTCTTTGCCACATCGGGATATGCATTAGCCATGACATCGATTGCCGTATTGGCCAATGAAGGCATCACAAGCTTTTCGGTGCCGAGCAAATATGCATGGCGAACTGCACGACGAATTATGCGCCGTAGTACATAGCCACGGTTTTCATTACTTGGAAATACACCATCGTTAATAAGCATCGCTGCTGAACGTGCGTGTTCTGCCAAGACTCGCAAACTGAAACTATTACGGTCTTCGTAGTCGCCGATTTTATAGTGCGCGCCAGTTGTGGACTGTGCTTGTTCAATAATGGGGAACAACACGTCTGTTTCCCATACCGAGTCAACACCTTGTACAAGCGCAAGAATTCGCTCTAAACCAGCTCCGGTATCGATACTGGGCTTTGGCAGTGGCGAGCGAGAGCCATCAGGAGCCTGGTTGTACTGCATGAACACAAGGTTCCAGAACTCCATAAACCGGTCGCCAGTTGGGTCGTTTGCAGGACCGCCATCAGGTCCGAATGCTGCTCCGCGGTCAATATGAATTTCAGAACATGGTCCGCACGGCCCCGTGTCCCCTGCTTGCCAGAAATTGTCTATATCGCCAAGACGTTGAATGCGATTCATTGGAACACCGACTTGTTCATGCCACATTGCTTCGGCTTCATCATCTGATTCGTGCACAGTGATCCACAAGCGATCTCCGTCGAAGCCAAAAACCTCTGTCACCAATTCCCATGACCAGGGAATTGCATCAGATTTGAAATAGTCACCGAAACTAAAATTGCCAAGCATCTCGAAAAAGACAAGGTGACGCTTCGTACGCCCAACTTCGTCGAGGTCATTGTGTTTACCGCCGGCACGCACGCACTTTTGAACGGTGACTGCTCTGTTGTACGGTGCGACTTCGTCACCCATGAAATATGGCTTGAACGGCACCATGCCTGCCACCGTGAACAACAAGGTGGGGTCGTGCGGAATCAGGCTCGCAGATGGGACAACGCTGTGTCCCTTGTCGGCAAAGTAGCCAGAGAACGCTCCACGAAGCGCATCAGCTGTGCGCGGGATACTGGAGTTTGTCGACGATGCCATGAAGGCACCATCTTAGCGATGGCTGGTTCTCTGGCGGGGTGGGTTATGGCGACGAGTCGGAGCATTGGACGAACTGGACCTTGACGACGACGTTGACGCCGAGCCCGACGCTTCCCTATTGCGATATGCATCAATCAAGGACATCACGCCATCAGATAGGGCCATGACACTGCGCCGAAGACCAGCAGCAATGGCATCAGCGATGTTGGAAGGTGTCAATTTCTCTGACACAGACGCGATGGTTCGTTTGACCCAGACCACAATGCTTGCTCCGGCTACAGCCCCAGACACAAACCAAAACATACGGCGCATCATGACAGCACCACTGCGACAGTGTTACAGGTGATCCTCATGGTCTTCACCGTAGTACCGCAATTCACCTAATCCCAACGGAAGATACGACGGGGGCTGCACAGTGGTCGGTGGGGCTTGTCCCGTATGGCCTTCCCGAACATCTGACAGGGCACGTGACAGTGCATCCGTCACTGCACGACTCTTCGGAGCGCGTGCCAAATAAATCACTGCATGTGCGAGATTCAGTTGAGCCTCTGGCAATCCCACTCTCTCGAGAACCTGGGCTGCAGTTGTCGCAACGACAAGCGCGTTGTTATCTGCCATTCCAATGTCTTCACTAGCAAAAATCATCATTCGACGGGCAATAAATCGAGGATCCTCCCCTGCTTCAAACATCCTGGCAAGCCAATGGAGCGCAACATTCACATCGCTCGCGCGCATTGATTTAATGAACGCAGAGATCACGTCGTAATGGTCATCTCGCCCCATACGCGACACGCTTGTATCGAGCGCTGTCGTAGCGGCCGCAATATCGATGCGACCATTTGTAGCTAGCGCACAGCACACTTCGAATGCCGTTAACGCTTGGCGAGCATCTCCTGTGACACGTCGAGAAATCAACTCAAGTGCATCTTCATCTGCAGGAATTCCTTCGATCACAACTGCGCGATGGAGCAACTCCATAATCGCTTCTGCGTCGACCGGCTTCAGGGCAAATACAGATGAGCGACTACGAAGTGCGGGATTAACAGAGAATGCCGGATTCTCAGTTGTTGCACCTACAAGAGTGATGAGACCACTTTCTACAGCGTGCAACAGAGCATCTTGCTGCACCGTAGAGAACCGATGAATCTCGTCGACGAAAACAACGGTTCCACGATCATCAAGGGTGAGCCTCCGTCGTGCAGTCTCTATGACTTCACGAATATCTTTCACGCCAGCAGTTACCGCACTTAGACGCTCAAAACCACGTTGAGTTGTTGACGCCACAAGTTCAGCCAATGTGGTCTTCCCGGTTCCTGGAGGACCCCACACAATGATCGACGACAATCGATCACTTTCAATCAATCGACGCAGTGGACCTGTTGGCCCAACTAGATGACTCTGACCTACAACATCATCGAGAGAACGAGGACGCATGCGCGCAGCAAGTGGTGATCGCGCTGCGATTCGATCTTCTGTCGAAGCAGTGAATAAATCTGGTGAATCCACAACTACGACGAAGCAGGCGGTGGCAACAATCGAAGACCCAATTCAGCAAGATGTGCTGGGTCAACTGGTGTCGGTGCATTCGTCATTGGGTCTGAGCCGCTCTGAGTCTTTGGAAACGCAATGACTTCACGAATGTTTTCTTCACCAGCCAAAATTGCAGCAAGACGATCAATACCGAAAGCGAATCCGCCATGTGGAGGCGCTCCGTACTTGAATGGCTGCAAAAAGAAACCGAATCGCTTGTCTGCTTCTTCGTCACTTATTCCCAATTGATTAAACACACGACGTTGCATTTCAGGCTCATGAATACGAATAGATCCTGAACCCAATTCCCAACCGTTCAGAACAAGGTCATATGCAAGTGCGCGTACCTTCAATGGCTCTGTCTCAAACAAAGACATGTCATCAGGATGAGGTTGGCAAAACGGGTGGTGTCCGGGACGCGGGCGGCCAGAGACTGGATCAATACCAATAAATAACGGGAACTCAGTGACCCATACATATTTATAGGGTCCTTGATGAACAGGTGGTCGGCCGATGTCATTGCGCAATTGACCAAGAACTTCGCACGTAGTGTCCCATTCGTCGGCTACCAGCAACAGCAAGTCACCTTCTGTTGCTCCCATTGCTACAACCAAAGCACTTTTTTCGTCATCACTAAGGAATTTCGCGACTGGAGAATCTACGGCGCCGTCTGCGCCAATCTTCATCCATACGAGACCTTTGGCACCTATCTTCTTGGCACGATCGGTAAGACCGTCCAACTTGTTTCGTCCAAATGCTGCAGCGTCTGGGTAGGTCTTGGCATCAACACAAATACCCTTGATACATGACGCACCAGCAAAGGCCTTGAATTCTGTGCCTGCGAACAACGGTGTTAGTTCGATGAGTTCCATTGCAAATCGAAGATCTGGTTTATCAATACCAAAACGATTCATTGCGTCATGCCAAGTAATGCGCTCGATTTCGGGAGGCGCTTCGCCGGTTACGGCAATGGCCGCAGCAACTACGGCTCGACCAATGTTCTCCAATACGTCGTCTTGCGACACAAAGGACATCTCGGCATCAAGCTGCATAAATTCGTATTGGCGATCGGCACGCAAGTCTTCATCACGAAGGCACCGAGCGATCTGGTAGTACCTGTCGACTCCTGCCACCATGAGTAGCTGCTTCCAGAGTTGCGGAGATTGTGGCAGTGCAAAGAACGAACCTGGTTCTTTTCGAGACGGAACCAGAAATTCACGTGCGCCTTCAGGAGTAGACGGCATTAAGAATGGAGTTTCAACTTCAACAAATCCGTTAGTTTCCATTTCCTTTCGGATTGCACTGTTGATCTGTGCGCGCACGCGTAAGTTCTTCTGCATCCGTTCACGTCGGATATCGAGATATCGATACTTCAGGCGAATCATTTCATCAACATCGTCGGCACGAGCATCAACAGGAAATGGCGGGGGTTCAGCCGAGTTCAGAATTTCGACAACGCAATCACCAATTTCGACCATGCCGGTTGTGAGAGACGAGTTGATGGTGCCTTCAGGTCGCGCACGCACAACGCCCGTGACCCGAATGACATACTCACTACGAACATCAACGCCATTGTCAACGACACATTGCATAATTCCGGAATGATCACGAATATCGACAAATGCCAAATGTTCGCCGTGCTCACGACGGCGAGCAACCCAACCACAAAGTGAAACAGTCTGCCCAACACTTGCTATATCTAATTCTCCACACATGTGTGTTCGCATTGCAGTGGATCTCATGGGGTGTGCCGCCTTGGCTGTCTCGGTCCAAGAACCGTCTCCAGATGACTCTGTAGTTCGGTTGAGGAAATAGTTGTTTGTTCGGATGTAGAGAGATTGCGCACGGTACAGGTGGACTCTTCTGCCTCTGTGTCGCCGATGATCACGGCAACCTGTGCGCCACTTCGATCTGCACTCTTCATCTGTGACTTCATGCTGCGACCTTCAAAGGCTCGATCAGCAGAAAACCCGCTATGTCGTAGTTGGTGAGTGATGGACAGTGCATGGCTTCCGCCAGTGGTGTCGATCACAAAAACATCTAAGGCAGGAATTCCGTAGGAAAAGCACTCTTCTGCGTCACATGCAAGCAACGTGCGATCTACTCCGAGAGCAAAACCAATTCCGGGCGTCGCGGGGCCGCCAAGGTCTTCGACAAGTCCGTCATATCGACCGCCACCGCCAACGGCATTCTGAGCAGAGTCAAGTGAGCCAGAAATAAATTCAAAAGTCGTCCGCTGGTAATAATCAAGACCACGAACGAGTCGCTCATTGACAACGTACGGTATGTTCAGAGCGTCGAGCCCTGCACATACCGCTGCAAAATGGGCTGCAGCGTCAGTGCTGAGAAATGCACCAATGGCGGGAGCGCCTGCGATAGCTGATGCATCTTGTGGCCTCTTTGAATCAAGAACCCTGAGTGGATTGCGTTCTAATGTCGCAAGCGCCTGTTCACTCAGCGTTTCACTATGGGTTGTGAAATAGGCACCGAGTGCTTCGACGTACCGGCCACGGTCGCCTGCATCACCAAGCGAGTTGATAACCAAAGACACATTGCTCAACCCAATCGCCTGATAAAAATCCCATCCAAGCGAGATGACTTCCACGTCAAGCTGAGAATCGTCAACGCCCAGGACTTCGATACCGACTTGATCAAACTGACGGAACCGTCCAGCTTGTGGGCGTTCGTAACGAAAGTTCGGACCCGAATACCACACCTTCCACGGAGGCGTCGGGCGGTGCTGCGCAAATGCGCGACAGACACTTGCCGTGTGCTCTGGACGCAGAGCAATATGACGGCCGCCCTTGTCCATAAAGTCGTACATCTCTTTAGTGACAACATCAGTGGCATCACCAAGTCGCTGAAACACTCCGAGGTCTTCAAACATTGGAGGAATGATGTTCTGATACCCGGCGGATTCGACACCATCTGCAAAGACTTGTATCAAGGCACGCCATCTACCCGCATGAGGCGGCAAGATATCGCGGGTTCCCGGACTTGTTTGAAACGATGACACAGCCAATCAGGCTAGTCGGACTGCCCGCCAGGAACGATGCGATATGCGTCGTACACCGAATCAATTGACTTAATAACCCGCAAAACAGCATCCAGGTGATTGGGGTCACCTAGTTCGAATTCAAATCGCATCTTCGCCACCCGATCAGAGCCGGTATGGGTACTGCACGCAACGATATTGACGTGCTGTTCCGACAGAACATTGGCCACATCACGCAACAGTTTGCTGCGATCAAGAGCAACAACTTCGACACCCACATTGAACATGGTGCCAGGTGATGTTCTGGCCCATTCCACCTCAATCATTCGAGTGGGTTCGCCTTCCACTAAAGATTCAGCATTCGCACAATCGGAGCGATGAATACTTACTCCCCGACCTTTTGTGATGAAACCCGATATCTCATCGCCCGGCACAGGAGTACAGCAACGAGACAAACGCACAAGCACATCTTCAAGACCTTCAACATGAATTCCCGTTGCACTTCGCTTCTCGGTAGTGATGAGATCCATCCGCATCGGCATCGCTAGTTGTTCATTGCTGCCTTCGCGACGCATTGCTCGACCAATTCTCTGGGCGAAACCGCGTGCAGACACATGATGTTCACCAATGGCAGCAAATAACGTGTCGATCTCTGTCATATTGAGAGCTTCTAGTTCTTGCAAGAACGCGTCTGATGTCCATATGCGCTGAACAGGAAGACCTTCTCGACGCAATTCTGCAGTGAGGTCTTCACGGCCGGACTCAACCATGTCTTCGCGACGCTCTCGCGTAAACCAGTTCTTAATTTTACTTTTTGCACGAGGCGACTGGACAAAACCTAACCAGTCGCGCGATGGTCCAGCACCTTCAACATTCGAAGTGAAGATTTCACAAGAATCGCCCGACACCAGGGTCGAGTCAAGCGACACCTGTCGGCCATTAACTCTGGCTCCTACGCATGAATGACCGACTTCTGTATGCACGGTGTATGCAAAGTCCACGGGGGTTGAATTGATCGGCAAAGTTATTACTCTGCCCTTTGGTGTGAAGACAAACACTTCTTCTTGATCAAGGTCATTTTTCAGGTCAGCCATGAACTCGCCAGGATCTGAAACATCTGATTGCCAGTCAATAATCCGATTCAACCAATCGGAATCGTTTGTATCTGTGCCTTCTTTGTAGGCAAAATGAGCTGCAACGCCACGCTCAGCTCGTTCGTGCATCTCTTGGGTGCGAATTTGCACCTCTAACGCACGGCCTCCAGGCCCTATTACCGTCGTGTGCAGTGACTGATACAGATTGAACTTCGGCATCGCGATGTAGTCCTTGAACCGACCAACAACAGGTCGCCATTTGCCGTGCAGACAACCAAGGGCGCCGTAACAATCGCGGACACTGTCGACAACGATTCGAATTGCTACTAAATCGAAAATATCATCAAAGTCACGGTCCTTCTGCACCATCTTTTCATAGATGCTCCAGAGATGCTTCCCGCGCCCAGTGACCTGAGCTTCAATCTTTACTTCTGAAAGTCTGGCTGACACCTCTGCAATAACTTTTGCCAAATACAGATCGCGTTCCGGAGTTCTCGTTGAAACCAAATGATCCAACTCCGCGAAACGTTTTGGATACAACGCAGCAAAAGACAAGTCTTCTAACTGTTGTTTGACTTCTTGCATTCCCATGCGATGTGCCAAAGGAGCATAGATATCTAGAGTTTCTTGTGCAGTGCGCTGCTGTTTTTCTAGCGGGACACCAGCCAAAGTTCTCATGTTATGCAAACGGTCTGCCAGCTTGATCACAAGTACTCGCATGTCTTTGGCCATGGCCACTAACATTTTGCGCATCGTCGCAGCCTGCTGTGCTTCGCGTGAGTCAAACTGCAGACGTTCTAGTTTGGTGACACCATCGACAAGCATTGCTACTTCATCACCAAAATTACGTTGTACATCTTCAATGGTGATTTCTGTATCTTCCACTGCATCGTGTAACAGAGCTGCCGCCAACGACACTTCATCAAGACCAATATCAGCGACAATGCGAGCGACCGCTATCGGGTGATTAATGTAGGCCTCTCCCGAGGAACGCATTTGATTAGTGTGCGCAACACGCGCTACTTCATATGCCCTGTTCACCAAAGACACAGACGCCTTCGGATGACGACTACGGAAAGCTGTTAATAGTGGCGCCAACTCTTCGATGGGCGCGTTCTGCTGACGTCTCCACGGAAGAACTCGATCGGCAGTACCCATGGTCAAAGGTTAGCGACGAGACTTCTTTCGAGGGCGCGGTGGATGGCTCAAAAGGGCTTCAACGGCCACGGGGGCAGGAATGATGCCCTGGCTCGCATCTGTTGCTGCCCTGGCAGCTGCGCGGCGACCAACGGGGGCACCGGTATGCATGAGATGAGCCATGTCGACTCCGATAGACAAATGACCCCTCATGGGTCGGTGCTGGTCTGATCGTTCCTTCAAAATGCCAAGAAGAGGGCTTGCAATGTAGATCGACGAATACGCACCAGTTGCGAGACCGACAAGAAGCGCTAAGGCAAATTCACGCAGAGCGATGGCACCAAAAACTCCAGAACCAAGGACTAGCAAGCTGAGAACAGGTAGTAGAGCTGCAATCGAAGTATTCAGTGAGCGCATCAGAACCTCATTCATGGACACATTGACAATGTCTCCATACGACACTTTCGACCCGCTGAAACGCTCGTTATTGTCATGCACTTTGTCGAACACAACAATGGTGTCATACAACGAGAATCCAAGAATAGTGAGGAACGCAACAACTGTTGCCGGAGTGACTTCAAGTTTGAAAACCGAATACACCCCCACGCTGATTCCGACGTCGTGGACCATAGCAATAATTGCCGATAGTGCCATTCGCCATTCGAATCGCCATGCAATGAAAAGTGACACGATGAGGAAAAATATCAATAATGCCTTGATGGCCTTAGTTGTGATGTTGCGACCCCACGTCGAACTGACAGTAGACACACTGACGTCATTAACGGTTGCATTGGCTGACTTAGCAAGCGATTCTTGAATTGTGGTGCGAGTGGTGACTGGCAAGTCTCCTAATTGAATACGAACACGCTTGGTAGTGCCCGATGTCAAAGTTTGAATCTTTACGTTGTCGGTCTTGATCTTGTTAGCAACAAGAATTTCCTTGGCCTTGGCTTCCGACATAGTGCCAGCAACCGGAACTTCAAACGCGACACCGCCTTTAAAGTCAATTCCGAGATTGAGACCTTGAGAAAACAGTGAACCAACAGTGACAACAAGCAACAGTGCAGATGCGATAAAGCCAACATTGCGTCGACCATAAAAGTTGATTGTTGTTTCACCACGGAATAAACGTGACATTCCACCAGCCATTACGCAACCGCCTCTGAAATTTTGGCCTTGGCAACACCAAGCACTCGTCCCCTATTGAACAACTTGGTTTTGGCCAAAAGAAGTACTGCAGGCCGAGTAAAGAAATACGACACGATCATGTCAGCCATGGTTGAGAGACCAAGGAAGAACGCAAAGCCACGAACCGACCCCACAGTGAGCCACCACAGCACGACAGCACCTATAAGTGACACCGTGTCAGCAGCCAAAATGGTTCGCCATGCCCGTTCAAAACCGCGAGCCGCAGAGTTGCGCAAAGTGCGACCTTGCTGAACGTCGTCTTTTAGTTTTTCAAAGAACACGACGTACGAGTCAACTGTGACACCGATAGACACAATGATCCCGGCTGCACCAGACAAAGTCAGAGCTAATCCATTTGTCTTTGACAGCCAGGAGATGACACTCCATAACAACAACCCGGAGACACTAAGACCGCCAACGACAACGATGGCAAGCAAGCGGTAGTAGAACAGCAAGAACAGAAGTACCAGCAAAACTCCGATGAGTCCAGACAACACCGCTGCATGCAAGGAGTCCTTACCGAGTGAGGCAGACACTGTCTGCACAGTTGGCGTATCAAACTTCACAGGCACAGCACCGAACTGCAATACGCGCGCTAAATCTTTTGCCTCGGTCTGAGAGAACGAACCACTAATTTGCACACTGCCATTGTCGAACGTTGGCGTTTGTACTGTCGGGGCTGAAATCACTTCACCGTCAAGAATAATTGCAATTGCTTTGGTAGGGCAATCTGCGCCACCTGCGTAGCACTTTGTTGACAATGCGTTCCATAAATCAGCTCCGCCAGCACCACTTCTGAGCTTCGCTACTACTACCCAACCGCCAGCATCAACTTGCGCAGATGAATCATTCGAAAAGACTTCTCCGGTTGCTTCGGCAGGACCGAGAAGATACAAGAGCCCATCTTTGCGTCCAGGAAGAACCGTCTGGCCTTCTGGCAATCCGGTGAGGGGATCAACTGGAGCAGTTGTTGCTGGAATAGTTGTCGTTGTTACTGCGGCAATACGAGAACTACCCACTCCACCTGCAGGCGGCGGCAATGTTGTCGACGCTGGTTTCTGAGTGGTGGTTGCACCCTTCACAGTGGTTGTGGTTGCGCCCTTCACAGTTGTTGTGGTGCCGCCAACCACTGTGGTCGTAGTGGTGTTATCAGGATTCTCGGCAACTTTTAACACAGGACGCATTTCGACTGCACCAGTACGGCCAATTGTGTCGAGAGCCTGCTGTTGATCTTTCACACCTGGCAGGTTCACAACAACTGTGTTTCCCTGGCGGATGATTTCTGGCTCAGCAACTCCGATTGAGTCAACACGCTGACGAATGATGTCAACTGCCACCGAAAGTGCCGCAGGATCAACTTCCCCGACTGGAGTCATGGTGACAGACGCCCCGCCTTGCAGGTCAAGCCCAAGAGATGGGTGGTTACCAGCAACAAGGTTCGCCGTGAACGTTCCGCCGGCAAGCAGAACAATTGCAACAAGGGATAGAACTAAGCGGCGAGTCATGCGCTATTTCGTATCGTCCGAAGCGGCATCCGCAGCAGGCGCTTTGCGAGCAACTGAACCACGTGACACGCGAATCTCAATGCGCTCTGACGCGTGACCGTCAGCAACATCAACCCAAAGAACATCTCCTTCGATGGCTGTCACAAAACCGTAGATACCCGAGTTCAAGATGATCTCGTCATCGACTGCTATCGAGCTTTGGAGCACTTGACCCTCTTTCAAGCGGCGGCGCTGAGGGCGCAGCAACAAGAAATACATGGCACCAAAAATTGCACCAAAAAAGACCAAAGTAAACAATGGATTGCCATTGCTCTTAGAAGATGATGTAGCAGAGAGCAAGATTTGAATCACGGCGGGTAATCCTAGCGACCAGAGACTGAATCAACCTGATTTGCCTTATGCCCAGACATCCAAAATGCGCCGTTTGAGGTCAGAAAAGGTGCCCTTTTGTATCGCTTCTCTCATGTCGTTCATTAGCGAGATGGTCCATGCCAGGTTATGGACTGATACCAAACGAGAACCAGTGGGCTCCCCTGTCTGGGCCAGATGACGTAAGTAACCGCGTGAATGTGATGCACAGACCCAACACGGACACTGAGAGTCGAGGGGTTCATCAGAATCCAAAAACTGGGCGTTCTTGATATTTACCCTGCCCTGCGAGGTCAGCGCAGTTCCATGACGACCAAGGCGAGTTTGTAAAACACAATCGAATTGATCAACTCCGAGACCTACTGCCTCAACAAGTGACGCCGGGTCACCAACACCCATGAGATAACGCGGTCGATCTTCGGGGAGTTCATCAATGCATGCCGCTATAGATTCCACCATCTCAGCACGGCTCTCTCCTACCGAGAGACCTCCAATGCCAAATCCATCAAAACCAACATCCACCGTGCGTCGTGCACTTTCGGCGCGCATCGCTGTATTGGTACCACCCTGCACGATGCCAAACAAGGATTGATCAGACCGAGTGTGTGCGGCCCTTGCTCGTAACGCCCAAGCATGGGTTCGTTCAAGAGCTAGGCGCACAACATCAGGTTCAGCAGGTAACGACGTACATACATCGAGAACCATCTGAATGTCTGCGCCAATCTTTTCTTGAGTCTTCACAGCAATCTCTGGCGTGAAGCGATGATACGAACCGTCATAGGTCGACTTAAACGTCACTCCATCATCATCAACTTTTGGGTCAAGGGAGAACACTTGGAATCCACCTGAGTCCGTGAGCGTGAGGCCATCCCAACCGCTAAAAGAGCCAAGGCCCCCAAATTTCTCCACAACGTCTGCCCCTGGTCGCAACATCAAGTGGTACGTGTTACCAAGAACAATGCGAGCACCGATATCTGCATAGTCGCGCGCGCTGAGATATTTCACGGCGCCACGAGTACCAACCGGCATGAAGCACGGGGTCTCATATGTTCCGCGATGAGTAGTTGCTGTTGACGAACGCGCAGCGCCGTCTCGTGAATCAATATCAAGTTGTACGGGGAACATGTAATTAGCCTTTACGAACGTGCCAAGAGCATTGCATCGCCGAATGACAGAAACCTGTATTGCTGAGAAATAGCTTCAGCATAAATGTCACGCCATCTTGGCCCAATGAATGACTCAATCATTAACAACAGTGACGTTTTTGGTAAATGAAAATTCGTCAGCATCATGTCAACAACTTGCCACTGAAAACCAGGCGTGATGAACAACGACGTACGACCCGACAACTGACCTGACGCAGCAACTGATTCCAGTGCTCGAGTGGCAGTAGTTCCCACAGCAATGACTCGCTTCGCATCGCGACAAGCATCAATGACTCGCTGTTCAACTGAGTAAAACTCAGAGTGAATGAGATGGTCAAGCGGGTTATCGGCAGAGATTGGCTTGAATGTGTCAAGACCCACTACCAACTCCACTGTCTCCACAGTGACCCCTTTGGCAACGATCTTTGCCAGTAGTTCTGATGTGAAATGTAGGCCAGCAGTTGGGGCAGCAGCACTTGCCATTCTTCGCGCATAGATCGTTTGATACCGCTCAAGGTCCGTCAGAGAACTTCGGATATACGGAGGCAGTGGCATCGCACCTATTCGTTGCAACAGCTCCATGGGGTTCTCATCAAGAATTTCCACAACAAACGTGTCACCAGCTTCGGTACGTGGTCCAACACGCACAACGCGCTTACCGAAGTATTCGAGCACCTCATCAGGTTTGAGTTTGCTCGCCGGTTTTACCAATGCTTCCCATAAACGAAAGTCCGACGAGCGTTGCTCTAACAGCAACACTTCTGCTGCCCCACCAGTTTTTCGATGGAGAGCCAACCGCGCCGGTAACACCCTTGTGTCATTCACGACCAGCACATCACCCGACTCAAGCATGTCAACAAAGTCAGTCATGTGTTTATGTTCCACATGATCGGGGCTAGTAGCCACCAATAGTCGAGCAGAATCACGCGGTTCTACAGGATGTTGAGCGATGAGCTTTTCGGGAAGCTCATAGTCAATGTCAGAAAGATGCACGCACCGAGGCTACGGGTTTGCAAGGTGTGAACGGGCAGCATCCATGGCTACTCGGCCACGAGGCGTGCGAGCAATAAGCCCCTGCTGAATGAGAAACGGCTCATACACGTCCTCTACTGTTTCGGGTTGCTCACCGACAGCTATAGCTAGTGTGGTGAGCCCCACAGGCCCGCCATCAAATTGTTCGCACAAGCTTCGCAATATTGCTCGGTCTACTTTGTCAAGTCCGAGCTCGTCTACTCCGAAAACACGAAGCGCCTCGAGGGCAGTCGCGGCGTTGATTGTGCCGTCTCCCCGAACTTCAGCAAAGTCGCGCACGCGGCGCAACAATCTGTTTGCAATACGCGGGGTACCTCTACTGCGACGCGCAATATGCAATGACGCATCGTCTGTGAGAGGAACATCAAGAATTCGCGACGTGCGTTGAACAATTGCATCAAGTTCTGCCGCATCGTAATAATCAAGACGCGCAACAAGTCCGAATCGGTCTCGTAACGGACCAGTGATCATGCCTGTTCGTGTTGTCGCTCCGATCAGGGTGAACCTGGGCAATGTGAGCCTGATAGATGACGCTGCTGGTCCTTTACCGACAACAATGTCGATCTGAAAATCTTCCATGGCGGGATACAAGATTTCCTCAACGGGCCGCGAAAGGCGATGAATCTCATCAATGAACAACACATCACCTTCACCGAGTTTGGTGAGAATTGCAGCAAGATCACCGGCACGTTCTAACGCGGGACCACTAGTGATGTGAAGCGCGACTCCCATTTCGGCCGCAACGATGCAGGCCATTGTGGTTTTTCCAAGACCAGGAGGACCAGCCAACAAAATATGGTCTGCGGCTTGACCCCTCTGTTTGGCAGCTCCGAGCACAATGTCGAGATGCTCCTTCAGTTCACGTTGTCCGACGAAATCATCAAGCAAGCGAGGGCGCAAGCCCACTTCATCTGCAACCTCGCGATCAGACGCAAGAATCGGTTCAAGAAATTCATCCCGCACGACGGGCTCCTAACAAGGCAAGCGCATCGCGCAACATAGTTTCTGAATCTGACGCAGATACCAACAAACGCATCGTGTCACGAATTTCATCTGTTCCGTATCCGAGTGCCATGAGCGCATCGCGCACATCTGCAGCACTTGACTGCACGGAATCAATTGAGTCGCTAGAACTAAGGCCATCAAGGTGTAGTCGTGATTTCAATTCAACCATCAGACGTTCTGCAGTTTTTTTGCCAACACCAGGAACGATAGTGAGCGCCGCAAGATCTCCTGATGCCACAACCGTTACCAATGCGGTTGGTGAATACGTAGACAGAATTGCCATGGCCATAGATGGCCCGATGCCATGAGTAGCGAGCAAAATGTCGAAGGTGTCTCTTTCAATCCGAGACGTAAAGCCAAACAGCGTTTGGTTATCTTCACGAATGTGATGATGGATATGTAAGAAGGCAACCACTGTCGGTTCAAGTTCTCCGAACGTCGACGACGTGACGTTGCACAAATATCCGACACCTGCCACTTCCAGCAGCACAGTGTTGGGTACGAATCGTTCAAGAACTGTTCCGCGCAAACTTCCGATCATCGCGCGCTCCGAGCAATCGCTGCATCACGAGAAGCAATAAACGGGGCAATGGAGCAATGACACAACGCAATAGCTGCTGCGTCAGCCGCGTCAGCTGGTTGAGGAACTGCTGCAAGATTCAGACGTTGCTGCACCATGTGTCCGATTTGGTCTTTCGTTGCACTGCCCCACCCGACAATGGTGTTCTTCACTTGTGACGGCGTGTACTGAGCGACAGCGCAACCTGCACGACTGGCTAGAGCCAGCACGATTCCGCTTGCCTGACCAACTCCCATCGCTGTACGAACATTGTTTTGGAAAAAAACTTGCTCGATGGCAACCGCGTCAGGCGTGAATTGAGCGAGCAGGGACTCCATTTCACAATGAATCTCAGCAAGTCGCTCATGGATTGGGCTACTGGGCGGAGTCCGGATGACACCAATGGCCACAGCACGGATGTTCTGATGGGATGTCATCTCCAAAACGGCATATCCACAACGGGTGAGGCCTGGGTCGATTCCGAGAACCACATGGGGAGACGCAGCGGAGGCCTGGGCGAACATATGTTTGATTGTAACCCACCCGCACGGGAGTGGGGTGAATATCAACGAGAAGCTTCGACTGCCGCCACTAGTTCGTCTACCGGGCGATACGTGATGCCCGCAATGGCCCGATGAGCATATGTAATGACTCCGGAAGCGTTGATAACAAACACGCTCCGACGAGGAAAACCGAGCGGCCCGACCGTTCCATAGAGCGACGCGACGGCCTTGTCGGTATCTGCCAGCAATGGAAAACCGAAGCCGTGCTTCGATGAAAACTGATCATGACTAGCTACGCCCTGAGCAGACACAGCCAGCACTTGAGCTCCTACCCCTTCAAAAGCCGAGAGTTCGTTGTTGTAGGAATTGAGTTGCTTCGTACAGACCGGAGTGTCATCGCCTGGGTAGAAAACGAGCACGACTGATTGACCACGAAATGAGGACAAGGACACTGAGGTTCCCCCTGTCGCAGGAAGAGTGAAATCGGGGGCGAGATCGCCGACTGAAACTGCCATTATTCGATCTCCTGCATTAGTGATTCTTCGATGTCGAAGTTTGCATAGACGTCTTGTACGTCGTCGCTCTCATCCAACATGTCCATAATACGCAGAATGTGGCGGGCATCGTCAAGATCTGTGACTTCAATGGTGTTCGCCGAGACCATGGTGCTTTCGGCGCTGAGAACTTCAATGCCAGCGGTCTCGAGTGCCTCTTTTACCTCATATACGACTGATGAATCAGTGAGCACACGCCATGTGTCTCCATCGCGTTCAATGTCGTCTGCCCCTGCTTCGAGAGCCGCCGTCATTACAGTGTCTTCTTCCACCGTGCCAGAAACGACTATGAGACCACGACGAGCAAACTGCCAACTGACAGCCCCGGGCTCTGCAAGCGAACCGCCGAATTTTGTAAAAGCATTACGAACATCAGATGCGGTGCGATTGCGGTTGTCGGTAAGTACATCAACAAGCAACGCAACGCCTCCAGGCGCATACCCCTCGTACATGATTGATTCATAGTTAGCGCCACCAGTTTCACCACCGCCGCGCTTAATTGCGCGATCGATTGCGTCCTTGGTCATCTGGCCAGCTTTAGCTTTTTGCACCATGGTGCGTAATGAGGCGTTCGTATCAACGTCCATTCCGCCCGAACGTGCAGCTACCTCAAGTTGTCGAGCAAGTTTCGCAAACAATTTGCCACGCGCCTTATCAATGGCACCCTTTTTGTGTTTGATTGTTGCCCATTTGGAATGTCCAGACATTGGCTACACCTTTTTCCTATTTGCAGTTATAGATACAAAATACTCGTGAAGTCGAGCATCATTTGACAATTCAGGGTGAAACGATGCTGCCAACACATTTCCTTGACGCACGAGTACAGGTTCATTATTAATACTTCCAAGAACTTCTACTTCATCACCCACCCGTTCAATCCGGGGAGCACGAATGAACACCCCATGAAAATCTCCAACAGAACTATTGATAGTGGACTCAAAAGAATCAACTTGACGACCAAAGGCGTTACGTCGAACAGAAATATCGATTGCTGAAAAACTGCGTTGGTCGCTGCGACCATCAAGAATCTCAGAAGCCAACAAAATCATGCCTGCACATGTACCAAAAACCGGCATACCGTCTGCAATCCGCGTTGCGATCGGATCAAACAGTCCTGAAGACTCCAACAGTTGAGACATCGTGCTTGATTCCCCACCGGGCATCAACAATGCATCAACTGAACTCAGTTGTTCGGGAGTGCGGACTTCAATTGATTGAACGCCAATAGACGTCAAACACTCAGAATGAGCAGCAAAGGCTCCCTGAAGAGCAAGAACACCGACCTGCATGTTCACCCGGAGGCCTCGCAGTCACGACTGCGTCTACCAACCGCGCGACGCGAAGCGCTGTGTTTCGTTGATTTCATCCATTGCGATACCAGTCATGGCAACACCAAGACCACGACTCACGCGTGCAAGCACATCTGCATCACGGAAGTGGGTTGTTGCCTCAACAATCGCCTTGGCTCGAGGTGCTGGATCGGCACTCTTGAAAATTCCTGATCCGACGAAAACAGTTTCTGCGCCTAATTGCATTGCGAGTGCTGCGTCTGCTGGAGTTGCGATGCCACCCGCGGCGAACAAAGGAACTTGCAATTTGCCAGTCTCTGCGATCTCTTGCACCAATGACAACGGGGCTTGAAGCCTCTTTGCCCATTCGAATAGTTCAGCTGAATCCGCTTGTGTAATTTTACGAATGTCTCCGAGGATCGAACGAAGGTGACGTACAGCTTCCACCATGTTTCCCGTGCCGGCTTCGCCCTTTGAACGAATAAGTGCGGCGCCTTCAGAAATTCGACGGAGCGCTTCACCTAAGTTGGTTGCTCCACATACGAACGGAATGGTGAAATCAAATTTGTCGATGTGGTGTGTTTCATCAGCTGGAGTAAGAACTTCGGACTCATCAATGAAGTCAACTCCGAGTGACTGAAGAATTTGCGCTTCAACAAAATGACCAATACGAACTTTTGCCATCACTGGAATGTGAACGCTGGCCTGAATTGCCATGATCATTTCAGGGTCACTCATGCGAGCAACTCCGCCATCACGACGAATATCAGCTGGTACTCGTTCAAGCGCCATGACAGCGCATGCGCCAGCATCTTCTGCAATCTTTGCCTGATCTGAGTTGACGACGTCCATGATGACGCCGCCCTTCAACATCTCGGCCAAACCACGCTTGACGCGTTGAGTGCCAGTTGACGACGAACCGTTAGTAGAAACCATGCTTGTTATCGTACCGAGGCGACGCGATGTCACCCCATGTGAATTACGGCTTTAGACTGCTGGGAAAGCGACTTTGGAAGGATCAATGCCCGGAGCCACTGGCGCCAAGGAGTTCTTCCAAGCCAATTCAACCCAGGTACGGCCTGGAGTCAAGCGGACGTATTGGTTGTTCGCATCGATGAGAGAGAACGGAACTCTGCGGTTTCCGCGCAACCATGTGATGGGAATAATGCCGCCATCGGTCATGACAAAGCCTGTGCCCTTACCCGTGGTGAGAGCGTTCGGACTCTTGCGGTCTGCTTTGCTTCGCACGTAGGTGACGTAGAGAACAACAACATTCTTCGTATTGACTTGACCGTCATCGGTCATATGTGGCTCGAGAACGCGCTTGTCATTGTCGCTGCTGCGCAAGAAGTTTCCGGTTGCTGCATCCCATTTCCAGTAGACGCGCACGTTGTACATAGAAATCTTTGCGCCATCAATCGCTGTTGAAGTTGATGGCTTTGCATCGCTATCGGTGCGAAAGAGAAATTGTGGCTTCGGAGCAGCAGAACCTGCAGGCGCAAGGGTCCAGAGGTCAGAAGTCTTTGCATACAAGTTATGCGGGGCCTTCATAGTTTTCTCGCGGTAATACCCGCCCTTACCCCGAGAAGCGCTGTATCCGACATTGACCATGTCGCTTGCGTTAATCGCTTTTGTCACCCGATAGTTGCCACCACTCCATGCGAATAAAGGCTTGTTCAACGAAGCAAGGATGTCGATGTCTTGAGTACGGCCACTACGCAATGGTCCCACTGGATCACTGCCCTGGCTTTGAAACACTGCCGCGAAACGAGTGAGTGACTCAACGTTTTCTTCAAACACGATGTCAGCTTTGTTCAGACCAGTTTGTGGACGAGCACCTGGATGGTTGTCGATCTTTGCTACCAAAGCAACACGCAATGCTGCAGCTTGATCAGTGATCGGAAGACCAGTGAGTGGGTACCCAGGAACTGGAGGAGTTGTTGTGAGCGGGTCAACCCACGCTGCAGTTGTGTCGGAACTTGATCCACCGCCTCCACAAGCTGCGAGAATAGAGACCAAGACGGTGGCTACCGATAAACGAACAAGAGTGCGGTGTGATTTCAACATGTCAGATCTCCTTGAGAACAGCAATACGGTCTGCCAATGGCAGACGAGCAAACGCCATAGTAGACCCACCGACTGATTGATTTCTGTCATCCCGTGTGGAATCGGGAGTTGCAAACCACAACGGTTGAGCACCAATACGTCCTAGAGGGATACCGGCAGCCCGCTCAACAATTTCAAGGGCAGACACCATTGCTGGCGGATAACGAGTTGCTTGACACGCAGCAACATCAGCCCACATGACGGTCCGCTCGTCTGCGACACGAGTAATAACAGCCTTCATCGCCTTGTCTCCACCGAACCTCTGAACCGCAGCCGTCAACGCCAACATGTATGTCGTGAGACCAATGTCACCAGTACGTAGTCGCCACATAATGTGCGCCATGACGGCTTCCATTTCGACCCGTCCCATTGTTTTCAAAAATCCTGCAGATACCACGATTGTTCCGGCTTCACCTGGCAAGCCAACTGCGAGCGCAACGGGGTACTCAATACCGACTACACGCAATGCTGGTCGTGGATCGCCTCCGACGACACACAACCCATCAATCACATTAAACAGACGAGCGTGTTCATGTTCTGAGGCAGGCAAGCCACCGACCATCTTCAAAACAACATCATTGCTAGTGCGATACACGTTCCACATAAAGCCACCAGAAAGGGCAGCACCAACAACGGCCGCGATTACAGGGAAGCCAATAATGAATCCGATGATAAGAAAGATGATGGTGATGGCAAGAGTGAACGAAACGGGAAACGCAAACATGCGACGTGCCTGAGACTGACTCGATTCCTCGATGGGAATCCATTGACGTTGATTCATATGTCCTTTCATAGAGTTGACAGCTGTCAACCCTTATCGCCCGCCATCAAGATGTGATCGCCGTAAAAAACGATCTTCGAACCGCTTCAGCATACGGGGCACCTTGATGGTGGTGATGTTTGTCGCTTCCATATGCAGTGCCCGTTCATACATCTCGATATATCGATCAGCAAGTGCATCCATTGAAAAGCGCTGCGCATGCTTGCGCCCGTTTGCCGTGAGTCGCGTCGCCAATTGAGGTTCAGTCAATACGCGAGTAAGTGCCGAGGTCAGGCTGGCGACATTTCCGATTTCAACGAGCAAAGCTGTCTCGTCGTCGGTTGCCACATTGCGATACCCGTCGAGGTTGCTTGCCACTACCGGAGTGCCAGCAGCCATCGCTTCAAGAAGCACGACGCCAAACGACTCACCGTGAAGCGACGGAGCACAAAACACCGATGCACGACTCATGCGACTGATTTTTTCTGAATCAGAAATTCGACCCAGCCATTCAATGCGCGAGTCTGAACCGAAACGAATTTTTAGTTCTGCAGTCTGTGGTCCATCTGATGCAATCCATAACCGCACATCAGGTGGAAGTTGTGCGAGCGCTTCGAGCAGATTACTGAGACCTTTGCGTTCTTCATGTCGACCTATAAAGAAGATTGCATTCTCACGCAGAGACGCCGACGGAGTTGAGTAGTCGCCCAGTTCTATTCCGTTAAACAACACTTCGTACTCACCACCGATGTATCGCTGCGCTAATTCAACAGCATCTTTCGATACGGCGACTCGAATATCAATACGTGATGCCACCCATTTCAATTGTCGCGAAAACGTGCGATACGCAGCAGACTCCCCCGCTGAATGAAATGTGGCGACGACTGGTGCCATCTTTACAAGAAGCGCAGTTAACGAAGGCCCGGGCACCAACGGTTCGTGCACGTGCACAACATCGAATGCTTCGTCGTTCAGTGCGCGAATGGTGCGCAATGCCGCCGATGCATCGGGGGCCAGTGGAGCGATGGATCCATTCACTGCAGTGGGAAGGCTGTTACCAAGTGGAGTTACGAACGCATCGGGGGGTGGACCATCGCATGGACCAAGGACTCGAACCTCGTGCCCTTTGGCGCGCAAACTCCGTGCCAGACCTAGGACTTGCTGCTGAACTCCCCCAGGAACCGTGAGGCTGTACGGGCTCACTATTCCAATTCGCAACATGCAGGCTAGGTTACGGGAATGCTTACGGTAGATGCTTCTTTCCGACCCGCCCTCTCCATTGTGGCTTCACCCACAAAGAGACGTGCCATTCTTGAACTCGCCGTTGAGGCCGAGAACAAGGGAATCTCGGGCCTTGCGTGTCCCAGTCTTGGCGGAACCATGGGTTTATGCGTCTCACTCGCTCATGAAACATCACGAATCAATTACTGGACGTCGATTCAACCGATTTATTACAGCCACCCTGTTGAGATGGCAAACACCGCCTCTCACATCAATGAGATGTCAGACGGTCGATTTCGCCTGGGACTTGGTGTCAGTCACGGGCCAGTGACAGAACGTCTTGGTGTTGAAACAGGAAAGCCACTTGCAGATACAGCTGCCTATGTTGCGGCGATGCGCGCAAATGAACGCTTCGGCGGACAATTGCCTCCGATTTATCTTGCAACACTTCGCAACAAGATGTTGCAACTAGCCACAGAAATTTCTGAAGGCGCGATTTGGGCAAATGCTTCATTGAGCCATATGTCCAAACAACTTTCGGAAGTTCCAGACGCAGTGCGTGATGATTTCTTCTTAGGGAACATGATTCCAACCGTCATCGACGACGATGTGGAAGCTGCACGCGCAGTGAACCGCCGCACTCTCACCGGGTACGTGTCACTTCCTAACTACCGCAACTATTGGCGAGCCGCCGGTTACACAGAAGAAATGGATGCCATTGAAGCAGCAATCGAAGCGGGTAACAAAGACATTCTTCCTTCACTCATGAGCGACAAGTGGCTCGACGACAACACAATTAGCGGATCTGCATCCCATGTTCGTGCTCGCTTTGAGGAGTGGGCACATGCAGGCGTCACCCCGATTGCTGTGATGTCATCAACAACTGGTGGTCAAGTAAAGGCCATCAACCAGTTGTTCGACGTTTACAACTGAGCAAGCAATTCGGTGACGTGAGACTTGATCTCGTCACGAATGCGCCGTACATCTTCTAGCGGCTTTCCTTTTGGATCATCAAGCGGCCAGTCGACATATCGTTTTCCAGGAATATACGGACACGTGTCACCACAACCCATGGTGACCACTACGTCAACCGCATTCAGTAAGTCGTCATTGTATTTCTGGGGCACAAACTGCGAAATATCAATTCCGGCTTCTTTCATTACATCAATAGCTACTGGGTTGACAGAATCTGCGGGCTCTGAGCCACCCGACAAAATTAGTACGTCACCGCCAGAGAGCTCTCGTGCGAATCCTGCTGCCATTTGCGAACGGCCAGCATTATGAATACACAAGAACAAAATGCCGCTCATGATGCGGCTCGGTCACGAGACCACAAAGTCTTGATGATCAGAAAACCAATCACTCCGCCCACAATTTGCATGACAGCAAACATCGGCATTGACTCTGGTGCAATACCTGCAAAAGAATCAGAGAACATTCGACCAATACCAACGGCTGGGTTGGCAACACTCGTGGATGATGTAAACCAATACGCCCCGGTTATCCAGGCCGCAACAAGCACAGCGACATTGGCACCGGCTCTCTTCCCGCCCCAAATGACTAGCAACAAACCAATGGTGGCAATGACTTCGGAAAACCAGGTCGGCCCACCTGTACGCACTTTGGTTGACATTTCAATGAAGGGATGCGCAAACATGATGTTCGCGATGATGCAACCTGCAATTGCACCAGCGACTTGAGCCACTACATCAGTAACGAGAAGAACAACAGAAGTATCTCGGTCTACGAAATAACTAACGAACGACACCACCGGATTAAATGATGCACCAGAGATTGGTCCGAAAATAGTGATGAGACCAAGCAATGCTCCGCCTGTTGCGATGGCATTAGCCAACAACTGCAACGCAATATCTTTGGTGAGATTCTGGGCCATGATGCCCGAACCGACAACCGCCATTACTAATAAAGCAGTACCGAGAAATTCGGCCAGGGTGCGCCGCGACATCAGCAACCTTCTGGTCCGCAGCAGCTACCTGTTGATGGAACCCCGAGCATGATTGGCATCGCCTTCAATGAGGAATCCTGGGGGGCATCAGCGAGGACTGTGTACCACTCCCACGGCAACTCGCCGCCTTTGATCCACACCTTGTCTTGAACCGCAAAACAGCAGGTTTCACTTTCCTGAACTTCAATCGGCATTCCCATTGCAGTGGCAGATTCAATTTTTGCGGCTACCTGGTCTGTGTTTTCTACTTCAACCCCCACGTGATTCAGTGTTCCAGCTTCTCCGTGTCCTTCGATGAGAACAAGTTTCAACGGGGGTTCAGTGATTGCGAAATTTGCATAACCTTCGCGAACCTTGGCAGGTCCTACCCCGAACATTTTGGTGTAGAACACGATGGCATCATTCAGATTGCCTACATTCAGTGCAAGTTGTACTCGTGACATTCTTTCCTCTCGTCAAAGGTTTTTTAGATACTTTGATACTCGTCAATATACATCACATTGATGACTATCGATGTATCATCGAACTATGACAAATGCCAAACAGGTTCAGCTCGGCAAAGGTCCGCTTGCTGACGGAGCCGCCGCTTCCCTAGCGCCCATGTTTGCAGCACTGTCTGACCCAACTCGTCTTCGCCTTTTTGATTTGGTTCGTCGTGCGGGGCGTGACGGTATTTGTTCCTGCGATTTAACTGAACCGCTTGACCGAAGCCAACCAACGATTAGTCACCATTTAAAAGTGCTTCGTGAGGCCGGACTCGTTGAATCACGTCGTGATGGAACATGGATTTGGTATTCCGTCGCGCCTCATGCACTTGACGCAGTGGCTCAATTCATTCAGCGATAGACCGCGCGCGCATCTCTGCATACCCAGGGTCACTTGGCCAATTTGGTTGAAATAAATGCCACTGTTCGGGTGCTCGTCGAATCAGACCTTCAAGTTCAACAGCTAGAGCTTGAGTACCCGCAGCTACCTGCTCTCGTAATCCGCCTACTTTTTTGAAAACCAAGGGTGGGCGAATCACACAATGATGACCATCTACTGCCGATGTGAAATACACAGCGCCCGGTACTACAGCCGCCCCGGAACGAATCCCTAACATCGCTGGACCGGCAGGGAGAGTCGTTCGCTCACCAAAAAAATCAACTTCGACTCCATTGCCCTGAATGTCTCGGTCAGACAATAAACACACCACTTCGTTGCGACGCAGTGCAGCCAAAACTTCAGGCGCGGCACGAGGTCCAAGCGGAACCACATTCATGCCGAGATCGCTGCGCAATTTTGTGAACCAGTCAAAGAGTTCGGGAGGGTCAAGCGGTTCCACGATGACGGTCATTCGGTGACCCATCTCTGCCATCCATCGACCTGCCCATTCCCAACCACCGAGATGCGGAAGGGCGACTATTGCACCCTTGCCCAGCTCTAACGCAGATTCAATGTAATGAAAACCATCATTTGATAGCGACCGCAAGACATGCTTTGCAGACAACGTCGGCAAACGGAAACTCTCGGTGTAATACCGCATGTAACTATCAAACGACTGCTGTGATGCTCTGTGTAACGCAAACCCTTGGAGTGTCGGATTGACTCGTTGCAAATGTCGTTCAATCATGAAACGGCGTTTCCGCAGAGATAACGCAACACCAGGTGCAAGTAATGAGACAGCACCTTGCGATATTGGCGCTGGCGTTAGCCGCGCAATGACAGACCCAAGCCGATAGCCACCGACCGTAAATGCGTCAGCGAGATCCTCGAACGGACTAGCCATTACGGGCGCGACGACGTTGGCGTGATTCAACGGACAATTGACGACGCGAGGTGCGAGCACTAACTCGCGTCATGCGTCGTCCCTGTCGAACATCACGTTTCTTCTGAGTAGTCGATGACACTTCTGCTTGACGCCACACCTGAACGAACCTCTGAATGGCGGTAATCACAGTAAGAACCAACATGATCCACATGATCGGCACGAGCAATGAATCAAACAACAATGCAATACAGAGAACAACAATGCGTTCAGCGCGTTCCATTAATCCGCCCTTGGCGTACAACCCCAATGACTCGGCCTTAGCTCGTTCGTATGAGATGAGCGATGACACGCCCATGATCGCCATCGGCAGTAGTGCAAGATGAGGGTCTTTTTCTGATGCGAAATACCACGCAACGCCACCAAAGAGGACCGAGTCCGTAACTCTGTCAACCACAGAGTCAAAAAAAGCTCCCCGTTGACTTGAGGTTCCTGACGCTTTCGCCAATGCACCATCGAGCATGTCTGGCACTGCGGCCAAGATAACGAGAATAAGTCCACCGCGTAGAGCGCCAGTCCCGATAGAGAATGCAGCAATAACAGCGAAAACAATTCCAAGAATGGTGAGGTGGTCAGGCGACATGCCTGTCTTTCTCAATAATTGACCAACCGGGCGCACAGCCTTCTCTATTGGTGCGCGAAAACGCCCGTCAAACATAGAGCGACGCTATCGCCCTTCAGTATCCGCAGATGGCATCTCTGCCTCGGGGTTCTTTTCCACCAAGCATTCGACGACATGGCCGTCAACAGCATCAATAAGCACCAAAGCCTGGTGCAAAGGCGGATCTTCAGTGCTATAACAAAAAATTCTCCACGTTGGCTTACTGCGAATCCCACGCCACACCTGCTGTGCCGATGCATGTCCGACCGCAAAACCCGCAGTACGAGTAGCAACCACGAGAGCCTCTGACTCATTCATTGACATTCGCCAGCCGCTCGAAATTGTGATGATGGACATCACGGCTAAAAGAACTGCTGCGAATAACAAACCTTTGTTGATAATCGCCGAGTTATTGCTATCGGCAATGGACCACACAACAACGCATAGCACTGCCAATATTGCATACATGACTCCGGGAATACGGCGTCGACTGTTGTCGGGGAAATCATATGCGCCCACATGATCGACAGCATTCAGATCATCAGGAAGCTGGTCGCGTAGTTCGTCGGTCATTGTGTTGCTTTCGGCCATGCATTACGGATTTTTGATGCGGTGAGGGGAAGTGGTTCTGGAATCGTACGGGTTGACGCTACTGAAGTCATAAAGTTCGAATCACCGTTCCAACGGGGAACAATATGAACATGTAAATGCTGCGAAATACTTCCACCAGCAGCTGCACCCAAGTTAATGCCCACATTGAGCGCATCGGGAGAATGAGACGCCCGCAAGGCCAGCGTGGCATCAGTAACGAGCGACCATAAATCAACCGATTCTTCAGGGGTGAGTTCTTCAAGATTGGCCACTTCTCGATATGGCAATACCAATAAATGACCAGATGCATACGGATATGAATTCAGAATCACGAAACATGTAACTGAACGATGGACAACAAAAGTCTCCTCGTCAGACAACCCCGAATTAAGTATTGACGTGAATACCGACTTCGCAGGGTCCACTGAATTCATATTGGCGGTACCGATGTATTCGGCTCTCCACCCGTTCCAGAGTTGCTCAAGAGACATCAATGTCGCCCAATTGGCCTTCTGCGACCTCTGCCGCAAGACGAGTAATGAAGTCTGCAACCGAAACGTCACGCTCTACTTCCCCACCGCGTGGATTGACACCCACTGATTGATGAGCAATGTCATCATCACCAACCACTAAGACATATGGCACTTTGCTGGTCTTTGCGTTTCGAATGCGCTTGCCCAGTTGCTCATCTGCATGATCAATATCAACTCGGAATCCGGCTTTCTTCAATTGCTCTACAACGGATTGTGCATACTCATCATGAGCCACTGCAACCGGAAGCACTCGCACTTGTTCTGGTGAAAGCCAGCTCGGGAACGCCCCGGCATAGTGCTCAATTAATACTCCGAAGAATCGTTCAATTGATCCGAACAATGCGCGATGCAACATGATGGGACGATGGCGTGCACCGTCAGAACCGATATATCCCAATTCGAAACGCTCTGGCAGGTTGAAGTCACACTGAATGGTACTTAACTGCCATTTACGACCAATGGCATCACGAACATCAATGTCAATCTTCGGACCATAGAAGGCAGCGTCGCCCTCCTTGATCTTGTACTCAACACCATGGCGATCAAGCGCTTCGCGAAGTGCCTCTGTTGCTTTGCCCCAGATTTCATCAGACCCCACTGATTTTTCAGGATCGCGCGTTGACAAATTGAATTCAAAATCATTAAACCCGAATCGGCGCAACACAGACATGATGAAGTCAAGAAGCGACGAAATCTCATCCGCCATCTGCTCTTCGGTGCAATAAATATGGCTGTCGTCTTGAGTGAACCCGCGAATACGAAGAAGTCCATGAAGAGTTCCGGCGCGTTCATAGCGATACACATTTCCTAATTCGAATAAACGCAATGGAAGTTCACGGTAACTGCGCTGACGACTGTCAAAAATGAGACAGTGCATCGGACAGTTCATTGGTTTCATGTAGTACGTGCCGTTATCCATCTCCATTGGCGGATACATACCGTCTGCATAGAAATCAAGGTGGCCTGACTTAGCAAACAAGTTCGCGTTCGCAAGATGCGGTGTGTACACAAACTGGTAGTCGCCATCTTGGTGGCGTTGACGGCTGTAGTCCTCCATTAATTTGCGAACGATTGCACCCTTTGGATGCCACACAGCAAGACCGCCACCGAGTTCGGTAGGAAAAGACAGAAGGTCGAGTTCGTTTGCAAGACGGCGATGGTCGCGCTTCGTTGCTTCTTCAAGGCGGTGCAAGTGCTCTTTCAGTGCTGTGTCAGATTCCCAAGCGGTGCCATAGATGCGTTGCAACATCGGGCCCTTTTCATTTCCACGCCAATATGCACCAGCAACTTTCATGAGACTGAAATGCCCAAGGCGCGATGTTGAAGGTACGTGAGGTCCGCGACACAAGTCAACGAACGAATCAGAGTTGCGATACAGACTGACTGAGTCAGCACTTCCCACTTCGCCAACATCGCTTCCATCAGCGGCACCCGATGTTACGCGTTCAATAATTTCGCACTTGTACGGTTGAGTAGCAAATACGGCCAAAGCCTCTTTTACTGAAACCTCAGAACGAGTGAACGGCTGATTTGCCTTTATAATCTCGCGCATGCGCTTTTCGATAGCCGCCAAATCATCATCAGAAAATGTCTTGTTATTTGGCAACGCAAAGTCGTAATAAAAGCCGTCTTCAATTGCAGGACCAATTGTGAAGTGAGCTCCGTCAAACAACTGCACAACTGCTTGTGCCAGCACATGTGCAGTGGAGTGGCGCAGTACGTGACGACCAGCATCAGAGTCAGCCGTAATAATCGACACCGTGGCTCCGTCAAACAACGGGACCGTCAAGTCAACTTCATCGCCATCGACTGTTCCGGCCACAGCAGCCTTAGCAAGCCGAGAGCCGATAGAGGCCGCTAAATCGGCGATCGATGAGCCTGCGGGCAATGCACGCGAGGAGCCATCGGGAAGAAGTACTGAAATCTCTGACATGAGACGACCATTCTACGGCTGGCGAGAGTGTCGGCTCGGGTCTATTTAGCTGTGATTCAACACGGCCTGGTCCGTTGGGATGCTCTCTGCACGTTTGGTGGCATAGACATTGCGATATTCCTGCCCTGTCAGAGCTTGGATCTCGAACATCAGCTCATCGGTGATTTCTCGTAGCACCATGTGGTCGTCTGCTCTGTCGCGATAGCGGGACACTTCAATAGGTGCGCCGATTTTGATTGTGCATTCACGCCCTAAACGCGGCATCAGAGTGTCAGGTGGTTGGATCTCTCGAGTACCAATAATCCCGACAGGCAGAATTGGGCAGCCAACTTTCATGGCAAGACGTGCTGCTCCGGTATGACCTTTGTACAACATGCCATCTCTGCTGCGCGTTCCTTCGGGGAAAATGCCAAAAAGTTCCCCACGCCGCAATACTGCCTCAGCCGCCAAGAGGGCCCCTTCACTTTTTGATCCTCCCGAACGATCGATCGGAATCATGCCAAGGGCAGGAAACAAATATTTTGTCTTCCAGGAATCCATGTATTCAGCCTTGCCGACAAAACTGATTTGACGGCCTGCATGCACCATGGTGAAAACCGAGTCAAGAAAGCTGATGTGGTTCGGACACAAAATGGCTGGTCCGGACTCGGGAAGATTTTCAAAGCCTTCAAAATGAAACTTCCACAACTTTGTGGTGAGTGGCCGCAGAAGTGCTCGCGCTCGCGGTTGGGCTCGGCTGGATGTAGGCAGTACCAGATCATCAACTGATGACTGTGAGTCCGAATGTGTTGCCATGCTTGGCACATAATACTCGTGATTTCGAAACCGCACGACGGGCGAAAGCAATTATTAGCGAGGCCCGACAGGGGTGAGCAATTCGACTCCCAAGAGAGCCGCTGAGGTACTGACGTCGGCACCGTTAGCGGCGGCGGCATCGATCAGGGCAAGTGCACCAGGTGTATCAAGGTCACTATCAAGACACGCTCTTACCGAATCCAAAAGATCGGATTGAGTTCCTCCGACCGAAGCAACCCACCGTGTCAGTCGCGCTGAACTACGGGGCATCAGGTTTTCATCCCATTCCCATTCCTTGCGGTAGTGGTGTTCAATAATGGCGATGCGAATTGAACGAGGATCCCACAACGTTCGCAACTGATCAACAAAAACCAAGTTGCCGAGACTCTTTGACATTTTCTCGCCGTCTTTAAAAACCATTGCCACGTGCATCCAATGCTTCACAAATGTTTCGCCCGTCGCAGCTTCAGACTGTGCTCGTTCACATTCATGATGGGGAAATATCAGGTCGCTTCCGCCGCCATGCAAATCAATAGTGGTGCCGAGGTCACGCAATGCAAGTGCTGAGCATTCGATATGCCAACCAGGTCGACCTGCGCCCCACGTTGCATCCCAAGCAGGTTCATCGGTAGCCGATGGGTGCCACAACACAAAGTCGAGTGGGTTTCGTTTCTGGGGATCATCCACATTGCCGCCGCGTTGACGGGCGAATTCAAGCATCTGTTCGTGGCTGTAATGCGACACTTCTCCGAAGGTTGGAACTTTCGTGACATCGAAATACACAGATCCGCCGATGGCATAGGCAAAACCACGCTCGAGAACAAGCCCAATGAATTTTCGAATATCAGTAATGGCCGATGAAGCGCGCGGTGTGCTGTACGCAGGCAACATCTCGAGTGCTTCCATATCACGGTTGAAGCGCGCTTCTTCGCCTGCTGCTAGATCGAGGTAATGAACACCGAGTTCTCGAGCTTTCGCAAATAACGGATCATCAACATCAGTGACGTTGCGCACGCATCGAACTGTGTGTCCAAGATCAATCAGACGGCGCTGCAAAATGTCGTAGAAAAGAAAAGTTGATGCATGACCCAAATGGGTCGCGTCATACGGGGTAATACCGCAGGTATACATCAGAACCATCTCGTTTGGAGTAAATGGCACGATGTCACGCCGCGCAGTGTCGTACAAACGCATTGACATATTTATTGAGCCTTCGCTCGAGGATCTTTCGTGATACCCGTCAGTTTCGGTGCAACTCGTGTCTTGTAGCGAACATTCAATTGCAAAAGAACAGCCGTAAATGCTTCGATTGCGGTTGCATTTGATAATTCGCCGGCATCGAGCGGACGGCATCCCGGGATATGCGCTGTGATGTCCATCACAATTGTTCGTGCGTCTGCGCTGTCAGAACAAATCAGCACATCGGAATCAATTGGGTCTCCGAGATGTCCCAGTTCCGTTGCAGGCAGATGGTGAAAAGCGGCCACAACCCGGCATTCAGGTACTGCGGCTTGTACATGAGCAGCAACACTGCCACGAGGTGGCAAGAGTGGCTGAAATTCATGCCCCACTCGCACGAGCGCATTCGCCATACTCACGATTACTTTGCCACGTAACAAATCAATGTGATCACGAGCCGTCGTTGCAGCCGAATCCCATGGCGTGGCGAGAACCACGACATCACATGCGGACGCATCATCATTGTCGCCGCCATTCAAGCCGAGATCCAGATTTGGCCACTTGGCTTTCAGCGCATCACAGACTTGCGAGGCACGCTCTTTGGACCGAGATCCGATAACGACGTCATATCCAACCGAAGCAAGGCGCGCCCCGAGGGCACTTCCAGCGGGTCCGGTACCGCCCAATATTCCAATACGCATTCCGTAGAGCCTTACACATAGACCCCTAGCGAACTACGGTCATATGAATGGGACTTCTTGAAGGCAAAAAAATCGTTGTGACAGGTGTCTTGACCGATGCCTCTTTGGCATTCAGTGTTGCGCAATTAGCCCAACGAGAAGGCGCTCAAGTTGTACTCACAGGCGCCGGACGCGCGCTCTCGCTGACGCAGCGATCTGCACGTAGGCTTGATTCTCCCGTTGATGTCTTTGAGTTTGATGTCACAGTGCCAGAACACGTCGAATCTGTTCGTGAACAAGTGCGCGCATCATTAGGACACGTCGATGGAGTGCTACATGCAATTGGCTTTGCCCCCGAGGTGTGCCTTGGTGACGACTTTTTGGCAGCGCAATGGAGTGACGTAGCAATCGCTATGCAAATTTCTGCCTATTCATTAAAGACACTTGTTGATGCATTTCTTCCGTTGATGTCTTCTGGCGGATCCATCGTCGGACTTGACTTCGACAACACCGTTGCGTGGCCCGCTTACAACTGGATGGGAGTTGCAAAGTCAGCGTTTGAATCCACCAGTCGCTATTTGGCGAAAGAACTCGGGCCGCGAGGCATTCGTTGCAACTTGGTTGCAGCTGGCCCCATCAAGACAATGGCGGCAAAATCAATTCCAGGTTTCAAGAAGTTCGAAGACATTTGGGATGACCGCGCCCCTCTTGGCTGGGACGTCTCTGACCCCATTCCTGTAGCAAAGACAGTGCTTGCTCTTATGTCGGACTGGTTTCCTGCGACAACAGGCGAAGTCATTCACGTTGATGGCGGCTTTCACGCCATGGGCGCGTGACAAACAAACTGTCAGAGGCGTCGTCGCCATACCTGCGACAACACCGAGATAACCCAGTCGACTGGTTCCAGTGGGGTGACGAAGCGTTCGCTGAAGCTTCACGCACGGGTAAACCGATTCTGTTATCGATTGGATACTCGGCATGCCACTGGTGCCATGTGATGGCTCACGAATCCTTCGAAGATGACGCAACTGCGTCAGTCATGAATCAACTCTTCGTAAACATAAAGGTCGACCGAGAAGAACGACCCGATGTAGATGCTATTTACATGGACGCAGTACAAGCAATGACAGGCAGAGGCGGCTGGCCCATGACCGTGTTCTGCACACCAACTGGCGAACCTTTCTATGGAGGCACGTATTACCCACGAGACTCGTTTGTGAAGTTGATGCATGCAGTTGACGATGCATGGCGTAACAAACGTGAGGACTTACAGCAAAACGTTGATGCACTTGTTGAAGCTGTTGGCAGGACAGCGCGCATTACCCCTGTTGCCGAGTTCGATGCACAAGAACTCGCCAACACGGCACGTCAGGCTATGACCCACAGTTTTGACTCACGCTGGGGTGGTTTCGGTACGGCTCCGAAATTTCCTTCTACGTTTGCACTTGATCTTGCAATGCGGTTGTACCAGCGGTCACACGATGACCAACTTCTCGAAATGGTCACTACTTCTCTTGATGCAATGGCCGCTGGCGGCATGTACGACCACATCGGTGGAGGATTCTCACGATACAGCGTTGATGAGAAGTGGTTAGTTCCTCACTTTGAAAAAATGCTGTACGACCAGGCTCTCCTTCTCCGTGCATACACGCATGCATGGCTGATCGGACATCATGACCGCCACCGCCAAACAGCAGAGGAGATCATGGGGTATGTCATTAACGAAATGCGCCACCCTGACGGTGGTTTCTACAGCGCAGAAGATGCCGACTCTCTTGACCAACACGGACATTCCGAAGAAGGAGCTTTTTACACGTGGACCCCTCATGAAGTCACAACAGTTCTTGGTAAGGATGCCGATGCCGCTCTTGAGTGGTGGAACATTTCCGAACCCGGAAATTTTGAAGGTCGTTCGATTCCACATCGCATTCCTCAGCGTGGCTCACTACAACGCTCGTCGGAAATCGAATCTGCGCGACATCGTCTCTTCCATCACCGTGCAACTCGACCACGTCCTGGACTTGATAACAAAGTCTTGACCGAATGGAACGCAATGATGCTGTCGTCATTGTGTGAATCAATTTCGGCATTCAACCAACTCGATTTGATTCCTGTCGCAGAAAAGAATGCCCAGTTCCTCGTGTCTGAATTACGCAATGCAGACGGCGCGTGGTCACGAAGTTGGCAAGAAGACGCTCAACCGCATTCACAACACAGTGCATTGGCCCATGACTTGGCACATGTTGTTGATGCAATGACTCGTATGTACGAACTCACAGCAACTCACACGTGGCTACAGATTGCTACTGAAACCGCACATCAGTTAATCAATGAATACTGGGACCTCGAACACGGTGGTTTATTCACGGTTGCCTCATCATCAGAGCAACTAATTGTTCGCCAGAAAGACCTGATGGATAATGCGACACCATCAGCCAACTCAGTAGCGGCGTACGCCTTTCTTCGCTTAGCTGCCATTACGGGTGATTCGAAATTGGTAACGCACGCACACCAGATACTGGCTCTGTTAGCCCGAGTCGCGCCATCTGCAGCAACAGGTTTTTGCAATGCAATCGCTGCCTCCCTATTCGCACAAGAAGGCGCTGTGGAAATAGTTATCCCTGGCGACAGTTCTGCTCTTCTCGCAACAGTTCGATCACAGTGGCTCCCAAATGCAGTCACGGTGTGGGGAGACGCCACTGATTCGCCGTTGTGGACAGGTCGCGAAACCGGAATGGCGTACGTGTGCCGCAATCAAGAGTGTTTACTGCCTGCTCGTACTGAACAGGAATTGCGGGAGCGAATCGCTACCAGTTCTTCTGGTGAATAATTGACTCCACTGACCGACGAATTCGATCAGCACTTCGACCCTGTCGTTTCGGACCATTGACTTCGTGACCAATGGCGATGGTCCCCAATATTTCAATGTGGTCAGGAATATTGAACTCTTTGCGCAACCCTGCTTCATTCGAGTGAGCAAAAAACAGGGCCCCCAATTTCACATCTTCTAATGCAAGAAGAAAAGTCATGGTGGCAAAGGCTGCATCGATGGTCCAATACGGTGCAGGCCACTTGTCGCGCCCTGCGCCAAGGCCCGTCGCATTCTTGTCTGATTCTGAATAACGCTCGAGATATGCAGTGGGATCACACATACTGATAACGATGACGGGCGCACGCAACAAAAGTGGAAAAGCAAAACTCTCTCGTCTCTCAACAGGAAGAGCGACATCCCAATACCGTTGTGTTGAGTCATTCTCTAGTAGCAGAACATGCCAGCCTTGAGACTTTCCGGCACTTGGTGCACGGCTTGCTAAATCAATGCACGATGCAATCACTGCAGGATCGACTGCTTGATCGGAAAATGATCTCGACATCCGACGTGAACGGACGATGTCGGCGAAGTTCACTGACTTAGACGCGAGCGCCGAGCTTGACAAGGCTTTCGGCCATAGTCCAACCATGAACAATCAACACGCCACCCTTTTTCGGATTAACGCCTTCAAACAAGGAAGTGATTTCTGGTGAGATTTTTTCTGGCTTCAACGACTCATGGTCAAGGAAACCGCTTTGCCCGCCCGATGCAACGATGAAAGTTTTTTCGTCATAAGTGGAGTCAACACCAAAACGACGAGCCAGGCGGCGACCCCATGCTCGTTCTTCACCAACGGCGCGATGTCCGAATGTGGGAATCATGTCCGTAACTGCCTTCAAGGCTTCCATGCCATCGGCTGTTGCGAAACGACTACCAACTACCACGTCCTCATCGGGAAACGCCATTAACGCACGATGGTAGGCCTCTGTCATTAAACCTTTGAGAACTGAATCGCGCTTCGCTGTGCGCTTGATGGTCATGAGACCGAGCAATACACATGGCGTTCCACCGATGCGTTCAAGAGTTGAAAAAGTAACACCGTGTAATTTGCCGTCAATTCGGGCAAGGGTGCACAACACCCAGTCTGTTCCGGCCTTCGCAAATTGCTCAGCAGTGAAAGACCCCTCGATGGTGAGGAACTCCTCAAACTGGGCCTCAGAGAGTGCGCTGCAGTCTTGTGTGGCAACTTCCAACGACATTGACTGGGTGACTCCCTGTGACACTCGGGCGGCACAAGTGCCGACAACAACCCCTCTATTCTGCCATTGCCAACAGCCAATTCCTGAAATCAGGGGTTATTTAGATGATTTTTACGGCATTAGAGCCAAAGGTGACACGCAATGGCCCTAGAGCCTTCTCGAAGTCAACTAATCCGGAAGGCCCAAGATCAAATACTTTGCCACCGGCCAACTTCACCTTGCACGGCGAAGTACCTGGAAATTCGGCGATGATTGCCTTCAGACGTTCAAGTTTTTCTGCTGTAAATCCAGACGGAAGCGACAGTTCTACTTCTGCAATTTTGTCACCCAAATTTTCGGGAACTGCAATTCTTTGTGCAGAAAAACTCGGTGGTGCATCGTCACGTTGATTCAGTCGACCTGTAATGGTGACGACAAGATCATCAGACAGCAAGTGACCGTACTCGGCCAATACCTTTGCAAAGACCGTTACTTCAATAGCTGCATCCATGTCTTCCAACACGAATGTCGCCATCTGATCACCCTTCTTGGTAAAGCGACGGTTCAGACTGGACATCACTCCGCCAATCGTGACCATTCCGGATTCGCGAGCTTCCAGTTCTTGAATTGAACTAGTAACGAGTCGACGCAAAGCATGTTCAATTCCGCGTAATGGGTGATCAGAGATGTAGAGACCCAACATTTCTTTTTCATGGCGCAATTGGTCTGGTTTTGTGAACTGCATGTCAGGAACAGTTACTTCTGCGCTCCACCCTGTCGTTGACACGTCTTCCATTTCACCAAAGAGCGACATGACTCCTTTTTCTTCCTCACGGCGAGCCACTACCGCGGAATCAATAATCGATTCAAAAACCATCAATAGCCCACGACGAGGATGTCCGAATGAATCAAATGCTCCGGCCTTAATCAGCGATTCAACAGCGCGCTTGTTGAGAGCCTGCTCTGGGGCACGACGCGCAAAATCGTGGAAAGATTCATACGGGCCATTGCGATCTCGTTCTTCCAAAATCTGAAGAACAATTCCCTCTCCGACATTTCGTACGCCAGACAATGCAAACACGATTCGTTTCTGGCCGCCAGCGGTAATTGCAGCGAAGTCTGAGCGACCTTCATTGATGTCGGGGTTTGAAACCGTGATGCCAATCGAACGGGCATCAGCCAGATGTACTGCAGCTTTTTCATAGTTGCCCTTTACAGAGGACAACAGACACGCAGAATATTCAACGGGAAAATGGGCTTTGAGATACGCAGTTTGGTAGGCAATTAAGCCGTATCCGTATGCGTGGCTCTTGTTAAATGCGTAGTCTGCGAATCCGCGGATGATGTCGAATAACTTCTCGCCAAGCGGGCGGCCATATCCGGTCTTTTCGCAGCCATCAACAAACGACCCTTCTTCGGCCGCCATGGCTTTCGGATCTTTCTTTCCGCATGCTTTGCGTAAGTTGTCTGCTTGAGCAAGTGAATAGCCAGCAAATTTCTGCGCAACACGCATCATGCTCTCTTGGTACACCATGAGGCCATACGTGTCATGAAGCACTTCTCGAGCATCTTCATGGAAGTACTCAGGCTCTTCGATGTTGTTCTTAATCTTCGCGTAAGTGGTGTGCATCTTCGTGCTCATCGGACCCGGGCGATATAAAGCAATAACTGCGCATACATCTTCAAATGCAGTGGGCCGCATCAGACGTAACAAACTTTGCATTGGCAAAGACTCAAGCTGGAAGACACCGATGGTGTCTCCCCTACCGAGTAATTCAAAAGTTTCAATGTCTTCAAGAGAAATGATGTCAATGTCGAAGTCAGGATCCGTTTGCTCCCTGATCATTTCCACTGCATCTGCAATAACGTCCAGGTTGCGCAGACCAAGAAAGTCCATTTTGAGAAGGCCCAATGATTCAACCGCATGCATTTCGTATTGCGTGACTATTGGAGCGTCATTTCCTTTGCGCTGAATCGGCAGATAATCCATTAGTGGCTTACCAGTAATTACCACTGCCGCAGCATGAATTCCATCTGAGCGCTTGAGCCCTTCTAGCCCTCTCGCTACTTCAACCACTTTTGCAGCGATCTCATCAGCGAGAACCAAGTCGCGCAGACCTTGTGCTTCGCGATACCCAGATGCATGTTCGTCGCTGTATTCAAAGCATGCTGCAAGAGGCGTATCGCGGCCTTGCTGAAGTGCTGGCATCAATTTGGCGATGCGGTCACCGACTCCGTATTCATGACCCAATACACGAGCCGCGTCACGAACCGCATTACGAGCCTTAATGGTGGCAAACGTAATGATCTGAGCAACATGGTCTCGGCCATATTTTTCAGCAGCATATTGAATCATGTGATCGCGATATCGCGAGTCAAAGTCCATATCGATATCGGGCATGCTGATTCGAGAAGGATTTAAGAACCGTTCAAACAGAAGGTCATACTTCAGCGGGTCAAGATCTGTGATTCGCAAGCAATACGCAACAGCACAACCAGCAGCTGAACCTCGACCAGGACCGACTCGAATATTTGACTCACGAGCATGACGAATGAGATCCCACACAATGAGGAAATACGCGTCAAAACCCATGTCACTAATTGTTTTCAACTCAAATGCGAGTCGCTCGACAACAGCTGATGGCAAGTTGTCTCCCCATCGCTGTTGGGCGCCTTTCCAGGTAAGGAACGACAGATAATCAGCAGGAGTTTTGTAGTCCACTGGAATTGGGAAATCGGGAATCTGATATTCGTCAAAAGTGATGTCAACCTGTGCACGTTCAGCAATGAGCAACGTGTTGTCGCATGCTTCTGGCAAGTCTTTCCAGACTGAACGCATTTCAGCTGCTGTTTTTAGGTAATGCTCGTTGCCCTCAAATCGAAAACGATCTTGATCGCGCATCAATGCACCGGTCTGCACACACAACAATGCATCATGTGCCATGTGGTCGCTTTGATTGACGTAATGCGAATCGTTGGTGGCGATGATTGGCGCACCAATTGCTCGTGCGATCTCTACTAATTTCGGATTGGTGGTTCTTTGGTTTGCAATACCGTGATCTTGAAGCTCAACAAACAAATTGTCTTTGCCGAAAATGTCTTGCAATCGAGATGCCTTAGCGATTGCTCCCTTTTCGTCACCATTCAAAAGCGACTGCAGCACATGCCCACCAAGGCAACCTGTGGTTGCTATCAGGCCAGACGAGTACTTTTCCAACAGTTCCCAGTCAACTCGTGGTTTGTAGTGGTATCCCTCAAGAAAGGCGAGGCTGGATAATTGAATGAGGTTGCGATACCCCTCATTGTTTTCAGCCAACAATGTGAGGTGGTAATACTGCTTGCGACCACCCTCGTCTGAGCCACCGTTGTCGTCTAGTCGCCCACGGCGAGGAATGCGCTCGGAACGGTGATCATGGGCCATATAGGCCTCAGTGCCAAGGATGGGCTTAATGCCCTGCTTCACGCATTCTTTGTAGAACTCAATGACTCCATACATGTTGCCGTGATCGGTAATGCCGAGAGCTTGTTGACCGTCGGAGACTGCCTTAGACACCAATTCATCAAGACGAGCAGCCCCATCGAGCATGGAGTATTCAGTATGAACGTGGAGGTGTGTAAATGACGAACCCACGAACTTTCCCAACTCCTTTAGTACCCACTGACAGCCCAATGCTGGCGAGCAAGCGAACTGCACTGCGAGTTCATAAATTAGCAGTCGGGTGTGCCCTTGGCATCAGAGACGCCAGAGAATGTCGTTTATGCCCGCTTCGCAAGCAAAGGGACCAGCATTTCGTCAGCGGTTAGTGATCCGTGACGGCACACCAACGGAAATGCCCCACCATCGAGAGGTTCTTCAAAACTCACGGGCTGGTGAGCAACGAGAGCCACGTCTCCCAACCGGCGTTTC
>Ga0209596_1000325_pt1 | contig 44948 bp, 51 predicted proteins | sample M_130807_MF_Meta_FD_187314 | JGI IMG/M metagenome (GOLD analysis project Ga0209596, IMG submission 187314) | Freshwater microbial communities from Lake Montjoie, Canada to study carbon cycling - M_130807_MF_MetaG (SPAdes) (version 2) | ecosystem: Environmental > Aquatic > Freshwater > Lake...
GGAGTTCCGCCATCTACTCGGAACCGATGACGTTCAGGAGGGCATTACTGTTGTGCGTGATTTGAAACAACTCGCAGCAGTACGACTGGCTTACATCACGCAACTCGAAACCGAGAACGACGCAATGCGAGCGGATCTGTTGTTGTGGAAGGAGTCCAAATGAGAGACTGCGCCTTCATCTACATCCACGCATTTAACGGTCTAATCCGCGTAGAGAGCTTAGACACAGCTAAGTTTATCGATGGCAATCCAGAATGGAAACACGTTGCGACAATCAACCCTCACGTTGTGCTGGAACAAATCCTCCGAGCGACGATCAAAGACCGCAACCTCATCATCAAACACCTGCTAGCATGACCTACTCACAATCCGGACAGTTGCCCTACCACCAATACTGTTTTGTCGATGCTTCGTTCATCTCCAGTCGCACCGGATTTATCCCCTGCGTCTGGTTCGGCCTGGTCTCGATACCGGGCAGGATGTGGGGCTGCACCATCATACTGGAATGCGGAGCGGTCTATCGCGCCGTGCCGCCTCACGCGCTAGCATTCAATCCAAACCCTGAACTCGACTGGCGCGTAGACCGAGCTCAACGCTGGAACTGCTACGGCCGCGAGTTCTCGACCATCGAATACACTTACCTCCGAGGCATGGCAGCCATCGCCAAGAACTGCGACGGAGAGTTCCTCGGCGATTACCTTTTCACAGCCGCACCCATCGACGACGGGTTCAGTCGCTATCCCGAGCAGGCTAAGGAGTTCTGCTTCATTAAGTTGTCCAACGGCCGCCTTACCATCCAACCCACCGACAAAGTCCTATTCACTGACGACTCTTTCGCCACTCCCGAGTGGCCGACAGATCTCAAAACCACAACCGAAACCTACAGCTGCGAATGAAACTCATCGACCGAATCAAAAAATTCCTTGGATTCAAATCCCGTGCCGGCCGGCCTAGGATTTCGCAGTCAAAGCAGGACGCCATCAAATCCGCTCCTGCCGACGTGACGGATGCCGATCTAGCACGTCTCTTTCATCTCTCCTTCACCACCATTCAAAGATACCGTTACGCCGATGGAAGACCGCGCAGAAAAATTCGCTCAGATCGCCAGAGAACTCCATGAGCGCATCGCCTGTGGCTGTCATCCAGATCCATGCTGGACCTGCCAGCAGGTCTCGAAGCGTTACCTTGCCATAACCCGTGAAGACACCCGTATCAACGCAGCGCCGGATAAACCTAAGCGGTAACCGCGTGGTGATCGTCGAGACCAAGGACGTATCCGACCGAGGTGAGAAGGATATCATTGGCACCTGCGTGTCGAACTCTCAAGATCCAGTCGCACTCCTGGCGAATCTCAAGAGGATTCCTGGGGTGATATCAGCTCAGTATCGGTAAAAGAAAACCCCCAGGACCTCACAATCCCGGGGGTAAAAACAACCAAAAACCACTACAAGCGGTAGTACCCTACTTCTTAGAGGCCACAACAGCAAGTGTTTTTATCACTCGATCAGACAGATCCTTCGTTGGCTTGAAGAATATCTTCGGCCTCGGCGGGATCTCGATCTCAATCTTAGGCTTCAAGGGGTTGCGGCCAATCATTGGCTTGGTCCAACGCACCTCGAACTTACCCACACCGGGCAGTTCCAGCTCCCCTTTCAGGATTTCCTCCACGATGATCTCGGTCAACGAACCGACAACCTTGTCGGCGTGCATGACCAAGAGCCCGCACTCATCGCTCAGGCGCTGCGCTATGTGCCGGCGCTTCATCAGTTAGCCGCCTCGGGCGGTGCCTCGGGCGGTGCCTCGGGCGGTGCCTCGGGCGGTGCCTCGGGCGTCTGCCGGTTCACCAGTTCCTCAATCGCCCGGCGAGCGACTGATCCAGCCATCAGCGCCGGAGTCGGACGCACCTGCGATCCATCAGCTTCGATCGGCGGCACGCAATCCATCGAGAGGGTAAACCCACCCTCGGCGTCTTCGATCACGATCGTGACCTTGCGGTGTGTAATCTCGCTCACGATACGACCCTCCCCTGTACGCGGACGGTGCGCTCACCGGCCCACGGTGTCGGCTTCTTCGACTCCTGTGCGATCTGTTCGATCAAGGCAGGGTTCGTCACCTGCTGAATCTGAGGAGCCTTCACTTGTTGCTGCACCGTGGTGTTACCACCCGGGCTGTTCACGACGATGCCCTGCACGCGCACGGTCCTGCGCTTCTCGTTTATCGCCCCCATCTGGTCAACCCGGCGCTGCCGGTCCTCGGGAGTGAGTGTCTTCGTTCGGCCTCGGCCGCGTTTACCCAGCTGCGAGGCAGCAAGCTGAATCTCGGTGGGTTGAATAGGTGTTTCGTTTTCCATGTTAGTATACCGCGTTACTGGCGCGGATCGGTAACTCCTGTTAGGAGGCACCCATCCGAGCCCGCATTATCTGGACCTGAACCCGCTTCCAATAAACCAGAGTCTGCCGGCGCTTCCAGCCGGTCGGGCCGCCGTGCCAGATCCTGGCGCGGTCCTGGTCAGTCACCGCCCTACCTAGGCGCCCCGTCGCGCAATAGTGCCCGGTGTAAATTCTGAATACCCCCACCGCGGCCCATCGGTTGGTCATCTCGGCCCATCGGTAGTGCGTGCCTGCGATCCGGTTCACGTCCTTCACGACGCAGGGACGCACCTGGAGAGCGCCGAGTTCCCCGTGCCGGCCTCGGGCGAGGTCATCACCGCCGGATTCCACGGCGATCAGTGCGGCCAGTAGTTGTGATGTCATAAAATCGTGCGCGTTGGCCAGGCGCGCCCCTGGGGTGATACTCGCCTCACCGGGGCTAAATCAGAGGGCCTGAGTGTTTCTATAGGAATAGACCTCCCCCCGTCGCGGGCTCTCCCCGCGCACCATGCTCAGGCCCAGCCAGAACGCCCCGCTGTCACCGAGGCGCTCGCGCTGAGTCAGAGGATCGTAAACCGCTTGGTGGGTACGTCAACGCTCATTCATCCTCCCCGGGAAGGTGGCTGAGGTACGGCGCCGAGTACGTCGAGAACGTGCACACCACCGCCTCGGGATACTCCTTCTGCGCCTCTTCGAGCGTGTCGAAGTCATCCAACCAGGACCGCCGGCTCTGGCCAGACAGCACACTATCCCGGTCATAAACGCCGTGTTCGTACACGGTCCATCGTTCGCTGGCGTACGTCGCGCCCCGGCCCTGTTCAATTGTTAGTTCGGTTTTCATTAGTTTCAGTCGCTGATGAGATTACGCATTCAAACCCGATCGCCAGAATGCCGGCAGCCCTGGATAAATCAGGGTCCTTATCCTTCGCACTATCCTGCACGATTTCCAAGAACTGCAGGGCCATCACCACGCTTTCTAACATCAACGGAGCGTAAGCAATCAACCGCGCATTCGCCTCCTTCACATTCTGAGGTGTCGCCTTGTCGGCCCAGAGGTTCGTGACCGTGCAGATCAGTCCGCCGTCCCGGTTTCGGATGTTTAAACCCGTGGTATTCCAGGGCCCGGGCGTGTGGTCAGCCGACACAAACCACCTCCACAGTCACCGTCGGCACCTGGGTTACACCGCCGTCAATAAACCGGACATCTAACCACCCGGCACCCACGGCAACCACCATTCCGGTCATCCCTGAGCGCGTCGTGACGAAATCCCCCAGGGTAGGCGGGCGCTGTGCCCCTTCCGGCCAATCGGCGCGCGCGGACCCGACAGCGGCCAGTTCGGCATGGCCCTCTTCTTCGAGCGCGTCCATCCGCATCCTGGTCATCCCTGCGGGCGTCATCGGGTAGGCTCGGGCTCTGGGCGCTTCCACCTGGCGACCGTCTCGGAGCCAGCAGACCTCGGGCAGACCTCGGCCGTCGTGGTCCGTCCATTCTCCGCCGACCAGGAACGCGCGGCCCGCGATCATCTGGCGCCCGTTCAGGACCCAGACGATTTTCTCGTGCCGCATCATTCCTTCTTCATCAACCCACAGTTCGCCACCGTCGAGGCGGACGCATTCCAGTAGGTCGCATTTAACCCAGGCTTTCGCGCTGTCCCAGGTGTGAGCCTGGGCGGTTATCGTTCGTGCAGCTGGGTCGATCGCCCAGCCTTTGGCTTTGTTGTTCATAGTTTAGATTCCGGCTCTACTGGCCAGAGAGGACCCACCCCGCAGGGTGAGTCGTGCTCTGATCAGGCAAACCAGCGCCTGGCGATTCCTTGTCCCAGGTTCGACTTCGCGGCCGCTCGGATCTGTTCGGCGGTGTATCGGCCACCGTCCCGCCAGTAATTCCACAGGACAGACGCCAGCGCCCGGCAGACGGCCGCGCGGTACTCGGTCGGGAAGTATTGCCCGGCGCAGTAGTCCAGGCGCTTTCCGTCCCAGGTAAGTCGGCCGGACTTCAGGACGTCGACCAGGATGGAATCGGGCAGGCACGTCGACAACTCCACCACGCGAAGCAAGGCGCGCGCTTCTCGGCCGTCTCGTAAGATCCGGCGGTAATCCCCCAGGAACGCCTCCCGGCTCCCGCCGTAGTTCCGGCCGTCGATTCCGGACCGCTGCGCCACGAACCGCGCCAGGGCTTCAAGAATCTCGGTTCTCATCGTCCAACCTCCTGGCGAACCACCTCGACCCCGCAATTAATCCGGTTCGCCGGGTCCATTTCAACCTGTTCGGCCAGCGCGGCCTCGGCGCCCGCTCGGGTGGCGTAGGTTCCAAGGCGCATTCCGTGCCAGTAATTTCTCAACTCGAAAAGCTCAAACCCTTGGCGCTCCTGGGCGGTTTGGAGGATCTCGGCCGCGATCTCAATGTCCTGCGGGTCGATCGGCTCACCTGTGCTGGTGATCGTCGAGCACTGGTCAAGCGCCCCCTGGGCCTCAACTGCGCGCAGTAGCGTGCGGTGTCGGCTGAGTTCGGCGCCGTTCTGGTCGCTGAGGATGAACCAGGTCACATCGGCCTCCCTTCCAAAGCCCGGGCGTGGTCGGTGTGGTGCCCCTGGTCAAGGCTGACAAGCCCGGCAATCGTGCGGCGGCGTTTGATCGCTGAACCGACGGCGTGGGTGTATCCGGCGCCGTAAGCGGACCGGAGCGCTTCGGAGCGGGAACCGTAGGCGCAGCCTCGGGCGTCAAGGTATGGCAGGGACTCGGGCGACCAGTGGAAGCCGTCGGCCTCTTGGAATATTCGGGCGGTGTAAGTGTATTTCATAATTGGATCGACTGATCCGCAGGCGCTTCGTCTGTCACACCAAGCGCCGCCGGGTCATTCGGTGCCTCTCAAACACGCAAGCCCGCAGACCAGGACAGGTGACCAGGAAACCCGGGTTCGGATTCCGTCGGACAGCAGCCCGTACTGGAACCGAGCACGTCGGGTGCAGCCCGCGCATTCCACGTCTGTCTTCACGACGCGGCGGACCGTTTCACTCCTGGCGAAAGGGTCGCGGCTGATGGTGGTGGTTTTCATTAGCTGGCCTCAACTGAGAGTTCCCGGCCGTCTGGAAGGAAAACCCAGAAGGACGAATGCCTTCCCAGGATGTCCACGATCTCGGAGCCCGGGAGGCTCGCAGGTAAGTCGGCGCCCAGGCGCTCGACTATCTCGGTTGCGACCTCGGCGCGGCTGTAGTGCGTCGAGTCTCGGTGTTCGGAGTCGAACAGGGTGTAAGTGATCATCGGTTCACCTCGTCGCATCGAATGGCGACCTCTCGGCCGGTGGCTGTCATAATCCAAAGGCGCGGCGCCCGAGTCAGAGCCTGGACGATTTCAGAGCCTGACAGGCTGCGGGGCAGATCGGCGCCGAGGCGGTAGACCACGTCCAAGGCGGTGGCCGCTTTGCTGCCGTGGTAGGTGGTGGGACCGTGTGAGTCTAGGACTACGTATAGGAGTTTCATGTCAGTGGTTGGGGTTGGATTCCAGGAGACCCTGGGCGATGACCAGGGCGACAAACACCAGGGCGATGAGCGCCTGGGCGATTCGTTTTCGGGTGGTGGGTTTCATTCAAACTGGGATTCACTGTTGCGTTCGGTCAGAATCCGAGCGAGTCGCACCATGCAGTGCCTCGCCTGGCGGTAAGTCTGGCAGCCGTCAATCAAGCGCTCCCAGTCGGCCTGGGCGTAGCATTCAACGTAAACCTGCCAGCCGTAGCCGCGCTCGTAGTTCGCCTCTGCGTGCTGTTTGAGCTTTTGAATCCATTCTGTTTTCATTTTGTTTTTTTAATTGAACCGAGACTGAGCCGTCAACCTGTCATAAACCGCTTTCCGTGTCAAGCCTGACGCGCAGATCTTTCGGAAAACCCAGTGTTTATGGGGTTGAAATCGTGGTGGTTTGGCGTATGTCTATGTCATGCCAGCGCTGGAAAACAAGCTGCCCGAGGTGGATGGAAGGTCACTGAACCGGAGGGAAGGGCGGAGTCAAGTGGTGCTCTCCCTGGCTCGGGCAATGGAGCCCGGCATGATGGCGCTGCGGTTGCGGCGCTGCGCTGTGGATATGGCAGAGCTTGCCCAGGACGCAGGGAGCCCGGCGCCGGATCGGATCGCGGCCGCAAAAGCGCTGGTTGCCGTCCAGGCGCAGATGATGGAGGTGATCGGGTGGAGTAAACGACCGGCCGCAGCTGGTAAAGGTAAACCCACGGCGCCGATGCTCGACGTCTCACCAGGATCTCCCGACCTCCCAGACTTGGACGCTACCTTGTGACGCAAGGTACCGACTCCCCTAGCGCTCACCTCGGACAGATGGCCACCGGCTGCGGCCGCGCTCCTGGTGTGGTGACGCAGCGCCGACCGGGTGAGTGTGGTCCAGTGGCGACGCAACTAAAGGATACCTTAAAGGCTGGCCCGTCCCCACGGGGTGGGTGGGGTGGGAACCACTCCCCGCCACCGATCAACCACGGGACCCCCTCTCCAATACCTAGGCCATTTTCCGAACCCTCATAAACCGCTTTACCAGGGGAGGGGGGTAGGGGGGTCTAGTAGGGGTATAGCCCGACCCTCACCCTGCGTTTTCGACCCCTGTTCATTGGCCTTTCTTAATATTCCGTTCTTTCTAGGGGAGGGTAGAGGGGTATAACTGATATTGATGGTTGAACAATTCTCCAGTGGCGCCGCAGACCGTCCGCCAGCCTCCAGAAGCCGCCGCCCGCCGCCGCCAGGAATTTGGAGCATACCCTCACACCCCCCTACTTTTTTCATGTCGAACTCATTCGGAGCCCTGTTTACAGGGGTCAAACGGAGTAGGAGGGTCCAGCAAACCCTCACTGCACCCCTAACACACCCTCACCCTATTCTTCAGTTTTTACACCCACGCCGTGGCATCTGACCCAGCTGGAGGAGAAATTGCCCAGCGGACCTTCCCGTTGGATTTTGTCTTCGAGATGCGCTCAGGATCCTGCTCATGCAGTCGAGCGAGGTAGACGCCGCACGCGGTGTTGAACCGGAAGAGCCGGTCAGCCTCCCTGGCGTACTTAGAATCGCGTAGGGCGGTTTCGAGATCGGCAGCTGTTCCTCGCCAGATGAGGAACTCCTTCTCGAAGATCACGGTGTCGATGAGACCGACGAGCTGATGCTCTGGTGAGAGCTGCATGAGTTCTTCGAGGATAGCCGGGTGCTGGTAGGCTTTCAGGCCGCAGCGGGGTTCGACGAGGTGCTCAGGAACGACGAGGCCGTCGAGGTAGTGGGCGAATGGTTGGAGTTCGGACTGGAGGATGTCCTTAAGGACGGTGATTTCGTCGCCGGGCCAGGGGAGGGTATGGCGGACGCAGCGGAGGATGATGAGCTTGTCGAGTAGAGACGGATCGAGCGGGGGGAGGACTTGGAGGTTTTCGGGCTCGTCGTTCAGGGAGATGGACATGGCCCAGATGGGGCGGAGAGTTATGGCTTGGCGGTTCTTGGGGTGGCAGGACTGATTCTGGGCGAAGAGCATGGATTTGATGTTGGAACCCAGGGCGCGGCGGGAGTGGATGTCGCGGCCGGGCGCCTCGTCTTCGATTGCCAGGTGCTCGGAGGCGAAGAGATCGCCGTTGAAGTCGGTCGCGCCGGACATATAGCGGTAGGGTTTGGCGATGCGGCCGCCGAGGAGGGGCGTGATAACGGCAGACTGGAGGAAGGACTTACCGCAGGCGGCAGGTCCTACGAGGGCGAGGGCCTGACTGGATCGCCAGGTGCCCGTCAGGACAGCCTGCCGGCGGAGCGCGAGCCAGAAGATGATGCGCCAGTATTGGTCGTCGTTCTGGTCCAGGAGGTTATGGATGTAGGTCAGGATGCGGGCGCAGTCGCCGGGGGCGCCCGGGAGTGGGACGACAGAGCGGGTGACGAGGATCGTGCCGTAGAGGCCAGCGCGGTGGCCGGCGAGGGGGCCGGCGTATTCGATGAGGGTATCGCGGGTGCGCCGCAGGAGCTGGCGATCGACCTCGGAGGTGCCGGTTTCGTCCTTAACGTGGGACACACCGGATTCGAGGAGGAACGTGCGGGCGCGGTCGCCGTTGATCTGGGCGTAATCACCCCAGGCGTTGCGGGTCCACCACTGGCCGGAGTTCGGATCGTAGTGGAGATCGTCGAGTGGGTTTGCCGCAGCCGGTACGGGTTCAGCCTGAACGGGTCGCGGTGGATCGCCAGCGGCGTCGAGGAGGCCCTGGATGGATACGTCAGACGGGATAGGGTCGGCGAGATCCCAGCCCTCGGGGAGCGTATCGGGGAGATGGACGAGGCGGGAGGCGGGGAGGCGGGCCTTCAGGTAGATCATGGCGTCGCGGCCGGGTTTATCGGCGTCGGGCCAGAGGATTACGGGGGTATCGCGGGTTAGAAGGGGGTCGATAGCGGCCCGCTGGATACGCTTGGAGCCACCCTGCCAGGTGATAACGACGTGGGACGGAAAGAGTTTCGAGGCCGCGATGGCGGTTTTCTCACCCTCGACGATGAGAACCGGGTCGGTTGGGCGCCGTGCCAGGAGGTGGAGGTTGAAGAGGGGGACGTCTTCGGGTGCGGTCCAGCCCTTCCAGCGCCAGTGGCGTGGGTTCAGGGGGTCCGGTGGCTGGTTTTCAGGGGGTAGGAAGCGGAGGGGGCGGACGTCCTTGGAGCCATCGGGGAGGTCGAAGCGGACGACGTAGGCGTAGATGGCGCCGTCGGCGTCGGGATATGGCCAGGCAGCGGAGCCGTATCGGTAGGGCTGCGAGGCGTCGTTTCGGTGGCCGTGTTTCAGGGGATCGAAGCGGCGGGGCTCGGGTTGGTAATCGTCGCGTATACCGAGGAAGTCACGGGCCCACTGGGCGGCCCTGGATTTCGGATAGACGTGGTGCTGGCCGATGAGTTCGAGGAGATCACCACCCTGACCAGCGGCGTGGTCGTACCAGAGGCCCTGCTTGGGGCCGGTGAGTTCGACATACAGAGAGTCGCCTGCGTCGCCGAAGACGTTGCCGACGACCCACTGGGGGCCGATCTGACGGCCGGCGGGTAGGAGTTGAGAGCAGAGTTCTGCGACCCGGACGGAGAGGGCGTCCGAGAGTTCTGTGAGGGTCATGCTTGTAGTGAGTGAGTGAGGTTAAGGAAGCGGAATCATAAAGGCTGGAGTTCTGTCTCCGAGGTAAGAGCCGAGTTGGTTTTGGACGTAGAAATCCATGGCTTCATCATCGGTCATGCCTTGCGATTCCAGCTTAGCTAGGATCTTGTTTAGGTCATAAACCGCGAATAGTTCGGAGCCAAAGCGTTCCGCAGTGCCAACGATGCAATCGTCGAAACCGTCAATCACGATCAGGTCTGGGTGGATTTTTGATATAATCGATGAGTTCATGGGAAAAAAAGAGGGGACACTTTGGACTGCACGGAAATGGTGGGATTAAGTTGCAGTCCAAAAAGAGGGGACACTTTCAGGGTTCGCTGTCGCTGTTCAGGTCGTATTCCGTTGCATCCAGGAGCGCGATTCGGATCTGGCTCTCGGTCGCCTGCGCGGTGCCGCAGAGCATTCCGAGGCGTTCGTAGAAGCGGTACTTACCTTCCGGTGAGAGGTGCTCGGGTGCTTTCTGGCCGTGCAGAGCCTGCGTGATAGCAGCTGCGCGGATTTCTGGTGGTTGATGGCTCATAGGTTATCGGTGTCTGAAACGGATCGGGCGATGATAGCGTGACCGCCGGCTGCGGTAATTTGGTCTGCCCAGTTCTGTTGGTCAGGACGGACACGGCCGGTTTTGGTTTTGATTTCGATGGATAGGAATTGGGCGATCGGCTTGCCGACCATGTCGGGTGTCACGGTGAGCGTGCGCCAACCGATGAGGTCACCGGACCCGGGAAACAGGCCCATGCGGACGTGACGTGCGTCGCGCAGGAAGACGCCCTCGGGATCGCGTAGCGCCTGACCGACGTAACCCTCGCCAACCTGATTACGGAAGACGCGGACGTGCGGTTTAGATCCAGCGGCGCGGAGGATCAGGGCTTGGAGTTCGGATTCGGTCATAGAGATTTGCGTTGACGTGCTTGCCAGCGGAAGAAGGCCCAGCCTAGCTTATATCCCCGCTGCTTGGCGAGTGCTCGGAAGTCGTCGAGCGTTTTGCATTTGCCTTCTTCACGGCGTTCTTCGCGTTTCTTGGAGATGTCTTCGATCGACAGGCGTTGAAGCTCACCATCGACCTCCTCAATTTCGCGAGCGGCTATCTCACGCTGTGCCCCACACTGAGGGCAAACGGTTCCTGCAAAAATCGCGAAGCACTTGGAGCACTGCTTGGTTTCGACGAGGGATGATTTCTTCAATCGCTTCTCGCGCCCACTAAGGTCCCAGTCGCGCTCCTGCTCAGCGAGTCCATGACGGAGACAGTTGCCGACGTGATCGAGGATGATAGCATTAGCCTTGCCCGGGTACGGCCGCAGGGCCCGGCCCACCTGCTGAAGGTGCATGGACAGAGACTGAGTCGGCCGAAGCAGGATGGCTGCGTTCACAGCCGGCAGATCAAATCCCTCGGAGATCAGCTCGCACGAGGTAAGGACCAGGATTTTCCCAGCAGTCAGATCATTCACGCGCTGCTTTCGGACCTCGGGATCTAGGGTTCCGTCGATGCTAGCAGATGGGATTCCGCAGGAGTTGAACGTATCGGCGACGTGCTGAGCGTGAGCGACCGATATACAGAACGCGACGGCCCGCTGTCGGTTACAGAATCTCACGTAATGAGTCACGGCATCGCCCGTAATCCGTGGCGTATCGACGATCTCCTCAGTCTCGGAGCGATCGAAGTCGCCGGCAATCGTGTGGACCTGAGATAGATCGACCACCTCACGAGGCGCGTAGTACACGGGCTGAGCCAGGAATCCGTTGTCGATGAGCCACTGGACCGACGGACCCATGACCATGCGGTCGAACATGGCCCCGAGGCCCTTGCCATCGAGGCGCTCTGGGGTCGCAGTCACGCCGATAAACTTGGCGGTTGGCCACGCCGCAAACATCTGGACGTAGGACTTAGAGACCGAGTGGTGCGCTTCGTCGATAATAACGAGGTCCGGAGCGGGTATAGTATCCAGGCGCCGCGCTAAGGTTTGGATCGAAGCGACCATGGCAGGCTGAATGGACGTGGATTTGCCCGCCTGAATGAAGCCATGCGGAACGCCAACGCGCTTCAGAGTGGCGCTGATTTGATCGAGGATTTCGCGGCGATGCGCGATGATGATAACGCGAGACCCCCGCTTGAGGACCTGAGACGTGATGTAGGAGAAGAGGACTGTTTTACCGGAGCCGGTGGGGCTCACCGCCAGCGGGCGGTTTGCTCCAGATCCGAACGCCCCTCTGATATCGTTTGCCAGCTGGTTTTGGTAAGGCCGGAGTTCCATCGTGAGCCGTAGGCTGCGTTCTGAGGCTTGACGTGTCAAGCATAAGCTGCACACTGCCGGCATGAAAAACACGGTTCGAGTGAGCTACAGGTTGCCGATCGAAGTGGCGAAGATGCTTGAGGATGAAGCGGTGCGTGCCCGGCGCACGAAGACTGCGGTGCTGATTATTGCGATCGAGGACCACGTTTTGCGGTGTGATGATGAACGGTCGGATTGGGTCGAAAAACCCGTTGACACTAAGAAGAAGCGGTAGAACGATACCTGCACGACGCATAGCTTGGTTTCGTCAACCAGGCGCGAACTGGGCGCGTTATTCCAGTTGGCCAAGAGTGCTGAAGAGCACTCGCCGGTTCCACGGCTCGGGCTCGCCACCGAGGTTGGATTGATGGTCTTAGGACCTGCAATCTGCCTCGTTGTCTCGGAGGGGTAGATCAAGAAAAACCCCGGGATAGGAGAGCCAATATGGCCAGTGGAAATGTAATCAGCTGTAAGCAGTTTCAGTCTTTTCTTGTCTCGCAGGAACCTGTGTATGACAAGGAGATCCTCAAGGACATCCGCCCGTTTGACGGGTTGATCGGATACTACAACACCGGATCGTTTGACGCGTATTCCGGCACCACTCACACGTTTGACCGCTTCAACAGCGTGTTCCCGAATGTGACTGGCGCCTGGGAGAATCCTACGGGCGCCGCCTGTACTGGAACGCCTTGCGACACGGAAGAGAACAAGATCGGTTGGGGCTTCACCCGCAACACCTACTCGCTTGAAAAGCAGGCGTGGGGTTCGGATCTGTTGTGCTTCGACCAGATTATGACGAAGACAAAGGCCAAGGAGCATTTCCGTCAGATCATCGACGACGTTCTTCGCCCTGCGACGAACTGGATCACCACCTACTACCTCCAGCGTAAGGCGATGGAGTTGTCTGGTTACAATGTCATCTCGAACACTCAACCTGGCGCTTTCGCTTGCAAAGCCGGTCTTCCGGCGATTGCTTTCTCTTGGGTTGGCACAGGTTACTCGGTACTGCGTGTAACCGACACTGCTGCCGCTGCAATCACCGCTGCGTCTCTTGGTCTGTTGACTCCGGACATCCTCCGAAGCCGCGTGACCCGTCAATACTTCCTGGGCGCCGTTCAGGCCGGTAAAGATGGTTACGACAGCCTCCAGCTGCACACCGACAAGGAAACCTTCCGTTACTTGTCCAAGGATAATCCGTTGCTGGTTAGCTCCTGGCGTTTCGGTGAGTTTGCTCCCGCTGCCAAGGAGTTCTACAAGTACGGCTTCATGGGATTCGTCGGCGACTTCATGGTGAAGGTGCTGCAATTCCCGCTGCGATTCGTTTCGACTGCTACCGCTGGTAATTACCGATTGGTTCTTCCCTATCGGAACGTTACAGCTACTGAGGGCATCCGGTCTGAGTTCAACCCTGACTACAACAACGCCCAGTACCAGATCAGTTACATCAACAACCCGCGTGCGTTGCGCGTGTTGCCGTTCCGCCCCGAGGCCGTGAACCCGAATATGCCGTTCCTGGTTCGGGATTACGGTGGTCGCTGGAAGTTCGCGACCAACGATCTTGGTGCCGATTGCGCTGGCAAGCCGATCGACAACAGCCGTGGAAACAAGGGTAAGTTCATCGCCGACTTCCAGTTGGCCGTGAAACCTGAGCATCCGGAATGGCTTGAGGCGATCTTCCACAAGGTCCAAGGTGCGTGCCCTGTGATTGTTACTGGTTGCGCTGCGGATCCTGGCGATTCCGAACAGAACTACAACTCTGCGGACCCTGTCTGCCCGCGAGTGATTCAGTTCACTGCGGTTGCCGACGACGCGACAAACTACGTCATCGGCACGACGGGTATCATGTGCGACGACAACATCGTCACCAATGCGGGCATCAGCGTGGCAACCGTTGCGCTGCTGGTTACCGCGTTGCAAGCACGTTGGGATACCGAGTTTGGTGCTGGTGCTGCAACTTGGAGCGTTGTCTCCGGCAACCTGATTCAGGTTAGTGGCACTATCTGCAATAGCGTCACGTTGGAGTTCTCGATTTAATCGGGTCGATAACAACGGGGCTCTCCTTCGGGGGAGCCCCCTTTTGAGGTGCTGGTAGCCTTTCGGCGAGACCGAGATGCTGGCAGCACCTCACCAAGACCTCTCACCAAGATTTCAAAGAAAAGGATTTTACGATGTACGGACAAATGATGGGTAAACGAAAGATGGACGGCATGGGCCGCATGAGTTCCGAGGTTGAAACCGTCGAGTTCACTCCTCCCAAAGAATTAAAACTGGAAGGCGATTCAGGAACCGCAATGGTTGACTGGCGCATGACACCGCGTGGAACCGTTGAGATCATTGGATTCGACGGCATAACGCTTGGTGAGACTGGCAAGCAAGACATGGAAGAGGACGCTGCCGAAAACGAGATGGATGACATGGAGGAGGAAGCCTAATATGCCAGTCTTAACCCCCCAAGAACTCGCCGATACGGGCGGTTGCTTCGACTGCATGCTGCCCGTCTTGCAGCAGACGATGTTGCTGTCGTTGCTCCAACAGATTCAGGTCGCTTCAACTGACGCTGCTCGCGTTACAACGAGCCCAGGTGGACTTCTAACTGCAACCGCAACGGCCGCTGCTAACCCTGGTCGCCGTCGGTTTGTAATCCAGAACCAGAAGACTACTGAGCATCTCCACTTGAAGTTTGGAACCGGATGCACCACGACTGATTACCACTACGTCCTTTTGAGCGCCGCAACCGCTGGCGCTGGAGCAACATCCCTAACTTTTGAAGGCTACACTGGCGCGATAAGCGTCGCTCCCGTCGCTGGAAGCCCGTCCTACACCTTTGCTGAATTTGTCTGACCTATGTCAACCCCTTCGATTCAAACCCTTATTACGCAGGCTCAACAGGTTCTAAACCTGAAGTCTACCAATGAGATCCGCGCTACGCTTGCCGCCGTACTTGCTAACGCAAACGTCGGCACTCCCCTCAATCCGAGCCTGACCACGCAACAGCTGTGGGATGAGTTCTACGAGATCGTTCGCCAACCAAGCGACGATATCATGTCGATCGTCGTCGATCAGATGATGCGGATGGTGTTCTCCCCGCCGGCTCCCGGTGGGGCGGGTGCGGACAAGCAGGTGATTTTCAATGATGGTGGCGTGTTGGCTGGCGATGCGGGGTTGACGTATAATAAGGCTACGGATGCTCTCACCATCACCGGCGATCTGACGGTGGACACCTCGACGCTGAAGGTTGATTCGACGAACAATCGGGTGGGTATTGGTACGGCGAGTCCTGCGACTTTGTGTGAAATGCGTACATCTGGAGCGACTGATGCGCTTCGTGTGTACATGAATGGAGGTGGAACTGCTAATATTATTGCCGCTAAAAGTTTCTTGTCTCCGTTTGGAGAAGTCGACCGATTTACGGTTGCAGGAAATGGCGTCTGCACTTGGTCTAATGTTGGCGATGTGTACGGAACCTCCATGACCCTGAACTCTACGGGGTTGGGGATTGGGGTTAGTCCTTCGTACAAAATCCATGCTCAAACAACTAGTGATGGTATTTTTTCGTTGTTGGCTCGCACTGGAGGAACCAATAATCCGCAGTTACGCATTTCATTAACTGACAGTACAACCACAACCACGCTAGATGCAAATAGCGTAGGTGGAAGTCCTATTCTCGCGCTCGCTGTCAACGGAACGACTCGGATGACGCTCGACTCCTCCGGCAACGTCGGCGTGGGGGTTACGCCGAGTGCGTGGGCGACGTACAAAGCACTTCAGGTTTCAAACGCTTCTTTATGGGGTGCTTCAAACAATGCTTATGTTGGAGCCAACTATTACTTTGATGGAAGTAATCGACGCTACATAGCAACCGGATTCGCTTCTGAATACAGCCAAGAATCTGGCTTTCACTCATGGTTCTACGCTCCCAGCGGCACCGCTGGTGGTGTTGTCACCCTCACCCAAGCAATGGCCATCACGGCGACTGGGGAATTGCTGGTGGGGACGGCTACTACAAACGTTACAAGTGGAGGCGTAGTTACTTATGGAGGCTCGAATGCTCAGTTTGCAATGGGTCATGCAACTGGAACCACAAGCGGAACCGCTTATGCTGGATTCCAATATGCTGGAACTCAAATTGGTTCAATCACTCAAAATGGAACTACTGGTGTTCTTTACAACATCACTTCCGATTATCGACTGAAGGAATCAGTTGTCCCGCTCAACGGCGGTCTGGCTCGCGTAAATGCGCTCAAGCCGTCGATCTACAACTGGAAGTCTGACGGTTCAACTGGCGAAGGTTTCTTGGCCCACGAACTAGCTGAAGTGGTTCCGTTCGCTGTCTCTGGTGAAAAGGATGACGTCAACGAAGACGGAAAAATCAAACCGCAGGGCATTGATATGTCCCGAGTCGTACCCATCTTGGTTGCCGCCATCCAAGAACTCACCGCCCGCGTCCAAACCCTCGAAGCCCGCTAATTTATGACCATCCTCTGGATCATCGAACGCCTGTTGGTCAAACCCACCGAAGGCTCCCTCACCGATGTCGTAATTACCGCCGATTGGCGTTGCAACGGCACCGATGGCACCTACAGCGGAACCTGCTACGGCTCCTGCTCGTTCGCTCCGCCGTCTGGTGAGTTCACGCCTTACGAAGACCTGACGCAGGAACAGGTCTTGAACTGGTGCTACGCCAATGGTGTCGATCAAGCGGCTATCGAGGCGAACGTGACGCAGCAGATCAACGACCAGATCAATCCGCCGGTGGTGACACTGCCGCTGCCGTGGGTTCCGGTGCCGCCGGTTTTGGTTGCGGAGCCGGTTGTTATCGCTGACGCTCCCTCCGCATGATCAAGATCGAACTCAGCACCGATCAGGTGAACAGCCTCCTTCAACTCATCGACATTGCGGTTAAGGCTGGTGGCGTTGCCAACGCCCGTGCAGCCCTTCCGCTTGTTGACCTCATAGTCGCAGCCGCACAGCCTAAATCCGAGTAATGGAACCAACGAACAGCAGCACCAGCCCTGGACTCAGCCTAGCAGCAGCGGCAGGGGCCACCGCTGTTTCGTTTCTTCCGGTACTGACCGACTGGGTAAGGCTTATCACCGCGCTGATTGGCTTGGCCTGCGCCATCTACGCCGCATATCGATTATTTAGATCAAAATGAAAAACACGAAAACAACTCTCGCCGGTATCGGTGCAATCCTTATCGCTGTTGGCGGCGCCCTTCGGGCTGCCTTCGATGCTGATCCCAGCACCAACATCGACATCGCCTCGACCATTGCAGCGGTGACCGCCGGCATTGGTCTTATAATGGCCAAGGATGCCGAGAAGACTCCGGTCGTTCCTCCGGTTTGAACTGGATCTACCAACTCGTGAAGGCTCTCTTGGATTTCCTCCGGGAGACGCCTGCACCAAAAGTAGAAGATGGAAATGCGCCAAAGCCTCTCAAATCTGATCTGGCTGCTCGTGTTGCCAATCTGCCTGGGTTGCCAGACCAAGGTGATCCTAGTGCCAAGCGGTGATCCGGTAATGCTAGCAGAGCCCGTCCGCGCTCGCGTCTACGCGTTCGATAAGGACGGCAAGCTATCTGGCCCGAGTCGGGTTACACTTCCAGCTGGGTGGTACGTACTGCCGAAAGCCAAATGATCACCTACCGAGGTCAGAAATTTGCCGGGTACAACAAGCCGAAGTCTACGCCAGGCGCCTCGAAGAAGTCCGCTGTCTTAGCTAAGGAGGGCGGGCAAGTGAAGCTCGTGCGCTTTGGTGATCCCAAGATGAGCATCAAGAAGCACATTCCAGAGCGTCGTAAAAGCTTCCGTGCCCGGCATGGTTGTGACACACCGGGCACGAAGTTATCTGCGAAGTATTGGAGCTGCGCGGCGTGGTAGCTCAGTACGCCGACGGCAACTCGTCGATCGCGTCTTCAGCACTCTTAGGAGCTATGCGCGTCGCAGTCGAAGTCCCCTCACCCTGACCGGGTTCCGAGGATCGGACCTTTCCAACTTTCTTTTCCAGCTCCGCCACCTTCTGCTGGAGACGGATCACTCGCAGGCGCTCACGGCCGTAGGCCCGAGCACGTAGGGCAACCTGAGCCTGAGCCTTCGTAATGAGGTCAACCTTGTCCTCATAGCCCATGTCAGCGTCTACGCCTTCGCCTTTCAGCGCGATTCGAATCAGCCGATCGCTTTCGTCCAGGAGCTTGTTGCCATCATCATCTCCCTCTTCCCTGCCGAACAGCTGCGGGTGACTCTTTTCGTAATCCGAGAACTGCGATTCAAAGAGTTCACGTGAGCGAGACTGACGTCCTTCCACCTGCTTCGATCGCTCAACCTCACGCTGTGCTCCCTTCTCTTTCCATTCCGAGATAGACTTGTCGCGAGCCTGAGTGAGTTCGAGTAACCGACGGCGGTGGGCCATGATCTCGGGCGCAGCTGGCCCGAACGTCTCCTGAGCGATGATCGCGGCCTTGGCGACCGGCACGTTCAAGATCGCCATGATATCATGGTGACTGGCGTCGCGCTCAGTGCCATCGGCATCAGTGACGCGGATTCCGTCAATATCGCCTAGGGCGGTCTGCCAGGCTTCGCGCAGAGGGGTCTCGTACTTCTGCTTGTACTCACCGGAACGCGTGTAGTTCAGATACCGCACCTCGGTGTCCAGCTCCTCGGCGTTCTTCCGGATGGAATCCATCTCGGCCTTCAGCGACTTGGTAGCCTCTTCAACTTCCTTCCGAGTGCCTTCGGACCTAGCGCGCTCAAGCTCAGAGACCTTGGCCGCGAAATCGTCGCGCTCTTTCTTGGTCAAGTCGTACTGCTCACGGAACTGCTTGATAGACGTGGGCTCAGGCTTGGCGGGCTCAGCCTTAGTGGCCGGCGTTGGTTCATCCTTCTTGGCAGTGAACTTATCGAGGTTGAAGAAATCCTCGTTCTTGGGCTTAGCAAGGTCAGCAGGGGCAGGCGCCTGAACTTCTGGCGCGGATACCGCAGGCGCAGGGGCTACCTCTTGAGGAGCCTGTTGGGACTGTGATCCCATTGGGTTGTCTAGCCCGCTGCCTTCAATGGCATCGATTCCCGCAAATGCGTCAGCGTAATCCGCCCCGCGATCAGTTGGGGCATCAGGTGATAATAGGATTCTCATTCGAGGTTTTGAGTGGTGGTCGGTTTATCTTTCCGCATCTCTGCAAGCCCGTTGAGTTCATCAATCAACGCCTTTGCGCCCTGTCTGCGACAGTTGGCATTCCATCCGTGTTGAGGATTCTCTGAGGCTGGCAGGTTCCAGCAGAAATTATTGAACGCAACGAGTAGGGCAGCCTGTAAGTCCTGATTATCCAGGAGGCGCTTAAGCTCGTTGAGGCGCTGTTGGTTTTTTTGAAACTCTTGTTTTGGGGTCATTGGTTGAGAATATTGGCCTGAGTCTTGAGATCCATTGCAGCGATGTCTGCGCGAGTTAGAGCGCCTTTGCGCTGAGCTTCAGCGATCGTGCTAGCATTCTTGCGCTGCTGATCTTGATCAAACGCGATCTGCTTCTGAGTCCGCTTCTGCTCGGAGTTTGCGGCGGCAATCTGCGACTTGGACTGCGCGGTGATGAGCATCGCCTGGATCTTCGCAGCCGTCTCGGGATCCATTCCGTTGCCAGCTGCGCCGGCTTCGGCCTGAGCTTGAGCCTGCTCTTGGAGGCGCTGCACGTAACCCTTGATGTAGTTTGAAGCCTGACCGATGCCGTCGTTGTAGACCTTGATGTTCTGCTCCTGACCCGGGTCCTGGGAGATCAACTGCATCTGCTCCTGGATGTGCTGGATCACGTTGGCCAATCCCAGCACGCGGTCCATCGTGGTCATACCGCCGCCTTCTTTTTCAATACGACCAATGGCGCCACCAAGCATCTGAAGCAGCGTCTGGATGTACTCAGGGCGATTAAGTGCGCTTGCAATAACGACAGGTTGACCGTCGATAAGCGTGCCCCACGCCATGGTAGCGCGTTCGACAGCCGGGGAGACCGGCTTGTTGTCGATCGGAGCCAAGCGATTTGCCAGGAGGGGATCATCAGTGTTGGCCTCGACATACATATGGACAACCTCGGCCTGAGAATCCGGAGCTAGCAGCGGCCGGATAGCCATTAGGCGGTCAGCCTGAGCGATCTCCAGCATCTTGTTGCCGGAACCCATGACGCGCTCGGGCATGATGTCCCATGCGTCGAGGTTGTTAAACACAGACGGATCCACGCCTTCAGCCTCACACTTGCGACGGAACTGTTTGCAGTCGGGGTGATCAATCGTGCAGAACCGGCGAGCGATCTCGCGGTACTGGAAATTCTGCTGCGTGTAGGCGCGAGTAAGCATTGAGCCCATCAGCGCGTTGGCGTTGTTCACGCGAGCCATGACCTCGGTAGCGGTCAGCTCCTTCGATGATCCGTCATTAACGTCCTGCGTGTAGGCAGCACTCGACTCAGACATAATCTGGCGGTGCATCGCCATGGCGCCTGATAGCATCGGGTAATCGACAACGTGACGCTCAGACTGCGGAACCCAGGAGAGGCCCTCGGGAATCACGCCCATGTTCACTAGGTCGATCTTCTCCATCCGTTCCATGTCACCATCGGCGACATTGCGGAAGAGCCAGAGCATCTGCTCGAAGACTGAGTCGGTAAACTTACAGCGCAGGCGATTCTGGAGGTGGCACACCGCATAAAGCAGGTAGCCAAGGGAACGCACCGAGTGCCAGCGGAACGGCGGAACCACAGCGCCGTCAGCGAACTGGATGTGCATCAGCTCGAAGATATCCCGGCCGTAACAGCGGTCGCCGGCATCGAAGAGCCATTGGCCAGCGGTCTGCATATTACCGATCCCGCTGTTGTACTGGTCAACGATGATGCGGCGGCGCCAGGAAGGATCGTCGCTGGTCGTGTCTAGGAAGTAGAAATCGTAGCACCGCAGCACTGGAGTCGCATCGGAGCCCCAGTAACCAGAGTTCTCCTTGAAGTCTTCCTCAACCTTCTCAGGGAAGTATTGGCCGGACCAGTCGTTCACCTGGAGACTCGTAGCCTCGCGCTGAATCATCGCAGCCAGCAGCTCGTTCACCAGCTTTAGGTTCCAGCCGGGATCGACGTTCTCACCGCGAGTCATGCGGATTAGGTCCGCAGCTGTGAAGGAGGTGTAAATCGCGAAGTGCGACATATTCTCCATCGTGGTCAGCGTGTTCGTGGGAACCAGAATGTCTTCAGTTCCACGGGCCGACGGGCACCATTCACGATCACGCAGCCACGTCACCGGCCCAATGCCGTGAAGAACCGTCGCAGCAAACTGAGATTCCAGGACCGTGGAATACTTCGGAGACCGCTTCATCACGCGGTTCAACTGCTTCGTGATGATGTTGCCCCACTCAGTGCGCTTATCCCGAGGGCCGGTATCGAGGCCCACAGAAAAGTAATTCTGAGGCTTCAGGAACGCGTTCGTAAACTGCTGGCGTGCCGCATGAATGATGCGCGTACCTTCCAGAAAGTTGACGTTTGTCTGGATCTTGTTGTCGCGAGCCTCCTCTTCGCTGTATGGAGGATTACCGTTAAAGGTAGCGTTAATGCGAGCGCGATTGCGAGAACGAGGCTGTTCAGCCTCTAGCATCGCACTAACAACATTCCAGACTCTACTTGGTTCTTTGAAACTCATATTGATCTCAGATTGCTTTTCGTTCCTGCGAAATCCAGCATATATCGGGCATTTTACGATCGCCTAGATAACTCAGTGGCACCCAGACCTTGAGTTTAAGGTAGCAGCCGCAGACTTCGCAGGTGCCAGCATTAGACTCACCTTGAAGAATCATAGCCATGTCGTGGCGCAGTTGCTCCTGCTCAATAATAACCTCAGCGACAGTCTTCTCGATCGCATCTGGCTTGGTGGGTTTGTTGTGCAGGCAGTGCAGACACGTATCAAGACGATGCTGCGCTGCTGAGCGATCAACGGGAATACCGCCATTGCCCAGCCATTCCGCAAGAATCCTGACGCCTTGCGCTGTGTTTTTAACCCTTTCCACCGCACGAGCGACAGCCTGATACCCTTGGTTGAGCATTGGTTTGAGTGGATTGAGTTGTTGTTTGCTGGGGAAAACGAGCTTTCGTGTAGGCTTCCAAATCACTCATCGCTTGTTCAAATGACGATGGAAGGTGGTTGGCGATCCTGTGCTGCTGAATCAATCGCGCCATCGAATGAAAATCGTAATTCATCGGGTTTGGCGCGGTCCATTTGGTTGTAGGTTCGTAGAACTGCCATCCACCGTTTGGAAACGTGCTGTAATTCATGCGGCCTAATTTTTAGAACGGCAGATCATCGGCGTCGAGATCAGGCTTCGGCGCGGTCGGCGCGGCCTCCTGGCGCGGCGTGGGCGCAGCACCTTCGCTGCGTTCCTTAAGAAACTGGAAGGTTTCGATCATAATCCGAGTGGTGGACCGCTTGTCTCCGGTCTTCTTGTCGTCCCACTCTTCCCGGGTCAGGCGGCCTTCAATCATCAACGGATTCCCTTTCCTGACGTATTGAGCGAGCGTTTCAGCCTGCTTCCCAAACGCCTTACACTCAGCAAAGTACACATCTTCCTTTTCCTCACCGGCCTCGTTCTTCCAGCGGCGATTGACGGCCAAGCTCAGGTTGCAAACAGCAGTCCCTTTCGGAAGGTGCTTGAGTTCTACATCTCGGGTGAGGTTGCCGATCAGGATGACTTTGTTGAATGATGCCATAAGGTTAGGAATAGGTTAGCGAATGTTCAGTATCCATCGTGCGACGCTTATCTGACAGACGTGTCAGCCACTTTGGTGTCTGTCGCTTGACAATACCAACCCCCTGCCCGCCTGCAATCTCAAATCCCGTTCGGCGAGCCATTTCGAGTGCGACCACGAAAGAGTCCCATAAATCAGGGGATCGGCCCATGCGTTCCTTGGTTTTGTGCTTGGGCTCTACGTCGATCAAACCAGTGCGGGAGATTCCCCATTCACGCATCGACCCTTCCTCCGCGACCTCCCGAGGGAGTTTCCTCAGCTGCTTGGATTCGATCAGCAAGCGCGACGAATACCAGAGTGCCGTGACCATCTTTCCGTAGGCTTCACGCTCAGTCTTCGGATCACCCTTGCGAACAGGACGATCTGTCGGGCGGCCACCGAACTCGATCGGAACCACCTCGGGCGACCAAAGGCGGGCGAACGCAGACATCAGCGTGCCGCGTCCAGTGGAATCGAATCCCACTTGATCAGGCGGGATGTTGCGCTGCTTGCAGTACAGAAGCACGTACTCGGCAATCTGCTCCTCCGCCTGCTGCGCTTTGACGGCCGTTACCGGGATTACGATCGGCGCTTCAGCGAATGCTAGCACGATGCGCCCAGTGCCGTCCGGGCCGTACTGAAGGTCGGTCATAACGCATCGGTCACCACCGATGCCTGAGTACGCCGCGTCGATCCCGATGATTCGCGTGATCTTGTCGGCGCCCTGCCAAACAATTTCATCGAACGCTTGGTTCTGCTCGCACAGAGACATGGTCACAACGCGCCGTGTACCGCCGTCTCGGGGCAGCAGCCCGAGGTTCATCATCGAGAACTGCAACGAATCTCGACCGTAATAATCTAAGTCCGCCTGAATCTGCTCCGGCGTGATGATGCCTCGATACGGATTGGTGCCTTTCGGGAACTTCGCGTTCGGCGTGTCGTACCCGCATAGCTGGACAGCAACCCCTCCTGGAGCCCGCGTTCTCCAGGTGCGTGTTTGCTCCAGATACTCAATGCCTTCCCAGCCGCCCATCGTAGAGTGCGGCTCGCAGACTACCCCAAGCGCGTCGTTGCGATCCTTGGGATTCCCCATCGCGATCAGCTTGAACTCAGGATTCTTGCGAAGGTTGGCGACTGAATCGAGGAATCCCCGGCTCATCAGAGACGCCTCATCTGCGATCAGCATCACTCGGTCGTTCTTAAGTCCGACGTAGTTCGAGAGACCAACAAACGTACCGCCGACCTTGCACGCTACACCGATGATTCCGTCGCGAAAGTCCTGCGCCTCGGCGTCTTGGTCAGAACTGGTAAGGATGAACCGGCTCTCAATAACGCGCCCTGGCAGCCATTCCCGGCGAGCCTTGGCCTTGTTGTGCAACTCCTTGATCGAGCCCCAGATTCGCAGCTGAAGACCCTCACGCGTCGTTGACGACATGATGATCGAGGTGCCAGTTGGGTAGATGTAGAACGTGCAGAGCCCGAAAGCTGCGGAGGTGTAGGTCTTGCCAGATGATCCTGGTCCCATGATTCCAACCTCTTGATTTTCCGCGAAAGTCTTGATCAGCAGGTCAGACCAGATGTGCCAATCGAAGTGAGGCCAGAGCGCCGTCATGGCTGCTTTGAAGTGATGATATTTCCCGCATCCGTACTTGACGCCGCCGGACATTATGTAACCGCCACGACGAACCATTTCAGCCTCGATGAGAAAGCGGTCTTTAGTACGCCACGGTATAGACAGGTAATCTGCGCTCTCATTCATCTTGCGGGAATCCTGCTGTGGCCCTTCAATCGGTTCAAGCGTCATGGTCGCAGAAAAAAATCGCATAGTAGACGGCCTCCTCACCGCTGAAGGTGGGGTGGACAGCGGTTTTTCGCCCTCACTCATTCAACCGAACCAGCTAGCATGGGCGGTGAACACAACGGTACGCGGAGGATTTCCGAAAGCGCGACCGGGGATTTGGACCAAGCTGCTGAAGTTTTCCGATCCAACCGTGCTCTACAACGGCGGTTACTACAACGCTGCGGTGCAAGCGGCTTTCAAAGAAGGTTTCTTTCAAGGCTGCGGAACCTACATTTCAGATAACGAAGATCCGTACATTTTTGCGTCGATTGGGGGAAAAGTCTTCCAGATCGACATCAACGCCGGATTCAGCGTTACAGACATAACGCCAATAAATTTCCAGTTTCAGATTCAAACTCGCGGTCGAGTTTCTAACGTCGCCACCTACGTTTGCGGAGCGCCTCATGGACTATCGCCCGGCATGGTGGTCAGAATGCCTGAACCTCCAGGTGCGTCTTTTCCGTCAGGATTTTTTGGAGATTTTCTGGTTCAGACTACTCCAAGCCTAACGACGTTTACTACGTACTCACCAGGGGTTGATGCAGGTCCCCTTCTTGGGCCAAATTTTAATGCTTACCAGCTAGCAACCAACAACCCGCAGGTTACCCACGTTTACTTTCAACAGGCTGAAAACTGGCTGATAATTCAAGACACTCAGAATCAGCCCTATCTTTTCAATGGGTCTACATTGCGTCGAGCAACTGGAGAAGAAGTGCCAACAGGCGGCCCGATGGCATACGGAAAAGGACGCCTTTGGGTTGCCAGCGGTTCGGAATACTACGGCGGAGACTTGGTCTACGGTGATCCTGCGTACGGCCGAGACAGCGTGATTCGATTTACCGAGAACACATTCATTAATGAAGGTGGCGCCTTTGCGGTCTCAAGCGGCCCGATCACAGGTCTGGCATTCGCGGCCAACCTGGACACGTCCCTTGGCGATGGCGACCTGCTGGTTTTTACCCCGACCGCCACTTACGCGTTTAACGCGCCTGTGGACCGGGACATTTGGAAGGATCTCAATTATCCAATCCAGCGATTCGCACTCCTGAACTTCGGATCGTTCAACCACGAATCCATCGTGCCAGTGAACGGCGATCTCTTTTTCCGCGCTCAGGACGGTATTCGCTCGTTGATCTACGCCAGACGTGATTTTACTGAGTTTGGAAACACACCAATCAGCCGGCAGGTTACTCGTGCAATAGCTTACGACACGGAGTTTTACCTGACGGCTTCTAGCTCCGTGAACTTCGACAATCGGTTGCTGATGACCATTCAGCCTCAGAAGGTCAACAATCGCGGAATCGTTCACCGAGGAGTTGTAGTAATGGACTTCGACCTTGTCTCCGGAATGGGCCGAAAACTCCCACCGGCATGGGAGGGAGTCTGGACCGGAGTCGATGTATTCCAGATGCTAACGATCCGAATCCAGAAACAGGATCGGTGCTTTATGTTTGGACTGAATCAAGGAGACATCGGACTCTTTGAGGTCACTAAGAACGGTCAGTTCGACTTCGATGGATACGATGATGTTCCAATCGATTGGACCATTGAGACCCGCTCACTGACGTTTGGTGAACCCACAAACAAGAAGCGCTTAGTCAGCGCCGAGCAGTGGTATGACCAGGTGATGGGCAATATCGAAGCCAAGGTCTACTTCAAGGCTAACGAGGGCGAGTGCTGGCAACCATGGGCCGAGATTAAAGACTGTGCCAAGTACCGCAACTGCGAGCCAGGAGAGATTTCCTGCCCGCCTGCGGTGATTAACTGCCAAGAGGTCAAATACTACCAGCCTCCCGCAAGATCGCGCATTGCCCTCCCGCAACCTCCGGACAAGTGTGATGTGCAGACCGGGGGATTTACTCGTGATGGCTATGAGTTCCAGCTGCGGTACGTGAACACCGGCCGCTTCCGACTCAAGCGCGTGGCCATGGTTGCTCAACGTCTCCAGGAGGATATCTACGGCGATCTCAGCCGCGTCGCCTGTCCGCTACTCTCCGAATAGTATGCCTTCTTCAAACCCAGTCGATTACGGCGCAGATCCCTGTGGACTGAGAAACAGCGCGTGGGCGATCAACGAATGTCTGTTTGCTGCGCTGCGTTGCGATTTTCCAGTGGGGACATTCCTGCTTGGATCGAGTCCTGGGGCGAAGATTATCAACCGTGTCCGCACCGGAGGCGTTGCGACGTTCAACACGTCCACCCCGCACGGACTCGTTGTTGGCGAGAAGATTACGCTGTATGGATTTACTGACGGCACTTTCAACGGCACTGGACCTGCACAGTTTGGGTTTGAGGTCCTAAGCATACCGACGCCGACGCGATTTACAGTGTCGATGCCGCTGCCAGCATATCCCGATGCCTCCCTGGTCACCGAAGATGGCTGGATCAACCTAATCGGCGGCGGCTACACATCCTCGTTGGTCATGGGATATCCGCCTTTCACAGGTGTAATCAACAACGTTGTGTTTACGGGTCAGGGCATTGGAAAGACGATCCTGAAGTTTGCTGACAACGCTTCAACCAAAAGAGGGGACACTTTTGGGTTTAATATCCAAATGCTGAAAACTCTGGGAAATTACACAGGGTCTGGAGCTGTAGGGGCACCTGGTGCTTACGCAGGCGCGCCACTGAACAGCATCAACTGCAAGAACACCCTGATCGAAGATATCACGTTTGACGGCAACTACGCAAACAATTCGGTTGCGGATATCAAGATCGTATCGGTGCAACGTACAAATGGGATCAACACGTACACCGTGGACAAGCCATTGTACGCACCTGCGCTTTCAGGGACTCAATTTTATTCCGTACCTCCTCCGGCATACATTCCTCCAATTTCACCTGCTCCGTACACTAACATTAGCGCAATCGGGCAGTACATCAGCAACGTGGTGACCACTGGCCCTGGAAATGATGCTTCGTTTGTTGGTTTTGGCAACATCACTAACGTAACTTCGTTTTCGTTTCAGCGCGACCTAAGGGTGGTGCTTTTACGTGCAAGAATAAATCCGTTTGGATATGCTATCTACACTAAGCATCCGCAGTGGAATTTTGGATTTACAACTGGAGATTCAATAAATGTCACAGGATTTGCAAGTGCGGCTTTCAATGGTTCTTTTGTAGTTGCCGGATTTCTTTCAACTGAAGAGGTATTCTGCCTAAATGCAGCTCCTACTACAGCAACTCAGATTTTTGCATTTGAACGAAATGCAAGCATCGCAACTTACGATACTTCAACTCCGCATGGTCTTGTAGGAGGTGAAACTGTTCTTATTGAAAGCCTTTCAGATGCGTCTTTTAACGGTACTTTTGTAACATTAGTTCCACCAAGCCCAACTCAATTTACATGCGTTAATGTAGGAACAAATACACCAGTGACCCCAAGTGTTGGATACGTTTACAAATTAGTAAATGAAAACGCCCGTGCTTGGGCTTATCCAAACGTGGCTCTTACGCCGCAAACAAAAGCTGGAGTAAACTCACTTTACACAGTCGCAGGAATCAACCACGTCGGAGAGAACGCGCTAGTTCAGAATAACCAATTCTACGACTTTGGAGTCGGGATTGCTGACGCTGAGACGTTCATTGTAAAATCGTTCCTGCCAATGAACGTGGATGACCTCACGGTTGGCGCTAAGGTGCTCAACAATGACTTCAGCTACCAAGGGAGAAACTCGATTCAAGGTACGCTGTACCCCGGAAACGCGGAGGCAAACACGCAGTGCGCTGTTGGCGGTTACTCCAGCCTGGTAAATCCAATCAACGTGGTGTCTCGTGTTGGCGGCGTTGCGACTTACACCTGCGTGATGAAGCACACGTTGAGGGTGGGGGATGTGGTGCTGGTGACGATGACTGCGGTTCAATTTGCTCAGCGCAATGGTGGTATAGCTACGTATACTACTTATGGAACGCATTTCGCCAATGTTGGCGCAACGGTTAAAATTCAAGGTATTGTTACTGATGCTTCATTTAATGGAACTTGGACGGTTGCATCTATTATAGACGATTTGAATTTTACTGTTGTTCAGGCGTTACCAAACGTATTTCCAGCAGTAGTAGCGAACGTCACACTTTACGTAAATTCGACAGTGGTAAGCATTCCGGACGCGTTTAAGTTTACAGTCAACGCGCCTGGCCCAAACATCCTCCCCGGCCTTTACCTTGACGGCCAGGTGATCATGCTCCGCAGTCGGAGAATCTTTGCCTCTGGATGCGAGTTTAAATACAACCGCGTCCAAGGCGGCATTGACGTGGTAAACCAGCAGAGCCCTGTCCATGCTGTCACGGCCCGTGAAACCAGCGGGATGGACGTTAGCTACAACAACTTTGACGGTTTCCACGACACCTGCTTTTACGTCGATTCCTATCATCACAAAGGAACACATATCCATCATAACTCGGCGTTGAACGTCTCGGCGTTTGTTTCCTTGGTTGTGCAGGATTGGTTTACGCTGATCGCCGCTACGGGAGAGGCGAATCCTGAGACCTACTCGACGTTGATCGCCGCTCACAAGGATATGCTGATTGAGAATAATGACGTTCTCTTGACTGGCCCAGCATCGTGGTTCTATCAAACTGCATACCCTCCACTGGATGCAGTGTTCCTAATCAACAATCACGACGTAAATAAATCCATCTGGTATTACCCGACGGACTACCAGATACCGATCTCAACCGTAACGCGTGCGGCAGGAGTTTCCACGTTTACGACGGCTTCAGCTCACGAGCTTCAGGTCGGCATGGAGGTTTCAACGGTTTCGGTTACAGATGGCACGTTCAACGGAGTTTTTGCAGTTCTCAGCATTCCAGCTGCGAATCAGTTCACGGTTACAAATGGCGGCACACCTGGAAGTTCAACCGGCGGTTTCCTCGGCATCAACAGCCCGGTCCACTTCCCATGGGAAATCAAACCCATCGGATTCCAGCGCACTGCCGGCGTCGCCACGTACACAACCAACAAGGCGCACCAGCTGGTTTTTGGCGCTCACGTGACCGTCGAGGGGCTTAGCAACGCTTCATTCAACGACGAGGTAATCGTGACCGGAACCCCTACGACCACGACGTTTACCTGCGCGAGTCCTGGCCCAGACGTAGCGTTCACCTCCTCGATCGGAAACTTCTTCCGGTACGTCGATAACATCCAGATTGGATGCAACACGGTGCGCCGGTTGAGTGGAAACGGGTTGGCGGTAAACAACGGTGGCAAGTTCGGGAGCGCATTTCTCCAGGGACGCCCAACCCGCTGCGTTGCACCTCTTGAGCAGTTCTTCTATTTCGATTGTCCCGAGGGCTGTTTGGCGCTTGAATGCGACCCAGGCCCGTGTAAGCCAAACGACTATCTTTACCGCATCTAACCATGCCTGAAATCAACCTAACTGCCGGTATACTTCCTCCGCCTGCCTGCTACGCATCCGAGCAGGATCGTTTGGACGCCTACGCGGAGGCGATAATCGCCCAGTATTCAGCGCCGCCAGAATGGTCGGCAGGTGCAGTTGCTCCAGCTGATCTCTCGCTGTACTGGTTGCGATTGGACTCCAACCAGAATCCGGTCGAGGTCCTGAAGTATAACGCGGCGGCTCCGGCTGGATGGTCACGAGTTCAGACGCAGTTTACCTACGGCGTCGGAGCTGGCGTTGCTAACGTCTACACGCTTACGTTGACGCCCGCTTCTCCTGGCGCAAACCAGGCGTATCGGACAGGGGTGTCATACGTTTTTGTTGCGTCAGTCTTAAATACTGGAGCTAGCACGCTGTCTGTTGACGGCCTTGCTGTCAAAGCGATCACAAAGTTTGGCACCGCGCCATTGGTCGCAGGTGACATGGTGAGCGGTCAGATGTGCGTTGTCGTGTACGACGGCACTCGTTTCCAGCTGCTGAATCCTGGATTTAACGTCGGTCCAGTAAATTTCTCTCCTGGAATCAATCGCCAGTTCCTGCGGACAAACGCGACTCCGGCAACGGTTTGGGAGTCGGGGTATATGACTCCTGTTGCGAGTTATGTGGCGATTCCAGCAGCGGGCGCTTCGGTGACGTTCACGCATGGTCTCACAGTTGATCCGTTGACTTGGGACATCGGAATTATCTGCACTACGGATGATTCAGCTGCAACGGGATATATTGTTGGAGATTACATTTCTGCAAGATCATTATCATTTCCAACTAACTTTGGAATTATAACAACTTCGTTTTCAAACTCATCTGTAATTGGAATGGTTCGATCTAATGGTGTTTTTGGACTATGGGTTTGCAACAAAACCACCGGAGCTGCATCAGTCATCACCGAGGCAAACTGGAAAGTCATGGCCCGCGCCATCCGATAACATGAGAAAAACCCTCGCCCAAGCCAAGAACTCCACGATCCCGCAGGCAGTCGGTCTAGCCACCTGCGACGAGCGTTTTCTCCAGCTGCTCAACGAGGCTCAGGCTCGCTTGGCGGACATGGGTAAGTGGTGGGGTACGTACAAGAAACTACGTGTCTGCGTCACCGCTGGTTGCATCACCTGGCCTCGCGAGGTCAAGACGATCGAGGCAATGAACCTCTGCGGCTACAACATCCCCATCCAGAACCAGTGGTACGAGTTCCAGACGGATACACGCGCACCGCGCACCGGATGCGGCCGTGAAGGATGCGAGCAGGACCAACTGCTGGATCGTGGCATGGTGACGCAGTTTCGGGACTCGGTTGGCAACTGCTACATCAGGGTGACGCCGCAGCTGTCAGCTGATGCCGGTAAACGTGTGCTTCTCCAGGGGCTTGATCCCAATGGAATTCCAATCCGCACGTTGGACTCGGTCACCGGAGAATACGTCTGGGGTGAGTACGTCACGCTTCCAAACCCCTCTATCACGGCCTACGTCCGGACAAGTAATCGGTTCAAGCAACCGGGTCTGACTGGCGCCCAGAAGCCGTTGACTCAAGGAAGCCTGACGATTATTGCGGAAAACGACACAACTGGTCTATTAACTCAGGTCGCAGTCTGGGGCCCGAGCGAGCAGAACCCTGAGTATCGTCGCACCTACCTTATCGGGATGCCCGAGGTGTGCGGTGGGGCTAACTCGTGCAGCACCACCCAGGACAACTGCTGCATCGACAACGGAGACGGCTGCGTGCCAGCAGACGAGACTTGCACCAACACGGTCGTGGAAGCGATCGTTCGCCTGGACTTCATACCGGCAATCGTTGATTCAGACTGGCTGTTTATCGGGAACCTCCAGGCGATCAAGCACATGATGAAGGCGATCCAGAAGGAAGACCGGAATCAGTACACCGAGGCTGAGCGCGAGATCCAGCTGGCACTTCGGTCGCTTCGGAATGAGCTTGAGGCGTACAGCCCCAACGAGCGCAGCGTAATCAACGTGCAGCCTTTCGGGTCTGCTAAGATTCAATATCGGTTCGGTGGATTCATCTGATGACTGAGGAACTTCCAGTAGCCGTGCAGCCCGTTACGTGGCTCGACATCCTGACGGATGAGAGCGTCACGTTCGATGATCGTCTGGACAGGTGGGAAGCGTTCGTGGCGAATATTCCCCAGCAGGAGTGTCCGCTTAAACACACGTTCCCAGAGGGGATGTACGTGCGTGAAATCTTTATGCCGGCTGGATCTGTCGTCACCAGTCGCATCCATAAGTTCGACAATCCGTTCTTCATCACCAAAGGCAGGGTCACGGTGGTTAGCGAGAACGAGGGCATGGTGACCTACACAGCGCCGTATTCGGGCATCACCAAGCCAGGAACTCGCCGTGTGCTGTTGATCCATGAGGACACCATTTGGACCACGGTTCACCTTAATCTGGATAACAAGACGGATCACGAAGAGCTTTTGAACGACCTTACTTACATGGGTCAAAACCAATACTTACTATGTCATTCGTAGCCACAGCAGTTATAGGAACTGGCCTTGCCGTTGGCGCAGCAGGCGCAGCAGTCGGAGCCAACCAAGCCAGCAAGGATCGCGCTGGCGCTCGCGGCGTCGCAAATATGCCTGGCCTCGACGTTGGCTCAGCAGTAGGAGAGGCAGGTCAACTAGCGCCTCAAACCAGAGAACTTGAATCTCAACGAAACGCCTTTAACCGGGCGCAGCTTCTTGAATCCCTCGGCATCCAGATTCCCGGCTATCAGGAAGGTCAAGCTCAGCGCACTCAGAACGCAATGTCGTTGCTTCGCGGAGAGCTGCCCCCTGACCTTGCTTCCCAAATTCAACGTAATACTGCCTCAAGAGCCCTAACTGGCGGTTACGCTGGAAGCCAAGCGGCTCGCAACCTGACGGCGCGAGACCTAGGCAGGACTTCACTGGATCTTCAACAGGCGGGTGCTCAGCAGTTTTCAAACATTCTGGGAACTACGCCGCTGTCTCCTTTGGCGAATTACGAGTTCACTCCTCAGATGATTGCAAACTTGAGGGCTGATGAACGCGCCAAAAAACAAGCCGCTTTGCTTGGGTCGTACAATATGGCAAGCGCAGGCGGGGTTGGTAGCCAGTACCTTGGATCGCTAGGGTCTGGATTGACTAATGCTGGATTTGGTCAACTTGGAGCATTAGGCGGCGCCGCAGGTCGAGGTGGTTCAGTCCCCGCTGCTAACAACTGGTCCGGCGGAACAACCGACGCTGGTGGATCGTAGAAATTACTCTTATGGCAAACCCCTTCTCAGGACTCGAAAACATCGGGCAATCGTACCTCCAAGGCGTGCAGCTGGCGAATCAGCGGCAGTATAGGGAGGAAGCAGCAGCGCAGCGTGCTGAAGATACGCGGGTGCGAGGACAGTATTATCAGGACCTCGTTGACCAGCGGCGAGAGGCGGCGACATTGGCGGCGCAGGGGCGAAATGAAGGGCTTGCGATCAAGTTTGGAAGGTATCTGAAACGCGATAAGGACGGCGCGATCGACATCGTCGGTTCAGCCACAGCGCAGGAAGATGCAGGCGACAGGCGTCAGTTTCTTGAAACCGCAGGATTTGCAGCAAGTAGCGGAGTGCCAATACCTGACGCAACGATAACCGAAGAAGAGCGAAAATCAGTCTTCTATAATCGAGGTCTAACTCAAGGTCTTGTTGAGAATGCAAAAAGGGACGAGCAGATGGCTCGCATTTTGGCTTCTCAGGGCGTTTTTCGCGCCAACCGAGCGCCAGTAAGCACAGCAGGCGTTGAGCCGATGATTACCAATCGGCAACCGGAAACCATTTTTGATATCCTTTCAGCGCCACCGCAGCGAAGGCAGCCGAGAGCTTACACGCCATCGAGAGCCTCACTACTTCAAGCGCCACCGGAAACTTACGAACCCCCTGGAACCTACGCGCCACAGCCAAGAGCTTACGCGCCGACGGAAACTTACGCGCCACAACCGAGAGCCTCCGCGCCATCGAGAGCTTCAATGGTGCCAATTCGTATCAACAATCAGGATTACGTAACTCGTGCTCCTGCTGCAAAAGCTGAAAAACCACTGTCTCTTGGCTACGAAACCTTAGAGCTTCCAGGCGGAGCAAAAGCCAGAATCAATCTTACACCAGAACGAGTGCAGCAGATTCAATCTCAAGCCGCCAAACTTGCCGCTGGAGAAGGTGAACCAGACCCATTCGCTGATATTAACGCGGCCGAAAAACAGCTAAGAAATCTTCAAGTCCAAAACGTCAAAGAGTTTAACGTAAAGCAAGGAGAAAACGGTGGGCTTGCTGTCGTTGAAGATGGATGGTTTTCGGATGCACTGACACCAGCCCAAGTCCGAAAGAAGCTTGCTGAAGAACGTAAACGCATCGAAACAATAATTAAAGAAGACCGATCGGACGGCCGACTACCTGCGGCGCAAAACCAAATCCAAAGACAGTTTGGGCCCACGATTATGAATTTCGGGGCAGAAATGCCTCTCCCTGCCGAAACAGGCGGTAGGAATGCAGCCCCCGTATTGAGGGTAATCGGTGGCGCCGGCAATAGATCCGTTCAAAGATAACCAGCCATGCCTAAGCTCGTTGACGTTGAAAATATCGGGTTAATCGAAGTGCCCGATGACATGGGTGAAAACGAGCTTCTGGAGTTCGTTGGCACGTTAGATCAAGGTGCGCTACCCGCCGCTGGCAACGCCCTCATGCAGCAAGGTGGTCGCATGGTCGGTGGAGGCATGATGGGCCTGACGCGTGTAGGTCTCAAAGAGCCGCCTCCGATAATGTCAGCGGCACAGGTCGAAAGTCCCGCTGGAATGGCAGCTTACGAACGTAGGCGGGCAGCCTGGGAAAAACGCGTCAAAGAAGTACCGCCGGAGGTTTACCAAGCGCGTGCGGCGGAGCTTGAGGCTAGCCCTACATTCCAGATGGGCAAGGCTCTCCAACAGGGGGCTGAAGAAGCATTTCCGGTTAACCCGTTACGCCAGGACGATTACCTGACTCAGATAGCAAGCGGCATTGGATCGCTTCCTGTTTCAGTGGTTCCAGGTCTTGGTCAGCTGGCCTACGGATTCAGCGCAGGTGAAGATGCAGCGCAAAAGACAGGCAAGTTTTACGACGCTCAGATTGCTCAGGCTTTAGCTGAAGGGGATATAAGGGAGGTAAATCGCCTACAAGCTGAAAAACCAGTTAAACAATACCAATCGGCACTGTACACGGCACCGATAGGGGCGCTCACCGAGTTTGGTATTGGAGCAGTGCCAGCATTTGGGCGGGCGGTCGCTGGGCAGGTTAATAAAAGCATCTTCAAGGAAGCCGCGCGGACGGCAGTTGAAGAAGGTGCTCAGGAAGTCTCAGAGCAATGGCTTGGAAATGCAGTCGCAAAAAAGACCTACAACCCTGAACAGAAACTGACCGAAGGACTGTTTGAATCAGGAGCTGCCGGTAGCGGAGTTGGTGCGCTGGTTGGATTGATAGGAGGTAAAGCTGGGCGCGTCGCTGCAAACCAACGTCTCGCACAGGAATTAAATGCGCCGCTTTCAGAGGCTCAAATTAAAGAAATCATAGCGCGCCAACGTGCCGGCGGACCTGCCATCGGTGGCGACGTAGAACTACAACCTGCTCTGGATGAGATTGTCGCCAATCGCACCGCCAATGTCGCTGCGATTGGCGGAGATCCATCAAACCCACTCCCCAACGCCACCGCCACTCTCGCTGGCATCAACTCCGGCGGCGCGCCTTCTGGACCAATCCGCATTACACCACCAGAGGAAGGCTTTACTATTCCGGAAATGCAGCTGGAGATGGAAGCTGCTGGAGAAGAAGTGACGCCCGTCATTCCGATCGCAGAAACCCCAACCACCACCGAAAATGCCGTTCAAGAACAAGGCGCAGGTGAAAGCCTGCTTCGCGCAGAAAAACCGCAACCCGAAGTCCAAGTGGGACTGTCAGAAGTGGATCAAGGAGGGCGGCCTGCCGAAGGAGCAGGGGCCGAAATCCAAACGGAAGTCCAGCCGCTGACGATCGAGGAGACCAACGAGTACAACGGGATCGTTGACTTCCTTGATGGAGCGTCTGCGTCCGATATGCTTGAGGAGGAGCAACTGGACCGCTTCGAGGAACTCGCCGGCCGTGTTAGCGAGCTGGAGCAGGCGGGCTTTGATTTCAATGAGACTACGGGGTGGACTAAGCCTGGGGTTGTAACGCAAGAGGCTGTGCCGTTCTCAAAAGAACCAGCTCTCAACCCCGACGAATACTCAGATTACGTTAATCTTTTAAGAAGAGAGTCGGAGGCAGAAGCCGGGGATAATTCCGCCGAGTTTGGGTTTGGAGAGAAACAAGCGCTAACATTATATCGAACCAAAATTGCGACTGGTGTGGCGCCTGCGGCGCCGGCCGAGGTTCCGGTTACCCCATCAGAAACTCCGACCATCCCTGCTGTCGTCACGCCTACTCCTGTCACTCCCACCACCTCACGCACGTTCCCGTTCCAGAACCGCACCGTGGATGGGATGATTGATCGTGACACTGGCGAAATCGTTGCCTTCGCTAAGTCGATCGTTGGTACACCTGAAGAACGTGGAAGCCAACCGAAGTACACCATCAAGGTTGATGAGGACGTCACGATTGAAGCGCAGTCCGAAAAGTCACTCAACAATGCTCTTCGGAAGATTTCCAGCGGCGCTCCAGTTCGCGTGTTCCGGAACGCTGGTAAGGGTGTGACGCTGGATTTCAATAAGCCAGGGCCGGTGACGCCGGCGCCCACCCCTCCCGTCGCTGCACCCACCTCTCCAACACGCACCGTCGTACTAACCCCAGGTGCGGTTACGGTAACTCAGACTCCGGTTAAGCCTGCCGCTGCTAAGGCTCCTAAATCTAAGAAAGCCCGTGAGTGGGCGTCCAAAGGAGACATCCTAGATGACATCATCAGCCTCGGTGGCGTCATGTCTAAGTCTCAGGCCAAGAAGGAAAAGCGCCTAGAGAAAATCAAGGACCTCTACGACGATGCCCCAAGGCTCGATCCGTACTTCAATAAAATCTTTGGAGGAAGGTCACGCGGTACAGCGAGCCGAAATCAGCCAGACCAGTTGCTCGCAGAGCTTGCCACAGAAAACCCCGGCAAGTACGGAGACATGAGTGTGTCCGAGTTCTGGGCTGAAGTTGACAAGGCTGCACGGGGCCGCAAGGGGGACGTGGTCGCAATGAAGCAAGAGGCTAAGGCCGCCGCTGCCGGCGCCGAAGAGGCGATGGGCCTCGACGCGTTCTTGCAGGCGCAGGATGAAGCCTTCGTAGATTCTCAAACCGAGGGGATGCAAAATGCTGGCGAGCCTAACGGCCCGGTCGAAGTGTCTGTCGGAAGCCTTGCGATTGGAGACAAGTTCAAGATTCAAGGTGAACAATTCGAGGTTACAGCTGTCACTCCAGATGGAGACTACACGATTCGTGATGGGGATAAATTCGGAGTTCAGCAACTGACTGAGAACGACACGATCTTCGTGGATGAACCTCCTGATCGTGGACCAGGAGATGCGTTTGAATTTCCCACCGAAGAGCCAGCTGCGCCTACCGAACGTAAGCCACGTCTCGCAGCTGGACAGAACCAGGGAGACCTAATCTCCAGTACACAGGTCGAAGACTTCGCCCTGGTTGGAGAAAAAGGCGTAGACCTCGAAGCTCGTAAGCAAAAGGCCCAAGCTGCCGCTCGTGCTGCTGCCGAAGCAAAGGCTGCCCAGGAGAAGGCGCAGACGCAGATAGATCTAGGCGACGCCGTCGCCGAAGCATCGGACGCGGTCGCTCAGTTCGTCGAGTCTATCACCCCCAAGGCTGGCATCACCGAAGGTCCCACCCCAGAGGAATCTGCGCGCCGGGTTCTCAAGGCATTTGCAGACCTTGCTGCTGTCGCGATCCGTAAAGGTATCCAGACCGCATCAGAATGGGCCGCGAGCATAAATCTTAAGCTGAGTCCGGCGCTACAACACGCGTGGGATCAAGCTCAAGGATCTGCCGTAGAACCGACCGCTGAGATCCTGGCGGATGTGGAAAATATAGCGAAGGAAGCTCCGAGCAGCGACTTCGGCATGATTTACAGCACAGCAGAGGAGCCGGTTACTACGAAGCGCGGAGGGTTTGAGGACACAGTGGCTGGTCGCCGGGCGCTTACTCCTGAAGTTCTCGACGCTGGTGTTCAGTTGGCAACTGATGCTTTCAACGAAGCCGGAGTTAAGTTCCGTCCCGTCACTGAAAACCTGTTTGCTCCAGTCGAAGGGTTAGATCAAGAAGACGCTGGCCGAAGGCTTATCAAAATCGCCAAGGAGAAGTTCATCAAAGCCAAGGCGGATGGTCGTGGTGACACGATGTTCGCGCTGATTAATTCACTGCGAAACCAGTTTTCAGTCGCCGATGGATTTAGCCAGGAAACACGAGATGAGCTTTACCGCATTGGTCAGTCTGAGGCTTCCGAGGCAGGTCGCCAGCTGGCAAGCCTGAACGCTTCAGTGAAAGACTTCGTGGCGTTTGCAAGAAACGTTACAGGCTACCTTACGTCGGTCTACTCCGATACCTTCAATGGCAGGGAAGTTGCGAAAATCCTAGACAGGATTCTGTCAGCCTATCGCGGCCAGTTCACACAAACTGAGATCGACAAAATCGTCGGTGAGAACCCTCAGCTACAGCCGGTAGTTGAGCAGCTTGGAGTCATGGCTCTAGCCGACACCGGAGGTCGGGTTTACCGCGCTGTCCAAGGACGCCTCAAGGTGAAACCGCCAGCTGCGAAGAATAACAAGGCGGCCAAGCGGCAGGCCCTGGAAGATGAAGCCATCGCGCAGATCATTGAGAACGCGCTGGCTTTAGGCGTAACAGAAGCACCGAAGGTTCCTTCACAGAAGCTCACGCCTGATGCTCGCCTCGCACTAATGACCACTCCCACAACACAGGCGAAGGTTCAGAAAGCCACCGAGGACGCAGTTAAGGACGCTGAGTTCAACGCTGGATGGGCGGCCATGATGGCTGAAGCGACTGGCGATATGGCTCTCATGCAACAGTATCGAGAAGCTAAAGCGGCCGGTGATGAGCCGACACCACAGTCAATCGAGGATGGATTAAACCTTCCCGAGTACGCTCACTGGCGCACGATTCGAGATGGGTTCCTCAACTACTCGCCGACCACCCTGAAGCTCGCCCAGGATGTAATCCGTGGACGCTTTAAAGGAGTCCAGTTTGGCGAGAAAAAAGTCGCACCTCCCGCGCCACCGAAGATTGACCTCAATCGTTTGGTTCAGCAGCCGAACGCCGAAATGAGTCGCGTGATCGGAGAGCAGCTGAATGCAGTGGCCCAGATCATGGACCTCGCCGGAGCGTCCCCTGAGGCTAAGGCTCGCGTGATGCAGATGATCACAGCCAACGTGGGTTCTCAGGTCCAACTGGCTCGCCAGCGGGTGCTGAATAGTTTCTTGGATGTGAAGACTAAGTCTGGCCCCACCACGGCCAGTGATCGTCTCCAGAGGCTAATCAACGCCGGCATCACCGAGGATCCGCGTTACCGCTCACAAGCGACTCGTGATCTATTAAAGCGGGTCGCTAAGACCTACTTGAATGGTGATGAGTTTCTCAAGATGGCAACTCAGACCCGAGCCGAGAAGCTCGCGTTCCTGACTGGCAAGCTGAATCAGATCACGGCGGCCGAGAAGCTGACCGACGAATGGATGCAGGGTGCTGTGTGGACTCACCTCACCGAGCGGATGATGGAATCCGAGAACTCGGTCGTGAGCCAGATTGTAGGCGCCAACGACGTGAAGTTCGATCTAGCTCAGCCGAAGACCGACGCCCAAGTCGCTGCGGATCGCGCCAAGGCTGTCAATCGACTGGCCGGTGGTATCCGTGCCGGACTACTGGATCAGCGCATCGCCGAGAGTGTGGCTAAGAATCCCGCGTTGCAACGGCTGGTTCCTAAGATGAGCGACCTCGTGAAGCGCGTGCTGGAGACTCCGCAAGGCACACAAGCACAACTCGCTAAGGCGTTCTCGCAGGCTCTGTTGAGTGAACTCGCGATCGACCAAGCGTTAGCTGACAAGACTGGAATTGCGCTGGCCAAAGCGTTCCAGGTGAAGTTTGAGCGAGCGCGAATCACCGCGCTAAGCCAGGCGGTTGAGAAGCTGACCCCGAACGAAATTCGAGATTTTGGTCCGGGCACTCCGCTTTGGAAGAAGATCGAGCAATTCGTGAATGCCGGTGGCATGGACTCGGCGGCGCTCCTTCAAAGCATTGCTAAGAAGGCTGGATGGAAAATCCCAACTGACGCCGAGGTTAGCCGTCTTCGAGACCTAGCGCGCCTGGAGCAGGAACTCAGCACAGCCAACGAGGAGGAAAAGAAGAAAGGATTAACCGACGATATCAAGGCCGCAATGAACCTCGGGAAACGCGCTGACATCATGCGTGAGATCCAGAGGCGTTGGGCGTCGATGACTATTCCGATCCGTGGAAACAAAGAGAACCGAGCCAGGGCGATCAACGAGGTTGTTTCCGCTGAGCTGTTGTTTAAGCCCAGCTTCGCCACAAAGCAGCTGATAGATACGTTAACGCAGATGTTCTACTACACTCCGACGCGCGCTGTCTCAGCGGCGGTTGGAAGGTACAATGCCGACAAGTCCGCAAATCGACAGACGCGTCTATGGAAAGATGTTGGGACCGCCCTGGAGGATTCCTATAAGGCCCGATTCCAGGCGTTTAATATGGCGCTCACCTCTGCGTTGGAAGCTGCTAAAGGACGCGCCGAACGCGATACCATCATGGGTATCCAGAGCGGAATCAGGGCTCTCGATCGAATTAACGCCAAGGCGACCGAGTACGCGAAGAGCGGCGACTACGCTCGTGCGACCATGCTTCGGATGATCGGCATCGTGCAGCTGTCGTATCGGTATGCCTCTGCACTGGACGCGCTACAGGGCACACTTGCTGAGCAGCAAGAGATCGGGGCATGGGCAGAGTCTCAGTTCCGACTGCAAGGAATGGACCCGAAGCAGGCACGCAAAGCTGCCCGCGCTGCGCTTGGAGATGCGACCGCTGAGTATGCAATGGCACAAGCTCTTGTCGGAGACGATCCTAACATCACCCCGAAAGAGCGTCGTGCTGCTGCATGGAATGTCGTGCGCGCTAGGCAGTACCAGCGGATTAAAGCGGCTGGACTCGATGTTGATAACCTTAAGCAAGTTACTCAGGATCTTCGCTCCACAATCGGATGGAACGTCGAAGAGACCGGGGGCCTTGGAGGGCAGATTGGAAAAGGAATGAAGGGTGCAAATGACTGGCTGGCAAAAGCTGGTATTCCAAACCCTGTCGGGCGGTTCTCTAACGCGATCGCGATCGGCATCAATCGCGCCCTGACATTCGCTGGCGGCGGGTTCGTCCCGAGTTCGTTTGAGGGTTCCGCTTGGTATAAAACCCCTGAAGATCGGACTCAGCGTAAGATTGAGGCCGCGACTGGACTCGGGCTTTCCGGCGCTTTGGCTGCCTTGGTTCTCTCTGGCGCCCTGCAAGTGTTCACTAAATGGCCAGACGACAAAGAGGAAGCTGACCTATGGGAACGTGATGGCCACAAGCCGAACACCATGGAACTTGACCTTCCAGGCGGAAAGATACTGCGCGTGTCGCTCAACACGGGGCCAATCCAGATTGCACGGCCGGCGCTCGCCGGGGTTGGAGAACTTCAGTACCAGGTGGCGCGACGTAATCGGTTGAATCAGAAGGCTGAGGCCGCTGCTAAAAAGAAGGGCCTGAAGTTTGAGCCCCGAGAGCTTACCGCCAAAGACATGGCTGGAGCGTTAGCTTACGGAGCCTACTCCGCAGTAGCGCAAGGCCGCACCGCATCTGGACTAATCGGGTCAGGAACCTACCGGCAAGCCCCTGATCTAGGCAAGATCGTGGCCGGCGCCGTGAGCCCGTTGATTCCGTTTGGACCCCTGGTGCGTGAACTCACCGCTATGTCCGGCGCGCAGTTCAACCCGAAGGACCAGACGTTCATAAACCTCCTGGCGCCAACACCGTGGAGCGGAAAGGTTGACCGTAACTTCCTCGGAGACCCAGTGGGTACACCGCGCGCCACGGAACGTATTATGTCAATCCTGACGGGTGGCAGCGCAATCGTGGGCGGCAATGAAACTGACCGCGCTTACCAGGTGCTAGCTAAAACCGGATGGACTCCAGCGACCCAACAGAACAATCGGTTCCATCAGTTTGGACGCGTGGAACGGCAGGCTACACCAGAGGAGTTGACCAGGATGCAGGAGGTGCGAGCGGTCGAGCTTAAGACTCGTATCTCTCAGCTGGACCCAGCGACAGCGACCAAGCGACAGTTGGATCGCATCGAAGATATTGCGAACGCAAAATCGAAAAAAGCTGTGGGAATCCGATAATCCTGTATTGACGTTGCGTGCCACTTGCCATACGTTGACTGACGTATGAGCAACCTAACAGTCGCAACGCAGCAAGCACAACCTCTCAGCGCGTTCAGTTCGGAGAACGCGTTTGTCTCAGTCCAACGCATGGCCAAGGCCCTTGCGTCCAGCACCCTCGTTCCCGACGCCTACCGGGGCGAGGCTAACCTCGGGAACTGCATCATCGCTCTGGAACTCAGCCAGCGCATTGGCGCCTCAGTCATGGCTGTCATGCAGTCCATGGTTCCTATCCACGGCAAGCCCACCTGGTCTGCCTCGTTCCTGATTGCTACCGTCAACAGCTGCGGTCGTTTCTCTCCGATGCGTTTCCGCTGGGTTGGAAAAGAGGGGACAGATGAGTGGGGCTGCCGCGCCTTCGCAGTCGAGCGCGACTCCAACCTGGAACTCGTGGGGGCCTTGGTAAATATCAACATGGCGAAGGTCGAGGGTTGGTACGGTAAGTCTGGCAGTAAATGGAAGACCATGCCGGAGCAGATGCTCCAGTACCGGGCCGGCGCCTTCTGGTGCCGCACCTACGCACCCGAGATCGCACTAGGTATGCACACCTCGGAAGAGGTCCAGGACACCCCTGCGGCCCAGCAGGTGGTCCAGTCGGTCACCGTGAGTTCATCCATCATGGACGTGACACCGACGCCTCCTGCACCTGTTGAGCCCAAGCCGCGCAAGAAGAAGGAGGCCGAGGCTATCGCAATCGTGGAGCCGCCCGCTCCCGCCGCTCCTGAACCCACACCGGAGATCGTTGAGACCGCACCCGCTCCGCTCGCTCCCGTTCCCACACCGGAGCCTGAATTGGAAACCGTCGAGTCAACCTTAACAGCGATCGGTATCACCTATCCGCAGCTGGCGAAGCTCGCTTGCGAACTGAACTGGTGGCCCGAGGCTGATACCTTCCCGATGGCCGTGGACCTGCCGCCCGAGATTAAGCAGTGGATCATCCGGAATAAGCGCGGTATCGGCCGTGCAGTGGTGAAGGCTGGAGGTGCGCTGTGAAGTTAGTCCACCCCATCGACGTAAACACCTACCGCAGTCACCCGGCGATCAACATCTCCAGTCTCAAGGCGTTCAGCCGGTCGCCAGCGCACGCTCTGGTCGGCTTTGAGGAAGAGCGGGAAACCTCGGAGGCCATGAATATCGGTAGTCTCTTAGACCACAAGGTCCTCGGGACGCCGTACCTCTGGACCACATCTCCCTACGACGACTTCAGAACCAAGGAAGCACGCGCCTGGCGAGAGGACCAGGAGTACCGCCGGGTCACAGTGTTCAAGCAAGACGCGATCGAGACTGTCGAACGCATGGTTGAGGCGGTCCGATTGCACCCAGTTGCAGGCCGCCTGCTGGCTGAGCCGGGTAAGGCCCAGGTCGGGATGTTCGGTGAGTTCGAGGGCTGCGACCGCAAGGGCCTGATCGATTGGCTTCCAGATGCGACGCCGGTAATCGTCGATCTCAAGAAAACGAGGGATGCTAGCAAGGCTGGGTTCCGCCGGCAGATCGGTCAGCTGCGCTACGACGTGCAGGCTGCGTACTACCGCGACCTCTACCGGGATATTACTGGCGAGACCCGCGCCTGGCAGTGGATTTGCGTCGAAGACCAGGCGCCCTACGCGGTCGCCGTTTACCAGCTGGACACCGATTCGCTAGACAAAGGATCGACCACATGGCAGTCGTGGATTCGCCAGTGGATGGTCTGCGAGGACACGGATTCATGGCCCGGCTACAATGGCGACTCGATTCAAATCATGCAATCGCCCACCTGGATTCTCAAAGATGAACCTGTCGCGTGAAGCTATTGAACGCCTGATGGGCCCACAGCCCACGATCACAAAAACCGTTGCAGTCGAGAAAACCAAGGAAGGTTGGAGCCCGATGACCGAGAAAGAGAAGGCGGCCATCGAGCGGTTTGTAAAAGACAACCCCACGTTTTCCTACAAAGAACTGTCCAAGAAGTTCGGCCGCGCTCCGAGCGTGATCTGTGGTCTGTGTAAAAAAGCTGGATTGAAGATTCAAAAGAAAAACCCATGAACTCACTCATCTCAAACGCAGTGGCCCGAGGCTGGATCAGCTTCCCTCACCCAGCTGCGGTGACGGCACATCCAGACGTGGTGCGGGCACAAATCAACTCGCCGAACTACAATGCCCAACGCGCCTGGAAATTGTGGGAAGAAGGGCAGAGCTTAGCCTACGTGGCGAAGGCTGTCGGCGTAAAGAAGCGGTGCGTGATGGCAATTATCGAAGAGGGGAAATCTAAAGCGAAGGAGGCGAAATGAGCGAACCAATTTGGCACGGAGGACCAGCGTTTCCTGTATCTCCAGTCCGCAACGAAAACGGGGACATTCAATACGGACACAACGGCATGACCATGCGCGACTACTTCGCGGCGGCGGCAATCAATGAAGTGGGGTGGTACAACAACATAAACCAGAGCGCGATTATGGCTTACGAAATAGCCGACGCAATGCTCAAAGCGAGGGAGGGCGTCAAGTGAGCGACACACCTAGGACGAATACCGAAGCATTCCTTCCGCATGATTCTAAGTATCGGGTTTGCGATGCCGATTTTGCTCGCCAGCTAGAACGCGAACTAAACTCTTCCAACACAATCATCCGTCAGCAACAACTGCTTGATGAGGAGAATCTGCGGTTACAAGAACACATCAAACGGTTGGAGGAGGATCTAATGGACGCGAAGAACCAGTACGCAGTGTTAGTCGCTGACATTGTTTTGTACGAGGACAGGGGCGACCGCATCAAGCGGTTGGAGGAGGCGGGGGATGCGCTATGCGCTGCTGC
>Ga0209596_1000326_pt1 | contig 44765 bp, 43 predicted proteins | sample M_130807_MF_Meta_FD_187314 | JGI IMG/M metagenome (GOLD analysis project Ga0209596, IMG submission 187314) | Freshwater microbial communities from Lake Montjoie, Canada to study carbon cycling - M_130807_MF_MetaG (SPAdes) (version 2) | ecosystem: Environmental > Aquatic > Freshwater > Lake...
ACCAGGGTTCTTTGCCCCACCAGGGTTCTTTTCCCCACCAGGGTTCTTTGCCCCACCAGGGTTCTTTTCCCCACCAGGGTTCTTCGGACCTCCTAGTTTTGCAAAATCAGTCGGAGTTAATACTTTAGTGAGAACACCATCAGGATTAGTTTCAGCTGGACAACTTGAAATTGGAGACGAAATAATTGGTTTAAATATACCAGGAATTCCAGACAATTACTGGGATCTAGCAGGAGTTGGCATTTATGCATCGTATTCAGATTATGTTTTTACAGAAGAACAGATGGCCAACGCAATAGAAACCGTGACAACAGTTGTTGGCAAAGTACTTCATGAAAATATTGGAGCAGTTGCTGTAAATGGAGACATTTACACATTAAATCACTTTATTCTTGCTAAAAGAGATAATGAAATTAAATCAATAAACGTAAGATTTTTATTAAATACTGATTTGATTTATAATCATCAAACACAAGATTTTGTACCTGTTGAAGCATATGAAAAAAATGAAGAAATTACAATTCAATCCTATTCTATAAACGTAGAACCTTTTGATTTTTATTTTACAGAAAACGGATTAACTTTTGATATGCAAGCACTTGAAATAAGTCTTTCTGGAGAAAATGAATTAGCAATTCACTGCGCTGGACCTATTCATGACGGACATTGTTGTGACGAAATTACTCAACCTTAATTTCTATAAATGAAATTTAGGGTAGGCCAAGCTGAAAGGGAGATAGAGAAATCTATCTCCTATCAGTCTTTTCCAGATGAATTGTATAAAGAAGGAATATGGGGACATTTTGCTTTTGTTAATGATAGAGAGCACGGCGTAAGAGTAATTTGTTCTGCATACAATACTGATAGGTATTCTCCAGGCACAGTAGTTGTATCTAATAAAGTTTTTAACGAATTTCCAATAGCACAAAGTGCCTGGAATATAAATAATCAAATAAGTAGAATGTATGTAGACCCATTTTATAGAAGCAAAAAAGTTGCAACATATAGTGTTATTACAAATGACATGCTGGCAAAAAAACTTGGATATGAAATATGGTCTTCTATTTATAGCGAAAAGGGTGGCACAGTAGCAGGAGACCAGCTTTATAATAAAATATACAATTTGGGGTTTGAGGACAAAAAAATGGAAATAAACTTTAATGATATTTTTGAATTTAGGAATTTTTCATTTCCAGTAAACTACATAGATAAGAGGATAGTTTATGTTGAACCAGACATACAGCCAGACTAAGTTTTTTAAAAAAACAATAGATATAAATTTTGATATTAATAATTTAAAAGAAATGTCTTTTAAAAAAGATGATCTCTACTATACAAACAATGGAGACCTAGAGTTAAAAAATGAAATTATTATAAATAGCAAAAACATTTTTTCTGTTTATACAAATGGCTCATATGATTTATATACATCAATTTCAGAAGGATTAAAAGAAGCTTGTAATTTATATGATATAAATATAAATAAACAAAAATATATGATTTATGGCAAAATTTCAAAATATGGGCCATCTACAAATAAATTATGGTATGATTTTCCAGGAATTAATATACCATACTTGCATGGAATATATTTTCCAGTTGAAGCGGAATATCAAGTATTCTTTATGAATAATAATAATAAAAAAGAAGAACTATTCCATAAAAATACATTATTTATTAATAAACCAACGGATATTATAAATATTAAAACAGACAAGGATCAAGATGTTATTGAGTTTTATATCGTCCCTCTTGATGCTTTAAAGCATAATGAGCCAGGCGTGTGGGTTCCAATTAATTAAAATAAATGATATACTACAATAGACAAAGAAAAGAGAAATTATGTTAGAAAATGCAGAATACCTAGCAACTGGTATAGTTGTGTATAGAAATGTTTTCAATACAGATAAAGCCTATATTCAAAGACTAGAAGATACGTTAGGGTCTAAAGAAAATACAAAGTACAGCTGGAAGCCAGGATATACAGGGTATGGTTCAAAAAATCTAAATTACAGAGACTGTGTAGATTTTAAGATTAAGCATAATACAGATGGATCCCTTTCGGCACACATGGACAATATTAGCAAAGAAGATCAAGACGGTACGGATAAAGAATTGGTTAGAATTTGGGAAGACGCATATTATGCACAACTTCCAGCGGTAGATGATTATAGAGCAATGTTTAATCTTGCCCCACTTGAATATTGGGAATCTTTTAATTTTATTAAGTACGGGCCAGGCCAACATTTTCAAATTCATTCAGATCATGGATATTCCTATACATGTGTATTATCATTAGTGGGTTATTTAAATGATGACTACGAAGGCGGAGAACTTCATTTTGATAAGTTAGGCTTAACCATTAAACCAAAAGCAGGGGATCTTTATTTATTCCCATCATCATATGTGTATTCACATGCAGCCATGCCAGTTACATCAGGAACAAAGTATTCAGTTGTAACAATGCTTGATTATTTAGAAACAGCGCATACCCCAGATTATAGAAATCTAGAGGCAAAATATTCAAAGAGCTTGTTGTAATGTATTCAATAGATGCATTTAGAACTACAGGGCTATCAAATATTTCTCAATCTCCAGTAAAAAGAGATTGGATGGATGATACCTATGATAGACATGCATACAACTGCTTCCCAGTCACGATAACTAATTCATTAGGATGGAGTATATCTTTCCCAGAAGAAATTTCATTTGTTTGGGATGGAATTTCAGACTCATCTTCACACCATGTAAAGGTCTTGTCGGGAGAAAAGTATGTTTCTACTGGAAGAGCCAACGGAACAATTAGTTTCAATACTGGGATAGGATTTAAAACAGATTCTAATTTAAGCCTATTATGTATGCCCACTCCAAATTTATTTATTAGGGGAGTGCAATCTTTTACCACATTAATTAGCACATCTTTTTTTCACGGAGATTTCCCAATAGCCTGGAAAATTACTGAGCCCATGGTAAAAATTACAATACCAGCAAACACACCAATTGCAAATATACTTCCTATATCATTGTCAGAATTACAGAATTCAGAAATAAAGTTTGCTCCGTTAAGCGAAAGGCCATCAACCGATTGCAGCGGGGAAGTCACAATGAAAAAAGTTAATGAAATAACAAAATCTGGCGGTTGGACAAATTTTTATAGAGATTCTATTGATGCATGCGGCAACTCTTTGGGTGATCACGAAGTTAAATCTATAAGGTTAAGCGTAGTAGAAAATGCCTAAAATAACTTTTCATTCTAATAGATTTTACAATAATAAAAATTCAGACTTAAACCCCGAGCCAGCTAAAAAAAGTATGCCGCAGTGGTTTGTAGATTCTAGTAGGTATTGGTTTCCAGAAGATTCTAGCTCGTTATCATTTAAAGCTTGTCCAGCTCTGATAGATGCTTTTTTAACTGGATATGTGTTAAAAACACCATGTGACATATATATTGCTAAAGGAGTAGATGCAGAAGGAAAAGAGCAAGTAGCTGCAATGACTCAACACGGGTATGAAGATTTTTGTGGACATAGACCAGATATGGTTGGATTTCCAAAACCTATAGGAACAAATAAACATTTTCACTGGTACCCTAATTGGATGCCTGGGTTAGAAGACGGGTATAGCGCTATTTATGTTCATCCGCTAAATAGATATGACCTTCCATTTGTTACGGTTTCTGGTATAATTGATAACGATAAGATGGACACTCCAGGGCTTATGCCATTTTTTTTAAAAGATGGTTTTGAAGGACTTATTCCTAAAGGTACTCCATACGCACAAGTGATTCCATTTAAAAGAGAAGACTGGACCTCAGAAGAAAAAATGTATACCCAAGAAGAAATTTTAGAAAGACACAACTTTCAAGCAAATAAATTTAGAGTGCCAGAGGGCGGGGCATACAAGAAAAAGGTATGGTCAAGAAAGAGGTATGATTAATGATTACTGATAAGTGGGACACATCTAATAACGTTGCAAATTTTAATTCTCCCTCAATTACCCCTTCAGGATTTTTTGGAGATTCAGATAAAAATATAGTAGAAGTAGAAAATGCAATTACAGAAGAAGAACAGACTGTGTTGTTAGCATTTGCCAGAAATAATAATTCATTTGACGATATCCCCACAGAGTTTAATGAAAATGGGACTCTTATCTATGACGAAAGACCGTGGGCAAATAGAGTAATTACTGGAGAAGAATTAGTAAAAAATGGCCACAACGAAATTATTGAAATTGTGACTAATATTATAAATAGATTTAAACTTGTAATAGAAAGCTTTTTTGAAGTTAAGGCAACTCCAACGGGGCCAGCAATTGTTAGGTGGCCAGTAGGGGCAAGGCAAGAGCCACACGCAGACAAAGAGCTCCACGAGGGCCCAGACTCAGGAACACCCAATTCCTTTCCCTGGTATGACCTAGGGACAGTTTTTTATCTTAATGATGACTACACTGGGGGAGAGTTATATTTTCCAAAACAGGGCGTAGAGTTTAAGCCAAAACCAAGAGCGGGTTATTTTTTCCCAGGTGATATGAATTATATTCATGGGGTTAGGCCTATATCAGAAGGCTGCCGATACACATTACCATATTTCTGGACTATATATGAATTACCAGAAAAATTTAGCGGACCAAAGGATTTTAAAAATGACTAGCTATGTGACAATGCATAAAGATCAATGCTTTACAGTAGATAATTTTTTATCTGAATTTGAATGTAAAGCAATAATTGCCTATTTAGATTTTTTGGTGGTCAATAAAATACTAGAGTGGAATCAGATATCATTCTATGATTCATTTGCAATGGGATTTTGGCCCTACGATCCAAATCTAGAAATGTTTGGATTGCCCTCTAATTACTTTAACGATATTTTGAAAAAAAGAATACAGGATATATCAGAAAATGTTTTATCAGTTAGTCTTGCGGAAGTAAGCTATCACGCACAAAAATGGGATGACGGAGCATATGCATCATTTCATTCTGATAATTCGGATGAACATGGTAACCCAACAGAATTTGTAAGAAGTAAATTTGCGGTATTTATATATTTAAACGATAATTTTGAAGGAGGGTATCTAAACTTTAAAAATCATGATGTAAATATAAAACCAGCCGTAGGCAGAGCAGCTATATTTGCTGGGGGACACAACAATGAACACGAAGTAACAAAAGTTCATGGCGGAACAAGATACACTATAGGTTCGTTTTGGGATTTAGCAGATTGCGTATACTCTGAAGAAGAATTACAGGAAAGAGAAGAAAGACTTAAAAAGACCAGGGCGGGCCAAGACATAACCTACAAGCAATGGGAAGATGAAAAAAAGCTTGGCATCACGCAAGACTATATTGGAAAGTACGGAGAAAAATGAAAAAGATAGAAATTTATCCAAAAGTTATTGTTTATAAAAATATGCTTCCAAGATGGAAGGAATATGTTGAGCTTTTAAAAGAATCTGAAAAAAGAAGCCCTGAACATTTATTTAAAGAGTGGCAGGATTGGTATGGATTTGGCGGCATGATGAATCTTTCAATGAATAGACCAGAAACTGAATATGCCATAGATAGCAATGATAGATATGCTTTATTGCAAAAAGACTTTTTGACAGATGTAACAAATGCATATTATCAATGCACAGAAGACTATGTTATGACAAATGAAATATCTTTACCAAATTGGGTAAATAACGGAATTTCAATTTGCAAGTATTGGGAAACTCAAAAAGACAATACAATGGCAATGCACTATCATACAGATTACAGAGGGTTTGACTATGAGTCACCAGGTAAAAAATATGCCATAACCTGTACAATTTACATTAATGACGATTATGATGGAGGCGGACTATCATTTTTAAGAGAAGACACTGGAGATGTTATTGATTATAAGCCAGAGGCTGGCGACATTGTTGTATTCCCATCAGGAGATCCAGTAACGGGGGGCTCTCATTATTTTCATGGAGTTGATAGAGTTGATAATGGAGAAAAATATTTTATAAGATGCTTTTGGTCATATGATTTCCCAGGCACAGAAGAATGGCATGCCAATAAAACAAAACACGGGGAAGACTGGGACAAGATTGATTCGGAAAGAATGAAGAAGGAGATACATTCTGGCAAGTGGCACAAATACCTGGTTAAACCTGGGCAAGAAGATCCAAAGCTAGAAAAATCAAGTCCATTTTTTATGAAAGATGAAGATGCATATAAAAAAATTAGATGATAATATAATATATTACACGGGGGTAATCCCAGACCCAAATGGTTTTGTAAATCAAATTGAAAGCCTAGATCTGTCTAATGATAATACTACACAAATTTCAAAATGGAAAACATGGACAGCCAGCGACCACGATGTAGAATATGGTTTATCAAAAGATGGAATGTTTTCTAATATGCAATACTACACGGATGAAGATTTAGACACATCTATGATGGTGTATCAAATTAAATTAATATCTGATTTATGTTTTGCAAGCTATTCACATATTACTGGTGCACCTCGTTTAAAGCTACCAGATTATTTTAGCATCAGGAAATATAACTCTCTTGCAGATATGGGACAGCATGTAGACGCAGAAGACCCAACCGACAAAGCCCACCCAGTTGTTTCAGGAGTCTTGTATTTAAATGATAATTACGAGGGTGGAGAAATATATTTTCCAGAACAAGATATTAAAATAAAACCAGAAGCTGGTAGCTTAGTTATGTTTCCTTCGTATAGGCCATACTTCCATCATCCATTGCCAGTAACTTCTGGCAGCAAGTACATGGTTCCATTTTTTTGGTTTGATATAGAAACTAATTGGGGGTAATTTAAATGATGCATTTGCCATCAATTTTAGACAACGATTCAATATACTTTAGGAATAATATTTCTGAGGTTGATAATTTAATTAAATTTATAGAAGAATGTGATCAAGACTCATCAACTTACGGGTACATAACTCAATGGCAAAAATTAAATGATTATACTATGTATAAAACATTTACTAGAAATACAGAAGCAATGTCTAACAGAATGCTTCAAAAATGCTTATACATATATAATAGCTTTAACTCGGGATTATCTTTTTGCAAAGAGCATTATTCAAACTACTCTATGAGAAATACAGGACCGCTTGAAGAATTAACAATTTTTAAATCTTTAACAAGAACACAGCATCCTAGAGAACAAGAATTTAATGTCTTGAATGACGAGGATACCATTTCTGCTTATCTTGTACTTAATACCGAGATCTCCAGTAGCCCATTCTGCATAGACAGATCCAGAAATGTTTATATTAATCCAGAGCCATGCAGCGCAATAATGATTAAAAATACAGTACAGCATGCAGAAGGAATGAATATAACGCAGCCACTTTACTATGTAAAGTGCAAATTCCCCCTTCTGGAAACAAAGACCAGCGTAACAGATCTGCTATAATTAAATAATGTCATACTATATATCAATATTAAAAGACTCGCCAATTGGTTTTTGGAAATTAGACGAGGCTTCAGGCACTTCCGCCAGTGACAGCTCTGGCTGTGGAAATAATGGTTCGTATGTAGGCGGAGTGCAGTCAATTAAAATACCACTTGTTCCAAATGGTATCTATTCAACCAAAATAACAAATACAAATACCCTGTCTTTTCCAATAACAAAAGATTTTTCTGGACAGACAGGAATTGGTGGTTTTGGTATATCTAAGACAGAAGATAATGATTTTTCCTTAGAGCTTTGGTTTCACCCAAAAAATATAACTGCTCTTACCCCACTTTTTGCAGACCTGGACGGAATAGGTTTATATTGGGATAACGGTAATATTGTTTTTAAATTGCAATCTGAAAGAATAGATTACGTAGTTCCATATTCAAATAAATCATTTTATGTAGTTGCAACCTATTCCCCAGGAATAATTAAACTTTATGTAGATGGAGAACTTGTAGGTTACAAAAAAATATCATCTTTTCTATTTACAAATCAAAGCATGGAATTAAAAATAGGTCCAGCAGCAAACACAAAATACTTTTTAGCAGATGCTCCAGCAGTATACAGATATTGTCTTTCAGGAGCACAAATAAAATCTCATTACGAATCTACTATAATTAACAATAGTGTGCAGGTAGTGTCTGGAAGTTTTGGAGAGTTGTTTAAATCAACAATACAGCATCAGAATAGCCCAGACAAGTTTATGTATCCAGTTCAAAAAAATTGGGAATACTTCTTAAATGATAATTTACTATACAGAGAGTCTTCAAATAGTATATACTTAAACCCATCATCTTTATCTGCAGAATTTGTAGAAGAAGTATTCCTGATATCTTGGAAAGATTATGTATCTTCTAAGATTGAGTGGTTTGGTGGTAGTGGTATATCTGTTTACGTCTCAACAGTTTCAGAAACTGGTCCGTGGACACAGTGTGAAAACGGATCTGGAATACCAGGACTCACATTGGGACAAGTGTTTCCAGACACATCAATATTATTTTTTAAAGTAAGTTTTACTTCAAGCGATACAAGTTTATATTTACCAGAGCTCTACTACCTAGGAATATTTTTATACGAAGATAAAAAATTATATTCTCATAATGGAGAATCGTTTATATCTGTTTTGGCACCAACGACGGGAAGCTCTTGGGATGTAGACATTTCAAATAGAGAGCATTCTCTTCTTTCAAGAAATTATGATAACGGAATTAGATCAAAAGGAGCGGGATTCTATATACAGACGGGTAATAGCATATATAGCCTTGAAATGATTATGACTCCAGTATCTTTAGGGTCGGGATATTTATTCTATAATAAAACTAATGGGGTGGAGTCATCATTAAGCTGGAATTCTAGCGGGCTTATATCAAAAGCCAATGTATCTGGTGTTTATATAAATGGACAAGACATATCCTCGGCAACAAATATATCCTCATACTTAAATATTGATGAGCCTAATTATTTGCTAATAAAAATGTCAACTTCAATTTCAGGACAAATTTGGGTAAATTCAAAATCAGACAATTCAGTCAGATCGGGCATTTTGCCTAATAATATATATAATACCTTATCAATATATCAAAATTCTGACATTGACCATCAAGCTCACTATTTAATGTACATAGGACAAAACATAAATTATATATACGATTCGGGTTTCTCCGTGACACAAAGGTCAGCAGATGCGTACGGCGATGACTGGGTATCTATAAATAACGGATAAAGTTGTCAATGGTTGTGACAAAAGCTGGACTTAGATATTAAAGAATGGTAAAATAAAGGTATATGGATATAAATAATGCAAAGTACAGAGTACTTGAAGAAGAGAGCACGCTAGGCATATATGTCTGGGAAATGCCTGATGGCAGATGGATTGGAGATGACGATGGCAATTTTCTTTCAATCACGTCCAAAAAAGAAAATAAATCCAGAATCGATGCTTTGGCTAGAGAGGTTCGCTCATTTGGCATACACGAGGGCAGGCCTAAATTTCTTTCTGCAAGACGAAAAATTGATGACGAAGAATTTGAATACCAAAAACAAAGACTCAACTGGGGATTGATTCCAGATCCGATGGATATTGGAAACTATAAGGATGAAATGAAAAAATTAAAGAATGGTGGAATGTAATGATAGAGTCTGAAGACGACACATCTGGGCAAGATATTGAAATTTCAAATACTACGGACTGGGTAAAATTTAATACCATTTCTGATCAAACATCAAATGACCCATTTAAAATTGAAGGCGAAGATCTAGCAAAAGTGTCTGGGCTTTCTGCTACATTTAGAAGAAAAATGAATAGGGATATTCAGAAAAGTTTTACAGGTATTGATGGATCAAAAACTCAACAAAACCTTTTAGCACAAGCAATTACTGGGTATGCATTATTTGATTTAATTGAGCCACCCTACAACCTGGAATACCTGTCTACCATTTATGAAATATCTCCATATAACTTTGCAGCAATCAATGCAAAGGTTGCAAACATTGTAGGTCTGGGGTATGACTTTATTGAAACTAAAAAAACTAATGATGCTCTTGACGGAATTGAAAGTAAAGCTCAGCTAGAGCGAGCAAGAAAGAAATTAAATAGAGTTAGACAAGATTTGCACACATGGCTTGAAGACTGCAACGATGAGGAAACCTTTAAAGAAACCCTAATGAAGTTCTACACGGACGTAGAAGCCACAGGAAACGGCTACCTAGAGATTGGTAGGACTGTGACTGGAAAGATCGGCTACCTAGGCCACATACCCTCTAAGAGCATGCGTGTGAGAAGGCTAAGAGATGGATTTATTCAGCTTCTTTACGGCAAGGCTGTTTACTTTAGAAACTTTGGAGACACAGAAACACCTAACCCATTAGCAGGTGGTCTAGATAGACCAAACGAAATTATTCAATTAAAAAAATATACTCCAAGAAATAATTATTATGGAATTCCAGATATTATTGCTGCTCAAAACGCCATGGCTGGAAATGAATTTGCTGGTAAATACAATTTGGATTACTTTGAAAATAAAGCGGTTCCTAGATATATTATTACAGTAAAGGGAGCAAAGCTCTCTACTGAATCTGAACGAAAATTGCTTGAATTTTTTCAAGTTGGGCTAAAGGGAAAGAATCATAGATCTTTATATATTCCGCTTCCTCCAGATTCCCCAGATTCAAAAACTGAATTTAAAATGGAACCTATTGAGGCGGGAACACAAGAATCATCATTTAATGTTTACAGGACATCAAATAGAGATGAAATTTTAATGGCCCATAGAACCCCAATTAATAAAATTGGCACCCCCGCTGGAATTAATTTAGCAGCTGCCAGAGATGCCGATAAAACATTTAAAGAGCAGGTTTGCCGACCATCACAAGACATCCTTGAAAAAAGATTAAATAAAATTGTGGCTGAAATGACAGATGCCCTAGAAATTAAATTTAATGAATTAAGCTTAACCGATGAAGATACTCAGTCTAAAATTGATGAAAGATATCTCAGATTACAAGTAATTACCCCTAATGAAATTAGAATTAGAAAGGGTATGATCCCAATTGACGGTGGGGATGAAGTTGTTGATTTGAACGCACAAGCAGCAGAAATTAAGGCTCAGGCAACTCAAGGAAGAGCAAGAGATAAAGAACGCTCTGCCACATCTCCAGATAAATCGGGAGAAGGAAGAAATGCCAAGGGCGATGGAAGACAGGTTGAGTAGAACCAGTCAACCGATTATTTGCCTTTTTATAGATAGAAACCTATAATTAAGACTATGACAATTGAGAAATCGCACTGGTCCTCGATTGGGAATGATATTACTTTATCTGTCCCATTTACGAAGGTCAATAGAGAAAAAAGAACAGTCTCTGGGTTTGCAACTTTAGACAACCTAGATCAGACTGGTGATGTCGTTACACAAGAGGCAAGCATAAAAGCTTTTGAAGGCTTCCGTGGAAACATCCGAGAAATGCACGGCTCAATTGCAGTTGGCAAAATGGTTTCTTTTAAGCCAGAAACATTTTATGACCCAGCTACAAAAGAATTTTACAATGGAGTGTATGTTGATGCATACGTTTCAAAGGGCGCCCAGGACACCTGGGAAAAAGTTTTAGACGGAACCCTGACTGGATTTTCTATTGGCGGAAAAATAGTAGAGTCTGATAACGAAGTAAATAAGTCAACAGGTAAACAAGTTCGATTTATAAAAGATTATTCTTTAATAGAGTTATCTATTGTTGATTCACCAGCAAATGAACTTTGCAACATTCTCTCCATTCAAAAAGTAAATGGAGAATTAATTTTTAAAGGGATCGCAGCGGAAGTAAAAATGGAAAATATTTTTTATTGTGCAGAAAGCGATTCTATTTTTATGTCAACAGAACCAGAATTTGTTTCCCCAATCAACGGCAAGCAAGCAGAGCTAATCGGCTGGGTAGAATCAAATGATACAAACAAAGCAAAAGAAATAGATAAAATTCTTGATTTATATAAGTCAAGATTTCAAACGTTGCCTGATATACAAAATGCAAAACAGGCAAACGCAGAAGGAGGTAAGAAAGTGACAAATGTAGAAAATACAGAATCTGTAGAGAAGTTGCGTGCTGAAGCACCAGCAGAACCTCAAGCAGAAACACTAGTTGATCAGGTAGAGAATGTTGATAGCTCAACAGTAGAAGCCGTATCACATGAAGACACTTCTGCCGAAACTGAAATAGCCGAGGTATCGCAAGCTGAGGTTTTAGAACCTGATTTTGCAAAAATGCTAGGCGATCTCAAGGGTTTCTTTTCAGAAACTATTGAAAAAGCTACAGAGTCAAACACATTGGCTGTCTCATCAATTAAAGAGACAGTTGAAGTATTTAGCAAAAGCGTAGATGACAGAATTTCAGAATTAGCAGAAAAGCACACAGCACTCTCTACCGCAGTAGAGTCTATTCGGACTACTATTAACGGTGTAGAAAAGAGAGTTGACGCAGTAGAATCAGATACTGCAATTAAGAAGTCCTCTGACCTTGGCGGGTCTCAGGAGATCAATACAATCAAAAAATCAAAATGGAACGGTTCTTTCCTCGGTTCCGTAAATGAAATCTTTAACTAAAATAAGGTAGGTGAAATAAAAATGAGTAATGAATTATTAGAAAAAGCCGCAGCAGCTGGTGCAACAGTATCAACTGGATTCGGTTCTTCAACAGGTGGTTCAGGCGTTCATGTTGCTTCAGAAAATGGCAACGGTGGACTTCTAAACCCAGAACAATCAGCACGATTCTTGGACTATATGTTCGATGCTACCGTAATTGGTAAGGTTGCACGTACAGTCCGAATGAAGTCTGACACAACAGAAATTGATCGCATGTCAGTAGGAGAAAAGCTTGTAAAGCTTGCATCCGAAGGAGAAAACACAGCTGCTAACAGCGGTGTAACATTCTCAAAGATCTCTCTCACAACAAAGAAGCTTCGCATGGATTGGGAACTTTCAACTGAGTCTCTAGAAGACAATATTGAAGGTGCCGATCTAGAAGATCACATTGCACGTTTGATGGCAACACAAGCAGGAAATGACATCGAAGATGTTATTCTTAACGGTGATACATCACTTTCAGGCGATGCACTATACAAGTCTTTTGACGGTGTAGTTAAGAAGGCTAAGGCTTCAGGCCACGTAGTCGACGCAGCACAAATTAAGGGAACAAATACTGCAACTGGTCTTGACCGTGCAGTATTCAACGCAGCCCTAAAGGCACTTCCACGTAAGTACAAGCAACGTCGTACAGACCTTCGCTTCCTTGCAGGATCAAACTTGATCCAGGATTACCTATACTCTAACTCACAGAACATTCAGAACGTTACCCCACAAGATATTGCTTCTGGCATTATCCGTGGCGATGTTCCAGTTCTTGGAGGTCCAGCAGGATATGTAGCTCCATACGCATTTGGTATTCCAATCGTTGAGGTTCCATTGCTTCCTGAGACACAGACAGGTTCATACACAGGAACCGCAGGTTCACACGGAGATATTCACTTGACATTCCCAAATAACGTTGTTATTGGTGTCAAGCGTGATGTTACCGTTTACCGCTTCTTCTGGCCACGCAAGGACTCAATCGAGTACACAATGTATACTCGTGTTGGCGTTCAAGTAGAGCAAGCAGACGCTTGGGTAGTTGTAAAGAACATCAAGGTTGCTTCTTAATTAATTAAGAATTAGACCACCGAAAGGCCCCCAATTAGTTTTGGGGGCTTTTCATTTAAATTTAACAATGCTATAATTAAAGCACCTAGAAAAAGGAGAAATAAAATATGTCGTTTGACACATTAAAGGTGGCCGAATTAAAAGTAATTGCAACAGATTTTGCAGTTGATACTGAAGGTTTAAAAAATAAAAAAGACATTATTGCAGCTTTATCAGAAGAAGGCGTTAGCTGGAATGTATATCAAAGTACAGTACAGGCAATAGAAAAAGATACAGAGGAAATTGAAATTCTTCCAAAGTTTGATCCGAAGGCCCAGCCAGAAAATACAGTCCTTGTTAGAATGACAAGAGATAACGCCAGATACGATATCAATAGAAGTACGTTTACAAAACAACATCCTTTTGTGGCAATGCCAGAAGAGGAAGCTCAAAAAATCTTTGACTCAGAGGAGGGTTTCCGTTTAGCAACACCCAAGGAAGTTCAGGACTTCTACAGCTAAACGTTAACATCAGTTAATGCCAGAAATATACATTCGTCAAACTTCACCAGTAAGGTTTAAGCTGTACTGGGGCGGAGAAATAAGAGATGCAGATGGAAGTGTTACTGCAACCGTAAGACAGATAAATTCAAATGGGACAACTGGTTCTACTATTGCAACGTATACTGCCACTAAACTAGAAACGGATAGTGGGACATATCAAATTACCATTCCGTATATTCTTACTGATACCAATAAAAATCTAGTAGTTACTTGGTCTTATTTAGTAGATACCGTGGCGGGGTTTGAAAATCAATTTGTTAACGTTATAACCCCTTATGTAAACATATCTGATGTCATGGAAGATTTAAATATAGGTACAGATCAATCTGACCCAAATTATAAATCCTACCATGAGCTTCAGCTTGCAGAAAAATATTCAAGAAAAGTAATTGAGGCGTATACAAATCAAGTTTTTTATAATTATACAGGAACGCAAATAGTTTACGGTCACGGATCAGATATCCTACCACTTCCTACTAGAATTGAATCTGTTTCAGATTTAGAAGAAGAAGATATTTCTTTATACAGCAATGGACAAACTACAGATAATTGGATATATTCTCCAGTAGTATCTGAATCAAATTACTCAATTAGAGTTAAAAGAACAGATCTTCAGGACAACACAATTTATACTGCAAATGGATTAATACCACCAACAATTAATGATAGAGGATACGCTGGCGTATTTAAAAAAGATTTTAGATATACAGTAAAGGGTACACTAGGCTGGAAATATGTGCCAGACAACGTTCAAGAGGCATGTAAGATTTTAATGAAACAATACTTTGAACAAGACCGTGCGTGGAAAGATAAATACGTAAAAAATATAAGCACATTTGACTGGAAGTTTGAATTTTCAGATCGTTCAGTAAACGGCACTGGAAGTATGTATGCAGACCAACTTCTTGCTCCGTATGTAACAAATGGCATGGTTATATTTTAAATGGGACTTATAGCATCTATTCTGCCAATGCAGCTAGATCTGTATATTCAAACCAACTCACAAGACCCCAACACAGGCGCAATGAGTAAAGAATGGAACTACAATCAAACATTGAGCTGTTCTGCAAAAGGAAATATTACCAGCAGTGGAGTATCTCAAGGAAGCGATAGGCAGATTATTGATAATAAATATACGAATCAGCAAATGATACAAATTAGAACAATTGAAAAAATAAACATTAGACATAAAATTACAAACATTAAAAATAAAAATGGAGGGTACCTGTGGACAGAATTAGACTACCCATCGGAAACTCCCACAGTATTTGAAGTTGTAGGAACGACTCCAATATCAGACCCATTTGGGACTATAATCGGATACAGCACAACTGCAAAGAGATCGGAGAGTCAGAAAATTGGCATCTGAGCAAGCACTAATACAGGCTGCAAGTGGACTATCTAAAATGATGTTGGGCCAGCCAGTAACTGGAGCAATAAAAGATAGCACCGTAGCGCAAATATCGGCTGCAATTTTTTTCCAATCAATGGTAATGGCAAAAATAATTGAAAGTCCAGCGTTTAAAATTATGTTTAATAGAACTATTTTTAATCAAATAGAAAAAGATTTTGGAGATTACGTTGACGCAAAAGCCAGGCTTTCTCCAAAATCATTACACCATGTTTATGAATGGGGTCAATCTGGCAATAGAGAATCCAGGCTATTTAAGCTGGGACAAACCCCAAGCAATCAGATTGGGTTTTTATTAAACTACGACCTCCTTGACTCTAAAAGTTTTGTAAGATCATCTAACTCGAAAAATCGTCATGTGTTTATTAAAAAAGCCGAAGTAATGGAGTTAGGGAAAACCGTAGTAATTAGACCTAGAAATTCAGAAAGATTAGTTTTTGAAATTGATGGAGAAACTATTTTTATGCCAAAGGGTGCTTCTGTAACAGTTGTAAAACCTGGGGGCAATGCCGTAAAGGGTTCATTTCTTGCACTATACAAACATTTCTTTACTAGCCAACTTGTAAGCGCTTCAATTAAAAAATCTGGATTTCAAAATCTATTTAGATCTTCTTTATCAAAATCCATCAAATTACCATCAGATATTAAAACAGTAAAATATAAATTTTCACCAAATACAGTTGCTAGCCAGGCAGATGCTGCCGTAATTTCTGGATTTGTGGGGGTATGATATGGCAAACTATAAACTAGATGCAATGTTTGAAATAAGAAAATTTTTATGGAACAAGATCCAGGCGGCTGGAATCTTTGACACAGAAGACTATTATAGTGATAGTTTAAATGAGGTTGTAGTTCCAATATTGCCAGTCCAACAAGTCCCAGAGATGAATCAATTTTTGAGCGGCAAGAAGCATATGATTTATGACAAGATAGGAATTTCCTATGAAAACAATTGGATGATATGTTGCGAACAGATATTATTTACAATATATTCAACAGACTTGATAGATATAGTTGAAATAAGAAACTTTATGACTGATGAATTTAGAAGGATGGACGACTCAGCTAGGGATATAAACGATTGGGCGGGCCTCTCAGACAAGTTTAAATTCCACAGTATCATAGTTGCCGATATCTCCCCCACCAAGCCCTCAGAGGACCTGGAAGGGTTTTATGCAAGCGACCTGGTCCTAGAAATAAAATATTCAAGGATAACTAACAACAACGGCAAATTTGCCTGATTTGCTTTAGGCGACTAAATACTCTAAAATTAGACTAGAGGAAAGGGCCTAGCCAGCCAAGATTTAATGATTTACAATAATATATATATTTTTTTAAACAGGAGGAAAACAAATGGCACAAAACATAGGAAATGCTAAAAACATTCTTGTTGGTGCATCACCGCTATTCTTGTCTGTTGATGACTCAACAGTTGTAGGATACGATGACAGCATGGAAGCAGGACAACCAAACGCAGGTACAGCAGCAGTAGGTAGCGTAAAGCCATCTACACTTGTACCAGCTTTTGCATCTTCAGCATCATACAGAGATACACTTAATGCAGGAACAATAGCAGATGGTGGTGCAACCGCAGCAGCATATCGCAACGTAGGTTACACAAATAATGGTCTTCAGATTACTTATAACCCAACATATGACTCAGTTACAGTAGATCAGCTTCTAGATACAGCTAAGCTATTTAAGTCAGCAATGGAAGTTATGATTGCAACAGAAATGGCAGAAGGTACACTTGAGAATATTCTCATTGTATTCGGCCAGGGCAAAGGCACATTGCAAGATGGTGCTACAGTTGATGAATTAGGTCTTGAGGCAGGTGCACTTGGTGCAGCTCCAACAGAACGTCAGCTTATTGCGGTTGGACAAGCTCCAACAGTAGCAGGCCCACATACAGAACGTGTATATTATGCACGTCGTGTTCTTTCTGTACAACAGTCACAGTTCTCTTTGGCTCGTACAGCAGCAACAACATTCCCAGTAACATTCCGTCTTCTACCATCAGGTCTATCTGCTCACGCAGGTTCAGAATATGGTAAGATAATTGACCGTTCTTGGACACCAGCTTAATTATTAATTAAGTAATAGTAATAAAGCCCCCTTTTAGGGGGCTTTATTCTTGTAATGGTAACCCCCATATGTTATAATAATTATAATCCTAAAGGAGGATATTAAATTGGCTACAAAAATCTACGATGTAGAAGAAATTCAGTTACAGAATGGCGATAAAGTTTTACTTAAGCCGCTTTCTATTAAGCAACTTAGAAAGTTTATGGTAGTGGTACAGAAAACGCAAGACGTAACAGAAGAAGATCAAACACTAAGTGTATTGGTAGAGGCATGTGCGATTGCACTTGAAACACAGCTACCAGAGTTAACAAAAAACCTAGATGCATTTGAAGATGCGCTAGACGTTCCAACAATCAATCGCATCATGGAAGTGTGCGGAGGAATTAAGATGGACGACCCAAACCTCATAGCGGCAGCGGTACTGGCTGGTCAGAACTAGATTTAGCCGCTCTAGAGGGTGAAGTATTTCTTTTAGGACATTGGAAGAATTACGAAGAGTTAGAAGCAAATTTATCAATGCCAGAACTTATCATTACATTGAAATCAATGCATGATAAAGAACATAACCAGAGAAAGTTTACCGCTTCGTTAAAGGGTGTAAACCTAGATGAAGAAGTAGAAAGTGCAGGTCCATCCTTTGAAGATGTTAAACGAAGGGCCCTTGGGATCAATTCATCAGCAGATGATGTTGTTGGTTTGCAAGGACAATTCGCAGCAGACGCTGGATTCGGAGTAGGAATGGGACTAGGGTACTCTAAGGAGTAATTGTAATAAATGGCTGATGAACAAATTGTAACCAGTATAGTCGCCAAAGCCGACTTATCAAGTCTTGTGTCTGAAGTACACAGGGCCACGGCAAGTCTACAGCAATTACAAAGAGAACTTCTTTCATCTAACAAATCAATTGCTGCTGCTACAAAAGTATCTAATAATTTATTTTCAGATAACTTAGTAAAAAGCGGATTATTCTCATCACACTTTGTTAACTTAGCATCCGATGTAGAAAAATTTGGCAAGAACTTAGACTCGGGAAGATTAAAACTTAAAGAGTTTTCTTCTGTATTTCAGACACACGCAAGAACATCTGGTGGATTAATAAGAGAGCTTGCTAAAGAGCAAGTAATGCTTCAAAACGCAATCCTGCAACCCCTAGGCCGAAATGCTCAGGGGCTAATGCAGTTTAATGTTGCTGTGCCAAGAGGATTAGATTTAGTAAAAAATAAAGCCGCATTAGCCAGAATGGAACTTCAGATAATGAATAAAACATTGTCTGAAGGATCAACAGCAATGGTAAATTGGGGTAAAAATACACAATGGGCTGGTAGGCAGCTTACTGTTGGATTAACAGTACCACTTGCAATGTTTGGCGCTGCAGCGGCTAAAGCATTCAGAGAAGCGGACTCTGAACTGGTAAGATTAACAAAGGTTTACGGAGATATTGCGGGATCTTCTGCACAAGATTTATCTAAAATTAGAAAAGAAGTTATTGATACTTCTAAAGAGCTATCAAAAGCTATGGGTGTTAATTTTAAAGATACAATCTCATTAGCAGCAGATATTGCAGCAACTGGTAAGCAAGGAAATGATTTGCTTGTCTCAGTAAAAGAAACTACCAGACTTGCAGTACTTGGTGAAATTGATAGACAAGATGCAATGAAAGCAACATTATCACTTCAAACAGCATTTAAATTAAATACAGATGAACTATCAAAATCTATTGATTTTTTGAACGCAGTTGAAAACCAAACTTCTACAACACTACAAGATCTTGTAGAAGCTATTCCAAAGGCTGGACCAATTATACAAGGCCTAGGTGGAGACGTAAAAGATCTTGCCTTATATCTAACAGCAATGAGAGAAGGTGGAATTAATGCATCAGAAGGCGCTAACGCATTAAAGTCAGGACTTGCATCTCTTATTAACCCAACAAAAGTTGCAACAGATAGATTTAAAGGTTTTGGAATTGACCTTATGGGTATAGTTCAGAACAATGCAGGAGATGTAACAGCAACACTTTTATCACTACAAAAAGCTTTAGAAAAACTTAATCCGCTTCAAAAGCAGCAAGCTTTAGAGCAGCTATTTGGCAAGTTCCAGTTTGCTAGAATGAACGCTCTATTTTCAAATTTAGGTAAGCAGGGCTCACAAACACTACAGGTTATGGATTTAATGAAAGCATCATCACAAGATTTAGCTAATGTGGCAGGTCGAGAATTAGCACAAGTTACAGAATCTGCATCTGGAAAATATAAACGAGCAATAGAAGGACTCAAGGCCGATATGGCTCAAGTCGGAGAGCAATTCTTAAAAATTGGCACAATTGTAATTGGTGTAATTGATAAGGTTATTAATTTCTTTAATATGCTACCTAAGCCATTAAAGCAAGCCTTAACATTTTTAGGGGGATTAACAGCAGTAGCTGGTCCGTTAATTATGTTAACTGGTGTGCTTGCCAACTTCTTTGGATACATTATCAAGGGAGTAGTAAACCTAAGAGCATTTTTCAAGGGGGCATCTGGCTGGAAGATGTTGACTCCAGAAATAATAGCTGCAGAAAAAGCTGCAAAACTAGTTGAAAAATCGTTCTACTCAGATGCAGCTGCAGCACAAGTTTTAGATGTAGCACTGAAAAAATTAATTTCAGACTATGCAAATTTAAATACACAAATGTTAAAGGGAGCAGTTCCAGTAAATCCTAGTGTAGCCACAGTGCAGGGAAGCGCAATAATGTCTGGCTCAGCTTCAATAAGAAGAGAAGTAGATCCAACAAACAGATTATCTGGGGATGAAAATACAAGAGCTATGGCTCACATTCTTCCAAGGGATCCACAAAGACCAGCATCATTGATGGGAGTTGTTCCAGCAGCAATACCAGTTAATAGAGGAATTCAAAGAGCTCCGCAAGTATATATGGATCAAAGACTTCCAGATTACGAAGGGCTCACATCCGTAAAGGGTATCTCAACAGGAATAGTTTCTGGAGAAGCTGCAAGATTCCACGCATTAATGGCCACGCTAGGAATGCAAACAAAAGCAGAAGTTGAGTCACTAAAAAAGACTATTGCTTTGGGTGGAACAGTAAGCTCAGAACTGCTTGGAACTTTTGATGACATTCTTCCAATTACATCAATGTTTACTGATAAAGCAGCAGCTGGCTCAGCCGCCATAGTTGCTGAATTAAAAGCTGGAAAAATGACTGTAGACCAAGCAAAAGCTAGAATCACGGCGCTTAATGCAGAAATTGAAACAATGATGGGATCAGCGCTAACATCATTTGCTGGCAGCAGAGGAAGAACACTTAACCTAAATAGAGCACCATTAATGAATCAACCAGTTGTTGATGTTAATGGACAATTTACCCTTAGAGATTTATACAAGAAGCAATCAAACCGTGCAGTAATGGAAGAGTTCGGGCGACTACGTGGAGTAAGAACATTTGGTGCACCATATTCAATAGAAACAACAAGACTACCAAGATTTTATGAGGGTGGTCGTATTGAAGGCTTTGATGCAAATAAAACAACAGTAAGCGGATCAACATCAATTAATTATGATGACAGATTGGGAAATGTTCCAGTTGGAGGGTATGTTTTAAACCAGCAAGCCTCAATGGACCCAGCAAATGCTGACCTTGTTGCGATGGCCCCAGAAACATACTTGAATAGTGGCGGAGAGATAACTGCCAACTTGACTCCAGGAGAAACAGTATTTGGGCCAAAGATTGCAAAAGATCCTGAACTTTATGCCGCAGTAGATGCTGCAAATAATGGATATAGTTTTGGCGGGCAGATTAAAAGAGGATTAAAGTCGTACGGAAGACAAAACCCACGATCTCGTTACAATGCAGATGGCACTCCCAGATTTGAAAGAAGTCATGTAGCAATGGGTTCAGCATCTGATATAAGAGACGTCAGATCTCAAAGTGGTTATACAGACTCTCTTGGTAACTTTGTTAATTATAAGAACACTGTAAGCGTAGGCAAGGGAATTCCAATTTGGATGACGGCAGATGCTAATCAAGAAACACGTTCAACTGGCAGAGGAATGACTGGTCCTCAATTAGCAAACGAATTTCAAAAAGCAATAAGAGCGGGACGACACCCCTTTGAGCCATGGATGACCGCATCCGATAACCTTGGGGGCGATCCAAGGAATCAAGATAAATTTAATAAAGTCTTCAAGGAAATGATAAGTAAGCTTGAAAAAGACGGTAGAGTATTTGGCGGAAATAATGGAGACTTAACTTTTGAACAATGGTTTCAAAAAGAAATACTGCCTTCTAGGTCATTTAGCTCAATAAGAGTCGGATCAAAATCATTTAAATCATTATTTAATTCCGTACTTCAACCTTACGGACCAAGGGGCGAGAAAACAAATGTTGCTTTACGAACATTAATTAAAGGTGCATCGGGCTTAACTTCAATTGAAAAATCCAAACTTTCTTCTGTGGCAAAAGGTCTACTTGGGACATATAGCGGAAAATCTTTTAACACTAGTAGACAAGCTCTTGCTAAACTTATGGCAAAAATGTTCCTTAAGAGAAACAAGGGCGGCGGAATCCCAAGCCTCAACGGGGGAGCCGATCTTTCAACAATAGGTAACTATGATGATTCTTCAGGAATATGGCATCGTAACGTGGGCGGCTTTTCTCCAGGAGGATCAATATCTGCAAATAGATCTTCATACGGACTCTCTCCAAGATTAGAAGCTTTTAGAGTAGCTCAGCAGGCCAGGTATGCTGCAGAACATGAAAAAAACATGGCCAGGTACCCCTGGATTAGAGAAAAAATTCAGGCATACGACACAAGCATCCTCAATGGTGGGATCATGGATAAAATTTCAGCCAGGGTATCTTCAAGCAGATTTAAAAGAATTAAGCCAACTAATTTTGGAACACTTGAAACCAAATCAACAGGACATAGCTTTCCAGTAGAAGGAATAGGCGGAGTTTGGCTAAAGCCAGATGGGTCTAGATCATTTGTTAAGCCACAGCTAAACGAAAGATCAGCTATTGCATCACTCAGGGCTACGGAAATAGCACGACGTGCAAACGGATTAAATACAGCCAAGCACACAATTAGAACAATGATTGATCCAACAGATCCCGCAGGTAAGAGAAAAGTAATAGTTCTTGAATCTCCATACGATGCTAGGCTTGCAAAGGGTGGAAGAAGCTTTACACAAAAACAATACATAAGGCAATTAGTTGCATCATTAATCCGTAATGATAAAGATCTTTCTTCAAGCAATGTATTTGGCAATAACATGGCAGATGAAGGCGCAGGCGGCGTATTTGGAAGAGCTTCAGGACAAAGAGAGTATAACTTTAATCTTCCTTCAATGGCGCAGCAAGCAACAGTTAACCTACTTGGAGTAAAGGGTGGAGCACGAAAAGATTTTGCAATGGCTACATCAGATATTGCAAGAAAGATGACTCCAGATCAATATCATCATTTAATGATAGAGGAAATAAATAGGGTATTGCCTAAGCTTAAGCATGTTATAAAATCATTTAAATTAACAAAAGTTGAGGCAGCCCTTTATCAAAAAATGGTTAAGCGCTTAGAGGCTGGTAGATCGGTTGACTGGAGAAAGTATCATGATATGCACTCCAAGGTTCCTGGTTTTAACTATGGTGGCCCAATCACTAGCGGTAAGCGTTCATACGGTAAAAAGGGTAATCCAGCTGCAAGAGCAGAACAAGTAAGAGCAAAAGCAGAAAGAGCTGCCTCGTATAGAGGCTCATCGGAATCATCATACACCTCATCTGGCAATTCACAAATGGGTGTTTCTCGCACACCATATGTCGGTGGCGCAGGTGTGTCTGGAAATGCGTATAGTGGAGGATTTACACCATCTGCACAAAGTACTATTAATACATTAAGACTTGCAAGATTTCCTCAAATGAATATGCCAACAATGCCAATGAATATAGCTGGTGTTGGAAATACGGCAGCAATGTCAGCAGCGTTTAAAGACATGTCTATTTCTATTTCGCATGGCGCAAAATTATTAAAACAAACCCTATCTGTTTCAGGAAATTATATTGGAACAGCATACTCTGATGCTGGAAAGTCTATGAGTAACGCTGCAAAAAAAGCAGCGTCCATGGCCGCATCTGCCGCAAGACAAGCAGAAATTCAAGCCAAGATGGGAAGATCTTTATTAAGAAATGAAGCATATCAACAACATAGAGAAGCTGGGACACTTAACACGCAGTACAAACCTAACGCAATTACTGGGCCTATAGGGTTAACCCCTTGGATGTCAAGTCAAGTAGAAGGCGTAGGTACTGTAGAAAGCAGAAAGAGCGGATATCTGGGATTTAGAAAAACACAATATCAAGTAGACGGACAAGCAATAACAAGACAACAGGCTGTACAAAAGGGTCTAGTTGCTCCACGAGGAACTATGAGTGGTGGAGCAGGAATGGGCACTATGATGGGCGGCCAAATGGCTGGAATGGCGCTCATGCAACAAAATCAAAATCTTGGTATGGGAGTAATGATTGGTTCAAGCATACTTCCTATGATGGGTCCTAAACTTGCAAGTGGTGCAAAAGCATTGGCTACTGGAGTAAAAGGAGCAGCAACTGCACTTAAGGGTGGAACTCTTACAGCAAAAACATTTGTTAACATATTAACTAAATTTAAATTTGCAGGCCCAATAGGAGCAATTATAACTTTAGGGTCAGCCATATACGCTCTTAAAAAGCATATGGATCAAGTTCATCAAAATACACAATTAACTTTTGGTATGACGGAAAAGGGTGCCGAGCAAGCGGGTATTAAATACTTTAAGTTAGCAGATACCATGAAGCTTGTTTCAGAAAGACAGAAAGCAATGTTTGCATCAGCAAAGGGAGCTTATCAAGGGTCTTCTGTACCAGGATTAACTTTATCCATAACAGATCTTAAAAAAGAAAAAGAAAATGCTAAAAAGAATTTAGGAGAGTTTGTAGATACATTTAGTTCTGTAGGACAGAATAACATTATACAAACAGCAACTAACATAAAGGCTCAATTCCTTGCAGCTGGCATGAGTGTTGAAGAAGCCAATAAAAAGATTTACGCATCTATATCAGTTTCAAAAAATGCAAGTAGCGCATTTGCAGTTCTTTCAGATGCTGGATTTATGGGCATTACCGATAAGGCAACTGCTGCTAAATATAGTATTGAAAGTTTTACAAAAGTACTTGACGGAAGCATAAAGGATTCAGGTTTTGATGATTTAAAAACTGCAACAATTGAAGGAATATCTTCTGTTATAAATTCCTTTAGCCAATACCAGAACTCACTTGTTGGCACCAAGGATGAGTTTGGAAAAATTATAACAGCAGCAGATGCATTTAGAATTTCAATGGAAAAGCTTTCAAGTGTTCCAGGATTTACCAAAGGAATGGGCGAGAGCGCATTTTCTAATCTGCCTCCAGAATTCCAAGCAATATCAAACAGCGCCGACTCAATAGCTGGCATGTTGGCTAAATGGCAATTGTACAGTTCTGATATTGTTGTAAACTTTAAAGAAATAAGTTCAGAGGCAGCAATTGGCCTAGCAGCATTTAATTCAGCTTTTGGAACTGCAATGAATAATCTTGAAACAGCAGCAGGCCCATCAACTACATTTTCAACAATGGGGAAAACCCTTACAGGCCTAAAGAAAATAATCGATTCAAACTCACGAGCATCACAGAAAGCAGCAGCGCAATCACAAAGAAATGCTGAAGATGAAATTAAAGCAATTAATAAAAAAATTAAATTAATTCAAGATGAAGCAGATGCCAAGCTTAAGGCAATGCAAAAAATACAAGATGCAGAAAGCTATCAACTAAACTCACTACAAGCGCAACTAGAATACCAAGACGCTATTGCAAGAGGAGATATGGCCGCAGCTGCACAAGCTCAAATTAAACAGCAGCAATTAACAAAAGAATATCAAATGCAACTTGCACAAGAGGCTATACGTGATGATGCATCTAAAAAAGAAGCAGCGGCACAGAAAAAAGCTGAAGCAGTTCAGGCTAGCATAGATGCGGCTGCCAGAAGAGCAGCAATAGCAGCAGAAAAATCTGCTGATGCACAAGCTGCATCAACCGCAATAACTGCATTTAAAGGTAGATATGAAAATCTGTTGCAGCAAAAAAATGATATTCAATTTCTTGATCCATCTAAACAAGGCGCTGCTACAAAAACATCAAATGAAAACCTTATTGCACTATTTGCAGAAATACAAAAATCTGGTACTGGCAACACTCTTCTAGCAAAAAACGTAAAAGAAGCATTTGAAAAATTAAATTTATTTGATAAAAATGGTAAGCCAACACCTTTAAAGACAACTACCCCACTCTTACCTGGCGGCGTAATGGGAACAACGGGAATTAATCCAACAATTGCTGGAACAATAGCATCAGATATTGCAGCAGCAAATAAGCAGGCAGATTCTATTGTTAAGGGTATTGCTGGTGGAATGACCATTAAAGAATTAGCCGTAGCAATGGGATACAAGGTCCCTGGAGCGAAAGCAACACCTGGTTTATCAGTTGGCATTGTAACTGATTCACGAAATAATAAATCATATGAAGTGGATATTAGACAATTCCAAGCAGCTGGGATAACCCCCAAAGTAGGTAGTACCTTTACTGATAAAGATGGTAAAACTTGGAAAATCATGCAACCTCCCACAGGAGATCGTGACACAACATATGATGTTGTCAAGGCTGGGTACGGAATAGATAAAATTAACCCAATGGTCCCAACAATTGTTGGAGACCGAGGACCAGAATTGGTGTTTGGTAATATGGTTATTCCAAATATGTCTGATATTCCATACTCATCCCCTAGATTTGATGTTCAACAGGCGCAAAAACTCTTTGAGCCTATGAGAAATTCGGGCGGAGGCGGAGTAAATATTACTAACTATATAACCGCTCCAGAAGGAATGGATATAGAGTCATTAAGCAATAGGGTAACCATGAAAACAATAAAGGTTATTAAAGATATGGAAAAGAATTATAGCGGCCAAGTAGGACCAGGGAGGAGCAATTAATGTCATATGAAGTATTACCAAAAGGGTCAGCTTTATCAATTAAGGCAAAAGATCCTCTTGCAATTAATCTTGCAATAGTTTCCCCCCCCACACCTACATTTTTATATAAGGGCGCATCAACAGTTGTCCCAGGGCAATACTACAATTTAAGTACATCAACTACAAATGGATTAGTATACGCAACAAAAGATACTGTTGCCTGGAGAAGAGTTTCAGAACACAATAGATCAGAATTTACTATTGGGAATAATAGAATTGAGCAACAATCTAGAATGGCAAATGGCTCAATGCGAAAATATTTTATTGCAGATAAAAGTACATTTAGCGTATCTTGGACAATGCTACCCTCATTTAGAAATGAAACAGTTGACGGAGCATGGGGAGCGGAAGATATAAAAGAATTTTATGAAAGCACTGCGGGACAAGGACAGTTTGATATTAAAGTAAAGACAAGTTCTGAAGTAGATTATAGTGTAATATTTACATCATGCAATTTTGTCTTGGCTAAAAGAGGAATTCAATCATACTGGAATGTTGACATAAGTATGGAGGAAGCATGATCTCTGCTTCAGATTCAATAAAAGATCTATTAAAATCAACAGTAAATATTAGTACCTCAGCAGGTGCAATTATTGAATATAATTTAAATACGATGGTTGACAAAATAACCGCATCCTCATCTGGTCTAGACCATGTGTCGTCTTTATCAAATGCATTTAAAAAGCTATTCCCTATTGATACAATATACAAGCCATGGAGACCAGTTGCTCCAGGAATTAAATACTATATATACACAACAGAAACCTCTCCTGGGGTTCAAACCGATACCCCTCCAAATTCCTATTATTCATTTAGAGATATGGAAGCGGGTTCACCAAGACTATATTATCCAGGTGCTGATACAACATACAAATACTGGGTAGGACCAAAGAATCAAAATGTATCGCTATCTCTTGAGTATTTTGACAACCAATCTATTCCAGTTGCAAAATTAGTTCCTTGCAATAAGGTTATTGCAAGATTTGAAACAAGTCACGATGTACCAATGTCCTGGACAATTAAAGGAACAAAATCAGACTCTACAATAATTACATTGGGAACTGGAACATCTTTAACTAATGGAGAAGCCGTTGTCTACTACAACGGAACTGCCTGGTCTAAAACAGAACCAGCTTCATATTCAACAACACAATCTTTTAAAAAAATATCTTTAGAAGCAGTAAATTCAGGAACTGGAAAACTAATAGGAGTTATTGAGTTAAGTCCTAGGTGGGTAATAGACATATCTAATGATATCCAATCTTTTGATATATCAAAGCAGACGAGTATGGATCAAAATTCTATGCTGCCTGTTGGCACATTGACTGCAAATATGTTAAACATAAATATTAATAAATTTAGCCAAGATAGTTTAATCATTAAAGAATATAATCGTGATAGCGATATTGATAGCACAAAAATTTATTTACATAAAAACATGATTATCAAGCCGTATATCAATATAAAGGATGGCACAACAGATAATAAAATTTTTCAAGGAACATTCTACGCATTATCGTGGCAGTTTAATGAATTTGGAGACACTTCTATATCGGCTTTAGATTCGGCAAAAATACTTCAAGAAACTATGTGCCCCCTTATACTTGTACAAGATGCCCCAGTTACGTCATCTATCAAAAGATTACTAGATGCAATAGGATTTTCAAATTATAGAATAAATATAAGAGCACAAGATGGATCAATTCCAACAATAAGATATTTTTGGACATCTGAAGATAAAACAGTATGGGAAACAATACAAGAGTTATGTAGAGATATTCAAATGAATGCTTCTGTTGATGAAAATAATGTGTTAAATTTTTATAGTAGAGATTATATTTATGACTACAACAGAGCAGTCGATTGGGATTTTACAAGTGAAACAATTACAGTAAATAATAAAACTGTTTTGCCAAATATTATTTCATTAAATAAGACAGAAAATTCATCAGCAAACTCGGTAAGAATACTTTGGCAGGCCCCAGCAACATCAGATTATGATGGTTCATCTTCCCCAATATGGCAATCTGATACATCGTACCTTGGAGCGGGTTCTCTTGCAACCCCTTTAACAGAACTTGACACAACCTATTTTAATTTAAATAGTAACACAATTGATCAACAAAGCAATGTAAATTCTTTTTACGGTTTTAGCGGGTATGCTTTAATAAATGGAGAAATTATTGAATATGACGGCATAGAGTATCAATACGTTCCAAAAACTGCTTCTGATAATAAAGCTTTGACTGTAGTAATAAAATCTTTAACGGATATATATAAATATAAAACCTTATCTAAACCAGGTTACGCAAACACACAAGACCCGAGCTCTTCGTTCTTTAAGCCCACTGGTCGTTATAAAATTCTTCCCATATCTACAAGTAGACCCACTGGTGGAAGAGGTGCCCTGGGGACAAAAGCCAAAGCTCACTTAGTTAAATCCACAGATATATCTAAATACAAAATTAACTTAAAGTCGTCCCTAGACTCAACATATATTGGAAATCCAAACCAGTTTTATAACTCCCCCACGGGATGGACAGAATCATCTATTTCAAAGTCTTTTATTTCAGTTTCTAATTTTGATAAAGATAAAACAACCTTTACAATAGGTATAAAAGAAATTAGCTCTATAGACACCTCAAGTAAATATCACTCATTTGGAACAAGAATGTTTTTTGATAATAATTTTCAAGACAGCTCAGAGCAGGTCGGAGGATTTTCATTTTTTACAAGCGCAAATGGAGCTTACGGATATTACGTTGTCCTAACAACCACTGGACTTGCAAAAACAAGCAAAGATATTAGAATTCTTAAAAAAAGAGCAAACGGAACGGTGATAGTTTTAAAAGACACTCAGACTAATTCAGCAAACACATTGGCGGGAGTATATGCCGCAGAAACATATAATATAGATGTACTTGTAAAGTGTACAACCGAAAAGAATATTATTACAGTATTTGTTAATGGGTTTAAGATACAAGCGGAAGATATTGTTTCAGAAGGGCAGTCGGTAGTTTACCCGCCTCTATCTCCTACAAAAAATATTGGAATTATATGCGGACAAGGAATAGCATATTACGATTATGTATACGGAACTGCAATAGAAAGTGGTGATTCTCCAAAACTGGACGGGAAGCCAACATACAAATCTTTATTCGCAAAATCATCTTATCAATACAGTGGTGTGTATTCAGATGACACAATATCACTTCTTTATGGTGACCTGATATATTCTCCTGGGGAGACTGCGGAATCAAGAAATGGATCTCTTTTAGAATTTGGCTCAACTGCAAGAGAAGTAAGAAAAGTAAAGGTTAGATTTCAATCGGAAGGCCCTTCCATCCCACTCAGAGTTTCTGTGGGAGGGAATAAGCAGGTAACTGTATTGGATAGCAAGATTCAACCGTTTGGTGCAGAGATGTACGTGCTAAATAACACCTCAACATTTGTTCCATTACACGATAATCAATTTAGTACATTTTCTGTTATTGGCAATGAAATTAATAAGTCTGGCCAAATAGAATATTCAATCGACGACTCTACTGAAATGTCTTCAAAAGAACCTTTGATATTTCAATCCACCTGGATACAGTCCGAGCAGGACGCAAAGTCTTTAGCAACATGGATTAAAGAATCTATTCTAAATAAAAATAAGGTAATCAACTTAGACATATTTGGAAACCCCTTAATATCTCCAGGTGATATTGTAACTATAAACTATCCTTTACAAGAGCTTATAACTCAAGTTGGTAAGTATATAGTGGTAGACGTTCAACTTCAGTTTTCAGAGGGGGTGACAACCAGGATAGCATGTAGAGCAATTTAGCTCTAAATGGTATAATGAATATTATGGCAACAGCAGGCAAATCAACACCACATATACCAGACGAAATAGATAAGTTTTATCTAAATCCCGTGTGGACGGCCAACCTTGCAGCAAACAGAACTACATCAGTTGTAGGACCGTTTAAAGCTGGAGTTGGAGACCCAGGTAGCGGCCCAGTGGATCCACCAAGCAATAAAGATGAAAGACCTCAAATTGATGATATTCAACGTCCAGTTACGCAAGAAATTTATTATGTAAACAATATAGCTAGGGTAAAGGTAAAAATGAGAATCTACATATCTTCAACAGATGCAGTAAAGAAATTTAAAATAACAAGCACTCTTCCTGTCTTAAGGGGTGGAAGAACATGATAACACTATTTGGTAAAAGATTTTTGACAAGTTTTTTAGCAGGCAACCAGTCTTTTGAGAAAAAAGATATGGCTATCGGTATAGCAAAAAATTTAGAGTATACGCTAGCGGAAACAAACTCAAGATTAGGTTTTGAGTTTTATAGACTTCCAGTTAAATTTGGCGGGATCGATATAGACACATCGGCAACTCCAATAACATATACAGCAATATTTAGCGCAACATTGCCAACAAACCTTGCGGGTAAAATTAATGAAATTGCAATATACCCAGGACTTAGAACATCCGTAAATTCTTTTGATAATAAATTTATAACAGACTTTGAATCAATTTATAGTTGGACCCCAGAACCATCTATAGATCAAGTTAACTATAGAATCGGTAACAGCTCTTTGATATTTACTTCTAATGCTTCAGCTACAAAAGAATACATTTCCATAGTAGAGGATTTTGATATATCAGGGTATAGCAATTTTGATACGCTATCTTTTTCATACAAAGCAAATGATGCAAACTTATCTTCAGTTAAAGTTAGATTTTATAGCTCAGACGTGGATTATTATCAATTTAGCTTTACGGGACATTCTGTAGGATGGAATATAAAGCAATTAGGCTTTGCCTCTATGTCAGTAGTTGGAAGCCCATCAAAAAATAAAATATCTAAGGTGGGTATTGTTGTAACCCCAAGTTCTGGCACAACTTCAATTTGTGTTGATGGGTTGAGAGTTAATGATGAAGATACATTTGACCCAACGTATGGTATGGTAGCAAGAGCAAATATAACTGAGATAGAAAAGATTGCTGGAAGAGAAATGCTTCTAGAATATAAATTAGATTTAAATTTTGGAGTTTAAATAAATGGCTTTTGAGGATCTTGTCAATCAATCTAAAACGGATGACGGTAAATATGTCGATCTTGTTTTTACTGACCTGGATCCAGATACCATATATGGATTAAGATTTGCTTGGGAGTATGAAGACCCATCACTCGGCCTAGGCGGAATAAGTAGTCCTTCGGATGTATTCCCATTGATTACAAATCAAGAGCCAGATTTTCCAGCTCCAAATTTTCGATCTTCAGATTTAACTGCAAAAAATGGTTTCCTATTAATTAATTGGGATGGCAATGATTTAACCAACATGCCGTTATTAAACTTTAAACAAGTAAATGTTTGGATAAAGGGCGGATCATTTGGGGCAGTATATGTTAAAGCTGCACAATCATTTACGCAAGCTGGATTATTGACTATACCAGTAAACGCTGGTGAATATTGTGTAAAACTTCAAGCGGAATCAATGCTCGGCACACTGTCTGCATTTTCAAATGAATATTGTGTTAAGGTATATAAAAGCCCAAAGCCAGTTACTAATCTTCAAGGAAGATGGGTAAAGGATGATTTGACATCAAAGACTGATGCATTAATGATTAGCTTTACTTTTGATCCAACTTCGGTAGATGCAACCAATTCAAATACAGATGCAGATTATTTCCTAATAACACTAACAGCAAACTCCAAAACTAGAACTTTTTGGTCTCCAGTAAATAAATCTTTAACCAGCCAATCATTCTTTTTATCAGCCACAGATAATAAAGCTAGCTTTGGACTATTTGCTTCACAGTTTGAAGTTTTTATATTAGTACGAGATACATTTGGTCAAGTTAGCACATTAGTTAACGCACAGACTCTTACGTATTCAACTCCTTTAGATACTCCAACCATTACCGCAACAGCTGGAACACTTTCATATAATGTTTCTTATAACAACCAAACCGATAAGCCATTTGACAATATCTATATCTTTGAAGATACGGGTTCTGGGTACAGTCAGGTGGCTCAGGGAACTTCAAATCCAATATCTGTTCCTGTTAATAATACATTAACAAGATCTGTCAAAGCAAAGTTTTATGATAGTAATGGCGGATCAACATCATTTAGCACACCAGTAACAGTAAAACCTTTAGCCGCCGTATCACTAGGCACTTCAGGTCCACCTAATGTCGGCACAGTAACAACCAGCGGGGGATTAGACTCACTAGGCACTATTGGATTCAATGGCTTTGCTAACATTTCTTGGGCCGCAGTCACTACTGGAGATATTCGTGGATACACAATACGATATAGACCAGTAACTTCACCAGTATCTCCATATGCATATGTAAACTCGCCAGGCACAGGACTTTCTTTCAGACTGACTGGCCTAAACGCAGGGCTAGTATATGAAATTGCAGTTGCCACATACGATGCATACAATAATACATCAACAGATTTTATATCTGGAACCAATGTCACGGTTGGCGGAACTCCATACATAGCCAGCACAGTAGATGTATCTGGATACTTTTCTGCAAAAGCAAATTCCACCGATGTAGATTCAACAGCATTTAAATTTGGATATTTTGACAAAGCCCTCTTGGGTAAAAGAGGAATTTCTTTAACTGAGCACAACTATTGGTATATAGATTCAAATCAGGGTGCATCATTAAAGGTTGGCGGCGCAGATAATTATATGAGTTGGAACGGATCTTCTCTTACAGTAACTGGAGACCTTCGGGCAAAAAAAGGATCATTTAGCGGAAATGTAAGTATTGCTAGTGGTGCATCTTTGTATAGTGGCGCTCTAACTGGAAATACCGTGACAAGTGCAGGAGACACTGGCGGAGTCCTTCTTGGTAAGGGATTTGTGCTAAATACTGGCGGGCTTAAATTTAACTCTTCAACAGTTACAGACATAACAACAATAGATGCCGAAACTGGAAAGCTAAGTACATCTCTAGCAAATATTGGTGGTTGGGATGTCAGCGCAAGCACAATAAGCAAAAATGGTATTACTTTAAACTCAACAGGAAAAATTATTGCCAGCAGCGGAGCGTATTATGTTGGTATAGAGCCAAAATCAGCTTCAGTCAACGATATTGTTTTATGGGCAGGACAATCTGCAACTGGCGGAACCTCAGTTGCTGGAGCAAACTTTAGAGTAACTGCAGGCGGAACATTGTATGCAACGGGTGCGTTTATTGAAGGAAATATAACATTAACAAATGGATCAGGACTAAGTACAATAATTGATAGCAAAGCAAGTATTTTTAGAAGCGCTTCTATGCCATCGGGAAGCTCATATAAAAATGGTGACCTCTGGATAGATACGGACGATAATAATAAAGTTTATCAATGGAGTACGTTAGTAACTCCAGCCGCATGGGTGGTTGTTCAAGATTCCGCAGCAGCTTTAGCTGCAGCTGCAATAGCAGATGGTAAATCGGTTGTTGCCAAAAATGCCGCAGATGCCGCAGCTCAGTTAGCTGCAGACGCAGATGATGCAGCAGGTGTCGCAGATGGCAAAGCGGTTGTTGCCAAAAATGCCGCAGATGCCGCAGCTTCCGCAGCAGCGGTAGCAGCAGGAAAAGCAAAGAAATTTGACTCAACAACGGGTAATTTAATATTAGGGTTAACGCTTGATAATAATAGTGCATCTATTTATTCATCAAAAAGTAGCTATACCGATACAACAAACGGATGGTATATGGGGTGGAAGTCAGTCGGAGCTGGATCTTATACCCCAGCAATTTATTTAGGCGGAGCAGATACCTATTTAAAGTATTCTACAGATGATGGCTTAGTGATAAAGGGAAATATATCTGCCACAACAGGATTCATTGGCGGATGGAGTATAGGAACAGATTCTATATACAAAGGTGCAATTTCATTAAACTCTGCAACTGGAACAATTTCTGGTGCAACAATTACTGGTGGAATTATTTATAGTGGATCTGCATCTATTTCAAATGGAGCCATAGTTGGAGCTTCACTCACAACGGCTGGTTCAGGATATGGAGCTGTTAGAATTAATGGATCTAATAATACAATTGAGTTATTAAATTCAAGTAATGCAGTTGCCACATCACTTTTCACATTTGCTGACGGAAGCGAAAGTATATTTCAGCACGGATCTAAAACAGCACTTGGATATCCAGCATCATCAGCTTACCTTTCACTCAATTCAAGTACTACAACTTTGGGGTATACTGATGGAAATGGAAGCACAAAGTATTCCATAGTAATCGAGTCGGCTGGCAGCATATATTTTAGAGGCAAAGAAGTTAGCACCAGCTACGGGGGCGCTATTGGCGGAACCGCTACAGATGGTCTTTATTACATGAGAAATATTGGCATGGGCACTGGAGCAAAAACAACATCACATACAGATGGCGTACGTGGTGACATATGGATTCAATACGCTTAGGATAATAAATGTCAGATATCTTTGTCAAAGCAGCTAGTTCAGGAGGTTACGGCACAACTGGCTGGAGAAAAGCATCAAGAATTTGGGCTAAAACTGCCAACTCACCATCTACTGGTTGGAGAGAAGCAACTGGGGTATGGATTAGAAACGCAACTCAATGGCTCAAGGTCTGGCCAATATCTGGTATATTTGCTTCAAGAGTTCCGTATATATCAGCCTCTTCTGCTGACACTTACGCAAATAGATTAACTACTGCAGGCAGGATAAGAATGGGATATGCATACTATGGAGACAATGCTGTTTGGGATTTAAATGGTTTTGCTGCGTCTAACTATACCTACAAATGGAAATTGTATGATCAATATGGATCAGATTTAAATACAGTTTTAAGAAGCGGTACAGGATCAGGGTGGACATCCTCAGCAGGAGAAGATGTACTTCCATCTTCTATCTGGACAACTACCAACTGTGCAAACTCGGACGAACAATACCTAGGATTTGAATGTATGGCTAACGCCTCCAGCGGATCAGTATATAGTGGACTTTCTGTTTCTTCAAAAATTAAAGTCATTAGGCAATCACCTATTAATTCTACTTATTCTTTAAGTAGCCTGACTCCAGTAGTGGGTACACAGCTAACTTATAGCTCCACTTGGTTTGCAGCGGAAGCAAATAGAGCCAGGACAATAACTATTGGATGGTATAGTAATAGTACAAATTCAACAACTGGGGGAACACCTTTAACTACAGGATCAACATACACTCCAGTATCTGCTGATGTAGGTAAATATATATATGTAACTGAAACAAGAGTAAATTCAGGATCAGATTTTGATTATGGAGTTGATGTAGGAGTTTCTGTTAGCGTTATAACTACAAGCGTAGTAACTGAAATTTCTAATCAAGCGACTGGCTCAAAAAGAAGGGTGTTGTTAAATTCAAATTTTACTTCAGGAACTACTGTATATGTTTCTACAAATGGATTTATATCTATAGGTTATGATCCAGGTTCATCAATTGGTGTACCAGCATCTGGAGCACACCTAACTATTTTAAGAGGCGATCATGTGCAAACGGCTTTATATCATTATTCAGATGCAACTAATTTTTATGTTAGGTGGCAAGGTTATAGGCTAAATAACACAGGTAGAACAATTGACTACCAAGCAAAGTTTACATATGGGTCTTCGGCAGTAGATGTTTATTTTGTTACAAATAATTTAATAACCGCTGACTATGATACAAATGCTGTATATAATGGAGCTACTGCAACAGCAACTTGGGCAGGATCTACTACTATTGCAACGGACCTAGTTGGCGGAATGACTAGGAATACATTAAAAGATAATGTTGATGATGGAAGTACTGCGATAGTTGCATCTATACCACTGCCAGCTCCAACCATAATTTATTTGGGAGACCCAGTAGTAAGTAGGACTTCAAATACCTATTCGTATTCCACAACAACTGGGTCATGGAATAATACTCCAACCTCATACAGCTATCAGTGGTATGCATCTACAACCCTTCCTTATCCGCCATACATAAGCACTGTAGCTGTTGGAACAAATTCTAGCACCTATACCTCAAGCTCATCTTATCATAATTATTCAATATATTGTAATGTTACTGCAACAAATGCTACAGGAAGCTCTTCCCCAGCAAGCTCAAACTCTATTCAAAATACATCACCTACATATACAATTACTTATCTTAAAAATGATGGGTCTGGAACAGCGCAAGGCACAAGCACATTTACCTATGGAGGATCAACAGTAGCTGCTTCAGCTCCCACAAGATCTGGTTTCTCATTTAATGGTTGGTATGACTCATCTTCTTTAGACTATAGTTATTTTGTTGCCGCTGGAGGTACTTGGTCACCACCAGAAGGAAACCGAAATATGTATGGTAGATGGACAGCTGTTGCTGTTGCCACAAAACTTGGAACACCAACGGGAGTAACTGCTTCTAGAACTTTTACAGACAAAATTCGTATTAGTTGGGCTGCTGTTTCAAATGCTTCTACCTACGGTGTTTGGTATAGAGGCGGGGCCCCCGTATACGACAGTGCCCCAGATTTTCCAACTACATCAAGTTTATTCCTTGACGACACTTCTGTATCATCTGGCGCAGAGCGTCAATACGATGTTCAAGCTTACCCAGCTTCAGGAAGCACTCTCTATCTAAAAAGTGATTGGGGAGGTCCTTCAAATGCTGGACTAAGAGCTACTGCTACTACACCAGCCACAGCACCATCGCAACCAGGTACACCAACTAATGGATGGACTTCTGGTACTACATACCCATTTAGCTGGACAGCGTCAACTAGTCCTGGAACAGTAAGTGGAGGAGGAGCAGCAACTATTTCCAAATACGGTATAGCAATATATGAAGCATCAAGCAGTTCTGGTAGCGGAGCAGTATGGAAAGGATCATTTTATACTACAAATGGTAGTACATTATCCTATACATATACTTCACCGAATGCTGCGTTGTATTATGCTGCCTCAGTCTGGGCAGTTAACTCTGCTAATCTAGAAAGTACAGCTTCACCATTGAGTCTATACAAATGATAAATAAACTAGAGATTATACAAGAGCATTTAGATAATATTCAGTTTCACATAGACCATGTTAATAATGTTATGGCTAATCCAGATATGCAATTCATCCCAGATGGTAAAATAGGTGTAGACTTAGAGCTGTACTTAGAAGATTTGTTGTCTGTAAAACAGGCACTAGAGCAAGAAAAACAGGCCTTGACTAATCAAGACTAAATGCTATAATATGAAAGGAGGCAAAAAATGACAAATATTTTATCTAAAGAAGAAAGAATTCAATTGGTAGACTCACATAAGAGATCTCTAGCAATGTCTCAATATAACATAGAGCTTACTTTAATTGAAGAAAATGTTAAATCAGTAAAAGATACTGCAAACATAACAATTTTAACAAGCCAAGTAGAATTAATTGATCAACAGATAGCAGCTCTTGATGCAGAAAAAGCATCAATTGAATTAGAGTAAAGGATTTTAAATTGAATAAAGAAGAGTTAATTATTACTGCCCTACAGCAACGTATTGGCGAAATTGTCTCAAACTATGAGACACAAATTGCAGTGATGCGGGCAGAAATAACTCAGCTAATTGAAAAAGAGGCAGCCAAAGAAGAATACTCTGATTCTTTAAAAGAACAGATAAAGGAAGTGTAGCATGGCAGAAACATTTGCAGACGGAGAACCAGTAGATCCGCAAAAATTAAGAAACCTTCAATCTCAGATAACAGAGATCAAGGCAACTGCAGGTGCTGCATACAATCTAATTAGCACTACCGCAAATGGACAAACTACTAGCTCTGTATTTCATACCAGATCTGGAGAATTAGATTTTGAAAATGTAAAAAGCGGCAGTTTAAGAACAGAAGGCCTAGACTTTGCATGGGACTCAACAGTATATAAAAATCCTGTAACCGTAGCAACTGCAAAAATTCAAGACCCAAAAGCCAATGAAGTTAGAATTGGAGTTAAGGGAGCATTTGCCCCTATAATTAATATATACTATGAAGGTAAACCAGATACAAAACCATTGATTACAATTTGCTGGATAAGTTCAGCAGAAAAAATTATTTAGTATTGACAAGATTGTTTTTTATGTTACAATTTAATTGTAGCGCCCTAAGTCACGATATCGTGACTTTTTTAGTATTAAGGTAGAAAATGAGTAACGATTTAAAATGGATGCTTTCGTCTGACCAGCAGTTCCCATATCAAGATGACAAAATGATTGCGCTTTGGTTTAAGGTAATGAAATGGTTTAAGCCAGATGTTGTTGACTATTTGGGAGATACTGATGATCAAGCTTGCTACAGCAAATATACCGAAGGACGCTCAGCTGAGTTTTTAAACTATCATAAAAATGATAGCAAAGATTTAATTGTTCCTATGATGCGCCATGAGGCAAAGGGGGCAAGAGATTTTTATGCTAAAACAAGAGAGATGTTGCCAGATGCACAACTTTTTTCAGCATTAGGAAACCACGATATTAGGGTATTTAATTACGTTGATGCAAAGCTTCCAGATTATATTTCTGAGGTAACACCAGAAGCTTTGTGGAGCTTAGATTCTTTAGGATATGATTATATTTATTATGACAGCCTACCGAAGAAACGTTTTGGAGATATACATGTTCATCACGGACTATCTGTTTCCGCAACAGGTGCGGTAAGAAAAGATATGGAAGATATGCAAGTATCTTTGATTAGAGGACACTCTCACAGGATTGCTTCACATATGGTAACATATGAACTTAGAAATAACGGTGAAGGAGAAACACTACGTGGCTATGAAATTGGTCACATGTGTGATGAAAAAGGTCCAGGAATGAAATATACTCAGCACCACGATTGGCAAAAGGGTTTTGCCGTTGCACATATTGTAAATGATTATCCTCATATTCAAATGATTCACGTATCTCCAGACTACTCTTGCGTAGTAGACGGAAAGGTATTTACTTTATAATGTGGTGTAGTAAATGTAAGGGAAGAGTTTTTGTAGATAGAGTTTTTTCACAAAAACTACATGTTGAACTTTTCTGTATTATGTGCGGAAAACGTTGGATGGTTAACAAAGAAACGAGTTCTTTTGGAAAATGGATAGAAAAAAAAGAAAAAGCTCAACTAAAAAGTTCCTCTATTTCTTCTTAAACAATAAAATACATCGTGTACTTAGTTCGTCAAGATCTAAAGATGAAATGATTGCATGGTCCTATTTAGATCGCAAGCGTGTACTTTATTCACATTCACAGGTTTTAAAGAATATGGAAAAGGCATACAGCACAACGCAAGTTGCAGACTTATTAAATAAACATAAGGTTACCATAGAAGACTATATCCTAGAGGGCAAGATTAAGATACCACAAAAGGTATACCCAATAGGAAAACCAGATAGTAAATGGTATAAGTTTATGTATAGCGAGTCAGACATAATGGACATTCATGAATTTATATTGGAAGCGGGCTATTCTAAAAATGTTCCATCTAAGGCTGAATTGAGGGCTCTTCTCAAACACAGCTTTATATTGTATACTAAGACTGAGACTGGGTTCATCCCAGTATGGAAGGCGGAATAATGGCTGACATGCCTAGGTACACATTAGAAACTGGCGCTTCTAAAAAAAGAAAAAGAGAAGCAGAAGTAGAGTATTGGAATTCTTTAAATGGTCCAGTTGTTATTAAAAAAGCTGAGGTTAAAAAAGATGGCAAGTAGTAGGCTAGTCATGTGCCCAACATGCAACAAGGAGCTGGAAGTAAGATCTGGATTTGCACACCTAACACTATCTAACCATATTAAAAAGGAGCACAGGTGACAACTAGAGTTAAAATAGATTTATCATTCACACGCAACCTTGGCAATTATGAAAGCATTAAGATTGCCGTTGGAGTTGAAGATGATATCCGTGATGGAGAAAATGTAGATACGGCAACGGAAAGAGTTTATCAATTTGTTGAAAGCAAGCTTATAGAAAAAACTCGTGAGGTAGAAGAAGAGCTAAAACGTGGCAAATGAGAAGCAGCCATATATACTAATAGGGATATACCTGTCTATATATAAAGAGAAATATAACAAAACTTTAACAATTAATAAGTTTAGAGAAAAGTGGGCTATGCAAGATGTCATTGATAGTGTAGGATATGATCGTGCAGTTGAACTTATAAAGTATTATTTTGATACCAACAAGTCGGGGCATCCGCTAAACTTTTTTTATAATAATTTTGACAGAATTGATAAATTACAAAAAGAAATTGAAAAAGATAAAGCAAATCGCAGTGTCTTGCTAATTGAAACCAAGAAGATGGTGGAGAGCGAATAATGAATACAGAAGCAACATTAATTTCTGCCGTATGCAAGAATAAAGACATCAGCACACTTCTTGCTAATAACGTAGATGAGCTGTTTACATCACATAGAGATATCTGGGAAAGCCTAAAGTCATACTACTATAAGTTTAAAGCGGTACCAGAAGCTGGCATACTTATGGAACGACATAAAGATTTTGAGCCAGTTGAGGCAAAAGCAGAAACTGGATATTACTTAGACATTTTAAAAAATGAATTTATTTCAAACAAGCTTAAGACAATTATTATGCGTGGCGGATCCGCTCTTAAAGAAGATGCGGCATCCAGAGTTCTTGCACAAATGCAAAGCGACCTCGCTAGCCTAAGTCGATACACAAATAACGTAAGAGACCTAGATATTATTGATGTTGAAAATGCTGCAAGACATTATCAAGCAGTTAAAGACCGTTCATCTATAATGGGAGGGGCCCCAGGAATCCTCACTGGCTTTGAAGCAATTGATAAAGCTTATCCAACTGGCATGGCACCAGGACATTTAATTGTTGCAATCGGCTGGCCAGGAAAAGGAAAGACATGGTTTACGGCCTACTTGGCGTGCAAAGCATGGGAGCAAGGATTTAAGCCAATGATTGTCTCACTTGAAATGTCGCCAGAAAATATGAGAGATAGAATTTTTACTATGCTGGGTTCTGGAATATTTCGTGCAAGTGATTTATCAAAAGGAGACATTAACATTGATGACTTCAAGTCATGGGGAAATAAAAAGTTTGAAGGAAAAAATAGCTTTGTTTTAATTTCAAATGAAGGTTCATCTGAAGTTACTCCAGCAACAATTCAAGGAAAGATTGATCAGCACAAACCTGATTTAGTTATTCTTGATTACCACCAGCTATTTAATGACAACAAGAGATCAAATTCTGAAGTAGAAAGAAATAGAAACGTTTCTCGTGAATTCAAAATGCTTGCGGTATCAAACAATATTCCTATTATTGATATTACTGCTGCAACAGCAGACGATATATCAGATCAAGACAATCCACCAATGATGAGCCAAGTTGCTTGGTCAAAGGCAATTGAGTATGATGCGGATATGGCCTTAGCTGTTCACAGATATCCACAAACTAATATGATTGAGATTGTATCTCGTAAGAATAGGCACGGTCACGACTTTAACTTTTATCTGGACTGGGATATCAACCGTGGTATTGTCAAAGAAATTTATGAGAATCCATTCCAGAATGACTCACAAAAGGATTAAAAGATTTCAAATAGATGTACTGTTTCTGGATAATTCACAGCTAATTAGCCTTAGACCGCAGTATGAGAACCTTTTAACTCATGATATGAGGTCAAAAGGGTATGTCAGGGTACTTGACATAGATACTGCATTTTCGGTAGAATTTACTGGTGAGACATGGAAGTTCTTAATGACACTTCATGGAGTATATGTTGGAAAGAAGAAGGCATGGCTATCAGAGGGTATAACGCAAGGAAAATTGATTCCACGCAGTATGCGCCCAACCATATCAAGTCTATAGTTAAATCTTTAGGTTTAGATATTGTTGCAGAACCAGGTAATGAGGTTATGTTCTACTGCCCATTTCATTCTAATAGACATACGGCAAGCTGTTGTATAAATAAATCTTCGGGTGTCTGGCTTTGCTTTAATCCATCATGCGGAGAGTCGGGAACGTTAATAGAATTAGTAAAGCGTGTGTTACACAAGAATGATTTTGAAGCTATGAGATTTATATCTTCTCAAGAAAAAGAAGTGCTAAATAATTTTGATGAAATAATGGCGGGTCTATTTGAGGAAAAGCCTGACTTTGAAGAGTTTCCAGAAGAGACATTAAGGGGTTTATATAACGGACTTGTTGGTTCTGAAATGGCAAAAGATTATTTTAAATCAAGAGGTATCGACATGTCTTCGATGGCACATTTTTCTTTAGGGTATTCTGAAAAACAAAATATGGTTACTGTTCCAGTGCATAGCCCAGACGGTATTCCGATTGGAATTGTAGGAAGATCTATTGAGGGAAAGTCTTTTAAAAATAGCACAAACCTGCCTAAGAGCAAAACATTATTTAATGTGCACCGTGCTAAAAAAATTGGCAGTAATGTCATAGTTGTGGAGTCTAGCTTTGATGCAATCCGTGTGCATCAAGCTGGGTTTCCAAATGTTGTTGCTACGCTAGGTGGATTTTTGTCAACTGAGCAGCACAATATTCTAAATAGATATTTTAATAAAATAACCGTAATGACAGACGCAGATTTGGCTGGCAGAGAGCTAGGCTTGAGCATAGCCAATAGATTAAAAAATAAAGACCTCTTGTGGGCTTCCCATGAATATGGTAAGATATATCCACATGATGCAAAAGATGCTGGCGATATGACTGATGAAGAAATTAAAAACTGTATTAAGAATGCAGTATCAGACATAGAGTACAGATCTTGGACCCCATAATAAAAACAAACTAAAGATGGATATACACCATCAACTATATGAAATGAGGAAAAATGGGAATAGTAAAAGGGCTTAAAGGCCTTAATCAAGTAATGGACAAGCCACAGTCTTCAGGTGGAGACGGTACAAAGGCTCGTTGGGTTAAGTTAGAGGATGCAGAAAGTGTTAAAGTTCGCTTTCTTCAAGAACTTGATCCAGACTCACCTACCTACAATGAAAAGCTAGGTCTTGGATTTATTGCAGTAGAACACACAAATCCAAAAGACTATCGTCGCAAGGCTTTATGCTCAATGGATGATCAAGGAAAGTGTTACGGTTGCGAACAACACCGAAAAGATTACAAGGCAGGATGGAAAGGTCGTTCACGACTTTACATTAATGTTCTTATCGATGATGGCAAGGAAGATCCTTACGTAGGAATCTTGTCTCAAGGTTCAAGCGGCAAGACAATTACACCGACACTAATTGAGTATGCTGGAGAGATGGGAAGCATTACTAATCTAATGTGGAGAATCAAGCGTACTGGTACAAAGACCGATACAAGTTATACAATAATCCCACTTGCAAAAGATGAAACACCATTTGATGGTTCATCACTTGAGCTTTATCAGCTTGAAGATACAGCAGTGCGTGACATGCCATACACAGATCAAGAAGGATTCTTTGCAGGCGAACATTCAAATGAAGAAGAGTCTAGCTCATCTAGCAGCGTAGACTGGTAATAGGTTCAGGGGCGGAGAGTTAAATGAAATTCACACATTTGCATGTGCATTCCTACTATTCTTTAATGGATGGGCTTAACTCTCCCCTTGAACTTGTTCAGGCAGCAAAAGCGGCGGGACAAACAGCAATAGCAATTACAGATCACGGAACATTATCATCACACCGTGAAATGCAGATTGCGTGTAAAGAAGAGGGCATCAAGCCAATCCTTGGAGTAGAAGCATACATCTCTCCAACAGATAGATTTGATAAGTCTTCAAAGACAGATAAATCTATTCAAGCATATAACCACATCATCCTATTGGCAAAAAACAAAAAGGGATTAGAGAATATCAATACTCTCCAAGAGCTTGCTTGGAACGAAGGCTTTTACCATAAGCCAAGAATTGACAGAGAGGTTTTAAATGATTATAGCGAAGGTATTATCGTTCTCAGCGGATGTCTTAATGGACTCATTAGTAAGGCTATCGATAAAGGTAACATGGAGGAAGCAGAACTTCTTCTCAAAGGCTTTAAA
>Ga0209596_1000327_pt1 | contig 44696 bp, 93 predicted proteins | sample M_130807_MF_Meta_FD_187314 | JGI IMG/M metagenome (GOLD analysis project Ga0209596, IMG submission 187314) | Freshwater microbial communities from Lake Montjoie, Canada to study carbon cycling - M_130807_MF_MetaG (SPAdes) (version 2) | ecosystem: Environmental > Aquatic > Freshwater > Lake...
AATCACAACCGATTCAAAAGGTCGTGTAACTGCTGTAACCAACACCGCTATTTCAATTGATACTTCACAAATTTCAGGTGGTACACTAGGTGTAACAAGAGGTGGCACTGGTGTGGCATCATTTACTGCTAATAGTGTTCTTCTCTCTGGTGCAACATCAACTTCTGCTGTTGTGTCTCTCAATTCAGCAACTGAAGGCCATGTGTTACAGATTAGTTCTGCTGGAGTTCCAACATTTGGTTTCCTTAACGGTGGAAGTTTCTAAATTATTATGAAAGGGTTATATTATGTCCGATGCAAATTTTATCAATGCCTATAATGAGGTAATACTAGAAAACTTAAATGCGATAATGAAACAGAATTTTATGTTTCAAACGCAAATAAAATTCCTTGAACAGCGAGTAAATGAACTTCCAGAAATGGAAAAGAAACTCGCTGATTTTGAAAAAGATAAATCTTCTGAGTTAGAACAACTTCAAAATTCAACAGGTGACTTTGAGAAAAAGTTATCAGAAAAACAAAACGACTATAATCGTTTGATGGATGAAAAAAATAATTTGGCAGGCCAAGTTCTTTCTTTGAAAAATGAAGTAGAAGATAAAAATCGAGTCATTCTTAACAATATTACCAGTGACAATGATAAACACAGATTACAGACTGCGGTAAATCAACAATCTGGTGAGATTGAAAAATTAAAGAATAGAATTGAATCAATGGAAAAAGAAATTGATTCACACAAGAAATACAATTTACAATTGGAAGAAATGTTACCAAATTCAAAAAAGAAAAAACTAGGTATTGAAATTCCAGAAGAAGATACGCCAAAAGTAGAAGTTAAAAAAGAACAAACTGTTTTTAATAATGTAACACCATTGACATTCGAATCGGCCGGCGGAACTTTCTAAAATGGCTAACACAGTAATTGCATTACGCAGTTCTGGTGTAGCTAGTAATACTCCATCACTAGGCGTCCTAGCAAACGGCGAGTTATCACTTAACTTCGCTGATGGAATACTATATTATAAAAGTTCTTCAAATACTCTTGGTTCAATTAGAACCACAGCAGTCTCAGGGTTAACCACAGAAGTCCAGTTCAATGATGCTGGTGTCTTTGGTGCAAACGCAAACTTTACCTTTAATAAAACTCTTGCGACACTTAATGTAAAAAACATTAATGTTTCAACGAATCTAATTGCCACAACTGCAAACTTAACAGTCAACAGTATAACAACTGGTACTGGTGTTGGTGGTACAATTGCAGGTGCGAATGTAATCTATTCAAATGTATTTGTTGCGAATAGTGGTGGTTATGTTCAATTTTCAGATGGTTCAAAACAATATACTGCCAACGCAGGTGCGAGTGGTGGTGTTACACAGATTGTAGCAGGCACTAATGTAACAATTAGTCCTGGAGGTGGTACTGGTGTTGTAACTATCAACTCCTCAGGTGGTGGTACAACTGATTTTGGCTTTGGTCAAATCTTTACCCCAAACAATTCTGTATATGCAAATGCCACTAGTGCAAATGATAAAGTTACTTTCACTGGTGAGTCTGGTGTATATGTCTTTGCAAACTCAACAACAAAAACAATTACGGTCGCTGGAACTCCAGGCGCTCAAGGCATGACTGTTGACTATGGTTTTGTCACAGAAGCAGTTTATTATGCCATTGATTACGGGACACTATAAATACAACTATGTCAACACAAGTCCAAATACGAAGAGGTAATACAGCACAAACATCAACCTTCACAGGTTCTATTGCTGAGATTACTGTAGATACAGATAAAAAAGTCGTAGTCGTACACGATGGTACAACTGCGGGTGGTAATCCTTTAATTAGAGCAAACGCTTCGATTACCACAGGTCAAATACTGACTTCAAATGGTTCACACTTACTTGCACTATCAAATACTGGTACTGCTGGTGTATATGGTAACGCATCTTTTATTCCTGTCGTAACTACTGATGCTTACGGCAGAGTTAGTTCTGTAACCAATACTGCAATTGCAATTTCATCTGGTGTCGTTACAGGTGTAATGACATTCGCACAAGGTGGTGCAAACGCAACAACCTACACAACTGGCGGTCTGTTAACATCTAACGGTACTGCATTTGTTTCTGTTGCAAACACAGGAACTGCTGGTACATATGCTAACGCATCTTACATTCCTGTAATCACTACTGATGCTTATGGTCGTGTATCTGCCGTTACAAACACATTAGTTCAGATAGCGGCTTCACAAGTTACTTCAGGTGTATTGCCATTTGCACAAGGTGGTTCTAATAATACAACATATACAACTGGTGCAATTCTAACATCAAACGGAACTTCTTTTGTTGCATTGGCAAATACAGGAACTGCCGGCACTTACGCCAATGCATCCTATGTTCCTGTAATTACTACTGATGCTTATGGTAGAGTCAGTTCTGTAACTAACACCGCAATTGCAATAACATCTACTGCTGTTACTGGTGTAATGACATTTGCTCAAGGTGGCGCAAATGCAACTTCTTATACTACTGGTGGTTTATTAACATCTAACGGTACTGCATTTGTATCCGTTGCAAATACTGGCACTGCTGGTACATATGCTAATGCGGCTTATGTTCCAGTAATCACTACTGATGCATATGGTAGAGTTAGTGCAGTCACAAATACATTAGTTCAAATAGCTGCATCACAAATTACTTCAGGTGTATTACCATTTGCTCAAGGCGGTGCGAATAATACAACATACACTACTGGTGCAATATTAACTTCAAATGGAACTGCATTTGTAGCACTATCAAATACAGGCACCGCAGGAACTTATGCTAATGCGGCCTATGTTCCTGTAATTACTACTGATGCTTATGGTAGAGTTTCTGCCGTAACCAATACTGCTATTGCTATAGACACGGCAGCAATTACTTCTGGTACTCTAGCTGATGCAAGACTTCCAGCTACAGGTACTGCTGGTACTTACGCAAACTCTACTCACATTCCTGTTATAACCACAGATGCAAAAGGTCGTGTTACTGCAATTACAAATACTGTAATTCAATCTTCAACAACTTCTGTTCAAGGTATTGTTCAGTTAAATGATACAGTAACTTCAACTTTAACTTCAGTAGCTGCAACTGCAAATGCGGTTAATGCAACTTACAATTTTGCCTCTACTAAATTTAATTCATCTGGTGGTACAATATCAGGTGATACAACAATTACTGGTAACTTAATTGTTAATGGTACAACTACAACTGTTAACACTTCAACTGTATCTACATCTGATTCACTATTAAAACTTGCAAACAACAACACCGCAGGTGATAGTTTAGATATTGGTTTCTACGGAACATATAATGCAACAGGTCAAAAGTATGCAGGTCTTGTAAGACAAGCAGGTTCAAACTTCTTCTTGTTCAAAGATTTAACTACTGACCCAACATCAAACGCACTTGCAACTGGTTCTTTAACTGCTTCTAATACTGCAACATTAAGAGCAAACATTACTGGTGGTACTGTATCAAGTCTTGCATCAGCAATCGGAGTTGCAGATGGTGGTACAGGCGCAACAACATTAACTGCCGGTGGAATTCTTATTGGTTCTGGAACAAGTGCAGTTACAATACTTGCAAACACAGGTACTGCCGGCACTTACGCTAATGCAGCCTATGTTCCAGTCATTACAACCGATGCTTATGGTAGAGTTTCTGCCGTAACAAATACATTAATTCAAATTTCAACAACACAGATTACATCTGGTGTGTTACCATTCGCACAAGGTGGAACTAATGCATCATCATATACAACAGGTGCATTACTAACAAGTAACGGCACTTCTATTATTTCACTTGCAAATACTGGAACTGCTGGTACATATGGTAATGCAACATACGTTCCTGTTATTACTACAGATGCATATGGTCGTGTAACATCTGTTACCAATACTGCAATCACTGGTATAAGTGGTGGTTCGACAAACAGCTTCTCTACGATTCTTGTTTCTGGTCAACCAAACGTAATAGCGAATACCTCTACTTCACCATTGACATTAGTTGCTGGTTCTAATATGACCATCACTACTGATGGAACTAGTAATACAATAACCTTTGCATCAACTGGTGGTTCTGGTAGTTTCACTGGCGGCGCTGTGACTGGTAATACACAGTTTACCAACACATCTGTTTCAACGTCAAACACAACTGGCGCAGTGACAATATCTGGTGGTTTGGGTGTATCTGGTAACGTATTTACCGGAACAATCAATATTACAGGAAACTCAGCAAACGGATTAACTTTTACAGATAATACAACATTAACAACTGCATATGCAATGTCGATAGTTGCATCACAAGGCTGGTTTTTACCATAACATAAGTAAGTACATTAGGAGATTTTTAACATGGCAGGAAATGCAACCCCAATTTTTTCAAGAATAGGTGCTATTGGTGGCATCGGTTCTACCACACTCACAACAGCCACCGGTGACTATACAGGCGCTGGTGGCAACAACATCTTGATCTTTACAGCAGACGCCACCAACGGTGGTTTTGTACAGCGTATTAGATGTAAGGCCATTGGTACCAACGTGGCCACAGTGCTACGTGTATACATCAACAACGGCAGTACCAACAGCACAGCCACCAACAATGTGTTCTATGGTGAAGTGTCCTTGCCAGCCACCACTGCCACCAACACCGCAGCCACAGTGGACGTTGACTATCCCATGAACTTTGCCTTGGCCGCAGGCTACAGACTGTACGCAGGTCTAGGTACCACAGTGGCCTCAGGCTGGGTGGCTAGTGTAATTGCCGGCGCATACTAAACTGTCAACATGCTTGATTTCAACAACGTTCTAGCCACTCCTGGCGCTGACATACAGTATTTTGAAGGCACTTCTACTGCAACATTAACACAATGGCAGGTGTGGAAAAAACCACGTGGTGTTAAATGGATTTATCTCTTAGGTGTGGGTGGCGGAGCTTCTGGTGGTACAGGAATCAACACCACTACAACATCAGGTGGTGGCGCCGGTGGGTGTAGCGGCGGACAATCAAGTGTAATGATTCCTGCTATGTTTGTACCTGATGTTCTATATGTACAGGCTGGTGCTGGTGGCCAACAACCAGCTGTGTTGGTATCAGGGGCAGTAAATGTTGCTGGATTGGCCTCATATGTTTGTATCTCTCCTTACACATCTGTTGCTGCTGCTGGAACAATTCTTCTTGCAAATGGTGGACAGACAGGTATAGCCTCAGCCACATCAACCACTGGTGGTACCGCTACTGTAGCGGCATCTGCTGCGACCCTTATTAGCATGTGCCTAGCTGGCCGAGGATTTTCCACACTGCTGGCCGGCGTGGTGGGCGCTGCAGGTGGTGCCGCTGGGGCAATCGGTACTAATATAACACCACCCAGTACAGGACTCATGGTCACTGGCGGAGCCGGTGGCGGTGGAACCAGTGGAAGCGCAGGTGCCGCAGGTGGAAATATAAACACTATTGCAAATATGTTAGGCACTGATTTTTTTACTTTGCCTATTACAGCAGGTGTGGCAGCCTCAGGTGCCACACCAGCCGGTGCAGGTGGCGCAGGACTTATATCACGTAACTTTTTAATGAATTTTGGAGGTGCCGGCGGGGGCGGAGCCACCGACATCGCAGGTGGCACAGCAGGTGCGGGCGGTGCTGGCGCCCCTGGTTGTGGTGGCGGAGGCGGTGGCGGTATGAATACAACTAACACAACTATTTCTAGAGGTGGCGATGGTGGACCAGGTTTTGTTTATATAATTTCAATATAATATGTTAGACTTTAATCACGTACTCGCAACTCCAGGTCTTGATGTTCAGTATTTCACTGGACAAGGTGGTTATTTTGGTCCTGTGATAACCAGTGCTGTATTAAACCTCAACATAACCGCAGTTACTATTGCTGACACTGCCGGAACACTAACAGTCACAGCCAACGATTATCGAGTTGGACAGCCCATCACAGTATCAGGCACATTGAGTGCTGGTACAATTAATGGTACTGCAAACTACACCACACCAGTGACATTTTACATTATCACAGTCAATAGTTCAACAAGTATTGTGATAAGTTCTACATTGGGTGGTGCAGCGGTAACATCAACCACGGGTACTGCCACAACCGGTGGTGTGTTTAGTTTAAATGGCACAATAACGGTTAATGCGGGAGTGAACCCACAGGTTGGACAAGCCATTGTGGTGTCAGGCACACTGAGTGCAGGCACCATCAGCGGTACTGCAAACTACACCACACCAGTGACATTTTATATTGTTAGCGTGTCCAGTGCCACAGTTATTACTATAAGTGCTACTTTTGGCGGTGTTCCTGTGTTGTCAACAGCAGGCACTGCCACACCTGGTGGTGTATTCACATCACTGAATTCAGGATATCAAACCTGGCGTAAGCCACGTGGTGTGAAAAATGTTTACATACTCACTGTGGGTGGTGGATCATCGGGCGCAGTTGGTGCCAATGCAGCTGCAACTAATGCTGGCGGAGCTGGTGGTGGTTCCGCTGGCCAAAGTTGTTTGTATATTCCAGCATTGTTTGTGCCTGATGTATTGTACATCCAGTGTGGGTCCGGCGGCCGCCATCCTACAACCTTGTACAGTGGTGGATTACAAGTAGGCGGCGGACCCAGTTATGTTCTACTAGAGCCCAGTACAACTGTTACATCCAATCTAACACTACTTTATGCCAACGGTGGAACTGGTGGTGCTACTGGTGGTGGTATCATAGCAACTATTGGCAACACACCGTTGGCAGCACGTGGTCTTTATACATTTTTTGGGGGGCAAGCTGGCACAGCAGGTGGCACGGCTGGAGGTGGTAACGGTACCAACCTGACATTTCCTGTGACAGGACGTATAACAATGGGTGGCGCCGGTGGCGGCGGTTCGGGCGCTGCTCCGGGTGCAGGTGGCGCACTGTCTGTGCCATTGGGTTCACCCACAAACGATTTCTTTTTATTCACTTACCCTGGAGGCACAGCAGCCTCAGGTGCCACACCAGCAGGTGCTGGGTTCTCTGGTCCGGTCATGAGAAACTTTATAATGAATTATGGTGGCATGGGCGGCGGTGGTGGCAGTACCACATCAGGCGGCAATGCTGGTGCTGGAGGCAACGGTGCACCAGGTTCAGGTGGCGGCGGTTCAGGTGGATCAACCGCAACTGCTGGTGCCAACACCTTGGCCAGACCCGGCAACGGCGGTGATGGTTTTGTATTAATTTTAAGTTGGTAAAACTATGTTAGACTTCAATCACATACTCTCAACACCTGGTTATGATATACAGCAATTCTACGCAGAAAGTGGAACAACATTATTACAATGGCAAACATGGAGAAAACCTAGAGGTATAAATTGGGTTTATATGATTGGTGTGGGCGGTGGTGGCGGTGGTGGAACAGGGAGAACCAGTGCCTTATCATCGGGTGGAGGAGGTGGAGGTGGCTCTGGTGCACAGACCACGGTGATGATTCCTGCAAGATTTGTTCCAGATACCTTGTACGTTCAAGCAGGTTTTGGTGGCACTGGTGCAACCACGGAGGCAATCGCTGGCACTGCTGGTGTCCCAACTTATGTGTGTATTGAACCAGATACCACACTCACTGCCTACATGACCATATTGTTTGCAAACAACGGCAGTGGTGGCGGTGGTGCATCTGGTAGTGCAGGTGGAACAGGTGGAACAGCTGGTGCTACTATAAACCTTGTTAGTGTGCCATTGGCCGGCCGTGGGGTTGCTACTTTTATAGCCGGCCAAGCAGGAACAGCAGGTGGTACAAATACACCAGTTGCTGGTACTAACTTGACTCCACCAGCAACTGGTCTTATGGTCACTGGCGGAGCCGGTGGCGGTGGAACCAGTGGAAGCGCAGGTGCCGCAGGTGGAAATATAAACACTATTGCAAATATGTTAGGGACTGATTTCTTTCCTCTGCCTATAACAGGCGGCACAGCAGCCTCAGGTGCCACACCAGCCGGTGCAGGTGGCGCAGGACTTATATCACGTAACTTTTTAATGAATTTTGGGGGCGCTGGGGGCGGTGGCGCAAGCGGCACCGTTGGTGGTGATGCTGGTGCAGGTGGCGATGCTGCACCAGGTTGTGGAGGGGGCGGAGCCGGAGGCATGGGATCATCAAATCCCACAGTTGCTCGAGGTGGTAACGGCGGACCAGGTTTTGTAATCATAATATCTTGGTAATACAACTTATAAATACCTCAATAGAGGGGAAAATAAATGTCTAACGAATTCAAAAAAGAATGTGGTGTAGGAATGTACTGGTGTAACACAGATAAAGTCTGTAAGTCACTTAAAGAAGACGCACCAACAAATTCTGTTGGTAATGGAACTGCTGTAGCAGGCCTAGGTGTTGGTCCACAAGGTGAACCTGGTATTAAAAAGAAAAAGAAAGTTGCATCATTCATTTCATTCATGCGTAGAAAGGCACCAGTATAATGTGGATACTTCAATGGTTGCCTGATTGGATATTCTATGCAATATTCTTTGCAGGTTTACTAGGATTAATCGCAACATATATAATGAAATTCATTCCGCTTGTAAATGTGTATCGCACACTAATACAAGCGATTTCTATATTGGCTATTGCAATCGGAACTTATATGTCTGGTGCAATATCCAATGAAGAAGCATGGCAGGCCAAAGTAAAAGAGATGGAAGCAAAAGTTGCTGCAGCAGAAGTAAAATCAGCTAAAGAAAATATTAAGATTGTTGAAAAAGTTGTAACAAAGACTGAATATATCACTCGCAGAGGTCAAGATATCATCCAGTATGTTGACAAAGAAGTGGCCAAATATGATGATAGATTTAAACCAGGTGGTCAATGTGAGTTACCTAAAGAGTTTATTAAGGCGATAAATAGTGCATCGGAGGTACCGAAATGAAATATCTCGTATGTTTCTTTCTTATATTGATGACTGGTTGTTCTACTGTAGTCCCAGTCAAATCTAAATTTCCTGATGTGCCAGAAAGATTAATGGTTAAGTGTCCTCAGTTAGAAAAGGTGTCAGAGACACCAACATTAAGTGATGTTGCTAAAACCATAACAAATAACTATACTACATACTATGATTGTGCCGTGAAACATGATGCATTTATTGAATGGTATAATATACAAAAAAACATTTTTGAAAGTGTAAAATGAACAAAGAAGAATGTCCAATCTGCGGCGGAAGCCATAAAAAATAATGGCTTATTCTCAAAAAGTCCTTGACCATTATGAAAACCCCAGGAATGTCGGTAGTTTTTCTATTATTGATGATACCATTGGTACTGGTATGGTCGGTGCACCTGCTTGCGGTGATGTTATGAAACTTCAAATTAAAGTAGAAGACGGGATAATCAAAGATGCAAAATTTAAAACCTACGGATGTGGATCAGCAATTGCAAGTTCAAGCCTTGTCACAGAGTGGATTAAAGGAAAAACGATTAACGAAGCGGGAAAAATTACTAATTCAAGAATTGCTGAAGAACTTGCCCTCCCACCGGTTAAAATACATTGTTCAATACTTGCAGAAGATGCTATAAAGGCCGCAGTATCGGACTATAAAAAGAAACATGATATCGTTAACTGAAAAAGCATACGAAAAAATTAAATTCCAGTTACAGAAACGTGGTAAGGGAGTTGGTATTAAACTTGGTGTGAAAACTACTGGTTGCAGTGGATTGGCATATACAGTTGAATATGTTGATAAATATGAAGCGAATGTTGGTATAATTAATTATGCACAGAAAGATTTTATAGTTTTAGTAGATATAAAAAGTGATGTATATCTAAAAGGATTGACGATGGATTGGGTTCGAAATGGACTCAATGAAGGATTCGATTTTAGAAACCCCAATGAACGTGACCGTTGTGGTTGCGGAGAAAGTTTCCGAGTATGATAACAATAACAGAGTCAGCAAAAACAAAAATTCTAGACCTTCTTGCAGAAGAAGGCAATCCAGATTTATCACTAAGAACATTCGTTCAAGGCGGTGGTTGTAGCGGTATGAGTTATGGATTCACCTTTGATGAAATAACAAATGAAGATGATTTTGAAGTACCTTTAGAGAAGTTTAAAGTTTTAGTAGATTCTACAAGTATGCAATATCTACAAGGTTCAAGTATTGATTACAAAGAAGACTTGCAAGGTTCACAGTTTGTTATAACAAATCCAAATGCACAAACAACTTGTGGTTGTGGCAGTAGTTTTACAGTTTAGGAGATATTATGGAACTAACAAAAGACCAACTAAAACAATTATTACCAAAGAACCCATATGTGGATCATTGGCATGACGCATTATCAAAATTGTTACCAGATTATGAAATCAATACACCACAACGTATTGCTGCTTTCGTTGCACAATGTGCTCACGAATCTGGTGGATTCACAGCACTCAAAGAAAATCTGAATTACAAACCACCAACTCTGCGTAAGTTGTTTGCCAAGTATTTTCCAACAGATGCCTTGGCTGAAGAATATTGTGCCAAACCAAACAAGCAAGAGGCCATTGCCAATAGGATCTACGCCAGTCGTATGGGTAACGGAGATGAAGCATCCGGTGACGGATACAAATATTGTGGCCGTGGCCTCATCCAGTTAACTGGTAAATCCAATTATCAATCATTTGCAGATTCATTACAGATATCACCAGAAGATGCATCACAATACTTATCAACATTTGAAGGTGCAGCACAATCTGCTTGTTGGTTTTGGGAAGCAAACAACCTGAATCAATGGGCTGACAAAGGTGATATTCTTACTTTAACAAAACGCATTAATGGTGGTACTATTGGTCTTGAAGACCGTATCAAACATTATGAACACGCTTTACACGTCCTAGGAGTTTAATAATGAAAAAATTATTACTTATTTTATTATTGGTACCTTGTTTAACATTTGCTCAAAAGCAAAAAGATGGTGTTACATATGATGCAGTAATCACCCGTGTCATTGATGGTGATACGGTAGCATTTCAAGCACCATTTTTACCTGCACCACTCAAACAAGAACTTTCAATCAGAGTTTTCGGAGTTGATACACCAGAAAAAGGATTCAGAGCAGGCTGTCCAAGTGAAGATGCAAGAGGCCAAGCCGCTAGTGCTTTCACCAAAGCTCAAATCAATGCAGCAACCAAAAGACAAATTATCCTCATGGATTGGGATAAGTATGGTGGTCGAGTCTTAGGTGATGTAATATTGGATGGAAAAAGTCTTCGTATGATGTTAATACAACAAGGTTATGCTCGTGAATATTATGGTGAAGCCAAAACCTCTTGGTGTAATTAAGGAAAAATTATGACAGATAAGAAATTATTATACGTAGCGATTGGTATGATTATTTTGCCATTATCGTTAGCATTCTTTGGCGGTGATAGATTTCGTTATCCATGCCAAGATCCCGATAATTGGGATAAAGACTTTTGTAAACCACCAAAGTGTGATGTAACAAGAACTTGTCCAGAACATATCTTTAAAGGTCAACGTGACCCAAGATTAGGACCACCTAAACCAGAAGGTTCTGTGGCACCAACACAATCACAATGTACTACACCATCACAAGGAGCGAACTGTGGAAAATAATAATGTAATTTATACTGGCGAACAGTTAATGGATCGCCTGAAATTCTTCATTGGTATTTGTTTAGCATTAACATTGACAGGTATTGTCTTTGTTGTTCTATATTCTATCATCTTTGTAACTCAACCATTGAACGCTATCAGTCCTATCGACCAGAAGTTCTTTGAGTTGATTATTCCAATTGCAACATTCTTAACTGGTACCTTGTCTGGTATTATGTTAGCTGGTAATGATAAAGACCTTAGAGCAAAAGCACTAGATGCAGCAAACAAACCAACACCAGTATCACCAGCACCAACCAGTTCACCTAGCCTGTCAACAACACCTAGCTTTTCTCCGTCAGTATCAAGTGCAGCCAGTACAAGTTTTGCACCAGCGCCAGTTACCGGTTTCGGTGGCAAGTTAGCACCACCTGATGCACCACAACCATTACTATGAGTTTCATAACAAGTATGTTATCGGATGGTGTCAATGGCACCATCTCCAGTAAAAGAGTTGTCACACTATTAGCATTTCTAATGTGTGCAATTGGTTTTGTGGCTATGATATATGGATATCAGATAGATTCAAAAATTTATGATTCAATGATGTATATTGTTCTTGCGGGTTTAGGTTTTACAGCATCCGAGAAGTTTACAAATAAGGAAACAAAATGAAAAAAATATTAACAGTACTAATAATCGCATTATCTTCAACCGTATTTGCTGGCGGTGAAGAAAAAAAAGTTTGCCATGATAGAGTGGGTAAAGATGGCAAACCTGTCGTTGGTAAAGATGGCAAACCAACCCAAGATTGTAAAACAATTAAAGTTCACAAGAAGTTAGAAGGTACGGAAGTTCCAACTAAAAAATAAATGCCAAACGAAATTTCAGAAATAAAAGTTGATGTTGGTGTTTTAAAGACCCAAGTATTGACTTTATCAGCATTATGTAATAAAATGGACCAGGTAATAGAAAAACTGGTAGACCAACACGACCGCCATTTAGTTAAAGTGTATGAAAATATGGATAACCAAAGAAAAGAAAAAGACACGGACGTATCCGAAATACACGAGCGCATTGATGTTGTGTTGGATAAGGTACAAGAATCTGAATTGCGTATTATGAATGAAATAAAAGGATTGAAAAATACCATGGATGAACACGTACAGGCATCCAAATCTCAATATGAGAAGTTAAATCAATGGAAGTGGACTCTTGCCGGTGGTATTATTGTTATCACATGGTTGATTTCACATTCAAACTTTGATACAATATTGAAAAGCTTACATTAATTAATTGGTATTTTCATTATGAGTGTTTTCATTGACAGGACTTTCCTGTTGCAAGTCTCGCCTAAATTACAGAGGTTCACCAAGAAAAAGGATGACCTCTATAATTTCAGGTGTCCGCTCTGTGGCGACTCACAGAAAAATAAATTAAAAGCCCGTGGTTTTGTATTCCGCAAGAAGAATGACTATTTCTATATGTGTCATAACTGTGGTGTCTCTACTACATTCTATAACTTCCTAAGACAGGTCGATGAATCTTTGGTGAAAGAATATCAATTAGAGAGATATAAAAATGGAGAAACCGGTAACAATAACTATACAAAACCTGACTTTGAACAGGCAAAGACAGATGCGCCGAAGTTTAAAAAGGCGCTCAATCTACCTACAATTGAATCGTTACCAACAGGTCACTTTGCTAAGAGTTATGTTGAGAAAAGACAAATCCCAGACACCTTTTCAACGCAACTTTATTATGCAGAAGATTTTAAAAAGTTCATTGATAGTTTGGGAATCGAGAAAGATGGCCTACATGGGGATGACCAAAGGTTGGTCATACCGTTCTATGATAAAGAAAAAAACCTCATTGCTGTCCAAGGACGTGCATTAGGTCAATCAAAGTTAAGATATATAACCATCAAGTTAAATGATGATGATTATAAAGTGTTTGGCATGGATCGAATCAATGAAGAAGAACTGGTTTATGTCGTGGAAGGACCCATTGATTCCATGTTCCTAGATAATGCTGTGGCGACAGCAGACTCCAATCTGGAATCAATCACGGAAGTCTTGGATAAGACTAAGGTTGCGTTATTGTTTGATAATGAACCACGGAACAAAGAAATCGTGGCCAAGATGGAACACGCAATTGATAATCATTTCAATATTGTCATCTGGCCACCGATGATTGAAGAAAAAGATGTAAATGAAGCAGTTTTGGGTGGTTTTTCACCGGACGAAATCCAAGATATTATAAGTAAAAATACCTTTGTAAATCTAAGAGCAAAATTAGAGTTTGTGAATTGGAAAAAAATATAAAATGAAAGTAGAATTATTATCATACACACAACCCGCACAATATTTTGCTGAGAACATGACTGAACTTATTGCCTTCTGTGCAAGAGTTTCAAATCCAAGTAATCAAGCAAATCATCAAACCAGTGAAAAATTAATTCGTTATCTAATCAAAAATCAACATTGGTCTCCTCTGGAGATGGTTAATATATGTTTAGAAATAGAAACAACGAGGGATATAGCTAGACAAATATTACGACATAGGTCATTTTCATTCCAAGAATTTTCCCAAAGATATGCCGTGGCAGATTTGGGATTTGAGTACAAGGAAGCGAGGTTACAAGACGAAAAGAATAGACAGAACAGTATTGAAACTGATAATCCTGCATTAGGAGCATTTTGGGAAACTCAACAAAAAAGAGTTGCAGAAACTGCACAAAGTGCGTATGATTGGGCAATACAAAATGGAATTGCTAAAGAGCAAGCCAGAGCAGTATTACCAGAAGGTATGACAGTCAGTAGATTATACATGAACGGAACACTTCGGTCTTGGGTACACTATATACAACTCCGAAGCGAAAACGGAACACAAAAGGAACATCGTGAAATTGCTATCGCCTGTGCTAACGCAATTGAGCCAATTTTTCCGATGATTAAAGAATTTACAACAAAATAATAATAAGGCGAATACATGGAATATCTAGGTATTAATATAGATTTAGAAAGAGATAAACTTTTCGATGAACTTGGAATTAAAAGACTACAAGAATCGTATATGCGAGAAGATGAAACTTCTCCTCAACACAGGTTCGCATTCGTATCAAAAACATTTGGAACTAATCAGGAACATTCTCAGCGCCTTTACGATTACGCCTCTAATCATTGGCTCAGTTTTAGTACTCCAATCCTTTCTTTTGGTCGTTCTAAGCGTGGAATGCCTATTTCATGTTTTCTTAACTTTATTGAAGATACAGCGGAGGGTCTAGTTGACAACCTATCGGAAACTAATTGGCTTTCTATGCTCGGAGGCGGTGTGGGTATTGGTTTTGGTATTAGGTCTGCTGATGATAAGTCTACTGGGGTTATGCCACATCTTAAAATTTATGATGCGAGTTCTTTGGCTTATCGCCAAGGTCGTACTCGCCGTGGCTCTTACGCCGCTTATCTTGATATCTCTCATCCTGATATCGTTTCTTTCTTAGAGATGCGTAAACCAACAGGTGACCCAAATGTGCGTTGTCTGAATCTACATCATGGTATCAACATTACCGATGACTTCATGGAAATCATTGAGAAGTGTATGTTGGATCAGGAATATAATGATGATTGGAAATTAGTGGATCCAAACTCTGGTGAAGTAAGAGAGATAGTATCCGCTAAACATCTGTGGCAACAAATCTTAGAGATTCGTATGCACACTGGTGAACCATACATTCACTACATTGATACAAGTAATAGAATGATGCCACAGTTTCTAAAAGACAAAGGTTTGAGGATTCATCAATCGAATTTGTGTTCAGAAATTATTCTACCAACAAACGAACAAAGAACTGCTGTATGTTGTTTATCTTCTTTGAACTTGGAAACTTATGATGAATGGAAAGATAATGAACTTTTTCTTCAGGACGTGGCCGAAATGCTCGATAACGTGCTTCAATATTTTATTGATAATGCTCCTGATGTTATCAGTCGTGCAAAGTATAGTGCAGAAAGAGAACGTTCTATTGGCATTGGTGCTTTGGGTTTCCATGCTTATCTTCAGCGAAAAGGTATTGCCTTTGAAGGAGTGATGGCAAAAGTCACTAACAATCGTATTTTCAAACATATAAGGGAGAGTTTAAATGTGGCAAATGTTAGATTGGGTACCGAGCGTGGGGAAGCTCCGGATGCTAGTGGCACTGGCCAACGTTTTAGTCATCTTATGGCTATCGCTCCAAATGCTTCTTCGTCTATCATCATGGGAAATACTTCTCCTAGTGTCGAACCTTATCGTGCTAACGCATATCGTCAGGACACTTTATCGGGAGCATTTCTAAACAAGAACAAATGGTTGGATAAAGTTATTCAAGATAAATTATCAAATGAATCTGGTAGTTTGTCACAAGATCGTTACAATGATATCTGGTCATCTATTATTGCTAATGATGGTTCGGTTCAACACTTGGACATTTTAACTGATGATGAAAAAGCAGTATTCAAAACATCCATGGAAATTGACCAACGATGGGTTATTGAATTGGCTGCTGACCGTCAACAATATATTGACCAAGCACAGTCATTGAATTTATTCTTTAGACCAGATGCACATATTAAATATCTTCACGCCATTCATTTTATGGCATGGAAAAAAGGACTTAAAACTCTATACTACTGTCGTTCTGAGAAGATTGGTAAAGCAGATAAAGTTTCTAAGAAAATAGAAAGACAAGTTATCAAAGAGCTTGATATGGTTCAAGTGGCACAAGGTAACGATTGTATTGCTTGCGAGGGTTAAATGAATGAACCTAAAAAAGGATGGTTATCTCATTACGAAAGATTGATTGATAATATACTCAGAGTTCTTTGGGTAATATTATTGGTAACTTGGATTGTAACCGAACATAAATTATGAAACCCACTATCGCTTTATTTGTGTGTGACCCAAAATGTTCGGTACAATCGACCAATGGTGTAATGAAAGCACTATCACCACATTTCAACTTCAAACTATTTTCAAAGAATGAAGTTGAAGAAGGTTTCTTTGATAATATTGATATGGTTGTTTTTCCTGGAGGTTTCGGAGATTCAGATTCTTATGATACAATACTAAAGAAGAATAAAGATGTGGTTGTTGATTATGTAAACAATGGCGGCAAGTATCTTGGTATTTGTATGGGTGCTTATTGGGCTGGCAAAGATTACTTCAATATACTTGACAATGTAGATGTTGTTCAGTATATTAAACAACCTAACAGCTGTACAAAAAGACCTCATGCTAAGAATATACCCACAAATTGGTTTAATGGCCATTATGAAAAAATGTTTTTCTATGATGGTCCAACTTTTGTTGGCCATGGAAAATATAAAACAATTGCTGCATATGATACAACTGGTTATCCGATGGCCATCAAACAAGATAATATTTTATTGATTGGTTGTCATCCAGAGAGTGAACAATTTTGGTATGATAGTTATTCTTGGATGAAAGGTAAGTATCATAATGGAGAACATCACGAAATATTATTAAATTTAATTGATGAATTTTTGGAGAAGTGAATGCTACTTGAAGTTATAATATATGGATTTTTTACAGCATTCGGATGGTGGGGAGCAAATCATTATGTTATTGAGCCGTATTTCCCACCGCCTATAGAAAAGAAGGAGACAAAATAATGGATATGGACCAAGCAGCAGTCTTTTTGGCTGGAAGCATTTTAACAGCGATAGGTTTTATTGTTATAGTTGCAACTGCAGTTGTTATCAATAACATCGTACATAAGTACTGGAAAAGTTTTGGATGGAAATTGTTTCCTCTGTATATTCAGAGTGAACAACCTCCAGTTCCAGAAGAACCAAAGATAGAACCAAAAATGGAAAAAGTGAGGAAAATAACATGAAAAGAATTTTAAGATTTACAGCATCATGGTGTGGTCCATGTAAAACTTTGGCTGAGAATTTGGAAAGAGCACAACTTAAAGTGCCAATTGAAGTAATTGATATTGATGTACATGAAGATATTGCTAATGAATATGGAATACGTTCGGTACCGTGTTTGATTATGTTAGATGGAAATAATGAAATCAAAAGAATGGTTGGTTCTAAACCAGCAGGTCAATTAAGAGAGTGGGCAACTATATAAAATGGCTCACATAGTTGCAAACTTACCACCAGTAAAATGTTTTGTTCGCAGAGAGTTTCTCTATGACTTTCAAAAGGGTCATGGAGAACTTGAACCATGTTGGTGGATAAGTATTAAGTCTTTGCGAGGTCAAGCATTTCGTATCGAAGCTTATCTAAACAACTATGGTGCATTGTATGATAAATTACCATTACACGCATTTTGTTGGAAAACTATCGATAATGAATTACCATTAGACTATCTACAATTATGGGATTGTTTATCATATGATATTACTGTAATTAAAAAAGCACAGTTACAATCAATGAGGTGTAAGTTTAAGTTAAAGAATGGAGATTGGCAGTATGGTGTTTATATGTTTACAGTTGATTCTGCTCATCCTGACTTTAACATACTTGATACAGGGTTTTCTGAAGATATCGAGGATCACAAGTCTTATAATTTCATTATGTGCGATAACGGCCAGTTTGCTGCTCAGCCAAATAATAGATTGATTATAATGGAACCAAGTAGTAATCCAAAAGAATTGAAGATGCCAGACTTCAAAGTGGCAACAAATAAATGGTCTGTGGAAACAGATGCGAAATGGGCATTAGGAGAAACAAATACAATAATGTACGAACAGGAAAAAGAATGATAAAAAAAACAAATTCAGATATAACTGAAAGTAGAACATATTTCAAACCATTTAATTATGCTTGGGCTTATGATGCGTGGTTAAAACATGAGCAATCACATTGGTTGCATACAGAAGTACCAATGATGGAAGATGTTAAAGATTGGAAGAAAAAACTAACAAATGAAGAAAAACAATTTCTCACCCATATATTTCGTTTCTTTACTCAAGGAGATATTGATGTTGCGGGTGGCTATGTGGACAATTATCTACCTTACTTTCCGCAGCCGGAAATAAGAATGATGTTATTGGGTTTTGCTGCAAGAGAAGCATTACACATTGCCGCATATTCACACCTAATTGAAACTCTAGGACTACCAGAAACAACTTATAATGAGTTTATGGAATATTCCGAGATGAAAGAGAAACATGACTATGTGATGAACATATCATCCAAGAATACAACTAAAGAGAATACTGCAACCCATATCGCCGTGTTCAGTGCATTTACTGAAGGTATGCAGTTATTCTCCTCTTTCATTATGTTATTGAATTTCCCACGCCACGGTAAGATGAAAGGCATGGGACAGATTGTTACTTGGTCTATTGTTGATGAAACTCAACATACCGAAAACATGGTGAAATTGTTCAGGACATATATACAAGAGAACAATGAGATATGGAACGATGAATTGAAAAGTCGTTTATATACCATTGCTGAGAAAATGGTTGAATTGGAAGATAAATTTATTGACTTAGCATTCCAAATGGGTGCTATGGAAGATTTATCATCCGAGGATGTTAAAAAGTATATTCGTTATATTGCAGACCGTAGACTAATCTCATTGGGATTAAAAGGTGTGTTTAAAGTGAAAAAGAATCCTTTACCTTGGGTAGAGGAAATGATTAACGCACCAACACATACCAACTTCTTTGAGAATAGAGCAACTGATTATGCTAAGGGAGCTTTATCTGGAGATTGGGGTGATGTTTGGGCTCATTAAGGAAATGTGATGACCGAAAAATCATTAACTGGCGATTGCCAAAGTTGTGAATCAACATATTCAATTCAATTTACAGAAGAATTAGTTTCGCAAGAACTACCGGAACATTGTCCATTCTGTGGAGAAATTATCGAAGAATTATCTGAAGACTACATAGAGGATGAAGATGATTTGGAAGATAAGGAATGGGACTAAACTGGAAATATAATGGTGAAGACTTTACTGAAGATTTGATTGGTGATAATTACGGATTCGTATATGAGATTATTAATCTCACGAATAATAAAAAGTACATAGGCAAAAAGTTTTTCTATTCTGCCAAAACCAAACAAATCAAAGGTAAAAAAAAGAAATACAAAGTATCTAGTAATTGGCAAACTTACTACGGAAGTAGTGCCGAACTATGTAAAGATGTGTTATCATTAGGCCAAGAAAACTTTAGTAGAGAGATTATACACCTTTGCCACTCAAAAGGTGAGTGTGGTTATCTTGAAGCGAAAGAACAATTTATTCGTGGTGTAATGGAATCTGATGACTATTACAATACATGGATAATGGTAAGAGTTAGAAAATCACATATTAAGGACTATAATGATAGGTGCAATGCAAGAATTAACTGAATTCGATGCAATATTTTTTATGCCTACAGATAACGATAATATTCATATACAATCCAATGTATATAAGAATAAGGGCACTCCAGTAGAGTTTACAGATGTTGGTAACAAGTGGCATATTATCCTGTTTCAAGATGATGGTGAAGATGATGAAGAAGTGTTTGTTAAAAATTTTGATACATTTGAGGCAATATTCTCCGACCCAAGAGAGTACATATCGGGTTTAATCGAATCAGGTTGGTACGGTATCGTTTCTAGAAAGACTACCACTTCTGAAAAATTCTACCAAGATGCGCTTGCCAAATTTGAAGATATGTGATACAATATAACTTTGAAACTTGAAAGTTTATTATGATTTTAGTTGATTTAAATCAGGTACTATTGGCAGGCCTGATGGCACAAATTGCCAATCAAAAAGGCAAACTAGATGAACACCTTATAAGACATATGGTGTTAAACATTATCCGTACACACGTTAAGAACTTTAAAGCTAATTATGGTGAAGTTGTATTATGTTGCGACAACCGTAAATATTGGCGCAAAGAATATTTTCCATTCTACAAAGCCAATCGTAAGAAAACCCGTGATAAGTCCAATTTAGATTGGCATTTAATTTTTGATATGTTGGCTAAATTCAAACAAGAACTAAAAGAAAACTTTCCATATAAAGTCTTGGATGTTGATGGTGCCGAAGCAGACGATATCATTGGTACGCTTGTACCACTTTATGCTGCACATGAAAAGATTTTAATTCTATCATCCGATGGTGATTTCTTACAATTACAACAGTATGGTAATAATGTCAAACAATATAATCCATCACAGAAGAAATATGTTATATCTGAAAACCCACATTTGGAGTTGAAGGAGAAGGTCATCCGTGGTGATAAGGGTGACGGCATACCCAATATGTTCTCTCCATCGGATTGCTTTGTCCGTGACCTAAGGCAAAAACCAATCACACAAAAAGTATTGGATAAGTACTTGAAGGAAAGTCCAGAAGACTGGAATGATAGTGATAGAATTAACTACACTAGGAATTTAACTCTTATTGACTTGACTAAAATACCAACTGAGATAAAAGAGAAAATTATAAATACCTATGAAGAAACAAAACCTGTTAAAGGTAAATTGTTGAATTATTTTATTGAGCATAAACTGAAAAATTTAATGGAAGTAATAGAGGAATTCTAATGAGAAATGTATATGAAATTTTTGATGAGTTTGAGTTGGCTGAAAATAAAAAAGAGAGAATGGCAGTAATCGAAAAGAATCTGTCAAAAACTCTTGTTGATGTTTTGGCCTTAACCTATCATCCAAATTCTCAATGGTTAATTAAAGAAATGCCAGATAATTATAAGATTCCTACTGATATGATACCAGGACTTTCTGGTACTCAGTTATCTACCGAACTTAGAAAATTATATTTGTTCCAAAAAGGCCATCCATCGGCCGAACAATTAACAGAACAAAAACGAACACAATTATTACTACAACTACTAGAAGCACTTGAACCCCGTGAAGCTGAAGTCGTTTTAGGTATTTTCCAAAAAGACCAAGGCGTCAAAGGATTAGATTATAAATTTGTTAAAGAGGCTTTTCCAGACCTATTACCATAAATGAACCGCAAAGACCGAATCACAGTTATAAGTGGCACATTTGATTCTCTAACTATTGAGGATTTAAATTTTATAAAAAGATGCCAGAAAAAAGGTGACCTGTTGGTTGTCGGTATTCATTCCGACTGGTGGATGGCATATACACAAGGTGGGTATTTACAAGACTTTGAAACAAGAAGCCAAATAGTAAAAAGTTTAAAATATGTTGACGAAATCTTTACATTCAATGATACAGATGGCACAGTTTGCCAATTACTCAAACTAATAAAAATATGTTATCCCAATTCCGAAATTACATATGTCTCGCAAGAGGATATGCACAATATGCCTGAAACTAAAATCAGAGGCATAACATTTGAAACCATGAAATAGGAGAATAAGAAGTGAGTAAATCAGTAGTAAAGTTCCGCACGGAAAAAGACTATAATGATGATTATAATTTTGTAGTGAAGAAAAAGAAGCGGCATGACCAAGCCGAGATAAGAAGATTGAAGAATCGAGAATTCAATGAATATTATGAAGACTATAAAGATAGTGTGCCAAGGAAAGTCAAAAGATTTTAATTGGACGGTGATATCCGTTGGATGGTACCACAAAACACAGCGTTGTTAAAATACAACAGACGGCTTGACAAGTGACCTAATTTAATGTATAATAGAATCTCAATTGTACGGAGAACTATTATGTTAATTTACGGTTATGTTCCAAAATCCAAAAAGCGTAAAACACCAAAAGCTCAAAAAGAGCAATATGAACAATGGTTAGAATCAGTGAATAAACCATTGCCAAAATTTACTAGAACTACTGCGTATTTGACAAAAAGCGCAAGATCCATCTCTAGCCTCAGTCCTAAGAATTTTGTGCGGGAAACAGTTTATTACCCAAGCAAAAATTCAGACAATATGAGCGCCTGTACAAAACCCCAACAAAATCGATACACCGGTGACAAGATTATCGGTATCGGCACGATGCACAAGTCGAATGCTGTGCCTATTTTTAACGATTCTGAAGCAAAGGACATTTCTTCTATGCGGAGATAAGAAAATTAAACGGAAATATCGCAAAAATGACTTTAGGAGTAAAAAATGTCGCAAAAATTGCAAGAAGATTGGTCAGAAGTGAAAGAATTGCTCGAAAAAATGTCAATTGAGCAAATTGAAGAATTTATAAGCGCTGTTGAAGTGCTCGGAAAAGCAAAAAAAGCAGGAATGCTCTTTGATAATTATGAAAATTTACAATAAAATAGGAAATATATATGAATGAAGATAAACAAAACATTTGGCTTGATGCAAAAGTTGATGATGATGAGATTCCTGCGTGGAAACGCTTGGATGTTGTCATTCGGAAATGGGCAGCATTGACAGGAATGGAAAATGACTTGTCGGACTATCAACAACGTAAAGAATACTATCAATAATTTTGGAAATTAAATGGAACTTATTCAATCAAAATCACTTTTAGCCAAATTAATGGCAACAGAGAACTTAATCGTAGAGCAACGCAATGTTGCAACGGCAAGCTTTGATGTACAAAGTCGAGTACTTACCGTTCCTACGCTAGATAAAAATATTTCTGGATTTCTTTATGACCTTTTTATGGGACATGAAGTCGGTCACGCACTTTACACTCCTTTGGAAGGAATGAAAAGAGCAAGAGATGAAAAAATTTCTATGTCTATCGCAAATGTGGTAGAAGATTGCCGTATTGAACGTAAGGTCAAGAACAAATATCCAGGTATTCGTTCTAGCTTTGTCCGTGCATATCGTGAATTGATTGAAAAAGATTTCTTTGGTACAGCTGGTGTAAACCTCAATGAGTTAAATTTTATTGACCGTTTGAATCTTTATACAAAAGGCGGTGCTGCACAAGGTATCAAATTTACAGAGTATGAGAAATCTCTTGTTGATATGGTTGAAAAAACAGAATCATATGATAATGTGATTGAGACTACCCGTATTATTGCAAAATATATGAAAGAAGTTGCTGAAGAACAGCGCAAGAAGAACGCCAAAGAATTATCTAAACTACAAGAAGATGAAGATGGTGAAGATGAATTTGAGGATGTAGAGTTAGACGAAGACGGTGAGTTGACTGGTGATGAAGATATCAATATGGATTTTGATTCTGATGAAGATGATTCTTCCGAAGATTCAACGAATGATATACAAACAGGCAATCAAAACGGAATACAAGATGAAGATTTGAAATCATTCACAGATGAAGCATATCGTCAGAATGAACAAAAATTGTTTTCTAAAGATAGTCAATCATATTACTATGGTAATATTCCAAATGTAAATTTAGATGATATTATTATTGACCATAAAGTTCTATGGAAAAGATTCTATAGTGAAGCCGCAGTGGATGGATATATTAGTGATTCTGCCAAAAGAGAATTCCAAAAAATAAGAAATGATTCCAAGAAAGTTGTTGGTTATCTCGCCAAGGAATTTGAACTCCGTAAAAATGCTGACCAGTTGAAACGTGCATCTATTGCTAAAACTGGTGAATTGAATATGAATAGGATTTATGCATATCAATTAACTGATGATATCTTCAAAAAAATTACGGTAGTTCCTGGCGCTAAATCACATGGTCTAATTATGTTCCTCGATTGGTCTGGTTCTATGGGTTCTCATATTGATAATACAGTTAAACAATTAATCAATTTAGTAATGTTCTGTAAAAAAGTAAATATTCCTTTTGATGTGTATGCTTTCAGTTCAGAATATCATGATGAAAATTATGTTGATAACTTTAAGAGACTTGAAAAATCATCTAAAGAAGGTGATATTAAATTAGAACGATTTAATCTATTAAACATATTGTCTAGTAGAATGTCTGCTATCGAATTCAAAAATGCTGGAAGTGGACTTATACAAGTTTCAAATCGCTTTTGGAGACCAAACTGGTTTGGTCGTGGTGGTACACCTCTGAATGAAACAATTATCTCTGCTATGAAGATTGTTCCGGAATTTCAGAAAAGATACAAATTACAAATTGTAAATACAGTATTCTTAACTGATGGTGATGGCCATTCTAATAATGAAGTATTTTATAAAACGACTGATGAACCGCTCCGTGACGGCCAACGACCATTGAGAGTTGGTCACAGAAATTCTGGTCCCATGATTGATGAAGATGGTTATAAGAAAATTAAGAAATTGATAATCCGTGACCCTATCACAAAACTTGAACATATACCAGATTTTGACCGTAGCCGTGAATTGACTGCCGCATATATAAAAATGTTGAAGGCAAGAACCAACTGTAACATCCTTGGTTTCTATGTATTGTCTGGTCGTGAACTTGGCCGTGAGTTGTATAGGTTTTATCCTGGTAAACCAGATTCTTTCTATAATAATTTAAGAATCGAATTCCGTAAAAATAAAGCAACTGTGGTTACTTCATCTGGTTTTGATGAGTATTACTTGTTACGCTCTAACGCACTAGATACTAATGATGATGTTGAATTTGAGGTGAAAGAGAATGCAACGACCCGTGGTCTTGTTTCTGCTTTTAGCAAATACACAGGGAACCGATTAAGTAATCGGGTAGTTTTAAATCGTTTTATAGGAATGATAGCATGAAAGACTTAACAACATTTATGGGTGCTGGTGGAAAAATTACTGCAACGGTAATGGAAGCCGAAGATAAATCATATTATATGGTAAACTACGGTTCACAAGATTATCCAGCCAGTTTTAATAAAGTGTTTATGACTGAAGAAGAGGCAACTAAGTTTGCTAGTGATTATATTGACAGAGGAAATAAACCAACATTTTTGAGCGAAGCATGATTGAAATAGAAAACAAGATTAAAGAAACATTAGTAATTACGCAAGAAGAATGTGCTGAAGTAATTCAGTCAGTTTCAAAGATTCTCCGTTTTGGATTTGACTCAAGTTATCCATTCGAAGATTCTGCAACAACAAGAGAATGTTTAGAAATGGAAGTTGGCCAATTACTTTGTATGATTGATATTCTGGTAGAACAGGGTGTTCTTGATGCAACGAATGTTCGCCAAGCTAGAAGTTACAAAAGAGAAAAACTAAAAGAGTGGTCGAGTATATTCGATGCAACAAATTAATATTGATTTAGAACAACTCATTACGTTTTTAAATAAAGTATATTGTTGGATTCCACCAAATAATAGCTATATACGGACCGAAATTGAAAATTTTATCAACCAATTGAAACAACATAGGCAACGTTAAAATGGAATACATTAGAACCTTGTTTTTGATTTTGGTAGTAATAACTCTGTATCTATTTTTGGCTGATGATGATTATTACCAAAAAATGGTTGACACCCCTATCTCCATGAGATATAATTAAATTTTAGAAAGTGAATATGTTAAAACCAATTAGAAAAAATATTGTCGTTGAACTACTTGAAAAAGAGAAGGTTACCGAAACTGGTATCATTTTGACTTCCGCTGACTCAGCCGAAGTAAGTAAAGGTATAGTCCTTGCTATTGGTGATGAATGTGAAGATATTAAAGTCGGTGATACAATTCTACCGAACTGGCAGAAAGCCAGACCTACAAAGTTTGAAGGTACTGATTTCTATATTGTTAATGAAGATGATGTTGTATTAGTTTTTGAGGAGTAATTATGAACTTTACATATAATGAAATGTATCTTGCCGTTCTAAGAAAAGAACGTGAGACACTTTTAAAAGAATATTATGATCCACATTCCGAAGGAACTGGACACTTTAATACTGCTGCAAATGTATTAGAGATGCGTATCAATGAAATTGTAAATATTATGGAGACCGAAAATGCCTAATTGGTGTACAAACGTGGCTACAATCAACCACGGTGATAGTGCTTTGATTGATGCAATTGAGACAGAACTCAAAAAGGAAAAGCCAGAACTTTTCCAGATGTTACGTCCACGGCCACCTGAATTTGAAGAACAGTGGTATTCTTGGAATGTAGATAACTGGGGAACCAAGTGGGAAGCCAATATCTATAACTATGAACGTGTAGACGATAACAATATTAAAATCAGTTTTGACACCGCATGGGGTCCTTGTGTTTCTTTGTATGAATATCTATTTGAAAATGGATATGATACGACTGCCTACTATGAAGAAGGCGGTATGGCATTCTGTGGTAAGTATGAGTTTGGCGAAGATTACTACTATGATTATTCTGGTATGAATTCTGAAACAATGAAAGAAGAACTTCCTTCAGACCTTGATGAAATGTTTGGTCTATCTGAACGAATGGCTGACCAAGAAGCCGAAGATGAGGAAGACGAGGATGATGAAGAAGATGAAGAAGATACAGAACCAAATTGGGAACTACAGTATGGTTTTACTGATTGGTTTCCTAAGAAAATCAAACCTGTTCGTGATGGCATCTATGAAGTATCGACCGACTCATGGCCGTTTCCACAGAAATGTGAATGGGATGGAAAGAAATGGAATCACCTAGGTGGTGCTAAGATTACACAATGGCGTGGTCTTGCTGTGGATCCAGTAGCGAAACAATCAGACCTTGAAAAGGCTTTAGAAGAACTCAAAGAAGAATTTGATAAACTAATGGCTGAGGAAAACGAAAAGTCTAACTAATACCTTTGAGTTTTCACCCAGCGATTTCCGAGAGCTTCCTTCGAATTACCACATTCTTTGTTCAGAGTGGAAATCCCGAACAATTCTTTCCAAGTCTGAAGCATTCTGAGGTTGTCTCCAGTTAATATACTCCTCAAGGCGAGAGCCTCTCGGTACATTAACGATGGAAGACAGAGATTGAGCGAAGTTTGCGATAGCGTCAAATAATGGTTGCATGGTAGTCCTTTTGAGATTGAGATAGATGACACTAGTAGTTGTACTATTAGTGTTTATACTAATATATAGGTATAGAAAATATTACGGGAGTATGACAATGACATTAGAAGAAAAATTAACCGAAGAAGTTCGAGTACTAGCCGAGATGCTACGTGCTCTTTCTCAAAAAATGAGTGAATTAGAAGCCGCTCTGGCCGAAAAAAATGACGCAACAAGAGATTGAATTCTTCTGGCCACTAACAGAACAGATTCGGTTAGACCTGGATTATACTGATTGTTACAAACCACAACACTATTGTAGTAGTGTGAATTCTATTGGTGCTATTCCTGTTTCTACCTCATATTCATTAGCACCAATTATGACAGGCTTTCAGATTAGACCTACACCAGTTAGTGTTGGATATTGGGGAATTGGTGATGATTCAATGCAAATTCACAGAGAAAATAGACCGAACTGGTTACGTAGGACATTCAGTAAGATACTCATTGGTTGGGAATGGAAAGACAAATGAAAAAATGGATGGAAAAAGAGTTTTTTCAATGGGTGTACTATGATGATGAGGATGGAAAAATCATTGGATCTGTATACAAAGTTGGAAACTCTACAGGCATTTGGGGTGGTAAAATCTACCACGACCAACATGAAGGTGTACTAGGTCAGTATATTAATTCTGATTATGCCAGAAAAGCCGTTGAGAAATTTTGGGCTATAATGAGTAGAACATTATTGGAGAATCATAGTGAATGAACGAATTAAAGAACTTGGTGTACAATCCAAAATACTACAACATATTAACGGAATGAAGCGGTATAACAACCAAGACAAGATAGAAAAGTTCGCCGAGTTGATTATTATAGAATGTGTTCGTGAGTTTGTTCGTAAGACACCAGTATCCGTAAATGTGTCTAACCGTGCACGCCATGTATTTAAACATTTTGGAATAAAAGAATGAACAACTATGAATTTTGGGCTCTACTGAAAGATGGTACTGAACTACTGGTACAAAACTTGTCCAAAGAAGATGCCACTCTAAAATACTCAAAATTCATGGCCAGGAATGGTGACCTATCTCATGCCTGTGGTACCTATGAAATGTCAGAGAAGACGAATAGCATACACCAGACAACAAAGAGAATATTCGGAGTCAAATAATGTATGAAATGATTGACGATCCTGAAGAAGAAGCCTTCCGTGACCTTGAACGAAAGCTGAGTGCAAACACTAAGACGCTATCTGACTATGTGAAACCAGTGGGATGGACTAAAGATACGAACCTGACAGGATATCTTCGAGGCACCTATGACGTACTGGCTGTATGGCGAAAAGGACCAGAGAAAGAACCTCTGAGTAATATCGGTATCTACACAACGGCACAAGTGGAAGAAATACTGAAAAAATGTGGGGTGAGTCAGGACCTCCTGGAAAAAAATTTAGGTCCACAAAAAGTCAAATCCTGAAAAAAATTCCTTCGGTAGGAGTTATCAGTTCGTGAGTTTGACCTACCAGTAAAACTTTATTATTACTGCTCATCCAGCGTTGTTTCCATACAACACTAAGCGCCTCTGAGCCTAATACCAAAGCACTACAAGCGTGCACAGTCTGAAACCAAAAGCACTCACTCTCCAAAATACTCCATTATTCCACTCAAGTATTCCGATAATTCTTGCCAATTCGGCGGATCCGTGTATAATTGACAAAATCAACACAGCAGAGAGCAGCAGAATATAACAATTAAAACAAAAGTATTCCAGTAAAAATTGTGAATACTAATGACGTAATTGCCAAATCTGCCAAAACCTGTATAATTGACAACATCACAACACAACATACAAAGGAAATATATGTTTACATTCGCCTGTGCCTCTATCGAAGGTCTCACTCTCAACCAAAAACGTGAAACGCTCAAAGCGCTCCGTGAAAGCATCAAGCAGGACGTAGCGTCACGCAAATTCGCTCGCTTGGTTAACTCTGAAGCAAAAGCGCAAGCACGTGCTGACAAGGTCACAGCTTCTATCGCTCGTGCTGAAGCAAGGTTGCAAAAACTGCTCGCCAAGCAGGTAGGTGCTGTAGGTAGCAAAGCACTCAAAGCAAACCGCAAACCCTCTAAGGTTGTCACTTATGGTGCAGAAGCAAACGCAATTGCTGCTGCTATCATGGCGAAAAAGCAAAGCGCTTAAACCGAAAGGATCGCATCCTCTAGGTGCCGATTGAAAAATTATCGGCAACTAATATTATAACGCTTTCAGGACGAATACCCTCCTGTCAGTGCGTTATTGTAGTAGTAGACCGTAAAGGTCTGCTATTATATCAAATGCTTGCCTAAATGTAGGTTTTTGATATAATAGTAAACAACAAGGAGAGAGAAAATGGCAAAAAGAAAAACGCCAAAAACCTTAGGTGAATTGCTTCGCAAGCGCCTCAAGGTCAAACCGACACTAGGTGCACTACTTAGAGTCCGTTTGGGTTTACCGGTAACGGTATAACCACAGAAGTGCTTAGAATGGTACTTATTGCGCTTAGATGGTCTCGGAAAACCTATCAGGATTTACCAGGACGCACTAGGACAATCTGAAATGAAAACTAAGACCATTCAATAGCACCTATGCAGCGACAATGGTAGCGACAAATCACACAAAATGACACTTTTTGACACTTTGTGACACTTTGAGGTATTAGAGAGGTAAAATATAATGGCAATACATTATAAATTGGTGAAGGTAGAAGATAATAAACCGTTGCAATATACGGTTTTATCAGAAGGTGAGTATTATTCATTGTTGGATTCTCTGACAGTATATAATAACCATCTAACTGATTCGGAACCATATGAGTCGGATGGTGATGATTTTGCTGAATGGGAAGCAAATTATTTTCATTTCGAATCTTTGGATCGTAAGATTGGCATTTTTAATGGAGTTATGTAATGAGTAAACGGACATATTATCAATACTGTGAAATGTATGATGAAATTTTGGATGATTGTGAAGGTGAGGTAATGATAGCAGGCATTAGATTCTCTCCTTCTTACATATTAAAAGAATTAGATCCAACTGCATATCGTTTAGGTGTGTTAGATTTGATGGATTCTATCGAGGAAGAAGATGATCCAGAATCGTTAAAAGAGATGGATGCTTATTTGTTAGATATTATCGAACAAACGAAATTCGATTATTATTAACATTTAGCATATTGAGTTAGTTTCGACTAACTTAATACTTTAGTATTCTAGCGGTAGTGTGGAGTATTAAAGTATTAGGTTGCCAAAATGATGGTAGTTTAGTATAATGGTTTTTTTTAATGAGGTACAAAATGGAAAACAATGAAATGTATTTTTCTACCCTTTCCGTAGCAACGGGTTGGGCAATCAATTTGGTTAATTTGGTACAAAATACTAAATTGTCCGATGAAGATAAAGCAGAGATTTTGATGAATGTTGTTGAGTTAATCAACGAATCACAACCAATATAATATGAAAACAGTATCAATCGGTTTTTTCCGTGATGATGGTGATTTTGCATTATTTGCAACCCTCAACAATCTAGATGAGCATCTAAGTGATGATGCTTTTGCTAAATTGATTGAGCATATTGCGTCAGAATTGCGTAAATCAACAAATGACGAAGTGCATATCCTAGAGCGGGAAGATGCTTTGTGTTATATTACAATGCCTGATAGCATTTATTAATCTAATTAGATAGTATTTTCAGTTAGTGAATACTATCTTGTGAGGTTGATTTTTTTCACAACAAACGAAAGGTAATTATGCCAAATTGGTGTAGTAATTATATTGAGTTAGAGCATTCTGACTCTGAGATGATTTCCCGTGCTGCCAAAGCATTAGGTGAAGGTACATTATTGAATGAATTCATTCCCGTGCCTGCTGACTTGCATATTACTGCAGGTAATGTAGGTGCAAAAGGTTCACCTGAACAAATTGCTCATGAGTTGCAAGTTGAGCAAAATATCGCCAAACACGGTTATGCTGATTGGTATGCTTTTTGTGTTGCTGAATGGGGCACAAAATGGGACTTAGGCGGTGATGGTTCACAAGCAACGATTGACGAATCAGGCAAGAAATTGACATTTTCCGTTGATTCTGCATGGTGCCCGCCTATTGCCGCTTATGAAAAACTGGAAGAATTAGGTTTTACGATAAAAGCAATGTATTATGAAGGCGGTATGCTTTTTGCTGGTGTGTATTCTAACGGTTGTGATGATTATTATGAATTCGATTCTTTGAATTCTGAAGATGTTGCAAGTATGTTGCCAGAAGAATTGAATGAAATGTTTGGTATTTCAGAAAATATGGCAATGTGGGAAGAGGAAAACGAAGAAATCGACTTGGACGGCGGTCTGAGTGCTACAAACGAGTAATGTAATTAGATAGTATTCCAGTTAAAAATGTGAATACTATCGTGTTAGGTTGCCAATTATATCAAAATACGGTATAATGGTGTTTGTTTTTAACGATAAAAGGAAAATTAGTGAAATTATTATCCGTGGGTAATCCAAAGACCTTAAAAGGTCAATCAGTTGGTTACATGACATTTATTCTACATTTGGCACCCGCCAATGTGTCAGGTCGTGAAACCTGTCCAAAGCGGACTGCTGGTTGTACCTCTGCTTGTCTCAATACTGCTGGTCGTGGCGGTATGTTCAAGCGTGGTGAAACCACCAATACTATTCAACAAGCAAGAATTCGTAAAACCAATATGTTCTTTGAAGAGCGGACTGGTTTTATGGAATGGTTAGTTGCTGATATTACATTGGCAATCAAACAGGCAAAGCGTCAAAACCTTATTCCTGTATTCCGTTTGAATGGTACAAGTGACCTATCATGGGAAAAATACAGAGTTATCCGTAATGGATTAGTATACACTAACATATTCTCGGCATTCCCTGAAGTCCAATTCTATGACTACACCAAGGTGCTTGGTCGTAAGGTCAAAGATATCAAAAACTATCACCTGACATTCTCTGCTGCTGACGGTAATGATGGAGATGTATTGTCCGCCATGACCCAAGGTTATAATGTTGCTGTTGTTTTTGGTATCAAGAAAACCCTACCAATGCCTGAGTTATACAAGTTCCGTTCCGTGTTCAATGGTGACGATAGCGACCTACGCTTTTTAGATCCAAAAGGCGTTGTCGTTGGTTTGTATGCCAAAGGTAAAGCAAAAAAAGATACAACAGGTTTTGTGAAGTATCCAACAATTATGTTAATGGCGGCGTAATATGAAATATGTTATTCGATGTGTAAATGACCACGAACTATTGTGGTCAAATGATGAAGGTTATACCGATTCAGATAATTTCGAAATATATTCTTTCGAAGAAACGAAAATATATCATTTACCCATTGAAGGTGAATGGATAGAATTGGTAACATCATAAGCATTACTGATGAGGCTTTAATAGCCGAAACCGATTTTGAATCGGTCTAATGCAAAATGAATATTTTAATAAAGAAAAAATATATGACAAAAGAAACGATTAATATGCTTGTTACTGCTCGATGGAAAATCGAATTGGCAGCATCCATGGTGGACAATGAATCAGAAATCTATGATGGTTTGGTAAATTGTCTGGTTGAGTTAGATAATATATTGAAAGAAAAAACAGATGCATTTCTTTGAAGCAATGAGAATTATCAACGAATTTGGTGCCAAAGCAAAGTCACCAAGTCTATTCGATGCAATGATTGAGATGGAAGAAAATATGTCATATTTGAAACCAGAACAAAAAGAAGCATGGAATGTGATTGTTGGTGGTTGGGAAAATGAAGATGTGGCGTAAACGACAAATAAGGGAATCTATGACAAATTCAGAAATGATTGATAAGTTAAAACAGGCACAGCAATTACTTGCTGATGTATATCATTGGGCTGATACCCCAATGTCCAATGGGTTACAGGTTTCTCCTTTGAAAACCAATGCTCAGATTGCAAGTGAGTTATCGGTTGCCGATTCTTGCATTTGTGAATGTCTTGATTTATTGAGAGATGAATAATGATTCATAATTATGGTATGTTTAGTGTCGAAGGCAATAATGCCATCCACTTGATTGTTGAAAATGCTCTCAAAAACAATTTACGATGGATTGATGTATATCGTGAGTTGCAAGACCTTTCACTTACAGAAGGTTTTGAAGAAGCAATGGATACAGAAGTCCGTGAAATTGTATACGAAGTGTTAGAATCAACGGATAATTTTTATGGTAGTGATGATTCCGATGGTCAACCTGACGAAGCGCAAGAATGGCACGATTACGATCCAGATTGTTGAGTGTTGTATTTTAACGACAGGGGTGGTTGCCACACCCTGTGGTTAGTGTATAATATGTGTTTTATTTGACAGGAAATGTATGATTGAAGTGAAATTCATAAACGGAAAGTATGTTGCCAACATAAATGGCAAGATTGTCAAGCGCTCCAAAAAAGAGCATATGGATTATGTTGTCAAAAAAGCTGGTGCCGATACTGTGCAACCTATTGTAGAATCTAAATTCTCTATCAATGAGCGTTTTGGTTTTCTATCAGATATGGTCACAATGGTTGCAAAAGGCGACCAAGCATCCGTTGTTGTTACAGGACCTGGCGGTCTTGGTAAATCCCATACTGTGACAAAATCACTTCGCAAGGCAGGTTTCAACGATTTGTCTACATTAGATAATATGCAAGTTGGCGAACCTGTGCCAAAAAATGCCTTTATCGTAATCAAAGGTTATTCTACACCTAAAGGTTTGTATCGTACCTTATATGAGAACCGTAACTCGGTTATTGTATTTGATGATTGTGACAGCGTGCTCAAAGATCCTGTATCACTAAACCTACTCAAAGGTGCATTAGATAGTTACTCACGCCGTGTAATCTCTTGGCGTGCTGATATCAAAGAGGAAGACTTACCAACCACTTTTGAGTTCAAAGGTCGTGTGGTGTTTATCTCTAACATTGCTTCATCCAATCTCGACCAAGCGATTATATCACGGTCAATGGCAGTTGATTTGTCTATGACTACCAAACAAAAGGTAGAGCGTATGCGATTCTTATTGACTCAACCAGAGTTTATGCCAGAATCCACGATGGTAGAGAAAAAAGATGCTATGGATTTGATTGACAAACTCAAAGATTCGGTCAAAGAATTGTCACTCCGTACCTTGATTCAAGTGACCAAGATTCGTAAATCTAATCCTAATCAAAATTGGCGTAACTTGGCAGAATATGCCATCTGTGGTTAATTTATGTTTTCACCAATTGAATTTGTGTTAGTATCTGTAATGGTTGTGGGTAATCCCGCAACTGGCAAACTGAATTTGTTATATGAACCAATGGATCATTATAAAACAATAAAAGAGTGTAACAAGGAAGCGGCAAGGCTGAACAAAAAAGCCAATGTCAATACTTCCTATATTTGTATGAAAGTTGATTATGATTGATTTCTTAGAAGATGCATTTTTGTATTCTATTGCAACATTGTATTTTTGTGTAGTTGGATTTGCCTTAGGTATGGTCGTGGGTTATTTAATATGAATAAAATTGTAAATGAATTATTCAACCGTGCAGGCGGTTGGACGGAAGTGTGTGATGTATCAGGTGAAGAAATTCTGACCTATAACGAGCACTTGGATCCTGAGAAATTCGCCGAGTTGATTATTCGTGAATGTGCTGATATTGCAACCATAAATCAATTCCAGTGGAATTCTACTGGTGGGTATGTGTTAAAACATTTTGGCATTGAATAATACTTGACCAAAAAAACTGAGAACTAAAGTATTATATTGACAATTCCACCAGAATGTGTATAATGGTACCTGTTTCGTTGATTAAGGATGATTATGTTTGAATATGAAAAGCGTGAAATTTCCATGTATGGTAACACCAAAGACCGTATCATGGAATCAATTAAGAATTCTACCACTTACAAGTATTCTGGCATTGGCATGATTATTTGTAGTTATATGTCCGACATTCAGGAAATGAATGAACACAATGAAGAAGGACATTATAATGAACAAATTCGCCAGGTATTGAATATCTGTAAAATGTTGATGATGGATTATGAACTCGGTTTTAAAGAAAGGGAGACAGTATAATGTCGCATATGAAAGATTTATTTTTTGATATCATGGAACTAGGTGATTTTAGTTATTATAGGCGTGCAGGTAGTCATGCACACTATAGCAGAATTCCAATTCATTTGTTAGACCATTTTCGTAATGTTCACCCAAACAAATACAAAATTCGTTACCGTGGTCCACGTGCGCATAGGACTTATCGTAGTCCCATCAGCAAGGCATCAACCTGTTTGAAGGAAGATGCCACACATTTTAGTGTTTATGATTATAATTGAAATCATATTCGCTTGGATATTGTTGGCAATATCCCGTGACTTCTTTAAGAGAGAAATGAATATTGCAGGATGGCTTGCTTTATTTTGTTCTGCTTTTCAAATGTCATTGATTTTTTTAAAACTATTTTAGGAGTAAACTGTGGGTTTAGATATGTATGCGTACCGTGTCAAAGCGGAAGATGTGATTGATGATTTCAATGTGCGTGAAGAAACTGATGGTCGTAAAGAAAAGTTGGAAGAATTAGCCTATTGGCGTAAGCACCACGACCTACATGGTTGGATGGAACGCCTGTATCGTGCTAAAGGCGGCACCAAAGAATCGTTTAACTGTGTGCCTGTTCGATTGACCAAAGCGGACATTACTTGCTTGGAACATGATGTATTGACCAATAGACTGCCTGAAACACAAGGGTTTTTCTTTGGCACCAATCCACCTGATGAATTCACACGGGAACAGGATATGGAATTTATTAAGAAAGCAAAAATTGCCATGGCTGATGGTGATGCTGTTTACTATGATTCTTGGTGGTAATATGGTAGATTACATATTCTGCGTTGTAATTGCTGTTGCGTTGTATTTGCATTTAGTATCTGATTCGGTTGTGGTCGTATGATTACCACATTAACGGAAACAGAAAATAAAGATATTCGTATGGCCGCAGCAATGAATACAAAACCAATTGCTGGCAAAACCATGGGTGAATGTTTTCAGTTGACTTTGATAGAAATGGTTCTTGAAAAGATAAGACAAAAAAACAAAATAGTTGGAGACAAAAAATGAGTTATGAATTGAAAAACTACATAGTTGCCTTCCGTAAAGGAAAGAACAAAATTAAATATTGGCCTGTATTGGCGGAAGATGTAGAAGAGGCCAAATATTCAATCGAATTGGGTTGGCCAGAATATGAAATTATTGGTGTCTATGTGGAAACGTGGTCTAATGAAACGGAAGAAATATGAGTATCGCAGCTTATAAAGAAATTACACAATGGGCGGATGACCCAAGTGGCAAGTCCAACAAAATCTATCTATTTGATGGAAAATCAAATGCCTTGGCTTTTTCAAAAGATGAAGACTCGGATATTTTCATTTTCAAGGTGCCAATGGCTCTCTCAACCAGAGGTCGGAAGTTCATTAAAATCAAGCACAAGGCACTAGATGAGTATGGCGCCACCGTTGCGTTGGAACCGCCTCCAGTTGCGAATAATGTGACATCCTTCAGCGTACTAAGTGACTCTGGGAAGACCTATGTGGTCAATGTGACAGACGGTGGCAGTTACACCTGCAACTGCGTGGGATTCTCCTACCGTGGGAAATGTAAGCACTCGGACTCTGTTGCTAAAAAACAACAGTCTGCCAAATAATGCTTGACATTTACCGTGGTACCTGTATAATTGGTAGTTCCAAAACGAAAGGATTATTGTGAAATTACCCTATAAAGATATTGTTGTTGGTTCTCAATCAGAATTGATTACCAATCCTTTTTCTGGTGAATCTGTAATGTTGAAACCGGAAGCAGTTGCAGTGTATGATACATTGCGTGGTTGTGCATGGTTTGGTGACCACAAAGGTCTGCGCAAAGGTCTTGATTGGTTTCGTCAACATTTTCCTGCAGAATACATGATTTTATTGGATTAAATATGATTGAAAAAGATTATAGTGAAGAATTTGAATATCTGAATGAATTAAGAGAATCTGGTGAGACCAATATGTTTGGCGCTGGCCGATACCTTCAAAATGATTTTGGTTTGAATAAGTATGAAGCAAGAGATATTGTCCTTGCTTGGATGAAATCTTTTAATAAGGAAAATGTATGAATAAGAATGCAAAGGCATTTATTGTCGCTGCTGAACGTATCTTTGGTTCTGAAGTGTTATTGACACGGGAAGGCATCAAAGAAGTATGTAACGAATCTGGTGCACCATATCCATATTGGTTGGTGACCAAAGAACAATATCGTGCTGGTCGTGGTCAATATAAGATTCCACCATCAGGTGAAAAGATTATCAGAAAAACTGTTGTTGAAGAACCAGTTGCTGAGATTGCACTTGCTGCACAAGTTTTAGAGTTTCGTCAACCAAAATTGATTGATGATTCAGATGTTTCAATCCCTGCAAAGTACCCCGATTATGTACCATTTGGCTTTTATAAAGACCTTAACAATATTGTTAGGTCTCATCAATTTTATCCTGTTTTTATCACAGGTCTATCTGGTAACGGGAAAACCCTCATGGTTGAGCAAGTCTGTGCTGAACTTAAACGGGAGTGTATCCGTGTCAACATTAGTATCGAAACGGACGAAACTGATTTACTTGGCGGTCCTACTCTCGTCAATGGTAATGTGGTCAACCGTGATGGTCCTGTTATTACTGCAATGAAGCGTGGCGCAGTCCTATTGATTGACGAAGTTGACCGTGGTTCTAATAAACTAATGTGTTTGCAAGGTATCATGGAAGGCAAACCACATTACAATAAGAAATCAGGCGAGATGGTTTATCCAAAGAATGGATTTACCGTCATTGCTACTGCCAATACAAAAGGTCGTGGTTCAGACGAAGGCAAATATCTATCACAAATCTTAGATGATGCTTTCTTAGAACGATTCCCAATTACAGTAGAACAGGAATATCCTGATGCTAAAACAGAAAAGAAAATCCTTACACCATTAATTGATGATAAGGATTTTGTATCTAATCTCTGCCAATGGGCGGATGTGGTTCGCAAATCGTATGATGAAGGCGCAACAGATGAGATTATCTCAACTCGCCGTCTTGTACACATTGCTAAAGCATACGCCATTTTCGGAGATAAGATGAAAGCCATTACATTATGTGTAAATCGTTTTGACGAAGAAACTAAAATGGCTTTCTTAGACTTGTATTCCAAAGTAGACTCCACGGTGGAATCTCCAGCGAATACCAGCACTATATCTACCACAATAGATGTTGCCAACCAACCATAATTGTGTTAGAATATAGATTCATTATGTTATATTTGAAAGGAAATTAAAATGGCATTAACAGTTCGTAAGGGTAAACCCAATCGTCACGAAAAAATCACTCAGGTTATGTTGAGTGGCAAACCAGTAACACCATCAGAAATTGGTGAAGTGTTTAGAGGTACTGACCAAGAGGCGGTATTATATCGTTTATCAACCAATATCTACAACATTCGTAAGGATGGTGGTATTGTGAAGGTAATCAAAGATGGTCGCAAAGTTCAAGCGTACCAATTGGTCAATCATACAGAGTTCGATAAGAACGGTCGTTATGTTGGCAAACCAGCAGCACCTGCAACACCTAAAGTTGCACCTGCGCAAACAGTCACAGTCTAAGGTGATATTATGAGAGATAGATTCGATTTCGAACAACAACTAATCAACACTTGGGGCATTCTTGACGAAATTAAAGAATTAGACAAGAATGTTTTAGAAGGTAAACTTGATGGCAGTAAAATGACATTAGATGAGATTGCCAATTATTTGGCCGGACTTGAATCTATCTATGGTATGAAGTTCGAACAACTATGGCACGATTTTGAAAATGTGTTTATGGACATTGTACGTGAAAACAAAATATTGGCTGATGAAATTATTTCATTACGCCAACAATTAATTGCGAAAGATAAATGATGAAATACGTTGCTAAACCCAGTTTGTTTAATAACAATGGTATGAAAGAGTTTGAATCTGCCTTAGATGCGGTTCTATACTTGAATGAGAAACTGTCAGACAAGAATGTTAAACCAGAGTTAGACTATGTTTATATTGCACCTAGGACCTCTCCAAAGCACCTTAAACACGCTGTGGAAGACTATGTGAACATTGGTAAGTTAATTTGTATTGCTTAAAGGAGAAACAATATGGCAATATGGTCAATTAAACCATCATGGAAAAAATCAATCATTGAACGTAATTACTTCTCCAAAGATGGTAATACGGTCATGGTTGAAACTGGATGGCGATGGGGTGAATTCACTTGTGAAACAGAAGGTGATTCTGAACCAGAAATCACATCAGGTACAGACCTCTACAACTGTGATTATGAAGTTGAAATGGTTGAACTAAATGATGGTTGTTGGGAAGAACACGATTTTGATGATTGTGATGAAGAAACAACTGAATGGTTGGAAAACTTCTTTGAAGAAGGCAATTCATATCTCGACCTTGAAGAACATGGTTGGACTATGGATGAATGTGAAATGATTTTGGATTGTGATCCAGAGTTTGAAAAACTGGAAGATTAAAATGAAATATATTTTGTTATGTTCTGTTATATCTTTGGCTGCTTGTACCTCCACACCAAAATTGGTGGAGTTTGAGGGACCAAAAGCCTTAGATAGAACAGATGTGATTAAAGGTCATAAAGACTGCCATGAAGCAGGTTTACGACCTAATGTTGAATACTTGGTACAAAAGACATCCAATGGTAAGGTGTTGGTACCAGTTAATGTGCATTGTGAACAATATCAGACTAAAGGATTCTTGGGATACCCCGAGAAACGTTAATCATGGAACTATTTGATAATTTGGCATCGTTAGGTTTAACACCTAAAGTTTTACAGATAATTATTATATCTGTAGTTGTTATTTTCTTTGTTGGTATGTTTTGGAAGTTTATTCTAATTGGTTCAGCGGTAGCCTTCTGCGTGTTTGCATTGACATTACCATCAACGGCAAAAGATAAACCAAAACAAGAACAAGTCATTGAAGAAAAACAAGAACAAATAATGACTGATGAACAAATGTATATTGAAGATTGTTTGAGTTTAACAGACTACACTAAAGCACAATGTAAGGCATTATGGAATGACCGTGAAGCCGAATCAAAGAAGATGGTGTGGCGTGAAGACTTCACAACAAAAACATTGAAAGTACGTAATGGAACTTAAAGAAGATAAACTGAGAACAGTTGTGGACTCATTGGATAAAATGTTAGACACAACTTGTTTTGAATATGAAATACCACCATTGTCCATGTGTGGTATTCTTTTAGCAAGAATGGTACATTTATGTAGAATGTTATCATTGGAAGAAGATTTGGCTAAATTAATGATAAGTATAAGTGAAAGTATCGTAAATAAAGAATTGGAACAACCTGATTTGAAGAACCTACATTAGTGTTGTTGTTTTACAACACAACTGCAATTAATGCTTGACATATTATGTGGTTGTGTTATAATGGTATTTTAGAAAGCAGAATTACAAATGAAAATAGCACTTGCATCAGATATTCACCTCGAATTTGGTGATATCAATTTACAAAATACTGATAACGCCGAGGTTTTAATCCTTGGTGGTGATATTTGCGTTGCTGAAGATATTGTTGCAACCAATTCTTTTAGTCAAGCACGTAGTGAAAGAATTACTAATTTTTTCAAACGTTGTTCTTTCCAATTTCCCCATGTTGTATACATTATGGGTAACCACGAGCATTACGAAGGTGACTTTGCTAAGAGTGCCAATATACTCAAATCAATGTTACAATCTAATGCATTGAGCAATGTGTATTTGCTTGAGAAAGAAACCAAAAAGATTGGTGATGTTACATTCATTGGTGGTACATTGTGGACAGATATGAATAGAGAAGATAGTATGACTATGCATCATGTTGGTCATAGAATGAATGATTTTCGTTGTGTGAAGAATGGTAATCGTATGGTTACTCGTACTGTTCCAATTTATGAACTAAATCCAAACTATACCGAAGATGGTAAGAATGGTGGTAAGTATGCACAAAACGAAGCTGGCTTTAATATCAGGATTGGTGAAAAGAAAAAACAAGAACCTGGTCATTTTTCACCAGAAGATGCCGTGGTCGAATACAAGAAAATGGTTCAATTCATTCAAACTATAATTGAAGGTAAGAATGATGAGAAGTTTGTTGTAGTTGGTCACCATGCACCTTCAAGATTGTCTACACATCCTCGTTATAAGCGTGATGTGTTGATGAATGGTGCATATAGTTCCTCATTAGATGAATATATACTTGACCACCCACAAATTAAATTGTGGACACATGGACATACCCATGAAGATTTTGATTACATGATTGGTTCAACCCGTATCGTTTGTAATCCCCGTGGTTATGATGGTTACGAAAAACGTGCTGATAATTTTGAATTGAAATTCATGGAGATATGAGAATGAAGATTGTAATTAATTCCGAATATGGTGGATTTGGTTTGTCTGATGAAGCCATGACAGAATATAAAAAACGTGCCGGTATCACCGACTCCGATTTTTGGATATGGGAAATCCCTCGGGATTGCCCACATCTAATTGAAATGGTTGAAGAAGGTGGTACCGATGTGAATGACCGTTTTTCATTTTTGAAGGTTGTGGAAATTCCAGATGATGTAGACTGGGAAATTTGTGAGTATGACGGCATGGAGTGGGTCGCCGAAAAACATAGAACTTGGAGTTAATCATGGGAATGTTTGACAATATACAATACAAAGACAAATGGTATCAAACTAAAGATACACCCAACCAAGCATTAGATAACTTTAAGATAGAGGCTGACCAAGAATCAGGTCATGAATATCTTTGGGAAGAAAAGTATGATGCTGAATGGGTAAATGAACCTGATGTTTTTCTAGGTGGATTTTTAAAACATTCTAATGAACGTTGGGTTCGTTCTGATGACTTTGACGGCAAAATTATATTCTATATGCCATTTACTAATGATGAAGGTAAGAGAGTATGGCATGAGTATCATGCTTTGTTTATGAATGGTAAGATGATTAAGATTGAGGATAGGACAAAAGATGAATAAAATATTAATAACAGGCAGTTCAGGTTACATTGGTCGCCATCTGGCGGCCTTGTTGGCTGTGTATGAAGATGATTACCATTTAACAGGTGTTGATAAAATGTGGCGTAAGCAATTATGCCATGAATTCATTGGTCAAAATATTTTAGAAAACTCGGAGATTACAGGTAAATATGATACAGTTATCCATTTGGCTGGATTGGTTAATGTTGGTATGTCTATGCAGGCACCAATGGATTATTATCGCAATAATGTTATTGGCACCTTAAATATGTTGGAGAAAGTTGATTATAATCATTTCATCTTTGCTTCTACTGGTGCTGCCACAGATCCTGCCAGTCCATATGGTATGTCAAAATTTGTTGCTGAACAATTAGTTCGCCAGTATTGTAAATTGAATAACAAGAAATGTACAATATTCAGATTCTATAATGTGATTGGTTCTGCTGGTTATGAACCAACCAATGTGGATGGTCTAATGTATAATCTAATGAAAGCCAAAGAGACTGGTTTATTTCATCTGTATGGTATTGATTATGATATGTTGCCTGATGGTTCTGCTATCAGAGATTATCTCCATGTTACTGAAGTATGTCAAGCAATTAAGTTTGCTGTTGATACACCAACATCCAATTCTTTGATTGAAAACCTAGGACATGGTAAGGGACATTCTGTATTAGAAATGGTGAATGCATTTAAGAAAGCAAACAACTGTGATTTTGGTGTAAAGATTATGCAACGCCGTGAAGGTGACGTTGCAAAAACTGTATTGGATGATGTATCAACATATATGCCATTGGCCAATATTACAATAGAAGAAATGTTAAAGATATGAGTGACGGCGGAAAAGGGTCTAAACAAAGACCTACTGATTTCGAAAAGTTTAGTGACAACTATGACCAGATATTTGGTAAGAAAGATAAACTAATCTTACCAATGCCTGGAACTATCGGATCGGCCAAAGTAGTATTCAAAGAAAAAGCTAAACAGGAAAAGAAATGAAAGTATACAAAAGTAATTACCGCCATCATTGGATTTCTCCGTATATAATACTGGAGAAAGTTTTCTTTTGGCGTGAGATTGATTATGATGAACCATTGATTGAGAAATGGGCTGACCGTTTGTTGCCTTTTTCTAAGGCATATCAGGCGGTTATGGATTTCATTCATCCAAAAATTGATTATGTAAAGATTGACCGTTATGATACATGGTCAATGGATCATACATTGGCTGATATCATTCTGCCTATGTTGAAACAGTTGAATGCTGAGAAACATGGTGCACCGAATGTTGCTGATGGAGATGTACCAATAGAATTACAATCTTGGACTTCACCAGCTAAAGATGAATATGACGTTGATGGCCATCATTTTGCTCGGTGGGATTATGTATTGGATGAAATGATTTTTGCTTTTGAATCCAAAGTTAATGATGGATGGCAAGAAAAGTTTTATTCAGGTGTTTCTGATATGAAAAGTGTGCCATGTAAGTGGGATGAAAACGGTAAACCAACATTGTATACTTTTGAAGAAGGACCTAACCACACATACAAATGTGATTATGAAGGTATAGCAGAGGTACAAAAACGAATCACTAATGGATATCGTTTGTTTGGTAAATACTTTGAGGCATTGTGGGATTAAGTATGATATCCTATTATTACTATTGGCAGGCACTAAATCAGGCTGAAGAATCACTTAAAACAGTTGCAGCAATGCAACCTGATGTACCACCAATGGTACAAGCTCAACATGAAATGAATATGTTAGAGTTGGATTATTTCCGTGAAGAGGCTGAGAAGTTTACCAAAAGACTATTGATTTTCTTTGGTCTATGTATTATAATAGGAATCTTATACAGTAAAGGATTTATAGATGTTCAAAAACTTATGGGATAAAATGAAATCAATTAACTATGCCGGTTACATTACAGGCAGTATTATTGGTTCATTATTTGTTATTGCTATTACGGCACTATCAGATAATCCACCACTTACAGAATATAAAGGCGGTATTCAAAATCGTTTAGTTTGGAATATTAAAGGCGAGTGTTTCTTTGTTAGACCTGCCGTCAATACAGTATATTTGGTAAGAGTAGAAGATTGTGATAAAGGAACAAAATGAGACCCAATAGTGATTATAAAATGAGGAAAAGTACCAAGACTTTATTGGCTCTATCTGGTGGCAATCAACGCCA